>Ga0302347_1001302_pt1 | contig 30731 bp, 24 predicted proteins | sample PhyWR1_FD_202178 | JGI IMG/M metagenome (GOLD analysis project Ga0302347, IMG submission 202178) | Leaf surface microbial communities from wheat plants in UC Gill Tract Community Farm, Albany, California, United States - DLSL W.R1 (v2)... | ecosystem: Host-associated > Plants > Phyllosphere >... | reverse complement strand
TTTTTTTTTGCTTTAAACTTTAAACTTAACATTGCAAAACTAAAGTTTTAAACTTTAAATCCCTGAAACCATTTTCTTAGCTTTTACAACCGATCCCATATTTTGTATTCTTTTGTACATCTTCTGCGCACAGCTATTAAAACTCCTTCTGCCTCTTTTGCGGTAAAATAAAATCGCATTGTGAATATTTTAAAATTCGTGCACTCGTGGCTCTAAAAAACCGCATCATCTGTGAAAATCCGTGGAATCTGTGGGAGATAAAAGATTTATTAACAAGTTGATTTGATAAAGTGTATTTTCAAGCTTCGCGAAGCAAATTCATTTGCCTTTGCCTTCTAAAAATCAGTGGAAAGCAATATGATCTTTGCGTTAAAGAAATATTCAATTTTAAACTCAAAATCCCTGAAACCATTTTCTTAGCTTTTACAACCGATCCCACATTTTGTATTCTTTTGTACATCTTCTGCGCACAGCTACTAAAACTCCTTCTGCCTCTTTTGCGGTAAAATAAAATCTCACTATCACTATTTTAAAATTCGTGCATTCGTGGCTCTAAAAAACCACATCATCTGTGAAAATCCGTGAAATCTGTGGGAGATAAAAAATTTAACTCCTGAAACCATTTTCCTAGCTTTTACAGCTTATCCCACGTTTTGTATTCTTTTGCACATCTTATGCACGGAGCTATTAAAACTCTTTTTGCAACTTTTGTGGTAAAATAAAATTGTATCAAGTGTAAAACTTGGGGATTTGGTAAAAAGTTGAGATCATATAAGAGTTTGATTTTTATTTTCCACGGATTTTTAAATACAAAAGATAAGCGCTGACCTTACGCCCGATGATAAAATTTAAATAAAAAGGGGTCTTAAGTCTAAATTGACAATAAGTTTCGGCTAAAGCCTCAGATATCTCATCTTTCTAAGACTGGCTGAAGCCAGTCCCTATTGATTTACAGAATATGGTATTAATCGTATTGAGATTAAAAGCAAAGATTTACTTTCAAACCCTAAATTTTTAGAAATCAAAAAATACAAATAAATGGTTCGCGACGCATAAAACACCGCTTCATTAAATCAACTTGTTGATTCCTCTTTGCTCCTTTATATACGAACTCCAAAAAATAAATCTTTGCGTTAAAAAAGGAATCGCGTCATTAAAAAACTGAGTTCGATTAAAATCAACGATCTAAAATATTGGTTTAATCTTTATTGTAAGATGGAATTTGGGAATTCAGCAAAATTTATTAATATTTGTAAATTCGTGGCTATAAGAAATAATAAACCTTCAAGATTTTAAAAACCCTGAAGGAACTCCAACCATCATGATCTGGAAAAATACGTGGAGTATGTGGGAAATAAAAAATCAGCATCCATATAAAATTCGTGCATTCGTGGCGAAAAAAATTCAACCATATCATCTGTACAATCTATTTTTATCTCTCGCCGAAAAACCTTATTTTTGCATATCTAAAAGTAAAAGAAAGAATGAATTCCTACAAAAATCCATTGGAAGAGCGCTACTCCAGTGAAGAAATGTTATTTAACTTTTCACACAATAACAAATTCCAGAATTGGAGAAAACTTTGGATTGCTCTTGCTGAAATTGAAAAAGATCTTGGTCTTGAAATTACAGATGAGCAAATTGCTGAGTTGAAGGCCAATGCCGAAAACATCGATTATGATAAAGCAGCTGAATATGAGAAAAAGTTCCGTCACGATGTGATGGCTCACGTTCATGCGTATGGTGATGTGGCACCTTCAGCAAAGGGGATTATCCATTTAGGAGCTACTTCGGCATTTGTAGGAGATAATACAGATTTAATTCAAATCCGTGACGGACTTTTAATTTTAAAGAAAAAGTTGGTTAACGTAATGAAAAATCTTTCAGATTTTGCTATTGAGTATAAAGATTTACCGACTTTAGGATTTACCCATTTTCAGCCGGCTCAGTTAACGACTGTTGGAAAAAGAGCAACCCTTTGGTTACAAAGTTTAGTGCTTGACATTGAAGAACTGGATTTCTTCCTGGAAACGCTAAGATTCAGAGGGGTAAAGGGAACAACCGGAACGGCAGCAAGTTTCCTTGAACTTTTTAACGGAGATTATTCTAAAGTGAAACATTTAGATAAAGAACTTTCAAAAAGATTCGGTTTCGAAAAAGTTTTTGGAGTTTCCGGACAGACATACGATAGAAAAATCGATGCTAAGGTAGTTGCCTTATTAGGTAATATTGCCCAATCGGCTCATAAATTTACTAATGATTTACGTCTTCTTCAAAATCTGAAAGAAATTGAAGAACCTTTCGAAAAAAATCAAATCGGTTCCTCAGCAATGGCTTACAAACGTAATCCAATGAGAAGTGAAAGAATCGGAGCATTGGCAAAATATGTAATGTCTCTAACGACAAGTTCTGCAATGGTAGCTTCAACACAATGGTTTGAAAGAACTTTGGATGATTCTGCAAACAAGAGATTAACCATTCCCCAAGCTTTCTTAGCTGTTGATGCAATTCTATTGATTTGGAATAATATCATGAACGGAATCGTGGTTTATCCAAACAGAATCAACAAACATATTATGGAAGAACTTCCTTTCATGGCGACAGAATACATCATCATGGAAGAAGTGAAAGCTGGTGGCGACCGTCAGGAAATCCACGAAGTGATCAGAGTTCATTCTATGGAAGCTTCTAAAAAGGTAAAAGAAGAAGGTAAGGAAAACGACCTTATCGAAAGAATCTTAAATGATGATTCTTTAAGACTAGATAAATCAAAACTAAAAGAGGTTCTAGATCCTAAAAATTTCATCGGTTTTGCACCTATTCAAACGGAAGAATTTATAGCCAATGAAGTTCAGCCTATTATAGATCAAAATAAAGATTTAATAGGATTGGAAGCAGACCTTAAAGTATAATATAAAATGTGCAGTCCTTTGGGCTGCATTTTTTTTGAAATTGTGAAAGAAAAATTTAAACCTCTATTTATTTTTTTTGTTGTTATCTTATCTCGGTTGCCCTTTATCTGGAACAGTCCAGGAGTGGACCCCGATAATTGGCTTGTTTTATATTCAGGGCAAAAAATCTCTGAAACAGGTCTTTACACAGTTTCCCGTTTGCCGGGATATCCCATTTCGGAATATCTGAGCTCCATTTTCGGAGCAAATGCATGGTGGGTGCTAAATATAATTACGGTGGTTTTTTCGGCGCTTACAATGGTTTATTTTTATAAGATTTTAAGCTATTTCAATCTTAAAAATAAATTGCTTGCTAGCATAACTTTAGCATTTACGCAAGGGATATTTATTGCCTCAACCATCAATATGGAATATATGTGGAGTATATTTTTTTTAATGGCAGGAATTTTCAGCGTATTGCAAAAGAAATATATTCTTTCAGGTATTCTTATGGGGTTAATGATTTCTGTGAGATTTACCAATTTCTTATTATTAGTTCCGGTTTTATACTTAATCATTGATATTGTTAAAGAGAGAAAATTATTTAATATACTTTCTTTTCTGCTCACTTTAACGCTGACGTTCGGTATCTGTTTTATACCGGTTTTCAGAACATACGGTTTAGCCTTATTACCCTCAGAAATTTGGACATTACCCGATCTGAAAACGATTATCAGTCTCTACACATTATATCTGTATGGACCTTTGGGACTGCTGGGGTTACTCATTTCATTAGTTTTCATTCTAAAAAACAGAAGGTACGCAGCTGAAAAAGTGAAAGAATACCGAAAATTATTTATTTTTTGTGGATTAATGGTGGCAATTACAAGTGCTGTCTATTTCAGATTTCCATTTGAAAGCTATTATAATCTGCCACTAATTCCTTTCTTAATTATTGGTTTAAATATCATTCTGTTCTCAGAAAAGGTGAAAAAGTGGGTGTTTTTACTATTGATTATCAGTCCGTTTCTTTTGAATATCAGTACGTCGAATATTCAGGTAATGGGAAGTGTCTTTGTCAATGAAAAAATGGAAATAATGATACGAGACTATACTCGTGTCTTACATCAGAAATTTTCAGAAAGAAAAGAGAAACGTAAAATATTGGTTTGCGGAGGATTTTATTACGCTTACAATTATTTATACAATGAGAAGAATGTTTCCGGTAAAGTAATGCTGAGACCTTCCGAAGAGGAAATTAAGCAATATATTTCCGAAGGATACGTAATCTATTATCCGTCTGATATTATTGATGAAGTGAAGAACATCAAAAAATATGATATTACAAAATACGGAGAGAGCTTATTAACGCCTATACATTACGATTAATAATTATAAAAAGTAATATAAAATATAACATGAAGCAAACCTGCAAGAATTTCAATAAATTTGCAGATGAGAGCATTGACGTCAAAGTGATAGGGAAGAGTAAAAATTACAGATTCTAAAGGTTATAATTTTGCCTTAAGATGGTATATTATTGTAAATTTGCCTAAGAAGACCAAGTTTTCATTGTAATGAATAAAGGGTTGCCAATTTACACGTAAATAATATGAAAAAATTATTGATAACCCTTTTAGCAATTCCTGTGCTTTCATTTTCTCAGGAAAAGGAAGTTTTAAAATATTATAAAACCAGAGACTCCTTGGTTGGAGTGAAAAATCAGGATGGTAAAATTATTATTCCGGCTCAGTTCAGTATCTTTTCCTATCTGAAGGATGGGGAAGTGGTAAAAGGAGAAACAGTGTATTTTGACGGGAATAAAAAAGATGAAAAGCCCATTAAGAATGAGTGGGGATATGTCTACAGCAGAAAAGGAGATTTCCTGTACAGACCATTTTTTTACGATAACGGAGCAGATTATTTCTCTGAAGGTTTAAGAAGATTCGTCAAAAATGGAAAAATTGGCTTTGTAGACCGAAACGGACAGGTTGTAATTAAAGCGGAGCATGATTTTGCTTCTCCTTTTAATTACGGGTATACTGCATTTTGTGATGGTTGCGACTGGGAAGATACAGAAGATGAGCATAAAGCAATCGTCGGAGGAACCTGGGGTGTCATGAATTTCAGAGGAGAAACGGTAAAACCCATATCAAAAACAGAGCAGGCAATTGAAATTAACAGTAAATATTTTCCCAATCCGTTTAATTATAATGAAAAAGAGAGGACGATGCTTCAATTTTTTGAAAAACAGAATAAGAGACTTTCAGAATTGTATTATGTTAATCATTTTACAAAATTATCGGATAAAGAAAAGATGTTAAGTTTTGAGATCGTAGAAAAACCGAAGCAAAACTTTCCTTTTTATCAGATCAACACCTATGATTACAGAAAAGTAGAGGCCGGATTATCATATCGTTTTAAATTTTTAGTTTCAGAAGACGGAAAATCAGTGTATGCAATGGACGAAGACGAGAAAATTCCTTTTGAAAAATGGCTTAAAACTCAAATAAAGAAGGCTAAGGATTTTGAAAAGAAATATCCGGATCATCCTAATAAATTAAGCAAATAAAATATAATGGTTTGAACATCACCTTACTAAAATAAGCATCAGCACGAATTAATGACCGATTGAAGAAGTGAGATTGGTTGAAAAAAGAGCAGGAAATAGTCAGCAATCGTGGTTTTGTGATGGAAAATAGAGCAAAAAATAAATGAAAAGAAATTAAAAAGTAATAGAGCTGCCTTCGGTAACGATGAAATTACTCAGAGGGCATTATCATTTACCTTTTAAAGGGCCAGATTCCTGATTTTAACAACTGTCACGAGGGCTATTATCTGAAATTTTAATATTGAAGTCGGTACATTTAAAAAGCCGGAGCGCCCGAACATAAAATAAAAATAAACTCTTTAAGGTTTGAGAGAAAATTATAATATTCACTCGAAACGGTAAAGATTAAATTTTGAAATAAAAAATAAGTCTAATCATATTTAATATCTGACATCTAATGTCTCAAAACAAAAGAATTTTCGTAGAAAAAAGAGGAATTTTCGATGTGGAAAGTCCAAAAATTTTTGATGAAGTAAAAGCGGTGATCCCATCCATCCAAAATGTAAAGGTGTATAACGTTTACGATATTTTTGGTTTAAACGATGGTGAATTTGAAAAAGTGGTCAACAGTACTTTCGTAGATCCTGTTACTGATATTTTAATCGAAAATAATCCTGCACAGGGAATTTATTTTGCATTGGAGTTTTTGCCGGGACAGTACGATCAGCGTGCCGATTCTGCACAACAGTGTATTGCGTTGTTAACAGGAAATGAGAAATCAAAAGTAAGAAGCGGAAAGCTCATTGAGTTTGAAGGTGCTTCTGAATCTGATTTAGCAAAAATCAAGGATCTCCTCATCAATAAAGTGGAGTCTCAGGAGAAAGATTTGAATATTTTAGATATTCCTGCGGAAGAAACGCCTTCAAAAGTAATTGTTCACGAAAATTTCATCAGTTTTGATGATGTTCAGTTGGAAGAATTCTTTAATAATCATGGTTTTGCCTTAGGGCTGGATGATTTGAAATTCATTCAGGAATATTTTAAAACAGAAAAAAGAAATCCTACCGAAACGGAACTTAAAGTTTTAGACACGTACTGGAGCGACCACTGTCGTCATACTACATTTGAAACAGAACTTTCCAATATTGAATTTGAAGGACAGTTTAAGCATACACTGGAAACCATTTTCAATGATTATATTGAAAAAAGAAAATTCCTCGGACGCGAATTGAAACCGATTTCTTTAATGGATCTGGCCACTGTTTGCGGAAGATATTTTCATAAAACAGGTAATCTTGATAACCTTGTCGTGTCAGACGAAATCAATGCCTGTACCATCCAGATTGAGGCTGAATATGATGGTAAAAAAGAACCGTGGTATTTATTGTTTAAAAATGAAACCCACAATCACCCGACAGAAATCGAACCTTTCGGAGGAGCATCAACCTGCTTAGGAGGAGCGATCCGTGATCCTTTGTCCGGACGTTCTTTCGTTTTTCAGGCGATGAGACTAACGGGTGCTGCAGATGTTTTGGAGTCTGTAGATCAGACGTTAGCGGGTAAATTGCCTCAAAAAACCATTACAAAACAGGCCGCTAACGGATATTCTTCTTACGGAAACCAAATCGGTCTGGCGACAACAATGGTTTCTGAAATTTATGACGAAGGCTATAAAGCCAAAAGAATGGAAGTTGGTTTCGTTGCCGGAGCAGTTCCTGTAGATTGGGTAAGACGTGAAAAACCTGAAGCGGGTGATTCTATCATTATTTTAGGCGGTGCCACAGGTCGTGATGGTGTTGGAGGAGCAAGCGGAAGTTCAAAAGAACAGGACGAAACTTCCATCCACACGATGAGTTCTGAAGTTCAGAAAGGAAATGCCGTTGAAGAACGTAAAATTCAGAGACTATTCAGAAATCCTGAAGTAACGAGATTGATTAAAAAGTCAAATGACTTCGGTGCCGGAGGAGTTTCTGTGGCGATTGGAGAAATTGCAGATTCTTTAGAGGTTAATCTCGATGTTTTACCTTTAAAATATGAAGGGCTGAACGGAACTGAGCTTGCTATTTCTGAATCTCAGGAAAGAATGGCGGTTGTGGTTGAGCAAAAAGATAAAGAACAGTTCATTAAATTCTGTGAAGCTGAAAATATTGTCGCTGTTGAAGTGGCTAAAGTAACAGATTCCGGAAGAATGCAGATGTTCTGGAAAGGCGATAAAATTGTAGACCTTTCAAGAGAATTTCTGGATACAAACGGCTGTTCAAAAAGTCAGGAAGTTAAAATTACTCATCTTAATGAGGTTAAAGAAGAAACTCCGACATTTAATGAAGAGAATTTCCTGAAAATATTAAGCGATAAAAATGTTGCTTCTCAAAAAGGTTTATTGGAGATGTTTGATTCATCTATCGGTGCAACTACGGTGGCAATGCCTTTAGGTGGAAAATATCAGCAGACTTTGATGGAAGGAAGCGTTCAGACATTACCAATTATCGGAGCAAAAAATATCGAGACCGTTTCTCTGGCAAGTTGGGGATTCGATGCCGAGATTTCTAAGCAGAATTCTTTACTGGGAGCGTCTTATGCGGTGGTAGAAAGTGTTGCGAAGATCGTTGCGATGGGTGGCGATTATAAAAATATCAGATTCAGTTTTCAGGAATATTTTGAGAAATTAGGTCAGAATCCTGAAAAATGGGGCAAACCTTTGGCTTCTCTTCTGGGGGCTTATGATGCTCAGATCAACTTCGGTCTGGCTGCAATTGGTGGTAAAGATTCGATGAGTGGAACGTATCAGGATCTGAATGTTCCGCCAACGTTGATTTCTTTCGCTTGCGCCAACGGAGAAAAGAAAAATATTATCTCTCCTGAATTTAAAGGTGAAGGAAATCATGTTTATTTCTTTAACCACAATGCTCAGGAAAACGGGCTTCCGAACTATGATATTTTAAAAACGGTTTACGAATTAATTTTTGAGAACATCAAAGCAGGAAAAATAGTTTCTGTAAAAACCGTAAAAGAAGGTGGAGTAGCAGTTGCTTTAGCAAAAATGAGCTTCGGAAACAGATTAGGTGCTGAAATTACAGCGGATGAGTCGGTTTTACTGGCTAAAAATATCGGAAGTTTGGTTATTGAATCTAAGGAAGAATTAAGCTCAACAAACCTTCAGTTAATTGGAAAAGTTGTTGCAGAGGAGAAGTTAACTATCAACCATCAACAAACAACCATCAACAAACTTCTCGCTGCAAACACCAATACATTTGAAAATCTCTTTCCAACAATTGAAAAAGAAAAACTAACGGTTGAAATTGATGAGAAATTAAACTCCGTCAACCCAAGAAATATCATCATTAAAAATCACGGTATTGCTCAGCCAAAAGTATTCGCACCGGTTTTCCCGGGAACAAACTGTGAATATGATACGTTGAACGCTTTCGCAAAAGAAGGAGCCGCGATCAGCAGTCTGCCTTTAATCAACATCAATCACCAGTTACTGGATGAAAGTATTGATGCATGGGTAGAAGAAATCAAAACTTCGCAGATTTTGGCTTTCTCAGGAGGTTTCTCAGCAGGTGATGAGCCGGACGGTTCTGCAAAATTCATTGTTAACGTTTTGAAAAACGAGAAGATGAGAAATGCTGTACACGAATTGCTAGACCGCGATGGAATGATTATCGGGATCTGTAACGGTTTTCAGGCATTGGTGAAATCAGGATTACTGCCTTACGGAAGGATTAAAGATCTGGATGAAAATTCTCCAACGTTGGCTCACAATGCCATCAGAAGACATATTTCTCAAATGGTAAACGTAAAAGTGGTTAATGACGAATCGCCTTGGCTAAAAGGAATGAAAGATCAGGTATTTACCATCCCGATTTCTCATGGTGAAGGTCGTTTTATGGCTTCAGAAGCTGAAATTCAGAAGTTGTATGAAAACGGACAGATTGCTACCCAATATTTGGATTTGGAAGGAAATATCGCTCACGGAATGCCATTTAATCCAAATAATTCATTGTTCGGAATTGAGGGAGTTACCAGTCCGGACGGAAAGATTTTCGGCAGAATGGGACATCCGGAACGTTTTGCAGAAGGATTAATGAAAAATATTCCAACCGCGAATTATCACAATATCTTTAAAAATGGAGTGGAATACTTCAAATAATAATAAAAAGAAAATGACTGTCATTAATGGCAGTCATTTTTCAAATCTGGAAGGCTTTTATAAGGTAATTTCTGAGCTTTTCATGAAAGATGAAGGCTGGCAGGTAGGAACATTGGATGGTTTCGATGATCTTTTATATGGCATTGATACAGATATCACCTGGAAAAATTCCCAAAAATCGAAGCAAGATTTAGGGCTGGAGGCAACTAAAGTATTTTACGAAAATAAAATCCGACAGGGAAAACCGTTTAATATAGAATTGATTCAGCAAAAATTAGATGATCTGACCGAAGGAAACGGACAAACTTTATTTGAAATTCTGATTGAAATTATAGCATCACATAAAAATATTACGCTAATTTTAGATTGATTTTAACGTAATGGTTTAAAAATTTAAAGTCAATAATAAAAAATAAATGAAAAAAATGAGGTATGGACTATTCTTCGGTGACAGCATTACCTACGGAGAATATGACGGTGTTTTTGGCGGCTGGGTAGATATTCTGAAAAGATATGCTCTGCAGAAATACAATGAAGGAAGCAGTGAACTGATTGTTTTCAATCTTGGCATCGGTGGTGAAACTACAGAAGGGCTGCTAAAAAGAATGCCTTCTGAGATGGCTGCCAGAAATGCGGCAGACGGAAATATCATTTTCATGGGGTATGGAGCGAACGATTTAGCCGAAAAAGAGGGAAGCCACCTGGTAACTCTTGAACAGTTCAGAATAAATATTATAAAAGCGGTTGAAGAAGCAAAAAATTATGCTGAGGATCTTTATATAGCGAGCATCCTTCCGATTTCTAAAAATATAGATGGAGTAACGACGGCGTCAGGAAAAATAAGATCAACCGCGGTAATTTTAAAGTATAACAGAATTCTTAAGGAAATTTGTATCGAAAATTATGTTCATTATATCGATTTTTACTCAGGAATCGTTGAGGATAAAGAAATTCTGCTGTCAAAAGACGGAGTTCATCCTAATGAAAAGGGATATGGTGTCATGGCAGAAATAGCGCTTCCGATTATTGAAAAGTATCTGGAATGATTATTATTTTCAAAAAAAACATCAATACCAACATCAACATCAATAGAAACGGGCTTCGGCCCGTTTACCATGTACAACCAAACTCATCCGGCTTTAAAATCTCAAAAAATATACTTCCAATACACAAAAACTCCCACAATCACGGACAAAATCGCCATTAAAATCACTGCTCCGGCTGCGATATCTTTAATAAAACCAATTCTTTTATCAAATTCAGGCTGAATAATATCGCATATTTTCTCAATGGCTGTATTAAAAATTTCCGCGACCAGCACACCAAAGGAGACAATGAGAATAAGGATACAGTCAATCGGAGAAAGATTTAAATAAAAAATCAGAAAAATATTAATACCGAAAGCCGAAAGTTCGATCTGAAAATTTCTCTCGCTTTTCACCATCATAAAAACACCACGAAAGGCATTAAAAAAACTTTTATGAAGGGCTGGTTTTCGCATAACAAAAATATTATGGACAAATATACTGATTCGTGAAAAATAATGATTAAATTTAAGCTCGTAAGAATAATCTTATGTAACAAAAAAATTGGGGTAGAAGGAGTTGGAAAATTCTTTTGATAGTTGTTAATAAACTCTCATCAATATTCTTTTCAATCTATTTTCTATTTATTATATTTGTAAAAATTATTTTTAAATCTATGAAATTTATTATTTCAAGTGGTGAACTACAGAAGGCGTTGCAAACTGTAAGTGGTGTAATATCAAGCTCTCAGTCGAGACCGATTTTAGAAAACTATCTTTTCGAATTAGACGGAAACAACGTTACCATTACAGCATCTGATGGTGAGACAACTCTTGTAACTTCTCTTGAAGTAAAGTCTGATGACGCAGGAAAATTTGCTGTTCCGGCAAAGATTTTTCAGGATTTCATCAAGACTTACGGAGAGCAGCCACTTACGCTGGTTGTAAAAGATAATGCAGAAGGAACAGGAAGTCAGCTTGAGATCTTAGATGAGAAAGATAATTTCGCGGTGGCGCTGGACAATGCCGATGATTATCCCGAACTTCCGGAATTTGATGCCTCTCAAAGCGTTACCATGCCGGCAGGAGTACTCTCAGAAGCCCTTACCAATACCCTTTTTGCAACCAGCAACGATTCTCTGCGTCCGGTAATGACCGGGGTGCTTTTTCAGTTTGGAGAAAATGAAACCAACTTTGTTTCTACAGATTCTCATCGTTTGGTGGTGTACAAAAGACACGATTTAATGAATACCGAGCCCATGGAATTCATTATGCCCAAAAAACCGTTGAATATTTTCAAAAATATTTTAGCAAGCTCAAATGAAGATGTGAAAATAGACTTCAACGAGAACATGGCTAAATTTACTTTCGGTAAACATATCTGGATCTGTAGGCTGATCGATGGTAAATATCCTAACTACACCGCGGTTATTCCAAAAGAAAACCCGAATGTACTTACCATCAACAGAAATTTGCTGTTGGGCGCTATTAAGAGAGCTTCCATTATGTCTAATAAATCCACTAATCAGGTAAGATTTAAACTTTCTGCCAATATTCTTCATCTTCATGCAGAAGATACGGAATACGCCAACAAAGCAGATATGCAGATTCCTTGCGATTATAACGGTGAAGATATCAACATCGGATTCAGCTCTAAATTTTTAACCGAAATGTTAACGATTTTAGGTTCAGACGATATTACCATGAAAATGTCTCAACCCAACAGACCGGGAATCATTGAGCCATTAGATGGTCTTGAGGACAACGAAAATATTTTAATGTTATCAATGCCGGTTATCGGATTGTAATATGTAGAATTAAATTATAGAAAAAGAGATTGATTGTTTCAGTCTCTTTTTTTTGTTTTTTAGGAGCTTAATCCCGCTATCCACTCTATCTTTTTTGTTACGGTCTCCGCTGCGCTGCGTCCGCAACAAAAAAGGATGCCGTTTCTATCGGGGCTATTAAAAAATCTCCGTCACCTGCAAGATCGTCGAAAGAATAATTTTCTAATGCCCACGCATGCTCGAATTTTTTAAAAGATCTTCTTTTTTTCCAGAGAAGCGGTTATTAAATCTTGATTTTTATTTTCCACGGATTTCACAGATAATCCTGTTGATTCAGTTTCACGCATTCAATTTGTCATTAATGCAGCAATCTGGGCAAAGCATCTAATATCAATCTCTAATGATTGGGCTAAAATTTAGCTAGAGGATAACAAAAAAAGAAGATTAGGTACAAAATTCATCACCATTTTTTAATCTGTGGCTCTAAGAAACAACAAACCTTCAAGGTTTTTAAAACCTTGAAGGTTTAGAACTCCATGCATCATCATTTAAAAATCTGTGTATTCTGTACAATCCGTGGGAAATAAAATATTTCAAATACTTAAATCCTCCCGTTTTCAAAACTGATCCAACGTTTTGCATTCTTTTGCCCAACTTGACCACCCAACCTTTAAAACTCCTTTTGCCTCTTTTGCGGTAAAATAATAAAACATTTGTCAGAATTTGTTAATTCGTGGCTGTAAAAAGCGCCATCATCTGTGTATTCTTTTGCCCAACTTAACCACCAAACCTTTAAAACTAACTTTTGCCTTTTTTGTGGTAAAATAAAACATTCGTCAGAATTTGTTAATTCGTGGCTATAAAAAGCGCCATCACCTGTGTATTTTGTGGGAAATATTATATTTTAACTCATGAAATTTCTCCCCGATTTTTATAACAGACCCAATCTGTGCAATAAAGAATAAAATCAAAGAAATTAAACTCTTAAAGTCTATTAGAAATTTCTCTGTTTATCAAAAAAACACGACATTTGTAGCGCGAAAAATTCAAGTAAAATTTTCAAAATAAGCAAGGTTTTTTAACCTTAAAAAATAATAATTTATCAGATGAAAATATCAAACAACTGGCTGAAAGACTTTATCAAATCGGAATTGAAAACTGAAAGAATCGGTGAATTCCTTACAGATATCGGTCTTGAGGTGGAAGGGATAGAAAAATTTGAAAGCGTAAAAGGCAGCTTGGAAGGAATTGTTGTCGGTAAGGTTTTAACTTGCGAAAAACATCCGAATGCAGACAAATTAAAGAAAACAACGGTAGATGTAGGAAACGGAAAGATTTTGAATATCGTTTGCGGAGCTCCCAATGTTGAAGCCGGACAAACCGTTCCTGTGGCTGTTGTAGGAACTAAAATCTATGATAAAACCGGAAAATTTTTTGAAATCAAGGAAGCGAAGATCAGAAGTGAGGTTTCTCAGGGAATGATCTGCGCAGAAGACGAGCTTGGCCTTAGCGATGACCACGGCGGAATTATGGTGCTGGATGGAGAAAAATATGAAGTGGGAAAAAATTTCGCAGACTATTTTGAATTATCAAATGATGAAGTCTTTGAAATTGGTTTAACACCCAACAGAACGGATGCAATGTCTCACTATGGCGTGGCAAGGGATCTGTATGCCTTTCTTTCTACCAATCAGCAAAAATCAACTTTTGAAAAAGTATCTTCTGTAGCCTTGAATAATGAAGGTTCTCACGATTTTACATTAGAAATTGAAGATGCCGAACTTACACCGAGATACATCGGTGCAGTGATCGAAAATATAAAAGTGGCCGATTCTCCGTCTTGGTTAAAAGACAGGCTGAAAGCCATCGGATTGAGCCCGATCAATAATGTGGTCGATATCACAAACTATATCCTTCACGGATACGGGCAGCCGCTTCATGCCTTTGATGCTGATAAAATTGCAGATAAAAAAGTGAAAGTTGGAACCGTAAAAGAAGGAACTAAATTCACAACTTTAGATGGGGTTGAAAGAACACTGAATGGTTCTGAAATCATCATTAAAGACGGAAAAGACACCCCGATGTGTATTGCCGGAGTTTTCGGTGGAGCCACTTCAGGAGTTTCTGGTGAGACCACCACTATTTTCCTGGAAAGTGCTTATTTTAATCCGGTAGCGGTGAGAAAAGGGGCTAAATATCATGGCTTAAATACCGATGCATCTTTCAGATTTGAAAGAGGTGTTGATCCTAATATTACCAGAACGGCAATTACGCATGCTATCAAATTAATTCAGGAGTTAGCTGAAGGAAAACTGGTGGGCGATCTGCTTGAAGAGTATCCAAAGAAACTGGAAGATAATTATGTGATCATCAGATTTTCAAAAATCGAGCAGATTTTAGGGACGAAAATTCACAGGGAGAAAGTAAAAGAAATTTTGAAAGCGTTGGAAATTCAGGTTTTAAACGAAATTCAGAATGGTCTTGAAATCTCTGTTCCGGCTTACAGAGCAGATGTAACCAGAGAAATCGATGTTATTGAAGAGATTTTAAGGATTTACGGATATAATAAAATCGATGCTCCGCAGAAGATCTCCTTCACCCCTGTAAAATTAAGTGCAGCCGATCAGGACGAACTGGAAAATAACTGGGCGAGAACATTACAAAGCTTGGGCTTCAATGAAGTAATGAACAACTCATTAACTTCTGTAAAAGATGAAACGGATGCTGTAAAACTGCTGAATCCTTTGAGCGGTGATCTGGCATTCATGAGAAAATCTTTATTGGAAGGTCTTTTGCAAAATGCAATCTATAATATCAACAGAAAAAATCAGGATATTAAGTTCTTCGAATTCGGAAAAATTTATCATAAAAGAGAAAAATACGAAGAAAGAAAACAATTGGCAATTCTTGTTTCCGGCAGGGAAGTCGCTGAAAACTGGTTACAGCCAAAATCTGCAACAAGTTTTTACCACTTAAAAGCGTATGTAAAAGTTCTGTTGGAAAGATTATCGATTGATTATAAGGAGGTGGCTTTGTCCGACGAAAGATTTTCTGATGCATTGGCGTATGAAGCCGATGGTAAAGCATTGGTAAGAATCGGAAAAGTAGCGCCTCAGCTGTTGAAAGATTTTGATATCGATCAGGAATGTTTTTATGCTGAAATCGAACTGGAATATGCTCAGGACTTACGCACTAAAAACGAACTGAAATTTAAGGATATTCCTAAATTCAATAAGATCAGAAGAGATCTAGCTTTGCTGATTGATAAAAATGTTAATTATCAGGATCTTTATCAGACCGCTAAAAAGAATAAATCGCCTTTCATTAAAAATATCAATTTGTTTGATGTGTATGAAGGGAAAAATCTTCCTGAAGGCAAAAAATCTTATGCCATGAGCTTTGAACTTCTGAATGAAGAAAAGACATTGGAAGAGAAAGAAATTGCTTCGGTAATGGATTCTTTAATCAAATCTTTTGAAAAAGAATTCGGTGCAGAATTAAGAGGGTAATTTTATTAGAAATACATTATAAAAACGGGCTTTTAAAGTCCGTTTTTGTTTTTTATGATCCCTGATCGGCTTTCTGCTGCTTAATTTTTTGTTTAAAAGACAAATGTTTTAACTTATAACTCATTACATTGAAATTTAAAAAGGCTCTTAATCAATCGGTATCTTAAAGAGTAATAAAATTCGTCAGAAACCGTTTTAATAATTTTATTTACGTAAATTTGGTTTAAATCAATAAAGGAAAAATGAAAAATCTTTTTTTAAGTATAGGTGCGGCAGCGATTTTGGCATCTTGTGGAACAATGACCAGTGCTTCGGCTTCAAAAGTAGGCAAGGCTCAACCGTCATTATCCAGTACAAAATGGACTTTGGCGGATAATGTGAAAGGTAAAGTTCCTTCTCTTAACATCGAAGGAGAAAAAATCAGCGGAAATGCAGGATGCAACAATTACTTCGGGACTGCAAAAGTAGACGCTTCGAATGGTGATTTTTCTGCAGGAGCTTTGGGATCAACAAAAATGGCCTGCGACAATATGAGTGTTGAAAAAAACTTCATGGATATGGTTGGAAAAGCAAATAAATATGTAGTTTCAGGAAATACCCTGGAGCTTTATAAAGATAATCTTCTGTTATTGAAATTCAATAAAGCGGAATAAAAGAAAAGGAACTCAATTGAGTTCCTTTTCTTTTATGTTTTGATTGGGTTAATTATTCTTCGTCCTCCTCATCGTCGTACTTAGCTAATTCTTCATCACACCATTTGAATGCAGCTTCTACCACTTTAGTAGCCTCATCTGCCATCGTTTCCTCATCATCACCTTCCAAATCATCTAACCACTCAACTTCCTCTTCCTCAACGTTTAAGATAAATCTCGGGTATTCTGTATGAACCACGAATAAATCCTCTGGAAATTCCGAATTATCTGCTAATAAAAACTTTGGTAATTTCATTTTTTTAATGTTTTAACTTTAAATCAAAGATAATAAAATTATTGATATTTGTTCTTGTCGATTTTAATTTTTTGTAAAACTTTATAACGTGTTAAGGTTGTTTTCTTAAGACTGTCTTTAGGTTTGAAGGTGATCCTGATTTGTGGGTTGACAGTACTCAATAATTCGGCGATCTGAATTTTTTCAAGGTCTTCTTCCGCTTCAAGATAAAATTGTAAAGGTATCTTATCTAATTTTTCGGCCTGTAAAAATTCTTTTGCCGCTTTTCTGTTTTCAAGATAGTTTCCCTTGGAAAGCCATGTAAAGACCATTCCTGTCATTAAACTTAAAAATCCGATCACATAGGCTTTTATAGTGAAGATTTGAAACATTTTTCTGAAATAAACCAACCAGATCGGGAAGCTGAAAGGCGCCATCAATCGATAGTCTATCGCGTTTACAGAATAAAAATACTGTACAAAATACGAACAGGCAATAGCTGAAATACCAATCACAATAAAGAAAGATTCTGTATCTGAAAGCTTTTTCCTTGTAAATAAGAATATAATTAAAAGAATATTTAATAATCCTATTCCGTAAATTCCATAATTAATAATTCCTCCTCCCGGATTGGCAATGTGTACAAAAGGATTGAAAGTAGTACATAAACCCTGAAATAATTGAACCAGAAGTTCAGGGGTAGTATGCAAACCTATATTGAGGTTTTGGCCGATATAATCTTCATTAAAATAATCAATAAACAGAAATTTATACAGAACAATAAAAATAAAACCGATCATTCCTGAAATAATAAAGCTGGGTGCGAATTTTCTTTTCCAGTAAAGCAATCCGAAAAGTCCTGTTCCCCCAATGATAAAAAGCCCTGTATATCGAATATTATAAATAGCAATCAAACTCAGGGACAGATAAAAAATACCTTCTGATTTTCCCGTTTTATCTTTAATGACAAGCATGGCAACATAGAGCAGAAGCAGGACAAAAGGCAAGGTAAGAGCTTCGCTCATGGTAAATGCGAAAATGGATACAAAACTGAATAATGAACTTACAAGAATTGTTTCTTTAAAATAAAAATTTTTCTTCCAGGCAAAGAAAATAATAAATAGAAACGCCAGAATTCCAATAACTTTACTTCCCCAGAATTCATCAAGACCAAAAAAAGTGAGAAATTTTATGGCCGCAGGATAGCCTGCGGGAGTCAGTGTATTATCAATTTCCGGCAGATTATGCGCAAATCTCATATATCGAATCGAATCCGGACTTACCCTTCCTTTTTCGTTCAGTAAAAAACGTAAAATGGTCATCACTAAAGTAATGATGACCATTGATATTTGAATATATTTTTCTTTGAATTTCATTGAAGAAAAATAGTGAATTTTTGCAATGCAAGTCAATTTTCTTCTAAGTGAATTATTTCATGTCAATTTTAAAAATTAACCATTGACTATTCACTTATTGACTTTTCTTATTTTGAAAACATTTTCGCTACTTTCTCCGCTTTTTTACTTTCAGAATAATCATAGAAACCTTCACCTGATTTTACGCCTAATTTTCCTGCCATCACCATGTTTACTAATAATGGGTTGGGGGCATATTTAGGATTTTTGAAGCCTTCATACATAACATTTAAGATGGCTAAACAGACATCCAGACCGATAAAGTCTGCCAGTTGAAGCGGACCCATCGGGTGAGCCATTCCCAACTTCATTACCGTATCAATCTCTTCAACGCCCGCTACACCGTTGTATAGGGTTTCTATAGATTCATTAATCATTGGCATTAAAATTCTGTTCGCCACGAATCCCGGATAATCATTAACTTCTACAGGAACTTTACCTAATGTTTTGCTCATTTCGTAAATGCTGTCAAAAGTTTCTTTAGAGGTAGAATATCCCTTAATAATTTCAACCAGTTTCATGATTGGAACTGGATTCATAAAGTGCATTCCGATTACTTTATCAGCTCTTTTGGTAGCGGCAGCAATTTTTGTAATAGAAATTGATGAAGTATTAGTGGCTAAAATACAGTTTTCAGGTGCCAATTCGTCCATCTGAGAGAAAATTTTCAACTTTAATTCCTGATTTTCGGTAGCTGCTTCCACAACAAGATCAGCGGATCCTACAGCATCTTTTAAAGCGGTAAATGTGGTAATATTTCCTAAAGTTTCTGCTTTTTGTTCTTCTGTAAGATTTCCTTTTGCAATGATTCTGTCAAGATTCGTAGTAATGGTCTTCAAGCCTTTATCTAAAGCCTCTTGGGATACATCTACCAAGTTTACTTTAAAACCACTTTGTGCAAAAGTGTGTGCAATACCATTTCCCATGGTTCCGGCTCCGATAACTACAATGTTTTTGATCATTTTTCCTTATTTAGTTAAAATTATTTTTTATAAATGGTTATATTTTTTGTATTGATAAGATCTTGCTTGGATACAATGGTGATTTCCTCAAAATGAACGATCCCATCCTGATTTTGTTTTCTTTTTGAATTCTGGGCAAGTACAGCAGCCTGAAGCCCCTTGATAAAAGCTGGCTTCTGGGTTTTTGAAAGCTGATCAACCTGAATATATAAATTAAATTCACCCTCTCTTCCAAGGCCGGATTGTTTCAGAACTTCAATAGATTTTATCTTGTTTTTCTTTTGAAACTGGTAGATATAATTTTTTACAGGATCTACCGATGGAGTACCGCAACAAATACTGCTGTAGCCAATTTGTAAATAGTTTTGTCCTTTTTGTGCCCACAAAAGGGCTGAAAACAAAATAGCACTGGCTAAAAATATATTTTTCATAATAAAGCCTACTTTAAGAAAGATTTTACAGCTTTAAAAGTAAGCTTTAAATTTTACTTATTAAAATAGTCATAAACCGTCTTTGAAATATCCGAGATCATTCGGCAGTTTACCGCTTCCGGTTCTGTGGAATCGTTGATGAATACAGCAATAGCGTAATGTTTTTTATTGGGTAAAGTAACGATGCCCATGTCATTTTCGGCCACCGTTAAATCATTATCATATTTTCCGGAAGATCCCGTTTTATGGGCAATACTGCCTTTTGGCAACTGCTCTTTCAATTTATTGGTTCCGGTGGAAGTCTTCAGCATAATATCGTAAAGATATGCGGTCGATTTTTTGGAAAGTATTTTTCCATCATAGAATTTTTTAAGTAAAGTAACGGCAGAGCTGGTTGTACTGTAGTTTTTATACTGATTTTTCCAGTCTTTATGCATTTCATTTTCATTCACTTTTATCTGAAACCCTTTTATCCCTTTAGAATCGATGAATTTTTGAACGGTTTGCGTGCCTCCAATTAATTTTAATAAAAAGTCGCAGCCGTTATTATCACTACCACTTACGGTATAGTCGATAATGTCATCTAAACTCAGGGTTATGTCTCCTTTTGGATATTTCTTTCTGATGGGTGACCAGGTATGGGCTAATAATTCAGATTCTTTTAATGTATATTTCTGATTGAGCGAAAATTTTCCTTTATCCACCAGATCCAGGACAGCACAGGCGATATGAAACTTGAAAACACTTAAAGTAGGCAGATTTTTATCTCCGTTTTTATTGTATTTAAAGTTATTTTCAAAGCCTAAAACAGAAACTCCGACGGTCGCTTTTTTATCTTTTATAATAGAATTGATCTTATGTTCCAACACAGAGTTCTGTGCGAAAGTAAATGTTGAAATCAACACGAGAAATAAGCCTATTTTCATCACAATAATTTTTGCTTTAAAAATAGGCTTAAAATTTTATTTATTAAAATAATCCCAGACTACTTTTGAAATATCAGAGATCATTTTATAATTTACGGTGTCTGCTTCTGTGGAATTGCTTACAAATACAGCCAACGCGTAGTGTTTTCCGTTGGGTAGGGTAACGATTCCAATCTCGTTTTCTGCGCCGGTTAAACCGTCTTTATTTTTTCCGGAAGCTCCCGTTTTTCTCGCGACTGGCGTTCCTTTTGGAAGCTGCTCTACCATTTTGTTCAAACTTGTTGTCGTTCCGAGCATTATTTTCATCAGATAATCGGTAGATTTCCTGGAAAGAAGCTTGCCATCATAGAATTTTTTTAAGGTCTGAACAGCAGAACTTGTGGTGGTGTAATTCTGGTATTGTGCATTCCAGTCCTTATGCATCTGCTCTTCATTAAATTTGATCTGGAAATTTTTTACCTGCTTTGAATTCATAAAATTCTGTACCGTTTTTGTTCCGCCAATCAGTTTCAGAAGGATATCGCATCCGTTATTGTCACTAAAGGCTACAGTTTGCTCAATAATTTCACTCAAAGGAACTTCAACGCCGCCGTTGGGATATCTTTCGCGAAGCGGCGACCAGGTATTTTCGAGTAAATTGGATTTGTTTAATGGGATTTTCTGATCCAGAGAAAGCTTTCCCTTATCTACATAATCTAAAACCGCTGCAGCAATGTGGAATTTGAAAACGCTTTGCATCGGAAGTTTTTTTTCTCCGTTTTTATTGTATTTGAATCCATTTTCAAATCCCAAAACCGAGACACCTACCGTTGCTTTCTTATCTTTTATAATTGAGATGATCTTTTGATCAATAGGGGATTGGGCAAATGTAAATGCAGACCCAAAGAGAAACAGGAACATTAACTTTTTCATAAGTGTATTTTACCTAAAAATTAAATCCCTTTTAGCTTTTAAAAGGGATTGCAATTTAAGATTTATTTTTTATTTGACTTCAAAGTAATTGAGATTAATCCCGTTGTTTTCAAAGATAATTCTGATCTTGTTTTCTCCTTTTTTAAGCTTCAGACCTTTTGCGGAAACGGTTTTCCAAATTTCATTTCCGCCAGTGGAATTCAGAGAAAAAGTAGCCAGTTGCTTTCCGGATGCATCTTCAATTCTGATCTTTGCGTTATTATTGCTCGAATATCTGAGGTCAAAACCATAGTCTTTATCGGCTTTTGCATTGATGGTATACTGAAGCCATTCTCCTTTTTCAGTTTTTCCGACATAATATTTGTTGGTGATGTTATCATGACAAAGGTAAATGTCTACACCGTCATTTCTCATTTGATTCCCCGAGTTCCATTCAGATCTTTTAGCAGGATCGCTCACCCAAAGATTCACGTAATCATTATCCTGATAGGCAGAACCTATTCTTCCCAAATCGTATTCGGAAGCGAAAACTCTTCCCGGAACGACATTATTTTTAAATGGTTTTGTGGAATTATCCGTCGTTTGTCTGAACATCGCATCAATCACATCATTTTTAACTTCCGTATTGCTGAATTTATAATTGTCAGCAATTTTCATCAAAGCTTTTGTTGCGAATTCTTTAGATGGTTTTTCACCACCATTTTTCCAGTAATCTAATAATTTCTGATATTCAGGTGTAATTTTTACATTGGTAATTCCTGCAATATTATCAATTTTCTTCATTGGCCAGAACGCGTAACCGATATTATGTTGATCCAAAAGTTGAATCAATTCTGTAAACCAAACGTTGGAATTTTCTCCCGTTTCTCCCAGCCAAATCGGGATATTATGCTTTTCTCTTAAATCTAAAATAGATTTTAAAGTAGCATCGTCATTATTATTCCAATATTTATGAAAGCTGAATACCAGATTTCTATCCCAGAGTGGAGTCAGTCCGTTATAATTATTTCCCCAGCCGTTTCCTTCAAGAATAACGATGTGTTTTTGATCAACCGTACGAATGGCTTCTGTAATATCTTTTTGCAGCTTCCAAAGCGGAGCATTCGACATTTCATCGGTTCCGTTCGGATTTTTTCCTTTGAAATTAATGTTGGGTTCATTTATTAGATCATACCCACCAATCCAAGGCTCATTTTTATATCTTTCTGCTAATTTTTTCCAAAGAGCAATGGTCTTTTTCTGATTTTCTTCGCTTTCCCAAAGTGATGGTTTAGATTTATCATTATCAGAAATATTGACGTCATTTCCCTGTCCGCCAGGCACGGCGTGAAGATCGAGGATTAGATACAATTTATTGTCGGCGCACCATTTCAAAAGATCATCTGTCATTTTAAAACCTTCTTCCAGCCAGGTATTTTGCCCTTTTACAGGTTCTTTTTCAATCGGTAAAGTATACAGATTATAATGCATTGGAAGTCTGATCGAATTGAAACCTGCTTTCTTTAAAAAATCAATATCTTGTTTGCTGATACCGTTTTTCAGATAGGCTTTGTAGAAATTTTCCATTCCCTCTTTACCGATGAGTCCAGCAATTTTTTCTTTGATTTTGTATTGCGGACCGGCAAAATCTGCCGTTTTCAGCATATAGCCCTCCTGCAACATCCATCCTCCCAAACCAAGACCCCTGAGCTGAATGTTTTCTCCTTTATCATTAACAATTTTTTGTCCGTCTGTTTTTAATAATTGTGACGTCCCAAATTGAGACAATAATAAAGCGGATAGTAGAACGGCTCTTTTCATAGTAGTTTTAATTTATTTGATTATCTGGGAATGTCTAAAGAATAATAATTTAAAGTATCGACAAATATATTTAAAATTATTGAATGGAAATTAAAAAATAATAGAGGAAATTAATCCTTTGATTTGCTTTAAATGATTAATAATTTAACTGTTGAGTTTTGATTTAAAATAAAACAAACTGTCTACAATAGCAGACAGTTTGTATATATTTAATTTTAATATTTTGATTAAAAATTACGAAATAAGCTTCATAATTTGCAATGCTATTTTTAGCGCTTCAGTTCCGTCTTCAATAGAAACTTCTACATGGTTATCTTCCGTAATAGCATCAGCAAAAGAATTTAGTTCATCCAAAATGGCATTATTCGACTGAATATTTGGGTATTCAAATAAAATCTGATTCTTTTCACCTTCTGCATTTTCAATAATCATATCAAATGGAGTAGGGTGCTCAGGAGCATCTTTCATTCGGATAACTTCTGCTTTTTTCTCTAAAAAATCAACGGAAATATAAGCGTCTTTCTGGAAAAATCGACTTTTTCTCATTGGTTTCATCGATATTCTTGAAGTCGTAAGATTGGCAACACAACCATTTTCAAATTCTATTCTGGCATTAGAAATATCCGGAGTTTTGCTTACGACACAAACACCGCTTGCATGAATATTTTTAACTTTTGACTTTACAAGGCTTAATAAAATATCCAGATCATGAATCATCAGATCTAAAACCACAGAGACATCGGTGCCGCGTGGATTGAACTCTGCCAGCCTGTGGATCTCAATAAACATCGGATCTTTAATGTATTCCTTGGTGGCGATAAATGCAGGATTGTATCTTTCAACATGTCCCACTTGTGCTTTTATCCCGTTTTCCTGGCATTTACGAAGTAATTCTTCAGCCTGTTCCAGCGTTTGTGTTACCGGCTTTTCAATAAAAAAATGAAGTCCTTTTTCAATGGCTTTTAAGGCATAGTCGTAATGATAAAGCGTGGGAGTCACGATATCCAACATATCGATCTGATTCAGCAAATCATCAAAATTTTCAAAATATCGATATCCGAATTCTGCTTCTAACTTTTTCCCGTTTTCTACATCTTTATCATGGAAACCTACAAATTCATATTTATCCGACTGATTCAGAAGTCGTAAATGTATTTTTCCTAAATGTCCGGCTCCTACCAAACCTGCTTTTAACATAGCTGTATTAAATTTCTGTAAAGATAATGATTTTAGCTATTGGACAATAGATGATAGGTTTTAGGTTGATAAATTATGAATGTTTTTTTACTTTTGTAAAAAACTGTAACCTATAACCTAACAGCCAACATCTAAATGACGCAGGATTCGTTTGTACATAAAGGAAAAAGAAAGATTTTAGTAGATTATCTCCGAAACAGGATCGGGATTTCTGATGAACATGTACTTTTAGCAATGAACCAGGTTCCGAGACACCTTTTTATAGAAAGTATTTTTGAAGATTATGCCTATGAAGACCGTGCATTTCCGATTTTAGCACATCAAACCATCTCGCACCCGTCTACCGTGGCCGAACAGTCTGAATTGCTGCAGGTTCGGGAAGGTGAAAAAGTTCTTGAAATAGGAACAGGCTGTGGCTATCAGACTGCTGTTTTACTGGCTATGAAAGCGCATGTTTACACCGTTGAAAGACAAAAAGATCTTTTTGATTTTTCAAAGAAAAAATTGCGCGAAATGCATTTGTATCCCAAATTTCAAAGTTTTGGAGATGGTTTTGCCGGACTTCCGACTTTTGCGCCTTTCGACAGAATAATTGTCACTTGTGGAGCTTCGGTTTTACCGACGGAATTATTAAAACAATTGAAAGTAGGCGGAAAAATGGTGATTCCCTTAGGGCCGACCGATCAGCAGGTTTTATACCGTTTTACCAAAGTTTCTCCTACAGAATTTGAAAAAGAAGAATTTGGAGCCTATAAATTTGTACCGATGCTGGGAAACACAAGCCAATAATAGGGTTTATGAAAGTGAAGAATCTATATTGAATTGATAGTTGTGCAGGTATTAAACATCAGTTCTTCATCATATCAATAGGAATGGGCTTCAGACCGTTTGCATATCAAATTTTCATTATTTGGCTTTAGCTTAAACTTATTTTTAAGGAATAATCTCATTAGATAATCACTGCAATCCTGCTCTGAAAAAAACTATAAAATTTTCGGAATGATAATTGAATTCAGAAAATTAGAATTTGCTTAATTTATTAAAACAAAGATCTACTGAATGACAATCACAATTTAATATATTAAAGTTAAACAAAACCTTACTTTCTTAGGAGTGAGGTTTTTTATTTGAACATTTTTAATTAAAAAATAACAAAATAAAATGAAAGTTTTCGTAAACAAAAGAATTCCAGAAATTGGAATCAATATGCTGAAAGATGCGGGATTAGAAGTATTTATCCCCGAACATGAAACGTTATCACATGATGAGTGGCTGAGCTACTGCAAAGAAAATGATTCGATTTTAAGCGTCGGTGGTGCATTTAAATATGATCAGGATTTCTTCAACGAGTGTCCGAATATCAAAACTATTGCCTTGTATTCGGTAGGATTTGATCATGTGGATGTTAAGGAAGCCAACCAAAGACATATTCCGATCGGAAATACACCGGATGTGTTAAGCAAAGCGACTTCGGATGTGGCCTTTTTATTAATGCAATCGGTTGCTAGAAGAGCAAGTTTTAATTTTGAAAAGGTTAAAACCGGAAATTGGGGTGATTTTGATCCTCTTCATGCCTTAGGTCAGGAACTGTACGGCAAAACATTAGGAATTTTTGGATTGGGAAGAATCGGTTTTGAAATGGCTAAAAAAGCTCAGCAAGCGTTTGATATGAAGGTTATTTATCACAACCGCCATCATAATGAAGAAGCCGAAAAAGAATTGAATGCAAAATATGTTTCGTTTGATGAGCTGATTGCGCAATCGGATGTTTTAAGTATCCACGCGAATTTCAGACCCGAACAGAAAGAATTGTTCAATGCCTCGGTTTTTGAAAAGATGAAATCCAATGCTATTTTCATCAACACCGCGAGAGGTGGCTTCCATCATCAGAAAGACCTGTATGATGCATTGGCAGAACATAAAATCTGGGGGGCCGGACTGGATGTAACAAACCCCGAACCGATGTTTAAAGATGATCCTATTCTGGAGCTTTCCAACGTTTGCGTGCTGCCGCATATCGGTTCCGCAACCATTGAAGCTCGGGACGGAATGGCCAGATCTGCCGCTGAAAATATCATAGCCTATTCAAAGGGTGAAAAACTTCCACATTGTGTCAATCCCGAAGTGTATACTCTATAATATGAGTTTTTAGAGGCTGGGAGAGGAAAGAGGGAGGTTGATTAGGAAAAACAATTCTAAAACTTCCATCCTCAAGCTTCCCTCTTCCAGCCCTTCTCTTACTTATTCACCAAAATGAAAAAATTCATTTAAATTTTCCTTTTTATCGAGCTTGGAATCATTTTTGAGGATTATAAATCACACTAAAATATTAATAATATGATACCAGAAGATAATCCTAAAGAACAGGAAAGAAAATTAGAACAAATGGATTACAGTCCAAACGAAGATATTTTCAATCAGGAAAAGCATATCCCATTAGACGGCGACGGACATCCGATGTATGATGAAAATCAGGATGATGATAAAATCGATAAAGGACTCGATATTCCGGGTGTTGATGACGATGATGATATGGAGGAAATTGGTTCCGAAGATGAAGAAAATAATTACTGGAGCCTGAGTGACAATGATGACGACCACGAAGAAGAAAATGACGATGTTTTAACTTAAAAAGTTTTCACTTTATATAAATAGCCTTGCTGAATTTCAGTGAGGTTTTTTTATTACATTTATAGGATATTTTCTACCCTAAAAATTCCCTCCTTTGGAAAAACCAAAGGGATAATGCGGGTGGTTAATTAAAAACACAACAAATAATGAAAGAAATTCTTACCTTGATCAATGGGATTCCCATTTACAAAAACTTTGTAGAAAACTTGCCTTACAATCCCATACTAAAACCACTTCTTAGCGGGAAACGAAAAGCAGGAATTCTTAGCGAAGTCCTATTTTGGAAAGAGGTCAGAGCAAAAACATTTTATCAGATAGATTTTGACAGACAAAGAATTATAGGAAATTATATTGTCGATTTCTACGTTAAAAGGCTAGGCTTAATCATTGAAATTGATGGATGGAGCCATGATACAAAACAAGCCTATGATAATAGAAGACAAAATTATCTTGAATCGCTGGGGCTAAAAATGTTTAGAATTACAGATTTTGATGTTAAAAATAACTTGTCTGTTGTTATGAAAGACTTAGAAAATTTCATTATCGAACATTATAAACATCGATAAAAAAAAATTCCCCTCCAATGGAGGGGATTCTTCTCCCAAAGGGAGAAGACGGGGTGGTTCAACGTCACAACTCATGAAACCTGCCCCTTCACGCAATACACAAACCACCCCGTCAAAAATTCTTCGAATTTTCGCCACCCCTCCAATGGATGGGAATTGAGTGTGGGGTTTAATTTTCATACATTATTTTCCCGCGTTTTCCCAATCAATATCGTTTCTGCACACTAAAATTCCCCTCCAATGGAGGGGATTCTTCTCCCTTCGGGAGAAGACGGGGTGGTTCACCGTGACAACTCATGAAACCTGCCCCTCACGTAATGCACAAACCACCCCGTCAAAAATTCTTCGAATTTTCGCCACCCCTCCAAAGGATGGGAATTGAATGTGGGGTTTAATTTTCATACATTATTTTCCCGCGTTTTCCCAATGAATATCCCGTTTCTGCACACTAAAATTCCCCTCCAATGGAGGGGATTCTTCTCCTTCGGGAGAAGACGGGGTGGTTCACCGTGACAACTCATGAAACCCACCCCCTCACGCAATACACAAACCACCCCGTCAAAAATTCTTCGAATATTCGCCACCCTCCAATGGATGGGAATTGAGTGTGGGGTTTAATTTTCATACATTATTTGCACGCGTTTTCCAAATTGAATATCTTTAAAACTTTGAATTTTCAAATAACTTTTAACGTTAAACATAGAACTTTAAACTGCCATATGACATTCCAGGAACAGATACAGCAGGGTATTCCCAACCAATTGCCGCAGCCTAAACCATACGAAACCAATATCAACCATGCTCCGAAAAGAAAGGAGATTTTAGGGGAAGAGGAGAAAAAACTGGCATTGAAAAATGCTTTACGTTACTTCGAACCCCAATTTCATGCGGAATTATTGCCGGAATTTAAGGAAGAATTAGAGAAATACGGAAGAATTTATATGTATCGTTTTCGTCCGGATTACGAGATGAAGGCGAGAGATATTGCAGAGTATCCCGGGAAATCGCAGCAGGCAAAAGCAATTATGCTGATGATTCAGAATAACCTGGATTATGCCGTGGCGCAGCATCCTCATGAATTAATTACCTATGGTGGAAACGGCGCGGTGTTCTCGAACTGGGCACAGTATCTTTTAACGATGAAATATCTGTCTGAAATGACAGACGAACAAACATTAACCATGTATTCCGGGCATCCGATGGGGTTATTCCCGTCTCACAAAGATGCGCCGAGAGTGGTGGTTACCAATGGAATGATGATCCCGAATTATTCTAAACCCGATGATTGGGAGAAATTCAATGCGTTGGGCGTGACGCAATACGGACAAATGACCGCCGGATCTTATATGTACATCGGTCCGCAAGGGATTGTTCACGGAACGACGATTACGGTGCTGAATGCTTTCAGAAAGATTAATAAAGAGCCAAAAGGCGGATTATTTGTAACGTCAGGTTTGGGCGGAATGTCCGGAGCTCAGCCAAAAGCAGGAAATATTGCAGGTTGCGTTACAGTCATTGCAGAAGTCAATCCTAAGATTACCAAAATCCGTCACGATCAGAAATGGGTGAATGAAATTCATGAAAACATGGATGAATTGGTAGAAAGAGTTAGAAAAGCGCAGGGAAATCAGGAAACGGTTTCGTTGGCGTATTTAGGAAATATTGTTGAGGTTTGGGAAAAATTTGCTGAGGCAGGTTTAAGAATCGATATCGGTTCCGATCAGACTTCGCTTCATAATCCTTGGGCGGGCGGTTATTATCCGGTCGGACAAACGTTTGAAGAGTCCAATACCATGATGGCTGAAGATCCGGAATTATTCAAAGAGAAAGTCCAGGAAACGTTGAGAAGACATGCGGCAGCCATCAACAAGCTTACAGAAAAAGGAACCTATTTCTTCGATTACGGAAACGCATTTTTATTGGAAGCATCAAGAGCTGGAGCCGATGTCATGGCGGAAAATCCTACGTTGGGAAGAGAATTTAAGTTTCCTTCTTATGTTCAAGATATTATGGGACCAATGTGTTTTGATTATGGTTTTGGGCCGTTCCGTTGGGTTTGTACAAGCGGAAAACCGGAAGATTTACAGAAAACAGACGAAATTGCCTGCCAGGTTTTAGAGGAAATGATAAAAAACTCTCCTGAAGAAATCCAACAGCAGATGAAGGATAATATTCAGTGGATTAAAGGGGCGCAGGAAAATAAATTGGTCGTAGGTTCACAAGCGAGAATTTTATACGCCGATGCAGAGGGAAGAATGAAAATTGCAGAAGCTTTCAACAAAGCCATTAAGAACAGTGAGATCGGAGCCGTGGTTTTGGGTAGAGATCATCACGATGTATCGGGGACGGATTCGCCATACAGAGAGACTTCCAATATTTATGACGGTTCGAGATTCACGGCAGATATGGCGATTCACAATGTGATTGGCGACAGTTTCCGTGGGGCAACGTGGGTTTCCATTCACAATGGAGGTGGCGTTGGCTGGGGTGAAGTCATCAACGGTGGTTTCGGAATGTTGCTCGATGGAAGCGATGATGCGGACAGAAGATTAAAATCGATGCTTTTCTGGGACGTCAACAACGGAATTTCAAGACGAAGCTGGGCAAGAAATGAAGGCGCTGTTTTCGCCATCAAAAGAGCCATGGAAGCAGAACCGAATCTGAAAGTGACACTTCCGAATTTTGTGGATGAGCGTTTGTTTTAAATAAAAATTCCCCTCCATTGGAGGGGTGGCATAAATTCGAAGAATTTTTGACGGGGTGGTTTATCACTACTTTATTTAGTTTTCGTACAGACCACCCCGTCTTCTCCCTTTGGTCGAATCCACCCCTCCAAAGGAGGGTAATTTCTGCACGTTCAAGTGAAATCTCTCGACGAAGCTGGGCAAGAAATGAAGCGGCTGTTTTCGCCATCAAAAGAGCCATGGAAGCAGAACCCAATCTGAAAGTAACGCTTCCGAATTTTGTGGATGAGCGTTTGTTTTAAATAAAAATTCCCCTCCATTGGAGGGGTGGCATAAATTCGAAGAATTTTTGACGGGGTGGTTTA
>Ga0302347_1001301_pt1 | contig 30733 bp, 25 predicted proteins | sample PhyWR1_FD_202178 | JGI IMG/M metagenome (GOLD analysis project Ga0302347, IMG submission 202178) | Leaf surface microbial communities from wheat plants in UC Gill Tract Community Farm, Albany, California, United States - DLSL W.R1 (v2)... | ecosystem: Host-associated > Plants > Phyllosphere >... | reverse complement strand
CATAACCTGGAGCTAATAAATGCGATACCTTCGCACCCGGAACTCCCATATTATTAAAAGGCCCAGTCAATACAGTATTGACAATAGTACTTGCTTTATTTTCATTTGCGAAATTGATAACAGGAGTTCCTGCGCTAAATCCGGTGATAATTCTTTTAGTATCTGCTATCTGCACATTCCCTGTCGGTAATGTCAGCAAAAGACCACCATTATTATCCGCCATTAATGGTTGTTTGAATTCTCCCCCACCTGCTAATTGCATTTGCTGAGCAACCATACTGGGATAAGATTCGTTTTGTCCATCTGTATATAAAGCTCCATCTCTGTATCCTGCCGTCAAAGAGTTTCCCAATGAAACATATTTTGAAAAGTTTGCTTCTCCTGATGTCACAACTACATCCTCTGTACTGTTCTCGAAATCATTTTGACAACTAACTGCAAATAATAGAGATGCCGCTATTGTTGATATATATAATTTTTTCATAATTAATTCAATTTTTTAAAATGCGTTGTAAGATAATCCTAAACCAAAGTAGAATACATTAGCTTTTGCTTGTCCTGCGAAGTTGTAATATGCATTGTTGAACGTTCTGCTTTTCGGCATTGCATAGGCTCCTGAAATATCCACGCCAAATTTGTTAAACTTCAGCCCAATACCTCCTGTAACTACATAATTGTCAAAAGATGGCGTTTCTGGGATAAAGTCTTTATCAGCATAAGGAGACTGATCATAATACCAACCTAATCTACCAACAATCAAATCATTGAAAGCATATTGAGTTCCAACACGCACACTCGATGTATTTTTAAAGTTTTTTGGTGTTGTTAAAACAGTTGGATTTGATGGGTTCGTAGCTGCTGCCGCTGGAGCGTTCTCAAATGTTAATGTTAATTTGCTGTATCTTTCCCATCCGTGATAGTTATAATCTGCAGAGATCAACCATTTCGGAGTGATTTTATATGTTAGACCCAATGTATACTCATCCACCAAAGGTAAGGTTGCTTTGAAGTTGTCCACTCCGGCAGTACTTACCAAGTTTAAGTTCGGATATAATGAAGTAGGAACCATAAAAGTTGCTTTTCCTTTCTTGGCTTTCATATCAACAGGAGAACGGTACGCTACACTCACATCCCATTTGCTGTCTGGTTGGAAATAAAATCCGAAACCGAAACCATGGCCTGTAGCTTCGTCATCTAAAAGATTAAGTTGCCCGTCATATGCTGTCAAAGCTTTTGTCCAATCTACTTTTCCTTTTGCATAGATATAACTTGCTCCGAATGATGCCCAAGGTGCGAGCTTCACAGAAACCATTGGTTGCCAGAAGAAACTCTTTAATTCTAATTTTTGAACCATCTCTTTACCCTCCCAATCACTTGGCCATTCGATAGTACTTCCAAAAGGAGTCGAAAGACTAAGACCTACAGAAACGTTATCCAAGACCTTGTAAGCTATTGCTGCATAAATAGGTGTTCCGAGGGGATTGTCTGTTTCAGTTTGCTTCAGAGTACTTGTATTTTGATACGTGATCTTGTTTGATACTCCAAAACCACCAGCTACTACACTCAATTTTGAAGGAATGAAAGAAATCCCTGCTGGATTGAAGAATGCAACACTTGCATCCTCTGCATGAGCGCTTGTGTGAGCCATCGCCAGCTGTTTAACACCTTGTAGAGATACTCGGAAACCTCCTGCGTATGTCATAACTCCGGCTGCTAGCGCCATTGATATTAAAATTCGTTTCATATAATTATTAATAATTGTTTAAGTTGAAAATTATACTATCTCTTTGATAATGTGATTTTTAAATTATTTTAAATCGGTTTTTAAAATTTAGTTTAACTTTAAACAATGCAGTGTAAATCATAGTAAAATCACAAATTAGATTTTGATCAAATAATATTATTTATCTGTTTTTTTTAATTAATCATCAATATTAATCAAGTATTAACTCAAAATTAACAAAAAAATATTTTTAAAAAATATAATCATCAAGCTTAAATAAAAATTATATTAACTTTGCGATCAGACATAAAAAATAAAATATGAGTTGTGGATGCAAAACATCCGGCGATTCTTCCCATTCTTGCGGCACCAAGTCCGCTAATGGGTGTAGTAGTGTAGATACCTGCGGGAATAGTTATAAATTAAGTGTTTTTGACTGGCTTTCTGATATTGACCCATCAAGATCGAAAAGCTCTGAATATGTGGAAGTTCGTTTTAAAAACGATCGTAAATTATATTTTAAGAACGTTAATAACCTGCCCTTGCACATCGGTAGCATCATTGCTGTAGAATCTAGTCCGGGTCATGATATAGGTGTAGTAAGTCTTTCGGGAGAATTGGTAAAAATCCAAATGAAAAAGAAGAATGTTCCCGAAGAGCATGCCCAAAAGATTTATAGACTTGCCAGTCAGAAAGATATAGAAACATGGCAAGACCTTAGAAACAAAGAGAATAACATCAAGATAGATGCTCGTAAAATTGCTTACGGCCTCAATCTTGAAATGAAGATCACAGACGTAGAATACCAAGGAGACGGTTCCAAGGTCACATTTTACTATACTGCGGATAATAGGATAGATTTTCGCCAGCTGATTAAAGAATTTGCAGGGACGTTCCGAACAAAAATCGATATGAAACAAATCGGATTCCGCCAGGAGTCTGCAAAAGTGGGTGGTATCGGATCTTGTGGAAGAGAACTGTGCTGCTCGTCCTGGCTTACAGATTTTCGTTCTGTGAACACCAATGCGGCAAGATATCAGCAATTGAGCATCAATCCTCAAAAATTGGCCGGCCAATGTGGTAAACTGAAATGTTGTCTTAACTACGAATTGGATAGTTATCTGGATGTCCTGAGAGATTTCCCATCATCCAGTACAGTTCTGAATACCGAGAAAGGAAGAGCTTTTTGTATCAAAATCGATGTTTTCAAAAAGAAAATGTGGTTTGCTTATGTAGAGAATTCTATGGCTTGGTATGATATTGATATTTTCGAAGTTCAAAAGATGATTGCCATCAACAAAAAAGGGGAGAAATCACAAGCTTTGGAAGATCTGAAAGTAGTTGAGAATCCTATGGTAACCTCTGATTTGATTCAAGAAAATAGCGTTGACCGTTTTGAGAAGAAATTTAAAAAACCAAGAAGCGGACAAAATAACAGGGACAGAAATCCGAGACAACCGGATAATAGACCTGCAAGGCCACAGGATAATAAAAATCCACGCCCAGCCGAAAACAAGATCAACTCTAATGAGCCAAAACCTGCAGAGAACAAATCGGCAGACCCAAAGGCACAAACAGCTGAAAATCAAACGTCTCAAAATAAAAACCCAAGACAAAATAATAACAGAAACCGTCCGAGCGGGCAAAAACCGGCAGAAAACAAATCGGCAACGCCAAATGGTCAGACGACGGATAGCCAACCTCAGGAAAATAAAACGCATAAAAAACCGTTCAAAAAACCGAAAAAGAAATTTCCGCCGAAAAATGAAGGTAATGCTTAGAATATTAGTTGCTTTTATACTATTTTTTTCTGTCTGCTCTTGTCAAAATAATAACGAAAAAGTTGTGATGGCAGACGTGGAGAACAAATGGAAGAAAGATGATTTTAAAAGTCTTGATTTTGATATAAAAGATGTCCAAGACCCTAAAAATCTTGTATTCGTTATCAGAAATAATAATGATTATCCTTACAGCAATCTGCGTCTGATCGCTACAATAGAACAGGATAAAAAGCTTATTTCTACTGATACGCTGAACTATGTTTTGGCAAAACCCAATGGCGAATGGTTGGGAACAGGATTTGGTGATACCAAAGAAACCATCTTTCAGTATAAACTTAATTATAAGTTCCCTAAAAATGGTAATTATTCGGTAAAAGTGGTCCAGGCTATGAGAAAGAATGCATTGCCAGGAATCGAAGATATAGGAGTTAAAATTCAAAATATAAAGCCATAATCTATTAATGGAAAATAAGAAAACTGAACATAAGACTTTTCCTCTCCCAGACAAGAAAAAGGCAAGGTCAGGAATCCGAAAATGGATCAAAGTCATTTGGATAGGTTTCCTAGCTGTCGTGTTAGGTATTGCAGGCTTGTTCTTTGCCGTTTCTCAAGGTTTTGTGGGAGATATGCCAGATGTGAAAGAATTGGAAAATCCCGATATTTATGTAGCATCAGAAATCTATTCTTCAGACAATGTTTTATTAGGTAAATTCGAAAAAGAAAAAACCAAGCCGGTGACTTACAAACAGTTACCTCCGTACTTGGTTTATGCATTACAGGCAAAAGAAGATGAGCGTTTCAAAGAACATTCAGGGATTGACCTTAAATCTATTGCCAGAGCCATATTCTTTCGGGGTGAAAGAGGTGGGGGATCTACCATTACGCAACAGTTGGCCAAACTTTTATTTACAGGGGAGAGATCTCAAAATAAATTTCAAAGAAGTTTTCAAAAACTCAAAGAATGGTGTGTTGCAGTAAGCCTTGAAAAGCGTTATACTAAAGAAGAAATTGTTGCCCTATATTTCAATAAAATGGATTTCCTTTTTAATGCAAAAGGAATCGAAATGGCCTCCAGAGTATACTTTAACAAATCTACAAGTCAACTAACATTGCCAGAAGCAGCAACTTTTGTAGCAATGTTGGAAGCACCGAGAAGGAACAACCCTTATAGGAATCCGGAGAGAGCGAAGAAAAGAAGAGATGTGGTTTTGGAGCAAATGGAAAAAACAGGCTACATTGACAGTGAAACTTATGAAAAAGCCATAGCAACACCAATTGTAGTAGATTTTCACGAGATCAAAACTGTAGAAGATGGATATTCCGCCTATTACAAATATTTTTTGAGAAAAGAAATCCAACAATATCTTGAGTCTTATGAAAAAGAAACGGGCAAAGAACTTAATCTTTACAAAAATGGACTTAAGATTTATGTTACCCTGGATTCCAGAATGCAAAAATATGCTGAGGAAGCCATAAAAGAACATTTGACCAATCTTCAGAAAAGTTTTGATGGTGAGATGAGACGTAATCTCAATCGTCCTTATTATAATTTGTCGAAAACTCAAATCAATACTTTGATGATGTCCGCTGTTAAAAGAACAGGGCGTTACAAGCAATTGAAAGCGGAGGGAATGCCAGAAGACTCCATAATGATGGAATTCCATGAGCCTACTAAAATGACAAGATTTACTTGGCAAGGTGAAGAGGAAGTAGAAATGTCACCGTGGGATTCTATCCGTTATCATAAGCAAATTGCACAGGCAGGCCTGATGTCTATGGAGCCGGCAACTGGAGATATCAAAGCTTGGGTCGGCGGTATCAACTGGCAGCATTTTCAGTACGATCACGTGAAGCAAGGAAAACGTCAGGTAGGATCTACTTTCAAACCATTTGTATATGCAACTGCAATTATGCACCTTGGTATGACACCATGCTCTACGGTTTCCAACGCATCCTATTCCAAAGGAAATTGGCACGTTAAAGGTGGCGGCGGAAGCGTTACGCTCAAAGAAGGAATTGCAAAATCCCTGAACCCTGTAGCTATTAGATTAGCAGAAATGGCAGGTACCGAAAACGTGATTCAGTTAGCAAGAGATTTGGGTGTTACCAATCCTATCGATAAACATTTACCAATGGCCTTGGGAACTTCTGACATCACAATTTACGAGATGTTAGGAGCTTTCAGTACATTTGCGAATTTCGGAAACTATACAAAACCGGAAATGATTTGGAGGATTGAGGATGCAAACGGACGAGTTATCAAAGAAGTGAAACCTGTCGTGAAAGAAGTCATGAACGAAATGTACGCTTACACGATGATTGATTTGATGAAAGGTGTGACAGAATTCGGTACAGCTTCTGGAGAATTGAGACGAAGAGGGATTCCTGCAAGTGTAGAAATTGCAGGCAAAACTGGGACAACGCAGAAAAACTCAGATGGATGGTTTGTAGGAATTGTTCCAAAACTAGCGACTGATGTTTGGGTTGGTTGGGAAGACAGAGCCACTCACTTCTGGAGCACAGGGGAAGGACAAGGAGCAAAAATGGGACTTCCGATTTGGGCAATCTATATGAAAAAGGTTTTTGCTGACAAAGCATTGAACATTCTTCCAGATGACAAATTCATCAAACCTACGAATTGGACAGGCAGTTGTTCTGATCTTAATAATCTCAGAAACGGATACGGAGATGAAGGGGGATTGCAGTCCATCGATGAACTCAAAAATCCGACTCAGGTAGTTCCTGAAAAACCGGTAAAAAAAGATGACAATTCCAATGAAGCCATTAATTCTTCAGACGATATTGATTTTAACAAATAAAATAAATCCCGCATCATTGCGGGATTTTTGATAAATGAATATAAATAACATTACCCAAAAATTCACTCAAGAATTCCCAGGAGATTTGTCTGGAAATACGATGCAAAGGCAAACGCCTGATGTATTGTTCTCTTCTGTAGGACCTGCTGATTTTGACAAAACCGAATTGATTGACTTTAATGAAGAGCTATCCGTCAAAATTGGTTTGGGGAAATTAGAAAATGACCATGATTTTCTAGCCGCACAGAATCTTCCGGAGAATGTAAAAACTTACGCAACCGCTTATGCAGGTCATCAGTTTGGAAACTGGGCTGGACAATTAGGAGACGGAAGAGCAATCTATGCAGGTGAGATTCTTCATGAAGAAAAACAAACCGAGATCCAATGGAAAGGAGCCGGTGCAACACCTTATTCCAGACATGCAGACGGAAGAGCAGTGTTGCGTTCCTCTATTCGCGAATATCTGATGAGTGAAGCAATGTTTCATCTGGGGATTCCAACAACTCGAGCTTTGAGTCTTTCCAAAACGGGAGAATATGTGATTCGTGACATTCAATATTCTGGAAATCCACAAAAAGAGCAAGGTGCAGTGGTGGTAAGAACAGCCGAATCATTTCTTCGTTTCGGCCATTTTGAATTATTATCCGCAAGAAATCAAACTGATTTATTGAAAGATTTAGCAGATTACACAATTGAGAATTTTTATCCGGAAATCCATTCGGAAAATAATCCAAATAAATATCTCGATTGGTTCCAGGCAATTTGTGACAGAACTTTGAAAATGATCATCGACTGGTACCGTGTCGGTTTTGTTCACGGTGTGATGAACACCGATAATATGTCGATTCTCGGATTAACGATTGATTACGGACCGTTTTCTATGATGGACGGTTATGATTTGGAGTTCACGCCCAACACAACGGATTTACCCGGAAAACGTTACGCTTTTGGAAAACAAGGTCAAATCTCACATTGGAATTTGGCAACTTTGGCCAACGCCATTTTTCCTTTGATCAATGACTCAGAAACTTTAGAAAAAGTATTGGATGATTATGGAAAACGATTTTGGACGGAACATGATAAAATGTTGGCGAATAAATTTGGTTTTGATAAGGTTTTGGCAGAAGATGAAAGATTTTTCACAGAATGGCAACAGCTGATGCAGGATTTGAATCTAGATTACACCTTATTTTTCCAGAGTCTTGAACATGCAGTTTCAGAAATTAAAATAGAAAATTTCTCAAATTCTTTCTATCGAAATCTGAATGAAAATGAGTTGAAGCGACTTTCCAGTTTCATTGAGAAATATCAACAGAGAAAACTTAAAAATACCATCTCAGAAGCAGAATCTCTAGAATTGATGTCCAAAACAAATCCGAAATTTACTTTAAGAAATTATTTGTTGTTCGAAGCCATCCAAGATGCGGAAAACGGGAATTATGAGATGTTCTTCAAGCTGAAAAAGGCATTGGAAAACCCTTACGAAAACTTGCATCCAGAGTTTAATCAAAAAAGACCTTCGAAGTATGATAATCAGACCGGCTGTAGTCAGTTGTCTTGTAGTTCATAGTATATAATTACTACTTAATTAACATAACATTAATTTTATTTACGGTTTTCCGTAAAGAAAAGTTATTAGTTTATAATATCTTCGCCAAATTAAACTAATAACTATGAAAAAACAATTACTCATTCTTGCCAGCATTCTGTCTTGCCTATTTTCTTTTGCGCAAATTGTAAATATTCCTGACGCTAATTTCAAATCTTATCTTGTTAGCAATCCTGCTATCAATACTAATGGTGATAATGAGATTCAGGTTTCAGAAGCGACTGCTTTTAATGGCGAAATTAATGTTTCTAATAAAGGAATTTGGCTGTTGTCAGGAATTGAATATTTTACAGAAATTACGGGTTTAGATTGTAGTTTGAATGTTATTCAACAATTAGATTTATCAAACAATAAAAAACTAATTAATCTCAATTGTAGTGGAATTACTGTTGATGAATATGGTTATAATGAAGCTCCAGATGGACAAATTGAGACTTTGAATTTAACTCAAAATACAAATTTGAAAAAGTTGATTTGTTCGGGTAATAGATTAACAAATCTTGATATTTCAAAGAATCTACAACTACAATATTTAGATTGTAGTTATAACCGTAATTATAATTATAATAATGGGAATGAGGAAATTTATATAAGAAATTTAGATACATCAAAGAATACTAATTTGAGACATTTAGATGTTCACAATAATCAAATATCAAAATTAGACATATCTAAAAATATTGAGTTAGAATTTTTGAATTGTAATTATAATAAATTGAGCAATTTAAATATTTCATATAATTATAAACTAAAAAATTTACACTGTAAAAATTATTCTTGGATAGAAGGGTCAAATTTAATTTCTTCACTAGATCTCACAAATAATATAAATTTGGAAACATTAAATTGTTCAGGAAATAATTTAACGACTTTAAATATTGCACAAAATCCTAACTTGACGTATTTAGATTGTACTGATAATAAGTTATTTAATTTAAATATTATTCAAAATTCAAAATTAATACACTTAGATTGTGGGTCTAATCAACTATCATATCTAGATTTAAAGTATAATAATCAATTGGAATATGTTAATTGTAGCTATAATAATTTGACTCATATTGATTTATCTCAAAATTTTAATTTAAAACATTTTGGATGTCACAACAACCAGCTAACTAAATTAGATGTTACAGCTAACACTAAGTTGGAGGGTTTGTATTGTACTAATAATAATCTTACTGAACTTGACGTAAGTAAAAATATTCTTCTAAAATTAGATGGTCTATATTGTTATGGTAATAAATTAACTAAGTTAGATGTCAGTAATAACCCAAATCTCATTCAAATTTTCGCAATACCTAATTATGAATTAAAAGAACTTAATTTAAAAAATGGGAATAATGTTAGGGTCAATTTTTATATTCTTCCCAATACCTTACACGCCTTAGCTCCCAAACTGTTTTGTGTTGAAGTAGATGATGTAAATTGGTATTATCAAAATGCCCCATATCTGCTAGACTATATTGGTCAGGGAGCTGTTTATTCTACAAATTGTAATCTAACGTTGGCAACCAACGACATTCAAAAACCTCAAACCAAAATCTACCCTAATCCCGTAAAAAATATCATAACCATCCAAACAGAAGCTAAACTTCAAAAATTAGAAATTTATTCGCAAAACGGACAATTACTAAAAACTTCTTTTCTGGGAGAGACCAACGTTGCAAACCTACCAAAAGGAAATTATCTTTTAAAAATTACTACAGATAAAGGAGTACAAACGGAAAAATTTATAAAAGAATAAACTTTGCAAATTTGCAACTCTAAATAACGTTTTTTAATCTAAGGAAAAGTTATAGATAAATAAATCTACCTTCTATAAGCAAATGATAATCAATCAGTTTCAATGAAATTATCTTGTTTTAGTATTGAGACAAAACTAAAATTTCGCAAAAAAGGTCTCTTTATCAAGAGACCTTAACTATTAGAATTAATCAAATTGATTATTTTTTGATGATCTTTTTGCTTACAAATCCAGATTTGGTTTCGATAGAAACAGTATAAACGCCTTTCTCCAGACTAGAAATATCAAATTTATTATTAACAGCCTCCAATTGTGATTTCACAACTTTACCAGAAATATCATAGATCTTTACAGAAACAATATCATTGGTATTATTGATGGTAAAATAATCTGCAGTTGGATTCGGATACAATGTCAGATCTTTTTTATTGACATCATTTACTGCCATTAATGGTACTGTTGTCACATCAATATCATCTATGCTTAGAAGATTTCCATTGGTGTAATCATTGACCCAAGCCAAATAGATGGTCTGTCCTGCGTATGCTGACAAATCCACAGTATAAGGAGTGGTAAGGTCAGCAATCGGAGCATTAATAGCATGAGCCACAGATAAGATATTTGTAAACGAGGCTTTTGCAGTAGTGGTTGTAGAAACCTTCACCTTGAATCCATCATCATAAGGAGAAGCTTGATGCGATCTTGCAAAAAACTCAAGAGATACTTTCGTATTTGCCGGCACAGTGATAGCAGGAGTGATCAACCATCTGTCTGCCGCTGTTACAGTTGTAAACCAAGATGGAGAAGTTGCAACAATATTTCCCGCTTCAGCAGTCCAGGCAATGGTTCTCCAAGCAGTGGGAAATGTAGTGGCATATGTTCCAAATGGCGTATTGGTATCATTGTAAAGTGTCCAGCCTGCTGCTTGTAGATCTGTAATTTCTTCAAAACTCTCATTGTAAATAGAGGTTTGAGCATTGCTCATAGTTGAAGCTAATAAAATAGAAAATAGAATTTTTTTCATAGAATTAAATTATTTAAATATAAAGATATAAAAAAGCCACAGATATAAATCTGCGGCTTCGTATTTTATAGGATAATAAGTTAATTATTATTCTGCTGAAGTTTCTTCAGTTGTAGCTTCTGCTCCACCTTCTGTTACTTCTTCTTCATCGTCATCATCTGCTGCGGCTGCATTTTTACTAGCATTTCTAGACATCTTAACAGCAACTACTACTGCATTGTCTGGATGCATGAAAGTGAATTTTTCATTTTTAAGACTTTCTACATAGAATTTGTTTCCAATCTTAAGAGAAGTAATATCCACAACGATCTCGTCTGGCAAGTTAGCAGGGATTGCTTTAACTTTTAGTTTTCTGAAAGTTTGTCTAAGAACACCACCAGCAACAACACCTTTAGAACGACCAGTGATTCTTACAGGAACTTCCATAACTACTGGTTTATCAGCAGATAATCTGTAGAAGTCTGCGTGAATGATCTTGTCTGTAATTGGGTGAAATTGAATATCTTGAAGAACTGCAGGAATTACCTGTCCGTCAACTTCAATAGATACCGTGTGTGCTTCAGGAGTATAAACCAAACCTTTGAAAGCTTTCTCTTCTGCAGAGAAGTTCAATGGTTCGCCACCTCCGTAAACAACACAAGGAACTAATTCAGCATCACGTAAAGCTTTAGTAGACTTTTTGCCCACGCTTTCTCTTTTTGTACCTTGAATTGTAATAGATTTCATTTTGTATAAAATTATTTAAGGGTGCAAAGATATTAATTTTTTTTAAATAATAAACTTCTCACTTATAGATTTGTGCTCGTGCACCATATTCATCACATCAGCAAATAATTCGGCACAAGAAAGCACTCGGATTTTTGATGATTTCTCAGTTTTCTGTGGGATCGAATCTGTGACGATCACTTCCAAAAGTTGAGAATTCTCAATGTTTTCAAAAGCTTTACCAGAAAGAACGCCGTGTGTTGCCATTGCTCGTACAGATTTTGCACCTTTCTCCATCAGTATATCAGCGGCCTTGCAAAGCGTTCCCGCAGTATCAATCATATCATCAATAAGAATCACATTCTTATCTTTAACATCACCAATCAGGAACATCTCCTCTACTACGTTGGCTTTTTTTCTTTCTTTATAGCAGATAACAACGTCTGCACCTAGATGTCCTGCATAATTTTTCGCTCTTTTTGCACCTCCCATATCGGGTGAAGCAATCGTCAAATTATCAAGATCAAGAGATTGAATATACTTCACAAAAATTGTAGAAGCATACAAATGATCAACTGGAATCTCGAAGAAACCCTGTATCTGATCCGCGTGGAGATCCATTGTCATAATTCTGGTAGCTCCTGCGGCAGTCAAAAGATTGGCAACCAATTTTGCTCCGATTGGTGCTCTTGGCTTGTCTTTTCTGTCTTGTCTTGCTAAACCGTAATAAGGAATTACAACAGTGATGTTTTTGGCAGACGCTCTTTTCGCCGCATCAATCATTAATAATAATTCCAAAAGATTGTCTGCAGGTGGAAACGTAGAAGCGATGAGAAAAACTCGCGCTCCTCTAACGGATTGTTCCAATACAGGCTCGAATTCTCCGTCACTGAAATGTTGAATATTAATTTGCCCTAATGGTTTCCCATAAGCCTGAGCGATTTTTTCCGCCAACTCGTGGCTGGTTCTTGTAGAAAACAAATAACTTGCTTGATCTGACATTTTTACTTTTTTGCAAATTTAAAAAATAATGAAAAGTCTGAAAGCCTATTTCCGAACTTTTCATAAATAGATTTATATTTTTTCTTAGAAACACCATTCTATTGCCCTTCATTACTGAATTATATGAATAATCCCAAAGACGATTTCATAAAAAAAGACCAAAACATTTCTGTTCTGGTCTTTCTCTTATTAACAATATTCGTCGAAAGCAGCCTGAAGATTCGCAGCAATTGCGCCTGCAGGATTTCCTTCGATGTGGTGTCTCTCTAGCATATGCACCAACTCTCCATCCTTGAAAAGTGCAACAGCTGGCGAACTTGGAGGAAACGGCGCCAGCAATCTTCTTGCTTCCGCAACCGCATCTGTATCAAATCCGGCAAATGCTGTTACCAAATGGTCTGGTTTCTTCTCGCCCGTCAAAGAGTACAAAACGCCTGGTCTTGCTGCTCCTGCCGCACATCCGCAAACGGAATTGATTACTAAAAGTGTCGTCCCTTCCTGTTTAAGCGCTGAGTCAACTTGTGCTGGTGTTGTAAGGTCTTGGAAACCTTTATCTGTAAGTTCTGCCTTCATTGGCAATACTAAATCTGCTGGATACATATCAATATATATTTTAGGTTAAATTCTTGAACTGCAAATTTAATCAAATTGTCTTTGATTATCTGACTAATAATTCTATTAAAATTATACCGAAAATCTATTGAGCCATTTTGGCTGATTAATATTAAACAAAAACCCAAAATCCGAAAATCTTGGGTTCAAATCAAATCGATATGCATATTTTGTATATCCTTTTTTTTATGGAAGTTGGAGGATGGATGTTAGACGTTTAATATATTACGTAATACTTAAACTTCCTGCTTCTAACTTCCCGCTTCCAGCAACTTAAGAAAGTAACTTCTTCACCATTTCGGAAATGCTCTTTCCGTCTGATTTTCCGGACAATGCTTTGGAAGCAACGCCCATTACTTTTCCCAAATCTTTGATGCTTTCTGCACCGGTCTCAGAAATGATTTTCCTGATTTCTGATTCCAATTCTTCTGCAGACAATTGTTTTGGAAGAAACTTCTCAATCACTTTGGATTGCGCTTCTTCTACTTCCGCAAGGTCCGTTCTTCCCTGAGCCATAAATTGCTCATAAGAATCTTTTCTTTGCTTTATCATTCTTTGCAAAATTGCAATCTCCTGTTCCGCTGAAACTTCTACACCTCTCGCTTCGGTTTGCAACAAAATAATTTGAGATTTTACAGCACGAAGAGAATCCAGAGCAACTCTGTCTTTCTCTCTCATTGCAGTTTTTATTGCCTCGCTTATTGTAAGTTCTAAACTCATAATTTCTAATTTAACAATGTATCAATCTAACATTTTACCAATGTGAAAATTGTTAGACTGGTACATTTTATATATTGTTACATTGATTAATCAACGTCTTTATTAAGGAAACGGTTTTCTCTCAACTGCATATTTCCGTTGTTGTCAGACAAAAATGTGTTGATGTTCTGGTCTGATGCGTTTGCGCCATCGATATTGATGTTCTTTCTTTTGAAGGCCGGAACGGTTTCAAACACATTTTCATTGTCCAATTGCTGGTAACGGGAATTGAATTCTTTCAACTTGTTTCTTCTGTCCAAAGCTTTTGAGGCATCTGGCGTTTTATTGAAAAAAGTGAATCCGCTTTCAGTTTCTTGAACCGGCTCAGCTTGTCTTTCTTCAATGATTTCCTCTTTTACTTCTGATGTAAAAGAATAATTGTTAGCTTTTGGTTCCTCGATTTTTTCTTCGATGATCTCATTTACAACTTCTTCTTTTGCTTGAGGAACAATCTGTTTCTCAATGACAGGAAATTCTTCTTCAGCTGGAGATTCGTTGATTGTGAAAGTGACTTCAACTGGTTTTTCAATCTCTTCAGTTTTAAAAGATGCTTTTGGCTTGTCCTCCACTTCGAAAGTGAAAGATTGTGGCTCTAAATCGAAGTCATCATTTGCGTCATCTTCAAAGTTGAAAAGATTATATTCCTGCTTTCCATCGTTGTAATCATTAGAATAACCGATTATTTCTTCGTTCTCAATAATTTGAGTTTCAGTCTCTACTTCCTCCACCAAACTTTCTACTAAAGAATTAGTTGGAAAATTAGACGTTCCGAAATCATCCTCATCTTCTAAACGAAAAAAGTTCTTTCCAGATTCTGGCTGAGGTTTTGAATCTTCCTGAAGTCTGCTTTTGAAAGGGGATTCTCTGTTTCTTGAAAACGAGTTTGGTCTGTCGTCCAAAGAATATTTGATGGTTTCAGTTGTTCCAGTATGCTTTTTATCATCGTTGGAAAATCCAGTTGCGATTACCAAAACACTAACTGCATCGCCCAATTCCTCATCTGTTCCAACTCCAAAAATAATGTCAGCCGTATGTCCAGCTTCTTTTTGGATGTAATCCATAATCACACCGATTTCGTCCATCGTTACCTCAGAAACACCGCTTCTAATCAACAATAGAACGTTTTTCGCACCAGTTATTTTGTTGTCATTCAACAATGGGGAATCCAATGCTTTCTTAACTGCTTCCTCCGCTTTTTTCTCGCCCGTTGCTACGCCGGTGGACATCAATGCTGTTCCAGAATTCTGAAGGACAGATTTCGCATCACGGAAATCGATATTGACATCAAAATAACCTGTGATAACCTCTGCCATTCCTTTCGCCGCGTTCGTCAAGACTTCATCAGCCTTGGAAAAACCTTGTTTGAAACCAAGATTTCCGAATTGCTGTCTTAATTTATCATTATTAATGACAATCAAAGAATCAACATTATTTCTTAATTTTTCAAGACCTAATTCAGCCTGGTCCAATCTTCTTTTTCCTTCAAAACTAAAAGGTACGGTTACGATTCCTACAGTCAGGATTCCCATTTCCTTTGCTACTTTTGCGATGACAGGCGCAGCACCAGTTCCCGTTCCACCGCCCATTCCGGCTGTGATGAAAACCATTTTGGTGTTTTGTCCCATGGCCGCTTTGATTTCGTCGATGCTTTCAATCGCCGCTTTTTCTCCAACTTCTGGGTCAGCACCTGCGCCAAGACCTTCTGTCATAGAGATTCCTAACTGAACTTTATTAGAAACCGGATTGTTGTCCAAAGTCTGTGCATCGGTATTACAGATTACGAAATCTACGCCGTAGATCCCTTTCTCGTACATATGCTTCAAAGCGTTGTTTCCACCGCCACCAACACCAATTACTTTGATGATGGCAGAATTCCCTTTTGGTAGGTCAAAGGAAAAACCTTGTGTGTTTGATATATTGTCCATAATGGTATTTTTTTATAGTTGATGATTGATAAATGATAAGTGATGGATCATTGGCTTCGCCGAATCTTCGATTTCATCGTTTATCAATTATCATGTATGTTTTTACTCTTCTACTTCTTCAAAGAATTTTTTGACTTTGTCCATTAGTGATTGTCCGAAAGTTGGTCGGCTTTTCTTCACTTCTGCTTTGTGTTTCGCCATCTCTACGATGTCATTCTGAACCTGAGGCGTTTGAATTTCCTGAGATTGAGTCTGAGTCTGAGCTTGGATTGCGTTTTCGATTTGAGGTTTCAATTCTTCGATGATTTCTTCCTCTGTCACCAACATTTTCTTGTCCCTGATTTTCAGACTTTCCATTAATAAACCGATGGAAGTCGCAAATTCCGGGCCTTTCAAATATTGATTTTTATCGTTCGCCACATATTCATTAGCAAAACCGATTCTGCTGTCGAAACCGGTTGTATAGTTCGCTAACTGACGAAGGTTTCTCAAATTGGAACCACCGCCTGTCAAAACGATTCCGGCAATCAGTTTTTTCTTTTGTTCGAATGCGCCGTAAGCTTTCAGTTCGGTGTTCACCATTTCAAGAATTTCTTCAACTCTTGCATTGATGATTTGAGCCAAAACTTTCAACGAAATCTCTTTGTCCGGACGGCCGTGCAATCCTGGAATCGTCACATAAGTGCTGTCTTTTTCCAATTCAGGAACAGACGAACCGAATTTCACTTTCAGTTGCTCAGCGTGTTTCTCGATGATTGAACATCCTTCTTTGATATCATCGGTGATAATCCCGCCACCATAAGGAATCACGCAAGTATGACGGATGATGTTGTCTTTGAATATCGCAATATCCGTAGTTCCACCACCGATATCCACGATGGCAACACCCGCTTCTTTTTCTTCTTTAGTCAAAACCGCTTCGGACGATGCCAAAGGCTCCAAGGTCAAGGCTTCCATTTCCAAACCAGCTTCACGTACGCATCTCGCGATGTTTCTGATAGAGCCCATTTGTCCTACAACAACGTGGAAATTAGCTTCCAATCTTTTGCCGTGCATCCCGACTGGTTCCTGGATTTCGCCTTCGGAATCTACTTTATAATCCTGAGGTAAAACGTGGATGATTTCTTCGCCTGGAAGCATCACCAATTTCTTTACCTGGTCTTTTAGTTTTTCAATATCCTCCTCCGTAATATACTGGTCCGGATGGTCTCTCATAATATAATCCGAATGCTGAAGCGAACGGATGTGTTTGCCTGCAATTCCAACCGTCACCTTGTTGATAGACACGCCAGCGCTGGTTTGCGCTTCTGCTACAGCAGACTTGATGGAGTTGATTGTTTGGGAAATATTATTGACAATTCCTTTGTGAACGCCTAAACTTTTTGCTTTTCCAACGCCCAGAATTTCAATTTTCCCGTGAGCGTTTCGTCTTCCGACAATGGCGACAATCTTAGTTGTCCCAATGTCCAGACCTACTGAATACTCTTGATTTTCCATTATATGTTCGATTTGATTTTTTATTTTTAACGCAAAGTCCGCAAAGTTTTTTTTGATTTTTGCAACGCTTTTAAGTTCGCAAAGACGTAAAACTCATCAAAGACTTTATACTTAATTATTCTACAACTATTTTTGCTTTTTTCTTTTTATCACTTGTTTTGGAAGCGGTTTCTTTTTTCTTGGTAGACGCTTTCTTCGCTTCTGGTTTTTTCTCTATTTTTTTCGGTTTTGAAGTTTCCTTTTTTGGTTCTCCTTTCTTGACCTCTTTTTTCGGTTCGGGCTTTTTTTCCGTTACCTCTTTTTTTATTGGAGTTGACGCCAAGGTATGAGTCTGCGTTTCTTCCGGTTTTTTAATTTCAATTTTTGGTGCATTTCTGAGAATGCTGTCGTTTTCTTTGAAATAAGGATTCAGCGTTGTGACAATCTGATTATCATACTTCAATGAAATCTTCTTGTACTTCTGCGTATTCTGGTCCACGAGATATTTCTCAACAAAGGTTTTAAAACCTCTTACTTTCAAATCGATATTATCAAGGTCGCCGATTTCAACTTTGTAATTTCCGTCGCTGGTTAACAGATTGTAATCCTCTTTTTCTTTTGTGATTCCGATGAAATATTTTTTGCTGAAATCATCTTTGTCAATCTTTTCTATTAAATCTCCCAACGCTCCATATTCTGATGGATTTACGTTGCCCATCACCAACATACTTGGCAGTGAGAAGTTTTTCGAGATAGGAAATTCAACACCTTTTTTATCGACGTAGAAATCTTTTCCGTCCTTATTTAATCTGAAAGCCGGAACTCTTTGTTTGATGTCAACATTCAGATTTCCATTCAAATTCAAATAAACATTGGCACTATCCACAAAAGGAATCAGATTGATTTTCTTCTCTAATTCCGGAATGTTGATGTCTCCAATTTTTCTTGTTGGATTGTATTGTTTCACCAATTCTTTGATGTCTTTCTCATCCACAAAATAAACCGGCGTTTTACCTTGGTTCATATTGATAGACACGTTTTCCATCTTAGCATCATTGAAACGCTTCAATGAGAAACTGAGCAGGAATCCAAAAAGGACGACTGTCACGAGTATCTTCAATATTCTCCACTTGTTTTTCATACTATTTTGTATAAAGTACAATGTATCTTGTACAAAGTATTTTCTTAATTCTAATTATTAACTTTTAATTCTAAATTCGGAAGCCATTCCACGATGCCGTCATAAAGCGTATCGATATTTCCGGCCCCGACTGTCAAAAGAATGTCAAAATCCTTTTCTTTTATCAATTCAAAAGTCTCCTGTAATGTGCAGACCTTTTTGTTTTCGATTTCAATTTTGTCCGATAACCACGCTGAGGTGATTCCTTCAAAATTTTCCTGAAGTTCCCTTGCCGGATAAATATCCAAAAGCAAAAGGTCATCAGCTTTTTCCAGACTTCTTGCAAAATCTTCTGCAAAATCCCTTGTTCTGCTGAACAAATGCGGTTGGAAAACCACCAACAATTTCTTGGTTGGGTAAAAGGTTTTTATGGAACCAATTACCGCATTCAGTTCTGTTGGATGGTGCGCGTAATCATCAATATAAATCTTTCCGTTATCGAAAATATGTTTGGTATATCTTCTCTTGATGCCTTTGAAACTGGCGACCGCTTTTTTCAAAGTTTCGAAATCCACACCCAAATTGCTCAAAATTGCCAACGCAACCGTCGCATTTTCTACATTGTGAATTCCCGGAATTTCCCAAACAAAATCATTGATTTCTTCCGTTGGTGTATGGAAATCGAAGTAGATTTTATCGTGGTCCATTCTCAGGTTATCGGAATAATAATCCGCTTCCTCGTTCACAGCGTAAGTCTTGTGTTCTCTTCCAATCGCAATTCCTTTTCTCACAAACAACTGATTGTCATTCGGAACCAAAGACGCGAATTGTCTGAAACCATCTTCAATCTGAACTCTGTCTCCATAAATATCCAAATGGTCTGCATCGATCGAGGTTACAACCGCCCAATCTGGGGAAAGATTCAGGAAACTTCTGTCATACTCATCGGCTTCAACTACAGAAAACTGGTTTCCGTTGTAATCGAAATTCGATTTGAAATTTTCTGAAATTCCTCCTAAAAATGCGGATGACGGCATATTCGCTTCTTTGCACAAATGAGCAATCAAAGTGGAAGTTGTCGTCTTTCCATGTGTTCCAGCAACGGCGATGCAATCTGTATTTTCTGTAATTAAACCAAGAACTTTTGCACGTTTCAAAATCTCAAAACTTTCGCTGGCGAAATAATCAAGAATTCCTAGTTTCTTTATCGCTGGCGTATAAATAACCAAAGTCGATTCTTTGTCAAATGCTACGATTTTTTCATCAATTACATCTTCAAACGAAATATCAATGCCTTCAAAACCGAGTTGAGCCGTCAGTTTTGTAGGTGTTTTGTCATAGCCCAAAACAGTTTTGCCGTTCGCGTGGAAATACCTCGCCAGCGCACTCATCCCAATCCCACCGATTCCGATGAAGTAGAAGTTTTGATATTTATTTAAGATGCTCATTTCTATTCTTATCTTTTTGACTTAGTTGCTCTGTATCTTGGAATACTGATTCTTTCCAACATATTATTATCCCTGTAAATATTGACTCTTACAGATTGTACACTGTCACTTTTTGAAGCTTTGGCTTTGAAAATAAAGTAATCCAAAAAGTCCTTTGGGGAATAATTTGATTTTGCCTCGCTCAATTCCCCAACTGTAATCGTTCCGTATCTACTGTTATAATATTCACAGCTTTTTTTAAAACTTTCCGGAGTTAATTTATTTTTAAAATTAATATCCATTTTATATCCTTGAAACTCCGAATAATCCTGCTTTTCACATTTAGCAAAATAATCTGTTGCAAAGTTTTTCACCAATTTGATTCTTTCCGAACTTCTGTTTTTACCTTTAAGGTCTGGTTTGTATTTCGATGTACACGAAACTGTCGTCAAAACCGTTAAAACCATACTTAAGATATAAAAATGCCTCATCATAATATTACTTTAAAAATCTCATCTACAATTCCTTCCGCCGCTTTTGGCTTTGCAAAAAACTCCATGTTTGCTGACATTTCATTTCTCACATTCTCACTCTCACAAATCTCTGAAAGTGTGTTCCAAAACTTGTCTTTCATTTCAGAATCTTTGACCATTCTTGCCGCATTTTTCTCAACCAGAGTCAATGCATTTTTGGTTTGATGATCTTCCGCTGCAAATGGAAACGGAACTAACAAAACCGGTTTTTTCGCCACTGTCAATTCTGAAATCGCAATCGCACCAGCTCTGGAAACTATGACATCCGCCGCCGAATAAGCCAAAGCCATATCAGAAATGAATTCCTTAATTTGAACTTGGTTGTTGGTTGATAGTTGTTGGTTGTCAGAGATTTCTTTGAAATCTGTTTTTCCAGTCTGCCAGATTAATTGATAATCTTTTTCTTTAAGTTTTTCAAAATTATCTTTCCAGCCGTTGTTCAAAGTTCTGGAACCGAGTGAACCACCGACAGAAAGAATCGTTAATTTATTTTTATCTAAGCCTAATTTTTCCTTAGCCAAATCTTTATCAATCAAATCTGTGATGATATTTTGACGGATTGGATTTCCTAAGAAATAAGTTTTCGTTCCTGAGAAAAATTTCTCCATATCCGGATAAGCCGTGAAAACTGCTTTCGCTTTTTTCGCATTGAAAACATTGGTCTTTCCCGGCAAAGAATTCTGTTCCTGAATGAAAGTCGGAATTCCCATTTTCGCTGCGATGTACAAAGCCGGTCCGCTTGCAAAACCACCAGTTCCAACTGCAAAATCCGGTTTGAAATCCTTGATGATTCTTTTAGCTTTCAACAAACTCGAAATCACTTTTAATGGAAGTCCGAGATTTTTGAGAAGATTTCCTCTGTCGAATCCTGCGATGTTCAAACCTTCGATTTTGAATCCGGCTTGAGGCACTTTTTCCATCTCCATTTTTCCGTTGGCTCCAATGAACAAAAACTCAGCGTCGGGCAACCTTTTCTGGATTTCCTGAGCAATCGCAATCGCCGGAAAGATGTGTCCACCTGTTCCGCCGCCGCTTAATAATATTTTCAGTTTTTTGCTCATTTAAGCGATATCATTTATTTCTTCCAAACTTTGTCTTTTTCCCAAACCTTCTTCATCATAGACCTGAATTCTGGAACTTACATTTAAAATAATTCCTAACTGAATATAGGTCACCAACATGGATGTCCCTCCATAACTTATCAGCGGCAAAGGCTGACCTGTAACCGGAATCAGATTTACTGCAACTGCAATATTTACCGATAATTGAATAAATATCATTAATCCAATCGCCAGCACCAGCAACGACCCGAAAAAGGCCGGCATCTTACTGGCAATCATTACAATACGAATGATCATTATCATATAAAGACTGACCAATACAAAAGCGCCCATCCAGCCATATTCCTCTACAATAATGGCGAAAATAAAATCCGAAACCGATTGTGGCAATGTCTGCTTCAAAGCGCTTTTCCCAGGTCCAATTCCATTGAATCCACCGTGAACAATCGCGGCTTTTGCCTGCATTACCTGATAGTTTTTTGCTTTGATACTTTCATCCTCAACATCCGCCGTTTTCTTGGAACTTGTAAATGTCTCGATGCGGCTCATCCACGTGTGGACACGATTTCCGCCCATCAAATTGGTATTAAGCGCTATGACCAAAAACATTACGATGAAAACCACGGAAAGCGAAATAAATCCCGCCACATACTGCCAAGCTAACTGACCGATAATCAGTATGATAATTGATACCATCATAATCATCAAAGCTGTAGAGCCGTTGTCCTTCGCAACCAGTCCAAATACTATCAAAATAGGTCCGAAGATGTAAACAATGTTTTCAATCGGAACTCTTTCCCTCTTGATTCTTTTGGTTAAATATCTGCACAAATAGATAATCAACATCAAGTAGGCGAATGAGGAAGGCTGAAACGAAATTGGTGTTCCCGGAATCTTTAACCATCTTGATGCACTCGCACCTTCAATCTTTTGTCCTGTGAACATCGTTATCAGCAACAGTCCAATCGTGAACAAAAGCAGAATGGAACTTAGTTTCCCGATGTATTCGTACTTGACCGTTCCTACAAAACGCATAATTCCCAAACCAATGAAAACGAAAATAATATGTTTGAAAACGTGACCTGTTGTGGTCCCGTTGTTCACGATATATTCCAGATTCGAACTTGCGGAATAAACCGGAAACACGGAAAGGAAGGAAATCAAAATGATAACCGACCAAAGTACCTTGTCGCCTTTCAGCAGCTCGAATTTGTTTTCTGTAGTTTGGTTTTCCATTTATTTTGTATTAATGTATTGGCGTAAAATGTATTAATGAAGTTGTGAAAATCGTTAATACATAAATACTTTTTACATTTTACTTTAATTCTAATTCTTAATTGTCAATTCTTCTAAAACTTCTTTTTTGAATTGATTGCCACGGTCTTCATAACCATTGAACAAATCAAAACTTGCACAACAAGGCGACAACAAAACGATGTCTCCTTTTTCTGCCACCGACTTAGAAACTTCAACCGCCTGCTGCATACTTGAAGTATCATAAATCTGAGTTTTCTTGCCTTGGAAAAAATCTATAATTTTCTGATTATCAACTCCTAAGCAAACAATTGCTTTTACTTTTCTTTTAACTAAATCTTCTATTTCTGTATAGTCGTTGCCTTTGTCTTTTCCGCCAACAATCCAAACGACAGGTTGTTTCATACTTTCCAAAGCGAAATACGTAGCGTTAACGTTGGTTGCTTTGCTGTCATTAATGAATTTTACACCTTTGATTTCTGCAACAGGTTCCAATCTGTGTTCAACCGCCTGAAACGTCATTAATGAATGTCTGATACTTTCACTGCTGATTTCCAACAACTTTCCAGCAATACTTGCTGCTAAGCTGTTTGCCACATTATGTTTTCCAACCAGCGATAATTCGTCGATATCCATCGTAAATCCTTCATTGATATTGACCACGAAATTGTCATCAATCGAGAATGCACCTTTTTCCAATCTTTCATTCAATGAGAAGGGCACTTTGGTCACTTTCAAATCCAATTTTTCAAGAATCGATTTACTCATTTCGTCATCTTTATTGTAGATGAAAAAATTGTTAGCATCCTGATTCTCAGCAATTCTGAACTTCGCCAAAGCATATTCTTCGTAGTTGTAATTATACTGGTCTAGATGGTCCTTAGACAAATTCAACAATAACGAAATATATGGTCTAAAGTTTTGAATATCATCCAATTGGAAACTGCTCACTTCCAATACATAATAATCAAAACTCTCTTCTGCAACTTGTTTCGCAAAGCTTTTTCCGATGTTCCCCCCCAATCCGACATTGAAACCGTCTTCCTTCAAAATGTAATAAATCAAAGAAGTCGTGGTCGTTTTCCCGTTGCTTCCGGTGATGGCAATGATTTTTGCATCTGTAAACTCAGAAGCAAACTCAATCTCAGAAGACAATCTGATTCCTTTTTCCTGAATCTTCAAAATCATCTCCGCTTTTTTCGGAATTCCAGGGCTTTTGATAATCCAGTCGGCATTCAGGATTTTCTCTTCCGAATGTTTTTCGTCCTCATAATCAACCCCAAGCTCGTCCAGCTCTTTTTTGTAATTCTCGCGGATAGTTCCCATATCCGAAAGGAACACGTCAAAGCCTTTAGCCTTCGCCAAATATGCTGCGCCAACACCGCTTTCTCCGCCACCAAGTATTACTACTCTCATATTATTTTGTAAAATGTATTATGTACAAAGTAAAATGACTTTTAAGTTGTACATCATTTGGTTATTAATTTTAATTAATCTGTAAAAAATACGTGGTACATTATACTTTTTACATTTTACAATTCCCCCTATCTGGTTTTTAAAGTGATTAAGCAAATAATCGCCAGCATCACACCTAAGATTATCATTCGGTTCACGATTTTGCTTTCGTGGAAACCTTCCTTCTGATAATGGTGATGCAGCGGTGACATTTTGAATAATCTATTGTTCTGGGCATATTCCAACCCATATTTTTTCTTTCTGTATTTGAAAACCCAAACCTGAAGAATCACAGATAAAAGTTCTATCAGGAAAACCCCGCATAAAACCGGAATCAACAATTCTTTTCTAAGGATAATTGCCAAAACTGCAATCACACCACCCAACATCAAACTTCCTGTATCTCCCATAAAAACCTGAGCCGGATAAGTGTTGTACCAGAAAAATCCAATCACAGCTCCCACCAAAGCGAGGGCAAAAATGGTGGTTTCTCCCATATGCGGCAGGAACATAATATTCAGATAATCAGCGAAAATGATATTTCCGGAAACGTAGGCGAAAAATGCTAAAGTCAGTAAAATGACGACGCTGGTTCCGGCTGCTAAGCCATCAATTCCGTCAGCGATGTTAGCGCCGTTAGAAACTGCAGTGACGATGAAAATCACAATCGGAATGAAAACAACCCAAGCCCACTCGTGCGCCTCAGCATCATCCATCCAGAAAAGAATTCCACTGTAATCGAACTCATTGTTTTTTGTGAAAGGAACTGTAGAAACAGGGATTTTCTCCTCATCCATAAAGTTCTGTTCCACATTATTTCTGTTCACAACGGTTGAGTCAGCATACTTTCTTTTAACCTCGATATCCGGGTGGAAATACATTGTAACTCCGACAATTAAGCCTAAACCAACTTGTCCTATTACTTTGAATTTTCCACTTAATCCGTCCTTATTTTTCTTAACTTTTTTCAGATAATCGTCCAAAAATCCAATCGCTCCCATCCACAAAACCGAAATGATTAAAAGAACGATGTAAACATTGGTAATTCTGGTAAACAACAAAACCGGAATGATGGTTGCCAAAATGATGATCAAGCCTCCCATTGTTGGTGTTCCTTCCTTTTGCTTTTGTCCTTCCAGACCAAGGTCTCTTACCAATTCTCCCATTTGTCTTCTTCTCAGGAAATTGATAATTCTTTTTCCGTAAGCCATCGCAATAATCAGCGAAAACAAAACTGCCATCGCCGCACGGAACGAAATGTATTTGAACAAGTTCATTCCTGGAACGTGGATTCCGTGAGCGGTTAAATATTCGTATAGATAGTAGAGCATATTATTCTATTTTCCCATTAATTGTAATAGTTCTCTAATCGTTTCTTTGTCATCAAAATGATGTTTCTCTCCGTTGATTTCCTGATACGTTTCGTGGCCTTTTCCTGCAACCACAACGATATCTTTTGGCTCAGCAAACTTGATTGCCATTTTTATCGCTTCTCTTCTGTCTGGAATCGAAGTGTATTTGCTGAAATTCTGAGGCTGGATTCCAGCTTCAATTTCTTTAATGATTTGCACAGGGTCCTCCGTTCTTGGATTGTCCGAAGTGATGATTGCCAAAGTCGATTTCTTGGTCGCAATGTCACCCATCTCCGGACGTTTGGTTTTGTCTCTGTCGCCTCCGCAACCGAAAACACAAATCAGTCTTTCATTTTTAGTTCTGATTTCATTGATGCTGTCCAAAACATTTTCCAAGGCATCAGGCGTGTGAGAATAATCAACAACGAAGAAAATTCCGCCATTGGATTTTATTGTTTCGAAACGTCCGTTTACCCTATGAAGTAAAGAAATTGCCTGTAAAACCTCATCTTCTTTCATTCCTAATTCCAATGCAATTCCGTAAGCTAGAAGTAAATTCGAAGCGTTGAATTTTCCTGTCAATGTTGTCCAGAATTCTTTGTTATTGAAGTTCAGTAACATTCCGTTGAAGTCCACTTCCAGTACTTTTCCGTGGAAATCTGCCATCGTTTTCAAAGCGAAAGTTTTCTTTTTCGCTTTTGTATTTTGAAGCATTACTGAACCGTTCTTGTCATCGGCATTTGTGATGGCAATTGCAGAATCTTCCAACTCGTCAAAGAATCTTTTCTTGGCATAGATGTAATTTTGGAAAGTCTTGTGATAATCCAAATGGTCGTGCGTAATATTCGTAAAACCAGCAATTTTGAAATGTAAACCTTCGATTCTGTCTTGAGAAATTCCGTGAGAGCTTACTTCCATAAAAGCATATTCGCAACCGATTTCAACCGCTTTTGCCAACATTTGATTTAATCTGATGACATCCGGCGTTGTGTGAGTTGAAGGAATTATTTCGTCTCCGATTCTGTATTCAACAGTCGAAATCAAAGCCGATTGATAACCCAGAGTTTTGAAAATATCGAACAATAAAGTCGTCACCGTTGTTTTCCCGTTGGTTCCGGTAACGCCGATTAATTTTAATTTCTGAGATGGATTTCCGTAAAAATTAGAAGCCAAATGTCCTAATGCTTTAGAAGAATCTTCAACCTTCAAATAAGTTATCTCATCATTAATTTCCGAAGGTAATTCTTCACAGACAATCACTTTCGCTCCTTTTTCGATGGAAGAACGGATGTAAGAATGTCCGTCGGAAACTGTTCCTTTCAACGCCACATACAAAGAATTTTCAACAACTTTTCTGCTGTCGAAAACCAATTCCGAAACTTCTCTTTCAAGAGTTCCGACTGTTTCCAAAATCTGGATTCTTTGTAATAAGTCTTTTAAAATCATATATAATAAGCTTTCGCTGTAATTTTTAGTTTTGAAGATTCAAATAAATCTTTTGGTTTTTTCCGATTGTTGCGCCTTCTGCAGGAAACTGTCCTGTGATTTTCCCGACACCTTTGTAATCCACTCTGTAACCCAAATTTTCAAGTTGTGGAATCACATTTTTCCCAATCATCCCAACCAGTTTTGGCATCGAATCCTTTTTGATATTGACCTTTACATTAGGCTCAATCATTTTACTCAGGTCTACTTTATGCTCAACCAACAATTCTTTCTCAACATTCAAAGGTGTTTTCAGAAATGTCTTTCCTGCAATCTCTTTGAAAACCGGAGCAGAAACTGTCCCCCCATAAAAGCCCTTCGATGTATCCGGTTGATTTACAACCACAAAACAGGTGTATTTTGGATTATCTGACGGATAAAAACCTGCAAAAGAAGCCTGATATCTCATTGGCCCGGGCAACCAATATAAGATTCTGGCTGTTCCTGTTTTACCAGCAATTTTCAGATTTGGCGTGTAAATACTTTTGGCTGTTCCTTTCTCGACAGCTTTTGTCAAAGCACTTGTCATCATTTGAATGGCCTTGTCAGAAGCCATTTTTTTGACCATTACTTCCGGTTTTGCTTCGTAAAGTGCCTTGCCGTCTTTTGTAATTTTATCAATGAAAATCGGTTTTACCATTTTGCCTTTGTTGGCAATTCCGTTATAAAAAGTGACCATTTGTAACAATGGAAAACTTGATGAATAGCCATATCCTAAAGAAGCCAAGGTTGCTTTATTCCAACGTTTGCTTTGTGGTGTCTGAATCGATGGTTTTGCAATTCCGGGTAATTCGATTTGCATTTTATCGAACATTTTCCAACGTTTAAGATGGTCTATGAAAACCTGCGGTTTGTCCGCATAATGTTCTGTAATCAATTTTGCGGCACCAACATTACTGGATTTTGCCAAAACATCACTCACATCATAAGTTCCTCCGCCGTGGCCATCTGTGATTTTTTGTCCTGCGTAAGTCCAGATTCCGTTTCCGATGTTCACTTTTGTATTTTCATCAATGAAACCATCATCCATCGCTGCCAGAAGAGAAACGGTTTTGAATGTTGAACCAGGTTCCTGAGCGTCTTTTACGGTATAATTATATGCATCGACATACATTCCCGGCTCCGTTCTTCTAAGGTTGACCATCGCACGGATTTTTCCGGTCTCAACTTCCATTACCACAACACTTCCGTGGTCTGCATCGAATTTTATCAATTGATTTTCCAAAGCCGTATGCGCAATATCCTGGATTCTCAAATCCAAGGTCGTGTAAACATCCTGACCATCCACAGGTTCCTGAACTTTCCAGTAATCGATTGGTTTCCACTGAGATGAATTGATTCTTTGCTCCAGGCGTTTGCCGTCAATCCCAGTCAAGAATTTACTGAATGCGCCTTCCAGTCCGGATTTTGATTCGCCGTTATCAGCGCCGATCGTTCCGGCTCCGATTTGAGTGGTTGCCAATTCTCTACGGAAATTTCTTTCTACAATGAAACCTCCTTTATTCTTTCCTTTTTTGAAAATCGGGAATTCTCTGATTCTATCGTATTCATCGAAGTCAAGGCCTTTTGCCAACAAATAATATTGATTATTTTTTTTGTTCTGAGCGTCTAATCTTGCGCGGAAATAGCTTCTCGGTTTGTCGAACATTTTGCTGAGAGAATCCGTCAAAGCCGCAATGTTATTGGAATAAATCGTATCTCTCATCGATTTGAAATCCAGATAGACATCATAACGCATCACCGTTGTCGCCAAGATAGAACCATCGGAAGCGAAAAGGTTTCCCCGGGCGGCTTTCAAGGTTGCTTCTCGGTAGTTTTTGCTGATATAATTATCCTCAAATTCCTGGACATTGGTATTCTGAAGAATCAAAATTCTCCCTAAAAAGATGACAAACAGAATGAAAGCTCCCAAAACAAAAAGGTAGCCCCACTTCAGCGCATTGGAACGTTTTTTTTCGTAATTGTTATCTGGTTGCTTTATCATCTGTGCTATCCGCTTTTATCAATAATTTCATCGGGTGGCTTTCCAAACTCACCAAAGAATCCTGAACCATTTCTTTTCCCAGTTCGGATTCCATTCTAATTTTTATCAGCCTGCTTTGCGCGTAGGCATTTCGAGACTTGTACTCTTCCGTTTCTTCTTTCAATTTGTTGACGTGCTCAATTTTCGTATTGACCAAATGGTTGCTGTAAATCATCACCATCAACAATCCGAAAATGAACAGGAAATATTTGTAATGCGCTTTTACCTCATCCCGGTTAAGAAAATTCCCTTTTATGATGTCCATAAAAGTTAATCTCTTTTGTTTGTTTTGAGTTAATTTTGCCAAGTTATATTAATGATAATTGATTAATGATAATTGATAATGGCGATGAATTCCAATCATTCATCATTTATCAATCATCAACTATAATTTTGTTCCTATTCTCATTTTTGCGCTTCTGGCGCGTGAGTTTTCTTCTATTTCTTCGTCGTCCGGGATGATTGCTTTTGTCTTTAATAATTCAAAAGTTTTTTTGTAATTCCCGTAAATATCACGAGGCGGTTCACCTTCGAACATTCCGTTCTTTAAAAATCGCTTCACTAATCTGTCCTCCAAAGAATGGTAAGAAATCACGACCAATCTTCCATCGGTTTTCAAAATCTTGTAAGACTGAACGAGCATTTCTTTCAAAACCTCAAGTTCCTGATTCACTTCGATTCTGATGGCCTGAAAAACCTGAGCAAAAAATTTGTTCTGCTTAAAAGCCGGAATGTAACTGAACAGACCTTTCAACTCCTCAGTCGTATTGATTTTTTTAGTTTTTCTGTGGTGAACGATTTCTCTTGCCAATTTCCGAGATTCTCTCAGCTCTCCGTATTGATAAAGGATATTTGCCAACTCCTCTTCCTCATATTCATTGATGATTTTTTTGGCGTCAAGACCCTGCATCACATTCATTCTCATATCAAGCGGCGCATTGCTTCTGATAGAAAAACCACGTTCCGCTTCATCAAATTGATGAGAAGAAACACCCAAATCCGCCAAAATCCCATCCACCTGAGAAATCCCATAAGCCAACATCGAATTTTCCAAAAACCTGAAATTCTGATTGACCAATGTAAATCTCGGGTCGTCAATTGTATTCTTCAGCGCATCCAAATCCTGGTCAAAAGAAAACAGTTTTCCTTTGTCAGAAAGTCGGCTCAAAATCTCTCTCGAGTGACCTCCACCACCAAAAGTACAATCCACGTAAACACCGTCCGGATTGGTTACCAGAGCATCTACGCTTTGTTTTAATAAGACTGGATTATGATACATTTTGTTTAGTTGATAGTTGTTAGTTAGGAGTTAATAGTTTCAGATTCTTCGGCAAGCTCAGAATGACATTGTTTATTAATTTAATTCTTCAGAATCGAGATTTCCCATTACGTCTTCGGCAAGATTTGCAAAATCAATTTCGCTGACCGCAATCACCTGTTCGTAAGAATCTTTGTCCCAAATCTCGAAGAGTTCGCCAGCGCTTGTAATCACAATTTCTTTAGTAAGATTAGCATACTGCGTCAAATCTTTGCTGATTTGCAGGCGACCAACGTTATCCATCTCCACGGTCTTCACACCTGCGGTAAACATCCTGATGAAATCTGCATTTTTCTTGATAAATCGGTTCAGACCGTTTATTTTTGCCATCAGTTTTTCCCAAGGCTGCATTGGATAGACCTCCAAACACTTCTGAAACACCGAACGCTTTATCACAAATGGCTCATCTGCAAAATGTTCCATCTGCTTCGTAAGCGAAGCAGGCAGTTTGATGCGCCCTTTGTCATCTATTTTGCACTCGTATGTTCCAATGAAGTTTTTCATTTGGAGCAAATTTATATAA
>Ga0302347_1001300_pt1 | contig 30745 bp, 25 predicted proteins | sample PhyWR1_FD_202178 | JGI IMG/M metagenome (GOLD analysis project Ga0302347, IMG submission 202178) | Leaf surface microbial communities from wheat plants in UC Gill Tract Community Farm, Albany, California, United States - DLSL W.R1 (v2)... | ecosystem: Host-associated > Plants > Phyllosphere >... | reverse complement strand
TTTTGAATTGAATGACAGATATTTTGTTTGCCGAGCTTTGGATAACAGAATTGGTGGATTTATGATTGCAGAAGTTGCAAGACTTTTGAAAGAAAACAAGAAAGAACTACCTTTTGGACTATATGTTACCAACTCGGTTCAGGAAGAAGTTGGACTTTATGGCGCAGATATGATTGCTGACACCATCAAACCAAATATTGCCATTGTGACAGATGTGACACACGACACAACTACACCAATGATCGAAAAGAAAAAAGAGGGCGACCAAAAATGTGGCGATGGACCAGTAGTTTTCTTTGCGCCAAGTGTTCATCACACGATTCGTGAATTGATTATTGATACAGCAAAAGAAAAAGAAATCCCTTTCCAAAGAGCTGCAGCAAGTAGAGCAACAGGAACTGACACAGATGCATTTGCGCATTCCAATGGTGGTGTTCCAAGCGCATTGATTTCTTTACCTTTGCGATATATGCACACAACTGTGGAAATGGTTTCAAAGGAAGATGTTTCGAATGTTATCAAATTGATTTACGAAAGCCTTCTGAAAATAGAACCAACTATGAAGTTGAAATATCATTAATAAAGTAAAAAAGTAAGTATAAAAATGAAAAACAAGCTTATAGCACCTTCCCTTCTCTCTGCGGATTTTGGAAATCTACAGAGAGATATAGAGATGCTAAACAACTCTCAGGCCGATTGGCTTCACGTAGATGTGATGGACGGACGTTTTGTCCCAAATATCTCTTTCGGATTTCCAGTAATGAAAACCGTTCAGCAACACACCAAAAAATTCGTAGATGTCCATTTGATGATTTTGGAACCAGAAAAATATGTCGAAGAATTTATAGATTACGGAGCAGATTTGGTTTCCGTACATTTCGAAGCGTGTACACATCTTCACAGAACTATCCATTTGATTCAGAGCAAAGGCGCAAAAGCTGGCGTCGTTCTCAATCCTGCAACACCGGTTTTGATGTTGGAAGATATCATTGCTGATGTTGATTTGGTTTTATTGATGAGCGTTAATCCAGGGTTTGGTGGTCAAAAATTCATCCAGAACACTTATAAAAAAATCAGCGAAACCAAAGATCTGATTTTGAGTAACAATTCTACCGCTCTAATCCAAATTGATGGCGGTGTGAATCTGGACAATGCATCCAAACTCTTCGAAGCTGGTGCAGACGTTTTAGTAGCAGGAAATGCCGTTTTCTCTTCAGAAAATCCCGAGAAGACCATTGAACTTTTAAAAATTTAGGAGCTTAATCCCGCTGTCCACTATATCTTTTTTGTCTCAGACATTTTGTCTTCAAAAGAAAATTTTCAACAAAGACAAAAAAGGATGCCGTTCCCATCGGGGCTAATGACAAAATATCACAAAAAAAATAGGCTATCCGTTTGATAGCCTATTTTATATTTAATTTTCAGAAGAAATTAGAAAATCTCTCTTCCTGAAAAATGGAATTGAGCTTCGATAAGAGCGTTCTCGTCAGAGTCAGAACCGTGAACAGCATTTTCTCCGATGCTTCTTGCGAAAAGTTTTCTGATAGTTCCTTCAGCCGCTTCAGCAGGGTTTGTAGCACCAATTGTAGTTCTGAAATCTTCTACAGCATTATCTTTCTCAAGAACAGCAGCTACGATAGGTCCAGAAGACATAAAGTCAACTAATTCTCCATAGAAAGGTCTTTCTGCGTGTACCTCATAGAATTTTTTTGCATCAGCAACCGTAAGTTGCGTCAATTTCAAAGCTTTGATTTTAAAACCAGCCTCACTGATTTTTCCAAGAATCGCACCAATGTGACCATCTGCAACTGCATCTGGCTTAATCATGGTAAATGTGATTTTTCCTGACATTTATTTTAATTTTATTTTAAAGTGTTGCAAATTTACAATATTTTTTCCTTAGATTTGTCCTCGGAAATTCTTTTCTGGGAAACGCTATTATTTGGCACAGTATTTGTAACAAATGAATCGATTCTCATGTTTAATTTGAGTTTTCATGGTTATTAGTTTTTACCCCAACCTCGGTTGGGGTTTTTTGTTTTTAAGGATTATCTGACGTAAAAAAAACCGCCAAACAAATAATTTGTTTGGCGGTTCTTGTTTTATGATTGATTTTTATCAACTTGATTTTTGTCACACAATCCAATCAGCGAATTGTAGCAGCCCGGCTTGAGCGGAAATCCTTTTTTTGCTTCTACTCGATTTCTATTTAATCTAAAATCTTCTGTAAAAAAGATTGGGAGCGGAAGACGGATAAAGCTGCACAAAATTTAATCACCTTGGTCAACAAAAGCTAATTCGTCTGGATTTTTCACTGGATATTTCTCTGTGAAACATCCGAAACAATGATTAGGTGAGCCTAAAATATTAATTAAATTGTCGACACTTAGAAATTCTAAACTGTCAACATCCAGATACTTCCTAAGTTCTTCTTTGTTCATATTGGCAGAAATCAAATCGTCTTTTGTCGGCGTATCAATTCCCAAAAAGCAAGGCGCAATAATTGGAGGAGATACACTTCTGAAGTGAATTTCTTTTACACCTGCATTTTTCAGAATTTTCACGAGACGTTTAGAAGTGGTTCCACGAACGATAGAATCATCAATAATCACCACTCTTTTATCCTTCATCTCGGAAACGATTGGATTGAGTTTCAGATTTACAAAATGCTCTCTCATCTCTTGTGACGGAATGATAAACGAACGTCCAATGTAACGGTTCTTAATCAAAACCGGCCTGAAAGGAATACCAGAAGCCTTGGAAAAGCCAATCGCAGCAGGAACTCCAGAATCTGGAACTCCAATCACAATATCTGCATCCACCGGAGCCTGCTCCCAGATCTTCATTCCTGATTTTTCACGAACTTCGTGAACATTGATACCTTCTAACGTAGAATCCGGTCTTGCGAAATAAATATATTCGAAAGCACAAATCTTGTTGACACAATCATCCTTAACCAAATAGGATTGTAAACCTTTTTCGTTATCACTTGTATAAACTATTTCGCCAGGTAAAATATCACGCACATATTGTGCTCCTACTCCATCCAGCGCACAACTTTCAGATGCTACAACAAAGGTATTTTCGTCAATTGCACCTAAAACCAAAGGTCGGATTCCGTTGAAATCTCTGAACGCAAAGAATTTGTTTCTTGTAATCCCAACCACAGAATAAGCACCCTCGATTTTTTCCATCGTCGCTTTGATTGCGCCACGAAGTCCAAGGTCAAGATTTTTTTGAATTAATCTTAGAATTACTTCGGTGTCAGAAGTTGCACGGAAAACTACGCCTTCATCTTCTAATTCTTTTCGAAGTTGTTTTGCATTGGTCAAATTTCCATTATGTGCGATAGAAAGGATGATTTGGTCATATTCGTTCTTGGCAAAAAATGGCTGAAAATTATATTTCTTTTTATCTCCTGCAGTCGTATATCTCGTATGTCCGATAACCGTACTTCCCATAAATTTTTCCGGTTCTTCTATCGACTTGAAAACGTCTAAAACCAAACCTTCATCTTTTACAGAAAGTATTTTTCCGTTATTTCCTACAGCAATTCCACAAGCTTCCTGGCCACGATGTTGCAGTGCAAAAAGTCCGAATTGGGAAAGCGAAAATGTATCCTGTGTTTCTGTAGAGTGCAACCCGAAAACGCCACATTCTTCTTCCATTTTGTCGAAAGGGTAATGTTCATCCTTTTGTTCTTTGGAAAGATGTTTGGCTTCTTCGAATTCCTCATAGCGGTTTTGAAATGCGTATTTCGGTAATGTGCTATATTTTTGAAATTCTAAATCCATTTTTATTTAATCTCGGATTTTTATTTTTCTAAAGCGGTTTGTAATCTGTTGTAAATCTCGACATAAGCTTCTGTGATTTCGCCCAAATCTCTTCGGAATCTGTCTTTGTCAAGCTTTTTCATTGTATCCTTGTCCCAAAGTCTACAAGTGTCCGGAGAAATCTCGTCTGCCAAAACAATTTTGCCATCAGAAGTTTTTCCTAATTCGATTTTGAAATCTACAAGAATAACATTAGCTCTGTCAAATAAAGCAATCAATAATTGATTGATCTTATCTGTCAAAGCATACATTTCATTCAGTTCTTCATAGGTTGCTGCACCAAGAAAAACAGCGTGATGGTCGTTAATCAACGGGTCTCCTAATTCATCTTTTTTATAGCAAAGATCAAAAATAGTGACAGGTGATTTCAAACCTTCTTCCACGCCTAATCTCTGAGCCATACTTCCCGCAACATAGTTGCGAACAACCATTTCCAAAGGAATAATGTCTACTTTTTTTACCAACTGCTCTCTGTCATCCAGTTTTGAAATGAAGTGCGTTGGGATTCCGTTTTCGATAAGATAACCAAATATTAGTGTAGAAATCGCATTGTTCAGTTCGCCCTTTCTATCGAACTGGCCGCGTTTTTGTGCATTGAAAGCCGTAGCATCATCTTTGTAACGTACAACGACTTCGTCAGGTTTATCGGTAGCAAAAACCTGTTTAGCTTTACCTTCGTAAAGCATTTCTTTCTTTTGACTCATAATTACTTTCATTTTTTTAAACGGAATTTGCCACGAAGCAATTTCCATTTAAACTTTTTTACTATTAGATTTATGCACAAATTTACGAATTTTATATTTCTTTTTTATAAAATTATAAATTCAGTAATAATTATTGATTAACAAACAGTTGTTAGGTATTAATCTTGATTAAAAGAAGGTGCTAAATCTAATTTATGAAAGAAACTTTTGGTGAAAAAGTGATTGATTTTAATCTCAATCTAAAATATTCCGGTTTACTTCCGGATGGATTTCGGGTTTTAAACCCTTACTTGGATAATCCCGAAACTTTGGATGTAATGCAACAATTTTATCACAAATATTATAATGATTCTGAGATTAGGAAATTCATCATCGGAATTAATCCAAGTAGACACGGCGCCGGTGTAACAGGAGTTCCTTTTACAGATACGAAACGATTGAAAGATATTTGTGGAATCGAAATGAAATCTGCATACACGCACGAGATTTCTTCGGTTTTTATGTACGATATGATTGAAGCCTTCGGAGGTGCGGAACTTTTCTACAAAAACTTTTACATCAATTCTCCCTTTCCTTTGGCGATCATCAGAAAAATCAAAGAAAACAAATGGATTAATGCAAACTATTATGATGACAAAGTGCTGTTCGAAATGGTTAAAGACTTTATGATTGATTCTTTGAAAAGACATATCAGTTTAGGAATCGACACTTCAAAAGTTTTTATTTTGGGAAAGAAAAATGCAGATTTTATTCAGAAATTAAATAGTGAAGCCAAGCTGTTTGATGAGTTGAAAATATTAGAACATCCAAGATACATTCAGCAATACAAATCGAAAGAAAAGCAATTGTATATTGATAAGTACATTCTTACTCTTAACAATCTTGAAAAATAAAAAAGCATTTCAGATTTGAAATGCTTTCTAAATTTATTCTAAAAACGAATTTATTTCTTAATAAACTTCACCGATTTTCCGTCGATATTCAATATGTAAGTATTTGGAAGTAAAGACTGAACATCAATCGATTTTTGGTTGACAAAAGGATTACTGATTTCCTTTATAAGTTTACCAGAAAGATCATAGATTTTTGCCGATTTTGCCTTGCTGATTTCGCCATTGACATTAAGCTGATTAACAACCGGATTTGGATAAATATTAAAATCTAAAGTTTTATTGATGACATCATTAATTCCCAAAACGCCTAAACCTTGACAATAATCGGACGCGTAACTTGTCCATTCATTCATATCAAAAGTAGCCGTTGGATTGGTGATTTCTGACTTTCTATAAAGCGATTTGTTGGCATTAGAATTATCTTGACCTTTGACACCAATTGCATCAATTGTGGTTGACTTATAGGATAAATCCACATAATTACTTCCCGAAAAAGTTAAAGAAGGTGCAGCTGTCACAAAAGCCGCGTTGAAATTATTGAAGCAACTAAAGTTTGCATTGGGATTAATGACAACAAAACTTTGATTGTTTTCTACCTCGCCTTCCAGTTCAAAAGGATTTTCGAAATAATATACAGTTCCTTTGAATTGTATAGATAATTTATAGCCCTGAAGGTTGACTTTGTGACCAGTCCTGTTTACAATTTCGTAAGCTTTGTTGTCACCGGTTCCTTCCAAATATTTTATAATCTGTAAATCTTTAGCAAAGATATCGGATGCTAAAGTTGTAATGTTCATCGTATTGCTTTGTGGACTTTCCAAATAGGAACTATCATAAGCTTTAACGGTAAAATTATAAGTTGTAGCTGGCGTCAGATGGTCGATAGAAATTGTTGTAGTCTTAGATTTAGCGACTAAAACTCCATCTTGATAAATGTTATACCCCAAAACATCATTTTCCGGACTGGCCTGCCAGTTTAGGTTGACAAAATAAGCAGAATTTCTTTCCAAAGAAAGTTGAGATGGTGCTGATGGCGCAACATTATCGGGCGTCTGATTCCAAATCAAACCAACCCATTCCGGATGGTCTACAAAAGGATTTCTGTTTTTTTGAAGATTAAAAACAGAGTTATTTCTATCAATCTCTCTCTGAGAAATTGGATCTAATTGATGCCAAGAAAGCAACATCGCAACATACCAATTTTCATATGCTTTTTCCTCAGTTCCGTCCAGAGGATTCTGGTCTTTCGTAGGGTCAGTTGCGTTGGTAGTAAAATTGAAACTTCCTAATTTCCCCTCATATCGCACAGCATAATAAAGCAAACTTCTTGCAATATCACCTTTGAACTCATCTATCGGTTCAAAAACCCGACCTGTATAAGTTGCGTTAGGTGTTCCATTGGCAGCTTGTTTCGAGCCGTTTGTGAAATTATAATAAACTGTAGAACCTGCTTTTCCATAAGGGTAATTGCTTCTCAACTGATTGATTCTTGCATCTGTAGGAATTACAAAAAACAAATCAGAATACATTGGATAAGCGCTATTGAAAGAACTTTGCGGCATCATATGTTCACGATTCCAGCCAAGCCCTTCTGCGTTTGCACTTCCTATAATATTAGCAAGAGTGTAGTGATAAGCTGTAGTTCCCGTGGGATTATTGGAATAAATATCTAATAAATACGTGGAATTACTCGCGTCGTAATCATAATACCTATCAATATCTGTCTGTCCATACAAAGTTTTCAAATCATCATAATGATAATTGTAAGTCTTGGTAGAGATGATATCGTGAAGTTTGCTCTTCAAAGCATAACCAGAAAGACTCTCTGTTCCAGAGTAATAACCTTCCGGAGCTTGTGCAGACAGAATAGTGGGAAAAGCAATGATTGCAAATAAGTATTTTTTCAGCATATCGATATTTTTAAATAACGGGTCATAAAAGTATCATTTTTTTATAAGACTTTATTTATTTTTTTGAATTTGAATATTAATAATTATTTACAAACCAATACAATAAAAAATCCCCTGCAAAAAGGGGATTTAAATATCATTAATTAATTTCTGTTATTCTCCAGCAATAATATTATGAAGCGTCACTTTCAAACTTTCCAATTGTTCTTTTTTAGAATCCAATTTATCATAAGTATCTTTCAATAAAGGATTTTCACGTGTTGGAGAATTGAAGAAAGCCAAATTGTTTTCCAATTGTACCACTTCTGATTCCAAATCAGTGATTTGATTTTTGATTTTTCTTGCTTTATCAGTCAATTGATTTTCTGTAAGATTCTCTTCTTTCAAATCAAACTCATTGATTTTGTTGAGTTTCAGTTTTTCTCTTAAAGTTTTGTTGAATTCTGTATTAATCGACAATTTATCTTTCGGAACTTTCCCAATTGCATTCCAGGAATTCTTTATCGTTTCGATTTTTTCTACAGCGCCTTCTTCATCATTCAAGGCTTTTAACTCTTCTAAAAGCGCTTTTTTGTTCTTATAGTTTTCTTTCCAATTGTCGCCTGTAGCGTTATTTTTATCTCTGTAATTTTTAAAGAAAGTATTACAAGCATCACGGAAATCATCCCAAACTTTGTTCGCCTGACTTCTAGGAACGTGACCAATTTTCTTCCAATCTTCCTGCAATTTTTTGAAAAGTGGAACTACAATATCCCAATCTTCAGAATTCATATTATCCTGTGCGGTTTTTATCAAACCTAATTTCTCTTCAAGATTATGAATCTGAGAACCTTTCAAATTCTTATAAAAATCATTTTTAGCTGTATTGAAATCTCTCAGAGCCTGTTTAAAATCTGTCCAATTCTGGTTAGACAATTTTTTAGGAACTGGTCCTAATTTCAAGAACTCTGCACGTAAATCCTCTACTCTTTTTATTGCTTGCTGCCAGAAAGAATGATTGACATTTTGAGGAGCAGACAGGGTTTTCAATTCTTCGATAACTTTATTCTTTTTATCAAGATTTTCCTGTTGCTCAGATTCCAAAACTGCAATCAATTCAGATTTTCTTTCGTGGATTTTATTGGAAATCTCTTTGAATTCTTCCCAAGTTTTTTCACGGAATTCTTCTGCAACCGGCTCAGCTTCTTCTTTCCAAAGTTTGTGCAGATATTGCAACTCATTCAGAGCTTTTTGCACCACTTTTTCATCAAGTAATTCCTTTGCTCTTTCTATGATATGTTGTCTTTTTTCAAGGTTATGAGCAAATTCCTGCTCAAGATATTCCTTGTTCAAATCCAACATCTCATTGAACATTTTAAGATGATGAAAATAATTATTATTCAGATTTTTGAATTCGGATTTTGCAACCTGACCAGCATTTCCCCAAGCTTCCTTCACTTCTCTTATTGCTTTGAAAAGGTTAGTTCCCGGTTCAGAAGTTGTGTAAAGATTTTTTAATCTTTCAATGATTGTCAATCTTTCTTCAAGGTTTTTTTGATGTTCAGCTTCCTGAGATTTGTGGAATTTGTCCTGCTTTTCTCTGTAAATGTTCACTAGTGCAGACAATTTTGAAGATTGCGGATGATGATTATCAAAATGTTCTTCAGGATTGCCCTGCTCCACATAATCGTGTTTTTTATCTTCGAGTTCGTCGGCAATTTTGTGATTCGCTTGCTCTCTCAAAGCATTGAATTGTTTAGAGAAATGATGCGCATCTTCTTTGTTGACGATGGTTTCCATTTCTGCTAAAGCTTCTTTCAAAGATAAATTTGAAAAATTTTCTTCAGTAACTTCGATTTCCTGATGTTCATCTGCCGCAGTTTCTAATTCTGAATTTTGTTCTACCGTCTCTTCTTTTACTGATTGATTTTCAGCAGAATTGACATCAGAATTAAGATTTTCGTTCTCAGGATTTTCGTTTTCAATACTCATAACAAAGCAAATTAATTGACAATAACAACTTTTAAATGCACTAAATTAACTGTTTTTTACAGAAAACACCAAATATAAATTCCAATTTTCTCAAAAAAACATTAAATATTCACTAACATTCTCATCAAAAATTTAAAATTTAATAATTACTTGACAAAGGCTCTTTGATATCGTATCTTTGCACCTCGCTAAAATTAACCACAGGCTAATCCTGTAAAAACAAATAAAATCCGTAAATTTTATGAAAACATCTGATTTCAATTTCGATTTGCCAGCAGAATTATTGGCAGAACACCCTACAGAAAACCGTGACGAAGCAAGATTGATGGTTCTTAACAGAAAAACTGAGACTATCGAGCACCGTCTTTTCAAAGATGTTATTGAATATTTTGATGAGAAAGACCTTTTCATCTTCAACAATACAAAAGTTTTCCCTGCGAGATTATTCGGAAACAAGGAAAAAACAGGAGCTAAAATCGAAGTTTTCTTGTTGAGAGAACTGGATGCTGAAACTCGTGTTTGGGACGTTTTGGTTGACCCGGCAAGAAAAATCAGAATCGGTAACAAATTATTCTTCACAGAGGACGAATCTCTAGTTGCTGAAGTTATCGACAACACAACATCAAGAGGAAGAACATTGAGATTCTTATTTGATGGTTCTTATGAAGAATTCCGTGCAAAATTGACAGAACTTGGAGAAACACCACTTCCAAAATACATCAAAAGAGAAGTTGAGCCAGAAGATGCCGAAAGATACCAAACGATCTATGCTAAAGTAGAAGGTGCTGTTGCGGCTCCGACTGCAGGTCTTCACTTCTCAAAACATTTGATGAAGAGATTAGAAATCAAAGGGATTGATTTTGCGGAAATCACGCTTCACGTTGGTTTAGGAACTTTCAACCCAATCGAAGTTGAGGATTTGTCTAAGCACAAAATGGAATCTGAAGAAGCAATTATTGATGAGAAAAATGCAGAAATCATCAACAGAGCTGTACAGGAAGGACGCAGAGTTTGCGCTGTTGGAACGACAACGATGAGAGCTTTGGAAACGTCTGTTTCTTCTAACAAAAAGATTTCGGCTTACAGAGGTTGGACCAACAAGTTCATCTATCCTCCTCACGAATTTGGTGTTGCCAATGCAATGATTACTAACTTCCACACGCCTAAATCTACTCTAATTATGATGATCGCCGCTTTTGCTAACAAAGATTTCATAATGAGAGCTTACGAGGAGGCTATCAAAGAAAAATATAAATTCTATTCTTACGGAGACGCAATGTTGATTCTTTAAGATTTGAATTTTTCAAATAATAGAATGCACAACTTTTACGGTTGTGCATTTTTGTTAAATCACAAAAGTCACAAAAGATTTTTATTGAATATTTTTTCAATAATTAATTAAGTTCACAAAATTTTCTTTTTTGAACTTTAATATCTTCATTCAATTTTGTTCTTTTGCGACTTTTGTGGTTTCAATCTCCATTATTTTCATTAATTTCATCCTATGAAAGCACTTTCTTTTTTAGCATTATTATCGATTACATTTTCTTGTTCGCAAACTCAGGAGAATTTTTCCATCATTTCGTCTTTACCAAAAAAAATAAAAGAGGCTTCGGCTTGTGAGATTTCGAAAGCTTCACCTTTAATTTGGACAATCGAGGACAATCATAATCATAATATTCTTTTTGGTTTTAATGAAAAAGGAGAACTAATCAAATCCATCACAATTTCTAATGTTGAAAATAACGATTGGGAAGATTTGACTTCTGATGATGAAGGCAATATTTATATCGGAGATTTTGGAAATAATGATAATGAAAGACAGAACTTAGCAATTTACAAAATCAATGCTGCTGATCTTAATAAAGATGAAGCCAAAGCAGAATCGATTGTTCAGTTTTATTATCCTGAGCAAACCGAATTTCCGCCAAAGAAAAAAGACCGGATTTTTGATGTGGAATCATTCTTTATTCATAATAACAAATTTTATCTTTTCACAAAAAACAGAAGCTCGAAATTTGATGGGACAACAGTCCTTTATGAAGTTGATAACAATTCGACTCAGCGATTACCTGCTAAGAAAATCGGAAGTTTTGTAACTTGCGAACAGTTCAATCATTGTGCTGTGACCAGTGCAGACATCAGTCCAAATAAAGATAAAGTGGCGATTTTAAGTTCTGATAAAGTTTGGATTTTCACCAACTGGAAAGGCAATAATTTCTTTTCTGGGAATGTTGAAAAAATTGAACTGAATCATCATACGCAAAAAGAAGGACTATGTTTCAAAGATGAAAACACCATTCTAATGACCGACGAAGGTGACAAAAAAATTACTGGAAATCTTTATCAATTGAAGTTGAAATAACTTAATCATAATAATCTAGAAGCCGAAAATTTAGCAACAAACTCGTCAAACTCTTTTCGATAACTTCTGCCAACAGGAATATTGTATTTAGCCAGAGTCAATTCACTATTACTGAAAGCAGTTACATATTTTGGATTGATTAAAAATGACCGATGAAGCCTTACAAAACCTTTGTCAGAAAGTGAAATTTCCAAATCTGTCATTTTATTTTTTGTAATGATTTTTTCTTCATTTTTTAAAACAATTTTAACATCATTTCCCTGACTTTCGAAATAAAGAATATCAGATAAAATGATTTTCCTATTCAATCCATCTGATTTGACAATAATGAAATCTTCAGTTTGTTCATCAGAAGGAAGATTTCTTAAAACACGATCTACAGATTTGAAAAACCTCTCGAATGTGATTGGTTTAAGAATATAATCAATTGCTTCTAATTCAAAACCATCAATAGCAAATTCGCGGTAAGCTGTGGTAAAAATGGTTTTAGGCTTTTGATGAAGAGATTTCAGAAATTCGATTCCGTTAAGGTTTGGCATTTCAATATCGAGAAACATTAGGTCAACAGGTTTTGTCTGCAATATTTGATAAGCTTCGATTGCGTTTTTTGCAATTGCGACCAGTTTCAGAGAATCAATCTTTGAAATATGATTTTCCAAAAGCTTTACAGCCAGAGGTTCGTCATCAATTATAATACAATTTATCATTCTGTTGCAGGCGTAATTATTTCTACTTCAAACCAATTTCCGATTTCTGAAACATTAAATTCAAATTGATTCTCATAAAATATCTTCAATTGCTCTTCTATATTATTTAATCCCAAACTTTCACGTTCAGATTTTAAAGTTTCTGAATAGGTATTTTTGATTCGAAAAACAGATTGATTTTCATCCGTTTCAATTTCAATATTAATTTCAATATTTCCAGCCGATTTTCCTGCACTGTGTTTGAAGGAATTTTCAACCAGGGAAAGATACAACAATGGCGGAATTTTGTTTTCAGAATTCAGCTTTTGTATTTTGAATATTTTCAGACGTTCGTCATATCGGAGTTTTTCAAGCTCGATATAATCATCAATGATAGAAATTTCATCAGAAATATTAACCATTTTATTCTGACCTTTATAAAGAACATAATCCAAAATATCCGAAAGTCTGCTGATAGATTCTGAAGTTTTCTCCGAATTAATAATGGAAAGCGAATAAATATTATTGAGTGTATTAAATAGAAAATGTGGGTTAAGCTGTGACTTCAGAACTTTCAATTCTAATTCTGCTTTTTCCTTCAAGAGTTTCGTTGTGTTTTGTTTTTCACTTTTATATCGCAGCATAAACATTACAGATATAAACGCAAAAGCTCCGGTAATGATAGAAAAAGTATAGCTAATCAACAGATATCTGATATCTGTAAAAATGCTGTAAATGCTATCCTGCGGAAAATTACAAAAAAAAGGTTCGGCTATGTAAACAATAAAAAGACGATTAATGACAGAAAAAAAATACAGAGCAACAAGCAGTAAAGCGCAAAATAAAAAGTACTTTTTTCGGTCAAAAAAATGCTTTATCAAAACATAATAAATAAAATTCGCGCTGATAATCTGAAAAATCCAATGACATACATCATAGTAAAAAATCAATTGAATATTAGCATTATCATATTCTCCATAATTCCTCGCTTCTATCAAAAGAAATAATGCTGTCCAAAATAAAATTTGAAAGCCAATGTTTGGTCGATAATTTTTCTCAGTTCCAATTTTCACAATCTTCAAAATTATAAATTATAAACTGATAAATTCTTTCAGTAATGTAGAATTGACGAATTGAATGACGAACTACAAAAATTGCCATCCAAATTACATAATTAGTAACCCAAATAAAAATTTCTGCTTTCTGAATACAGGTTGAAAATTGCTGTTAAAATGAAACCACCTTGCAGAGAAAAAATAAATGCAGACAACTTTTTCTCCAAGATTCAACGGGCTAGATCATCTAAGAACAATTGCAATTCTTTTGGTTTTCATGTATCATTATCGCGCTTTTTCACATCCAAATTGGATAGACACTTATGGTCGTTTTGGTTGGACCGGAGTTGATTTGTTTTTCGTATTAAGTGGTTTTTTGATTTCAAATCAATTGTTTCACGAGATTAAGATCAAAGGAAATTTTAGTTTAAAAGCGTTTTTTGCAAAGCGTTTTTTCAGAATTATTCCACCTTATTTTTTCACATTGGCGTTATATTTCTGTTTTCCAATTTTCAGGGAAAGAGAATCGCTTTCTCCATTATGGAAATTTCTCACTTTCACTCAGAATTATGGCTTGGACGTCATCAACAAAGGAACATTTTCACACGCTTGGTCTTTGTCTATCGAGGAGCAATTTTATTTGATTCTGCCATTTTCATTACTTCTATTCATCCAATCAAAAACATTGAAATATCTGAAAGTTATAATCTTCATTATTATATTATTCTCAATCTTAGCAAGATATTTTTCCTGGCTGGAATATGTTGTTCCTAATCTTAATTCGGATGAATTTTGGAAAATATGGTATATGAAAATCTATTACCCTACACACACAAGATTGGACGGATTGGCTGTAGGCGTTTGGATTGGATATCTGTTTCAATATTCTTCAAAATTCAGAAAATTGATTGATGCAAATGGAAATTTATTTTTACTATTAGGTTTAGCTTTTATTGCTTTATCATTTTGGATTTGCAGTGACCAATCTTCAGAATTTGCTACGGTATTTGGATTTACATTCGTTGCTGTAAGTTACGGTTTGATAGTAATATCTGCTGTTTCTAAGTCTTCGTTTATCAACAAATCAAAAAGCTATTTTACAACTCAAATAGCAAATTTATCTTTTGCGATTTATCTTTCTCACAAAGGAATTATTCACATTATTCAAAGCTTGATAGAATATTACAAAATTTCTATCTCTGAAAATTTGTTGTTGATTATCTGTTTAATCGGATGTATTCTCGGAGGATTATTTTACAGATATTTTATTGAGAAACCAAGTTTGAAGTTGAGAAATAAATCTACTAATCTGGCTTTGTGAAAGCATAAAGTAGCATATCCGTAAGAACCTCCTGTCTTTTTCGATAGTCATTTTTCAGCAAACCTTCGAATTCGAAACTGCAGAATTCTGCTACTTTTTTGCTGGCGATATTGTCTGGTGCAATTTTCATAAAGATTCGAACAAATTCTTTTTCATTTATACAGAAATCACGAAATGCTTCCAAAGCCTCGTAAGAATATTTGTTGCCCGAAAAATTATTGAAAATAAAATAAGCCAATTCGCCTTTCGGGACTGTCCAGTCGATTTCTCTTAAAGAAATATGACCGATCAATTCATCAGATTCTTTGAGAAAAATCCCAAAATAGAAACCTTCTTCATTTTTAAAACTTCCAATTTTATTTTGGAAATACAATTCTGTTTCTTCCAAAGTTTTAGTCACACTTAGAGTTCTGGAAAAGTAATCTTCCAAATAGGTTTTATCATTCTGAAATTTGATGTAAAATTCTTCAACAAAATCCAAAGAATAAGGTTTCAGAATTAGTCTGTCAGTTTCTATCACCATATTATTCTAAAAAGTTCCACCAATTCCGACAACCAATCTTCCACCGTCAGAAGATGTGAAATAAGAAAGATTTGCCGAGATAACGTCAACCGCATTTAGCCAAAAACCACCGCCATACGAGTTATGCCACTTGTTTGATTTTTCTGTCGGAACCCAAACTCTTCCCAAATCAAATCCACCGAAAAATCCGTAACTCAAAGGTAAGATCGAGTTTTTGATTTTGCCGATTTCATAGCGCAAATCTGAGGTTTGATAGAACGAATTCTTTCCATAAAAACGATTGAATCGGAAACCTCTCAAATCCGTATTTCCACCTAATGTCGCCATTTGATAAAACTCATAATCGTTACCGAAAAGCCATTTTGCCTTTGCATAAGATGACCAAACCAATCTTTGATTTTGCGTCAGATAATGCAGAAAACCAAGTCCTGTTTCGAGTGAAGTATATTGTCTGTCCGTATTTTGAAGGTTCATATTCCAAACCGTTCTGATATCGAATTTCATTCCTAATTTTGGATTTGCTTTGTTGTCATAATTCTCATAATTGAATGACAAATCGGCTCCTCCGAATTGTTTTGAGCTGAAAACGTCATCATTGATGACACCTGGAATTGAAATGTAACGATTAGCTGTTCTGTCGATTTTCAGGATTTCGTAATTCAGTTTTGCAGAGAATGTTGATGCATTTTTGTTCCAATTAACAGATGGCGAAAACCCAAATTCCCGAGCTCTAACATTATTAAACCGATTTCCAAATTCTTCTTTTGGATTAACCGTTTCATTCCCGATTCCGTAGAAATTTCTAATGTAATGTGAACTTGTCACTCTCGTATCCAAGCCATAAAACCAATTACCTTTTAACATTGGAAATACTGCTTGATAAGCAAACTCATAACCTCTCGTTCCTGTGAAATAGTTAGCTGTAAAATGATGTTTCTGAGAAAAAGGATTCTTTATAAAATCATTCACCGTATAATCTGCATTAAAACCAATTGCCAACGCATCATCTGGATTGAAATTAAAATTCATAAAAGTAGTGAAAACATTATATTTCGGATTTCTGTAGTTGTACTGATTGATGTCGTAATCGTCAGTTAATTTCAGAGTGGCATTACCTTTATTTTCGAAGTTATTCGGCTTACTTTTGTAATCATAAATTGTTACTTTTTTGGAATTGGAAACCGAATATTTATCATTATCCAAACCGCCAAGAAGCTTGACTCTTATGCTTGATTTTTGGTTGCCTTTTACTTCAAACTCGTCGTCATCACTCAACCCATAAAGCAAAATTTCTTTTGTCATCAATCCCGAATAAAGTTTGGATGATTGCAATTCCTCACCCGATTTTTTCAGTCTGATAATTTTTACTTCGGTATCATTATTTGGTAATCTTGTTACTACAAATTTGTCTTTTTTATCCGTTCCTGTCAGAATCACTTTTTCCTGAAGAAATTTAAAATAAGCCGAAGCATATTTTTGAAGGTCGCTTTTTCTTGTCAATAATTTCTGAATCAAATCTTCTGAAACTTGATCCTGAACTTCTTTTGGTAAATTTTTGAAGGTTTCTCGAATGTCTTTTTCAGTTAAATTATTTTCTATAAATTCTGCAACATCTTGCCAATCTTTTCCAACAGAATTTTTAGCAAAAATTAAATCCAACGGATAAGGCTCGCGGTTGAACCACTTTACACTTTCCATTTGATAATCAAAAGTCTGCATATGTTTCAACTCAGGAAATTCCATCAAAATCCCTGTGATAAAACCGTCATATTTAGCAAAAGCTTGGTCCCTGTCTTTTGGAATCGGACTGTAAATTATATTGCCACTTTCTTTTCTGGCTTCGAATTTCCATTGGTCGTGATGTCTGTCCCAATCGCCAATCAACATATCAAACAAACGTGCCTTTATCCACGCTTTTTCATCGATTTTATATTTCTCGTCTTTGGCAAGATTCAGGATGACTTCGTCTGTTCCGATAACTTTGTTTGGATTTTCTTCAGTTTCCATTGGTCGATCTTCGAGATAATATAATTCATCTCCGAAATTCTCATTGAAGTTTTTCAACGTTTTCTGTTTAGGAATGTAAAAAAGTTCTGGCGTTGTATGACGAATTCCCAACTTATCGGACATCCCGCCAATTACCAAAGGCGTGTACGGATGAGAAGTCGTGTAAAAATCCAGCAAAAATTTGTCCGCATAACTATCAGAAAAATCATCAATCACATATTGATTTTTGAATGCCACAGATTGCAAAAACCGAACACCGCTTTTTTTCAAAGCCCGGATCACATATTCGTTTCCAGATTTGGTTTCCAGACGAAGAGATTTGGTTTGATGCCCGCCCCCTGCTCTATCGGTTTTCACACCTCCAAACAACGTGTCCAATTCCAGATTTTTGACATTTATTTTTTTAGAATAATATTCTCTGTAATGTTTGCCCCAAAGAAACTCGTAGAACTTACTTTTCTTCGTCATCGCAGAATCATAAATCGAGGCTTCTGTATTTTTAGGAAATTGATTCGGGTAATTTTTCGCAATTTTCGATTCGTTTTCCAAAACCGTTTTTCTGAATAACAATTCCGATTTTTTTGGATTAAGACTGTAAAAACTCACTTCAGCATTTCCCGATTTTGAGATTTTCAGTTCTGCATATCCGTTTTTTCCAAATGAAAAATCATTGCTTCCAACGGCTTTTGCAGATTCGGTTTTGGAACCAGCTCCGCTGACGATTTGTCTGATGTCGCCTTCCTCGATGTATTGCAAATTATGGTCGTGACCGGAAACTACAATCACGTTTTTTCGTCCACCAATCAAAGTTTTGATTCTGTCTGATAGATTTTTATAATTTTGATTACTGATGTCCTGATGCGTGATTCCGCCGGTTGCTCTTGTCAAATTGATAATCGAACCCAAAATTGGCAACGGAAATTTATTTTCTAATGGAAAAATCTGTTTTTCCCAAGAATATTTTCCTCCGTGAGAACCGTTTGTAATTAGCGGATGATGTGTTGCAATGACGATGGTTTTGTTCTGATTTTTATTCAGTTGATCTTCAAATTCTGTGTAGAAATCTTCGCGGGTTTTGAGGTCGCATTTTTCATTGATGCCTGGATTTTTGTTCCAATCTGCCAAAACCCATTCCGTATCCACTAAAATTAAAGTCAGTTTTTTGTTGATTTTTCTGGTTTCGATGGGACAGCCGTTTCTTGGGGCGAAAGCCGATTTGTCATTCAGTTTTTCTGTGACATAATCTTCTTCTCTTTTCAAACCTTTGATGCCGTTGTTGTACCAATCGTGATTGCCGGGAATGAAAATTGTTTTTCCTTTGAACTGTTGTGATAATGAGATTTGGTTATCCATTTTTTTCTCCGCCAAAGCTCTATGTTCGTCATCTTTTTTTGGCATCCCGACTGGATAAATATTATCGCCTAAAAACATCAAAGTACTATTCTCTGGAGCTTTGGACAATGAATCTTTTAGAATATTCATATTGTGGAACGCTTCGTCCTGGTCTAAATTGCCAGCATCACCAACAAGATAAAAGGTGTGAATGATGCTGTCTTTTATACTCGGATTTTTCTCAAAGTCTTTGGCATTTTTTCCGAAGTCAGCGTTTTGGACGGCACAGGAAACCACAACAAAAGGAAGTATAATAAAAAGATATAATTTGTAAATGTATCTCATAAATAATTTTCAATGTTAAAGGTAATCTCTTACCAATGAATCGCACGCAGCCCAACTTGAGCGAACTCTCCGAGAACCTCAGAGTAATAATCAGGAGCCCTTCGACTTTACTCAAGATAAACTGCAGGCAGATTAAGCTGCCATAAATAAAATCAGATATTTAAAGTTAGAGGCTTAGACAAGCTCAGCCTGACAATTCTGATTTCAAATATTCACGAAATTAGTCAAACTCTAACAATATTTAACAAAATTAAAATTAATAAGCTTAAATACTTTCTTAAATTTGTTTTAAATTGCTTTTATGGATATTTTGAAAATTTCGGAAGATTATGTTAAAAATTTATTCAAAGATAGATTATCTTCTGCTTATACTTATCACAATCTTGATCACACGATTCAAGTTGTAGATAAGATAAAAATCCTTTCAAAAGAAGAAAACATTGGCTCTGAGGACACAGAAAATCTGCTTTTGGCAGGCTGGTTTCACGATTTAGGCTACATTGATGATGCGGATAATCACGAGGAAGAAAGCCGAAAAGAAGCTACAAACTTTTTAAAGCAATATGGATTTTCTGAAGATAGAATTGCCAAAATCGGAGAGCTGATTCTGGCGACGGACAAATTTTACAAGCCTAAAAATCATCTGGAAGAAATCATAAAAGATGCGGATCTGTATCATCTGGCTTCGGATGATTACTTCAGAATTTGTGAGAATCTGAGACAGGAAATCAAGGAGGTTCATCATCAGAAATTCAGCAAGCAACAGTGGTCTGAGCTTAATATTGTTTTCTTTTCAAAACATCAGTTTTACACCAAATTTGCTAAAGAAAACTGGCAGCCAGTCAAAGAAAAAAACGTGGATAAAATCCTTTCTCACATCCAGAATCTAAAAGAAGAAAAGAAGAAAAAAGCGGCTGAAGATAATGATAAAGCACTTCTGAATAAGAAAAAGCTTGAGAAACTGGAAAGTCCTGAACGTGGTATAGAAACAATGTTTCGGGTGACATTGAACAACCATACTAAACTGAGCCAAATTGCCGATAGCAAAGCGAATATTCTGCTTTCTGTGAACGCGATTATTATTTCAATCGCATTATCATCTTTGATTCCAAAACTGGATGCGCCAAGTAATTCGCATTTGATTATTCCGACATTTGTGATGGTCATATTCAGTGTGATTTGTATTATTTTAGCCATAATGTCAACCCGGCCAAAGGTGTCCAGCGGAACGTTTACCAGAAAGGAAATTGAAGAGAAAAAAGTGAATCTTCTGTTCTTCGGAAATTTCTACAAAATGCCAATGGAAGAGTATCTCTGGGCGATGAAGGAAATGATGAACGACCGACAATATTTGTACGATACAATGATAAAAGACCTCTATTATTTGGGCGTTGTTCTCAACAGAAAATACAAATTATTGAGACTAACTTACACGGTTTTCACAATTGGAATTATTGTTTCAGTGGTGGCTTTTGTGGTGGCTTTTCGGAATGTGACGGTTTAGAATAATTAAAATTATGAGATTAAAATATTTTAAAATTTTATTTGGTTTCTTCCTTTTATTCTCACTTTTGGGATGCTCAGTTCTTACCGACTTTTACATACAAAATCTCACCAATGAGAGTAAAATAATAATTATTAAATATAAATTTAACATTAAGTCTAAATTAGAAAATGATTCTTCTGGTGAATATAGTTTTAATTATAAAAATGGCATTGCAAGCCCAAAAGAGTTTAGAAATAATAAAAATTTACCATCACTCAACAAAACTATCATTAATGATTATCAAATAGAAGTTGTTTTACCTCCATCTTCTACAACAAGAGTCGAAAAAACGCTCAATTACCATTGGAGAAGCTGGTCTATTGACAATATAAAAATTGATAATAAGGAAATAAAAATAGAAGATATAGAAAGTCAGTCGATTAAAGACAAAAGTGATTACATCTATAAAATTGAATAATTTTTAAATCCCTTCCACAAACTCATAATCCACATCTTCCGCCTCATAATTTACAGCAACACGCAAAGCTCGCAGACCGTTAATTCCCTGTAAATCTTCAACTTCCAACTCTTCTATTGTTGAAAGAACATTTTGATCTTGGAGGATCTTGATTAATTTCAAATATTCTTCACGTTCTCTGTCCTGAGAATAGATGATGCTGATTTTTCCAGGTTGAGTGATGCGTTCATCAGAATTTTTAACCAGAGATTTGTCGATCCGTTTTTTAATCATTTCGTAGCGCGCATTGTAGCTTCCATCCACGTCGAAACGTTTTTCGTCCATCCTGAATCTGATGCTAATTGGCGTACTGTAAACCAAAATCAAAGACGAAACATCCAAAGAATAATCCAGCGTTTCTTTATACTTTTTGTATTGCAATTCACTTTCGCAAATCACACGCAGTTGCCATAACCTTAAATTCTTGAGGAAAATCGGGTCATAGGTCAAATCCGGTTCAATGGACGAACCAATGTACATATTATGCTCTACGCCATCCGTTTTGAAACGCTCGTAATAGAACGGAAATCTGTGTTGTTGCTCTTCCTGACGCTTGTCCAGAATATCCGCCAAAAATTTATTGATGGAAGACAAACTATCATCAAATTTCTTTCTGAAATTATAAACCAAATCGGTTTTAGAATCCAGTTGTTTGTAATAATCTGTTACAATCTGATTATAATTAACATTCTGAAGCTTAATAGATTCCAGCAACGGATGAACTTCCTGATGAATAAAATTCTGAACCTGACTTTCTGTATCAGCGCGCAAGTCTTTGCTCAAAAGCTTTTGAAATCTGATTAATTCTTCATTGATCTCAGTCAAATCATTATCAGAGATCAGATTTTTGAAAACATCAGAAATCAGCATCAAATTGATTTCCAGATCTTTCTTGATCGCAAGATTTCTGGAAACCGAAGAATTTCTGATATCAGTCTGTCCAAAAAGTGGTGTCAGATTTTCAAAAGTGATCTTTCTGTAAGGCAAATCAAATTCTTCTCTGTAAAACCCGATATGACGCTCCGCTTCCTGTCGGAATTTCCAATAAACACTTGGATGTATCGATGTATATTCTCTTTGAATAATTGCTTGTACCCTTGTTTCGATGCCGTCGTACAATCTGTCCATCGTATCTTCCAGATATGGCATCACGATTTCCATTTTTTGGGCATTGATGCTGTTCAGCATTTTTTTCCTTGAGATCAACTCAATGATCCCGAGAATTTTTTTGTTCTTGATGATCGGCGCAAAAATCGCACTTTTGATTCCGGCTTCGTAAAAATGTTTTGCCATCTGGCTCTCCGGAAATTCTTTGTAAGTCCGCTCTATATCGGAAATACTGAAGAATTTTTTGGATTCTACCAGTGTGTTAAAATTCTTCTCGCAAAGCAATTCGTTCTTGCAATCCTGCGAGTTTCCCAACAGAATAAAACTATCGATCACGCCATTGATCGGACTTCTGACAAATTTGTTTTCATCGTGATTAATAGATGTAAAGCCAACCTCCAAATCAGAAACCTGAAAAATCGAACGGAAAACTTTGTTGAGTTCCGGCTTGAGGTTTTTATCGTCCTCAAGATTTATTAATTTACTTTTAAGATTCGAAATGGCGATCTCTGTGGTTGCATCGAAGAAATTAACGACCGCAAACCCTTTCAGTTCCCAGCTTTCTGGTGGAAATTTTTCTTTCCACAATTCATAATCTTCGAAGTTATCGAGCAATTCTGAAATTTCTTCCGCCGTCAATCTTTTGAAGTTTTCTAATGGATTGACATCCATAAAATCAGCGTTTGTCAAAAATCTGTAATGCTTGATGACCCCATCTTCATTGGGAATATCGAAAATAAAAGGCATCGAAACATTCAGCGGAATATCATAAAAATCATTCAGGATAATGCAACAACTCATCACATAAAAGCGATGTGGGTCCATATCCTTGATGATCATATCAAAATTGTCACCGGCTTTTTTGATTATAGTCTCAAATCTTTTTGTAGGATTGAAAAAGAAATTGTAAAAAGGAAAACTGACAGCTTTGATTTCATTTTCCGTCAACATTGGAGGGAAAAGGTCACGGAGAAGTTCTTTCATCAAAATCTCATTTTTTTCGAAAAAATCAAGATTCGTGATGCCGTGTAAAAGCTCGGGAAATTCTTTGGTCTTATCCAAGATCCTCTGATGAGAAAGCGCATATTCTGGATTATCGGAAGCTTCTGCTTCCATTTTCTGGATGAGTTTTTCAAAAGAAAAATTCAATATAAATGGGCTGTCGTAAAAGGCTTGGAACTTCATCGGGTAAAAATCAATGCAAATGTAAGAATTAAGAATATATTAATAAAGTCGATTTAAAATTCATAATACTTTAATTCTGTTTGATATAATTAAAATAAAATCTGTAACAATTTATCAATGTAAAAGTTAGAATTAAAATCTTTATTTCAAATTTACAAATTTTAGATTATTAGATATATCTATCGTTTCATTAGCCGATTTCAAAATTGTTACAATAACCGTATCTTTGCAAAAAATTTCAGAATACATTGAAAGATATCCGCACCTTTTCCCTTGATCAGTTAAAAGACCATTTCAGCACAATTGGTGAAAAACCTTTTCGTGCAAAACAGGTTTATGATTGGCTTTGGAGCAAGAATCTGCATTCCTTTGATGAGATGACGAATCTTTCCAAAAATCTGAGAGATAATCTTTCGCGTGATTTTTTTATCAACCCGATCGCTGTTGATCTATTACAAAAATCGACGGACGGAACGATAAAAAACGGCGTAAAACTTCACGACGGGTTAATGGTAGAATCTGTTTTGATTCCTACAGAATCCAGAAGTACAGCCTGTGTTTCCTCTCAGGTCGGATGTTCCTTGAATTGTGAATTCTGTGCAACAGCCAAACTCAAAAGAATGCGAAACCTGGAAGTTGCAGAGATTGTTGATCAGGTTGCATTGATCGACCGCCAAAGTAGAGAATATTTTGACAGACCGCTCACAAACATCGTTTTTATGGGAATGGGCGAGCCGATGATGAATTATAAAAACGTTGTAGAAGCCATCCATAAAATCACAAAACCGGACGGTTTGGGAATGTCGCCAAGAAGAATAACCGTTTCAACATCCGGAATTCCAAAGATGATAAAAATGCTGGCCGATGAAGAACTGAAAGTGAAATTAGCGCTTTCCCTCCACTCCGCAATTGAGCATAAACGAAACGAAATAATGCCTTTTTCTGAGAAGTTTCCTTTGACTGACATTATGGATTCGCTGCAATATTGGTATCAGAAAACAGGTTCTCCAGTCACTTTTGAATATTGTGTCTGGAAAGGAATCAACGACGGAGACGAAGATATCAAAGCATTGATCAAATATTGCCGACAAGTTCCAAGCAAAGTCAATCTAATCCAATACAATCCGATTGGTGAAGGAAAATTCGACCACAGAAGTATTGAAGCTGAGCAAAAATACGTCCGTGAATTGGAAAAAGCTGGAATCACAATCGTTGTAAGAAAAAGTCGCGGTGGAGATATCGACGCAGCGTGTGGACAATTAGCCAATAAAACAGTAGAGTAATTCTTTAACAATCTTTTAATCCAATCAATTTTTTCTTCCAAAAATCAATTCTTATTTTTACAATATGAAGACGATTTTAGTAGATATGGACGGCGTTCTTGCCAATACCAACCAACATTTCATTGATTACGAATACAAAAGAAACGGAAACCAAATTCTTTGGGACAACATTAGCGGACTTTCAGAAGCAGAAGCTTTTCCGAATTTTTTAGAGGATGTTAATTCAAAAGGATTTTTCAGAACAGTTCCTGTAATAGAAAAAGCTGTTGAAGTTTTGAAATATTTGAACGAAAAATATAATGTTCTAATTGTTTCTTCCGCAACCGAATTTCCGAATAGTCTCACCGAAAAAGCAGAATGGCTTATGGAACATTTTCCTTTTATCAGCTGGAAACAAATGATTTTTTGTGGAAGAAAAGACTTTATCATTGGAAATATTATGATTGATGACCATCCGAAAAACCTGAACCTTTTCCCAAGTCAAAGAATCTTATTTTCACAACCACATAATGCCAATTCAATTGTTGAAAATTCGACAAGAGTTTGCGGTTGGGATGATATTATGAATATTCTGTAAGTTCGTGGTATGAAAAAACAGGTTTTATATGTTTTAGTTTTTCTATTTGGGTTTCAGATTTCTGCACAAAAAGTTGAGTCTCTGAATCTCAAAAAATATAAAATTGCTGTTTTAAGTGATTCTTTGAGAGAATCTTCTGGATTGACAAATATCGATGGAAGATTATTTTCCTTCAACGACAGTGGGAACACAAGTGAAATTTTTGAAATAAAAGCAGGAAGCTCTTACATCGAAAAAACTTTTCAAACAGGTTTAAAAAACATAGATTGGGAAGCGATTACGAATGATGGAGAAAACTTCTATGTTGGTGAATTCGGGAATAATCTGGGAACGAGAAAAGATTTGAAGATTTATCAAATTCCTTTCAAAAATGATTCTTTGATTGTCGATTCGATTAAAACAATTCCATTTTACTATCCAGAACAAACTGATTTCGCTCCGAAAAACATCAACAATAATTTCGATGCAGAAGCAATGATTTTCTTGGACGGAAACATTCATCTATTCACAAAAGAATGGATTACGAATACGGTTTCACATTATGTCATTGATAAAAATCTGACAGAAAATCAACCAGCACAAAAACTTGAAAGTTTCGATACAGGTTTTGTTGTGACGGATGCTTCTCTTTTTGAAAACAAATTATACGTTGTTGGTTACACCAAAAATGCGTCGGTTTATTTGATGATTTTCGAGAAAGACGAAACCGGAAATCTTTTCTTTAATAAGCCTTTAAAAAAGTATTCTCTTGGAAGAGCTTACAATGTTGGGCAAATCGAAGGAATTACTGCGACTGAGAAAGGAATCTATATTTCCGGAGAAAGATTTGGTTTCAAAATTATAAAAGTGCCTCAAAGTCTCTACTTTGTCCCGTTTGAAGATTTGCAATAATTATATTTGCATATTACTTTAATCAAAAATCCAATAAGAAATGAAAAGAATTACGGTATTCTGTGGTTCAAGTTTTGGGACGGATGACGTTTACAAATCGCAGGCAAAATTATTAGGAAAAACATTATCAGAACATCAAATCGAATTGGTTTACGGAGGCGCTAATGTAGGTTTGATGGGCGCAGTAGCGGACGGCGTTTTAGAGAACGGAGGAAAAGCTATTGGCGTTTTGCCTAACTTTTTAAAATCCAAAGAAATTGCTCACGAGTGTTTGACAGACCTTATTTTGGTGGAAACGATGCACGAAAGAAAAACCAAGATGAACGAACTTTGCGATGGCGTAATTGCTTTACCGGGCGGTTTCGGAACTTTGGAAGAATTTTTTGAAATGCTGACTTGGGCGCAATTGGGACTTCATAAAAAACCGATTGCCATTTTGAATACCGCTGGTTTTTACGCTTCCTTAATCACTTTTATCCAAACTATGGTTGACAAAGGTTTTCTGAAAGAAGTTAACCGAGATATGATTCTGGTAAGCGATGATATTGATAAGCTTATCGCAATGATGAAAAACTATGTTGCGCCAGACGTTGCAAAATGGATTAATAAAGAACGTGTTTGATTCTATTGTTAATTTAAAAATGCATTAATTCTACATTGTAATGGATTTTATTCTGTGATAAAAATCAAAAAGCGTTTCAAAGTCTTTATTTTATTCCTTTGAAAGATTTATAATATTTATATTTGTAGAATAGTTTTTGGTCAATCGACAGACAAATCTTCAACATAGCCCCGATTGTAGTGGAAATCCTTTTTGTTTTTCTTTGGAAAACAAAAAGATTGTAACGGAAAGCGGGTTAGAATGTTGAAAAGAAGTTGAATGTTGTTGCTCCAAAAATATAATCTCTAAACGCAAACAGTGGCCAATACAGTAGAACTAATCAAAGCTCCGATTTCTGAAGAAATGAAACTTTTTGAACAAAAGTTTTATGAATCGATGAAAAGTAATGTTGCTCTGCTGGATAAAGTTACTCGTTTTATTGTGACAACCAAAGGGAAACAAATGCGCCCGATGTTTGTTTTTCTATGCGCAAAACTGGTCGGAAATGTGAACGAAAAAACGTTCCGCGGCGCCAGTATGATTGAGCTGATTCATACGGCGACTTTGGTTCACGATGATGTTGTGGATGAAAGTTTTAAGCGCCGGAATTTCTTTTCTATCAATGCACTTTGGAAAAATAAAATTGCGGTTTTGGTGGGTGATTATTTGCTTTCGAAATCGGTTTTACTTTCTACAGATAACAAAGATTTTGATTTGTTGGCGGTAATTTCCAGAACTATCAGAGAAATGTCTGAAGGTGAATTGCTTCAACTGGAAAAAGCTAGAAAATTGGACATTACGGAAGATGTTTATTACGAAATCATCCGCCAAAAAACAGCAACTTTGATTGCAGCGTGTTGTGAAGTTGGTGTTTTATCAAACAATGTAGACGAAGCAACTGCGAAAAAAATGCAGGAATTCGGGACTTATACGGGAATGGCTTTCCAAATCAAGGATGACCTTTTCGATTATCAAACAAGTAATATCATCGGAAAACCTGTAGGAATCGATATCAAGGAACAGAAGATGACTCTGCCTTTGATTTACACATTGAAAAATGCAAGTCCTGAGAATTACAAAAAATATTTCGCAACGATAAAGCGTTATAATAACGATTCCAAAAAAGTCCGTGAATTGGTGGAATTCGTAAAGTCTTCTGGCGGAATGGATTATGCCATCCAGACAATGAAAGATTACCAGCAAAAAGCATTGAATATTCTTGCTGAATTTCCTGATAACGAAGCTAAAGAATCTTTGAAACTAATGTTGGATTACGTCATCAGCAGAAAGCTTTAATTCTTATTTTCTTCTTCCCGAAATTCTAAAATATCTGCAGGCTGACAATCCAGAGCTTTGCAAATCGCTTCCAAAGTACTGAAACGAATGGCTTTTGCTTTTCCTGTTTTCAGAATAGAAAGATTGGAAAGCGTTAAATCTACTTTTTCGGACAGTTCATTCAATGACATTTTTCGTTTGGCCATCATCACATCCAAGTTTACAATTATTGGCATAATTTAAACTGTTAAATCGTTTTCTTCCTGCAATTCTACACCTCTTTTGAAGATTTGAGCAATAATGTAAATGACGGCTCCCATCAAAACAAATGCTTCACTGTCTGCCCAAAATTGGTTTAAGTTGTCAGAAACAAAACCGTGATGCTCCAAATTTTTAACAAATTGTCTGGCAATGTAGCTCAAAAATCCAATTGAAAGCGTGTAATAACTAAGTTGTGAAATCTGTTTTGCTACAAAAGCACTAAAAGGTTTTTCTAACTTCATTTTGTGCATCAGGTTAATAACAATGTAAAACAGAACTGCTTTTAAAATTGAAATGATTAAAATAAAACTGTAGATACCAAAAAAAGCAGGCTCATTATCTTTATACATTTTAATCAAGTCCAGCTTCTGATAAAGATTTTGAACCATCTCGGGATTATAAAGATGGAAAAAGAAATTAACGATTAAGCCACCTGCTTCAATAGATAAGCCGACAAATATAATCCAAGCGATAACATATAAGCCCCAAAATACGAAGTTGTTTGTTTTTGACATAACTAATGTTTTTAATAATGCAAATATCAAAAAATATTTATTGAAAAGCAATAAATATTTTTCTTTTTTCACTAAATTAGATAATCATCGAGTTATCATTTGCAGAAAAGTCTTTTAATTCCGTAATTTTGAAATATGAACAATTCTCCACTTGCCGAAATTCTGCGTCCGAAAACTTTGGATGATGTTTTAGGACAAGAACACCTTACAGGAAAAAATGGAACCATCAAAAGAATGATGGATAATGACACCATTAATTCTCTCATTTTTTGGGGACCACCGGGAACAGGGAAAACGACTTTGGCAGAAATTATTTCTGAAAAATCTGGAAGAAAATTCTACAAATTATCAGCCGTTTCCGCTGGTGTAAAAGATGTAAGAGATATTATTGATGAAGCTAAAAAGCAGAATCTTTTTTCTGGTAAAAGTCCAATTCTTTTCATTGATGAAATTCACAGATTCAACAAATCTCAACAGGATTCTTTGCTTCACGCTGTTGAAAAGGGTTGGATTGTTTTGATTGGAGCAACTACAGAAAATCCAAGTTTCGAAGTAGTTTCTGCTTTGTTATCTCGTTCGCAAGTTTATATTTTGAAAGCTTTGACTTTTGAAAAATTGGAAGAATTAGCGAACATTTCTGTATCAAAATATAATGAACTTAATCAAACAAAATTCTACCTCGAAGAAAAAGAAGCCTTCATCCAATATTCCGGAGGCGACGCGAGAAAGTTGATTAATTCAATCGAATTGGTTCTGAATCAATTCAAATCTGCCAAGAAGAACAAAATCTCCAACAAAGATGTCCTTTCTGTTTTGCAGGAAAATATGGCGTTGTACGACAAAAATGGAGAGCAACATTACGATATCATTTCTGCTTTCATCAAATCGATGCGTGGTTCCGACCCAAATGGCGCTGTTTATTGGCTTGCCAGAATGTTGGTTGGTGGCGAAGATATCAAATTCATCGCAAGAAGAATGATGATTCTCGCAGCGGAAGATATTGGTTTAGCAAATCCAAATGCGCTTGTAATGGCAACCAATTGTTTCCAAGCCATTAATGTTATCGGAAATCCGGAAGCTAGAATTATTTTAAGTGAAACAGCTGTTTATCTCGCCGTTTCCCCGAAAAGTAATTCAACATACAACGCAATTAACGAAGCAATGGCTTTTGTAAAGAAAACAGGAAATCTTCCGGTTCCGCTCCATCTTAGAAATGCACCGACTAAACTGATGAAAAATCTGGATTATGGCAAAGATTATCAATATGCGCATTCTTATGAAGGCAACTTTGTAGATTTAGAATTTCTACCAGACGACATCAAAGGCACAGCATTTTATCAACCTGCGAACAATTCTACAGAGAAAAAAATCAAGGAACAACTCAAAGACAAATGGGGTGACAAATATTACTAAACATCGTGGTTTACGTTAAATAATCCTAAAAATTTATTTTAAACCAATTATTTCAGATTGCTTTTAATATATTTGCTGAAGACATATATCTATGGAACACTTCGAGAGTTGGAAAGACTTACTGAACCCAGAATTTTACATCAAACTAGGTGGGTTTTGGCTTATTTTATTCATCATTTTTGCAGAAACCGGACTGTTTGTAGGTTTCTTTTTACCGGGCGACAGTTTACTTTTCATTTCCGGGATTTACGCCGTTCAAATCATTGATACCACTTTTGGTTCCACAGGTTCAGATTTTCTGGATACTACTATTTTAGCAACCGCAGTTGCTATTGCAGCAATTATTGGAAACGAGATTGGTTATTGGTTTGGTTACAAAAGCGGACCATTGTTGTACGAGAGAAAAGATTCATTCTTTTTCAAGAAAAAATATTTGTTTAAAGCCCACGATTTCTTCGAAGAACACGGCGCTGTAGCAGTTATTTTATCGAGATTCTTACCAATCGTGAGAACCTTCTCGCCTATCGTAGCAGGAATTGTAAAAATGAGCAAACCAAAATTCTTCTTTTACAATGTTATAGGCGCTATACTTTGGTCATTCACAATGATTTATGCAGGACATTATCTGGATAAATTATTTATGGATCAGTTTGGAATCGACCTTAAGAAAAAACTGGAAATCATCATCC
>Ga0302347_1001298_pt1 | contig 30778 bp, 29 predicted proteins | sample PhyWR1_FD_202178 | JGI IMG/M metagenome (GOLD analysis project Ga0302347, IMG submission 202178) | Leaf surface microbial communities from wheat plants in UC Gill Tract Community Farm, Albany, California, United States - DLSL W.R1 (v2)... | ecosystem: Host-associated > Plants > Phyllosphere >... | reverse complement strand
TTAGTACCTGAGTGCTCATCGTAGCCGTGGACAAATGATCCACTGCCGTTCGCTGCGGAAACTCGAAGGTGCCCCATAGCTCAACGACAATCTGGAGCATATGCTCAGGGCCAAAGTGGTTGAGGGCAATTTCCCAAAGCTGGCCTTCCTGCCCGAGGGTTAGGCGCTTTCTAGGCATGACGGAGATTCAAGTGTATAGGCTCTTTCTGGACTGCGAATTCACCGAGCTCACCCCGCAGGCGAAGCTGATTTCCTTGGCGCTGGTCGCCGAGGATGGCCGGGAATTTTACGTCGAACTGCTCGACTCTTGGCGAGTGGAAGACTGCAGCGATTTCGTGACGGAGATCGTGCTGCCACAGCTCTGGGGCGGCGAATATGCAATGCCGATCATGGAGGCCAGGACTGCGCTGCTCACTTTCCTGGAGTCCTTCGAGACTGAACTCGAGATCGTTACCGATGCCCCCCTGTACGACTGGGAGCTATTTTGCGAGCTCGCTTACGACGCTGGGCGTTGGCCTCAAAACGTCCGGAATCGTCCGACAGATGCGACCACCCTATCTCCGACAAATGATGGAGAAGAGCTGCCGCATCATGCTCTTCTTGATGCCAGGATCATCGCCGGCATGTTCTCCAGTTCAACCCCTGGATAGAACTCTAATAGCTCGAAATGCCAGGTGCTAATGGCCTTGCTCTGCCGGGCCGCCAAAGGCTTGCAGTTGGTAATCAGTGACGGCTTGAAAGCGATGCTCGGCCATCAGCTTGAGGCGCTCCAGCTCTGCTCCACCTACCCCATCAGCCTGGGCCTGATGGTAGACCTTTAGCGCTTCAACGGCCTCGGTGTACAGAGGGTGGTCGGACATGAGCACTTTGCTCAGATCTCGTTTCACAGTTTCTCCCTTTCGCGATGGCTACCCATACGACGCCATTCCACCAAGGCGTGTGTTTAGCCTACCACTGCTGATCAGCTTGGACAGAGTGCGCGTACATCAACGCTTCATCCGCGAGCTCCAACATCTCGGCCAAGGTTCCTGAATCGACAGCATGCGTGTCACGTAGTGCGTATGCCTGATGCAGAAGCTCCCGGTGATGTTTCTTAGGTGCGAGGAGCAGGGCCTCGGTGTCGTTGAGCAGCTGTCGCCACTCTTGGATCGACATTACGGGCAGATTGGTGCCTGTCATGGCGGCATCCCCTATTGCTGTATGTGCATACAGTATTCGGAATGTGCCCGGCTGCATAGGTACTACGGACGAAATGCCCCTGCGATGAGAACAGATCAGTCGCTGGAACAAGGTAGATTTTCGCTGGGAATGGCGATGCATCGCCCAGAAGGAGAGATTGCTCCAGATGACGCAAAACCACGCCGCAATGGGGAATGTAGCGGCGTGATTCGTCACGCTCCGATGGCGCCCGATTTCGACGTGTTATGTTTGGGCTATCACCCAAGGAGCGGAATCATGGATCAGATTACCCAACTCGACGACAGCATCGAGCGTTTGGCCCGTATCGCGGATGAGCTTGAGCAGCAAGTAGTGCCGTGCCCCGCATCCCGATTGAGATTGATCACCTGGGTCACCGACTGGGTAGGTAGTCCATCAAGATTGGCCGAGCTTGAGCATGGTTTGCCGAGCATTCCGCAGAGCCTGGTTTCAGATTACACATCTTGGGTTCACGCGAATGATGGGTGATAGCCCTCACCTGTAATAGTTTTCACGGCTTTTTCACATGCAGTATGGGAGCGTTAACTATCCCTACGTGTGATAGATCTTGCCCGCCTAGCAGCGGGCTTTCTTTTGCCCGCAACGATCCTCATCGCAAGAAGCCCCAAGAATCTGTGATCGCTGGCATGCGCACAGCGACCACCGGAGTGCTGATTTAGATGTCTAGGCCACTTGCCTTACTGTAGGCCGCTGATCGGTCGCGAGTCGTCTTGCACACCCCACTCCCCAGGCCAGGGCCCGAGTCATCGACTCACCTGGCCGAGAGTCGAATGCCTCTTCGTGAAGAGCCATGCCACATCCCGCATACACGCCGATGAACATCTGTGTCTGGCCAGTTCTGGAAAGCCTCACCTGGACATCAATCGAAGTGCCGTCATCCAGCTCCTCGTCATGGCTGCGGTGATGAAGCACAGGATCGGCCCAAGCCCAAAAAACTTCACCGCGTATACGCATGCCGCTCTCCTACGACTTTAGTCTTATAGTCCATCAACCATAGCGCGGGATGATGACGTTTCAACTCTCCAGGAGAGTGGCTGCCCAAATTCAGACAGCCGGCAGAAATCCCTACAAAACAGAGTCCTATGCATACGCTGCAGGTGTTTATGCACCACGAAGTGGGTCAGCACCCGCGCCTGCCAAAACCTGGCCGCATCCCCATAGAAAAAGCCCCCATCAGGGGGCTTTAGCAAACCATCAGTGGAGGGTGTTACTGGGCGAGCCAGCCTTCCACCACATCGGAACCGTACTCGGCTTTCCATTCCTTAAGCAGCTTGTGATTGCCGCCCTTAGTCTCGATGACCGCGCCGTCGTGCGGGTTCTTATACTGCTTAACCTGGCGAGCGCGGCGCGGGGACTTTTCAGCTACTGCTGGGGCGGCGATACGACGGTTGGCTTGAGGATCCAGGATGTTGATGATGTCGCGCAGGCTGTAACCGTACTCGGCCAGCAAGTCACGCAGTTTGGTCTCAAATTGGATTTCTGCTTGCAGCTCGGAACTGCCCTTGAGGGCCTCAAGCTCTGCGAGCTGGGCCGCGAGTTGTTGCTCAAGCTGACGAAATTCTGCCAAGCGGGACATCGATATTCTTCCTAAATTTTGAGGATTTCACAATTCAGAAGTATTCTAAACCATTAAGGTTTCAATTAGTAGCGCTCGCCCGCCCGGTGCTTAGCACTGTAAGTTCTGCCCTATCACCTGCACCAGCCATCATAAAAAATAGCGCGGCGATTCAGATGAAACGCCTCTAAGGCTTTGCCGGGTACGCACAGAAAGGCCAAGGCAGGATGCTAGCCGAGCCTCAGCTTTTTCAGCCCTGCGGCTATGCTGTAACGTTACATCTGACAAAGGCGATAAATATTAAGAATCAAAAAATAAAAACCAATAGAAAAAAGCAATAACATCTTGTTAGCGGTTACTGAGCATCCTCTAGGCTTCTCTGGCAAGATGCAATATCATAGTGCAATCATTCAACTTCTATCTACTGCCGATATTATAAATTTTCGGAGCTGGATATGTTAAGGATTAGATTGAGTTATATGGAAGATCAGCGACTCCTGGCATCGGTAGCCCTTTTTCGAAAACTTTACGACAATCAAAAAGATTCGTATGATGTACTGGCCGACTTCATAAGAGCCGCCATCAACATAAACAGCCTCTGGAACTTTACTGTTGACGACTGTTCAAAATCACTAAAGGATAATTTTGGATTTAAAGTTCCAACAGCGGTACTTAAATCCTGCCTTAAACGACGCCTCAAGGATGAAGTTGAACTTAGCTACGGCAACTATGGAATAACACTTAAATTTGAGAAGTCCGAGACACTTGAATCAGAGATGCGCCAAGCACAAGCAGAGCAAGAGCACATCATCCTTGACCTGATCGAATTCGTTGCCAGCACACAACAAAAATCACTTTCCCGCCATGAAGAGCAGAAACTGCGGGATGACTTCCATCAGTTTTTTTTAGGTGGACTGAAGCCTGGATCTAATCACGTAGCAATTGGGAAATTTATACTTAGCAAGTCTAAAGATGCCCAATTCACTAGAAAGCTAAACCACCTAGAGGAAGGGGTGATACTTTACCAAGGGATCGAATATTCACCAGATAATGGAGCTATCAACTCGTGGCGTTCAAGCTATACAATTTACCTCGACACCGAAATTCTTTTCTGGGCCAATGGGTACGACGGAGTATTATTTGAGTCCTTATTTAAAGAATTCGTCGAACTGGTTCGCGAGGTAAACCTTAAAGCCGCGAACGAATCTAAGATACTTCTTAAATACTTCCCTGAAACCAAACAAGAAGTAGATTCTATTTTTTCTGCTGCAGAGCATATATTCAATAAACGTCGCTTCGCTGACCCTAGCCGAACTGCGATGCAACATTTACTATCAGGCTGTAAATCGAGATCCGACATCATCGCCAAAAGAGGGATGTTTTACTCACTCTTAGATAGATATAAGATCAGCGAAGAAGCCGATAGAGACTATTACAATCCGCCACACTTCAATTGCGAAAGCAATGACGCTCTCGCCATTCTGACAAGTGAGTTTCCTGAAATATCGGCTGATAAAATAGCAAATGCTCTGAAATTTTTCACAAAAATCAACTACATTCGCCAAGGTATCAGCCACAAAGGACTCGAACAGTCCAAAGCTATTTTGGTAAGCGGCAAAAATCTTTCACGTCAGCTTGCATGGCATCCTCAAGTCATGCACGGCGAAGGAGTTATACCCTTCTCCACTGATCTTGACTTCCTAACAGAACGATTGTGGTTCAAGTTAGGAAAGGGGTTTGGCGGAAATACTAAAAGCCTTGTTACATTTGACGTTGTTGCTCGCGCCCAAATAATTCTTTCGACGCAGGTTTCCAGCAAAATCTCCGGCGAATACAAGGAGCTAATTAAGCGCGTCGAATCCGGGCAGATGCAGACCAATGACGCAAACTATATAATTTCCGAACTGAAGACGAAGGCAATAAAACCTGAGGAGCTGAATCCGGAGAGCGTCGCTACGCTTTCTGATTTTCTGGATGTTGACTCAATTGAGGCAGGCGTAAGAGCCAGACGACTTCTTGAGGATGAAGTAGCTACAATCCCTGAACACATTGCAAATCATGAAAGAACGATTGAAGAATTCAATGAATTTAGAAGATCCGTTTATCTCAGAGACCTTAGTAATTGGCGGTTCGGTAGAGAGCCTATACGTAAGGGCGCTAAAATTCGATATGCAACTATCATCCTATTGCTCATTACTCTACCAGTAGCCCTTACATCCTGGTTTGCAATTCACCTCAGCACAGCAAATGACACACCTTTATCTAAAGTAGGATTCGTAGCAACAGTCTTGGCACTCCTATGGGGTTTTGTCTCGATAAAACTCGCACACCGAATCATCAAGCGAGCAGTAAAAACCTGGGTGAAGAAAAAACTTCGATCCTATACCCCTAAACCAAAGTTCGAAGACCAACAAATATCAATTCAAGCCGTACCAAGAACGCTTGAACATTCTAGAGAACCAGAGAGCGCGTAATAACTTTCATTAATAGCCAAGCGACTGCAACAATCATTGCGGTCGCTGGTTTCTTCAGAGCAAAGTCGTTTCATTTTAGGAATCACACTGTAGTAAACTCGTTAAGACTCGGGAAGAAGTGAAAGCTGAAGGTACGCACCTTCTTACCCAGGGAACCGTCTTGATCATGCCTCATAACATCTAATGTTTTTACCGAAAACCTATACAACCCACGATACCGTGGCCGTTCAAGAGCAATTAAAGAAGAACACCTGAATCTAGAACCACTCACGACCTCCTTGAGGAAATTCTTTAATGAAAAATTGTAGATTGTGGCGTCGACCCCCTGCCCCGTATTAATCGCCCCAGCAGAAGCTTCCCATGGCCAACAGTTTGGAGAGCCTTTCTTCAATGCACTAAAACTTTGCCTCGCCCTTTTCTTACCCTCACGCTCGAATCTTCTATGAAAAAATAGATCTTCCACCCCGCGCTATCTTACTACAACTACTTATAATAGACAGTCCAGAGCTCGTCCATTTTGGTAGTAAAACTCTGACTCATCATCTCCCTGCGCATACCCCAACTGGGATCGACCGGAACGCTCGCAAGCCGCATCGTCCCCCTACCCCACTTTCCATTCACCGCATCCAGTACGCCCATCAATTTTTCATTCGCCACTGACTGAGACGCCGCGAACAGGTCACCGGTGATTTCGTTTGATTGGCTAAGGTCGAGCAACAGCACCTCTGCCTTGCTATAGCGAAAACCCTCCCGGAACACCCGCTCCACGCCCTCCTGTGCCGCCTTTGTCAGCAAACGCGTATCGTCCGTCGGTTACGGCAACTCAACCAGGATGCCATTGGCGTATTTCGCCTCATCCGGATTAAACATACCCGTGCGGATGCTTACCCGTAGACGCTTGCAAAGTGACCGCTGGGAGCGGAGCTTTTCAGCGGCACGCGATGAGTAGGTGGCCACGGCCTCTTTAATCGGGGCAAGCTCGGTCAGACGGGTACCGAACATACGGCTGCAGCAGATCTCTTTCTTGGGCGGGTCAGGCTCATCCAGCTCGAGACATGTGGTACCACCAAGCTCGCGAACAGTTTTCTCCAGCACAACGCTGGACTGCTTTCTGAGCGACCAGGCATCTGCCTGGGTAAGTTCCCAGGCCGTGCGAATGTCCTTAGCGCATACGGGTAATACCCCGTCACTCGGCGCACTCATGGCCCACCATGGAAATCCACCGCCGACTAATCCGACCAACTAGACCGACCGGGGCAGCTGCTCAACCGTCCACCAAGATTTGCTTAACTGTACGTTGCAGCAGAGACATATCGATGCGTTTTTTCGAGTCAGGGCTGCGGAGCGCACGTGCAGACAGTCCTTCGAAGAGTGCAGCTACGATCTCGCACCTCGATTCCAGGGCCGGCGTGTGCCCCCCAAATAATGCGTAGAATGAATCGCTGACAATTTGATCATTTTCGTGGATGAGAGCAGCCACCTTTGGGTTACGGCTCGATTCCGCCAAGATTTCGGTGGTCAATGCTGCATTGCTCGCCGCCATATACCGCTCGGCACATTTGGGGACTAGCTCAGTGAACGCCGATATGGCGTCCGAACCATCACTGGCGAGCCGGACTTCTTCAATGAAATCTCCGAGCTCGCTGTGCTCACGGGCTACTACCCCCTCAATGATCCCCTCCTTACCACCAAAAAAATGATGGATATGGCCAGAGCTCATACCCGCAGCAGCAGATATCTGAGACATGCTAGTCCGGTGAAATCCCTCCGAGCGCACGCACTCTGCAGCTGCCGCCAGCACCTGCTCCTTGCGCCTTTGCGCTACAGCCGAATCACCAGATTTCTTGCTTGACATTCATCTTCTCCACAGAACGACCTACGAATCTGCCCGCCTCTGCGGCAGATGCTGCTTGCGACAGGGTAACAGAATGAGTGTAGACTGTAGATAGGTGGGTCGCCCGACCTAGTATTGGTTGGATCAGCTGCTGGGCCGTGCCTCCAGAATCCTCACCCCGGTTCTGCGGCACGAAAAATAATAGGTGGGTCAAGCCACCTAAATCGAAGAATTGGATAATGAGCTTTCAGAAACTGCTTCTAACAGGCGTTACAGTGCTAGCCGCAAGCGTGATGCTTTCGGCGTGCGGTGACAGCAAATCCACCGCAGGAGCCAAGCAGGCTTTGCCTGAGGTGACTGCGATGAGCCTGCAATCTCAACCGCTTAGAATTTCTACGACCCTACCGGGGAGAACGAAGGCCAATGTCACGGCAGAAATTCGACCTCAGGTCGGGGGCATTCTGCTTGATAGAGCCTTCCTGGAAGGGGCTGAGGTCAAGAAAGGACAATTGCTCTATCAGATCGACCCGGCCCCCTACCGCGCTACGATGATGCGAGCGCAGGCCAGTTATGAATCTGCTCGATCACTGCTGAAACGCTACGAAACGCTCGTGAAATCAAGAGCTATCAGCCAGCAGGAATATGACGACGCACGCTCACAATTTCTTCAATCCGAGGCAGCACTCGAGAGTGCCCGCATTGATTTGGGTTACACGCGCATCATTGCTCCTATATCTGGACGGATCGGGCGTTCTACTGTAACAAAAGGCGCCCTGGTAACCGCCAATCAGTCAGGGGCGATGGCGACCATCCAACAGCTTGACCCTATCTACGTCGATATCGTCCAACCGTCGATCGCTCTTCTCCAACTGAAGCAAGACCTCGCTGATGGCGTGTTGAAAACGGACAACGAAGATCAGGCGGATGTGACCTTGTCACTAGAGAACGGACGTAAATATGAATATACCGGTAAGCTTCAGTTTTCCGAAGTAAGTGTCAATGAAGACACGGGTTCAGTGGTACTGCGAGCCATTTTCCCCAATCCTAAAGGCACACTACTTCCCGGAATGTTCGTAAGGGCCGAATTAGCAGAAGGCACCCGTCAAGAAGCGATTCTTGTCCCGCAACGCTCCGTGTCGCGCGATAACCAAGGTACGGCAACCGTATTGAAGCTCAATGAAAAAAATATTGTTGAGCGAAGCCAAATCACTACTGAGCGTTCAATTGACGGTCAGTGGTTAATCAATGGTGGCTTATCGGCAGGAGATCGCATTGTTGTTGACGGCTTGCAACATGTACAGCCAGGAGCGGAAGTGAAAGTAGTTCCCGCAGACAGCACTAAAATAGCCCAAAATCAAAGCACCGACTAATCGGCGGAACAAATGTCCAAATTCTTTATCGATCGCCCGGTCTTTGCCTGGGTAATTGCTATTGTCGTCATGCTCTGCGGCGCATTAGCGTTATTAAAACTGCCCGTCAACCAATACCCTGACGTAGCACCCCCAGCAATAGGAATTATTGCAAGCTATCCCGGCGCTTCCGCGCAGACTGTTCAAGATACCGTGACACAGGTAATTGAACAGCAACTGAACGGGCTAGACGGGCTAAGATACATCCGTTCTGAAAGCAATGCGGACGGTAGTACAACTATCGTAATTACGTTCGAGCAGAATGTGAACCCCGACACCGCACAAGTCCAGGTTCAAAACAAGCTTGCGCTCGCCACCCCAATGCTTCCCACTTCGGTGCAGCAGATCGGACTTCGTGTTGTTAAGTACAAGCTAAACTTCATGATGGTTGCAGCCCTGATTTCCGAAGACGGGAAGCTTGACAACTATGCCCTTGGAGATCTTGTCGTATCCAAACTTCAAGACCCGCTCACCCGCACTCCTGGTGTAGGTGACTTTATGGTGCTCGGCGCCCAGAATGCGATGCGCATCTGGCTCGATCCATTGAAGCTTAATAACTACAATTTGATGCCAGGAGATGTCATTCAGGCGATTCAAGAGCAAAATGTACAAATCTCTTCTGGTCAACTTGGCGGGCGGCCTACCAGCGGAATTGTTCAGCTCAACGCCACCGTGATCGGAAAATCGCTGCTGCGTACGCCAGAAGAGTTTAAGCAGATACTTTTGAAAGTGAATCCAGATGGATCTCAAGTCACATTAAAAGATGTTGCTGATGTTTCACTTGGAGCAGATGACTTCTCAATCAGCGCCATGTCGAATGGCAAGCCTACCGCAGGCATCGCTTTGAGACTGGCGGCGGGGGGTAATACTCTAGATGCTGTAGCAGCAGTTCGCGCTACGCTTGATCGTATGGCACCAGCGCTGCCGGCGGGTGTGAAAGTAATTTATCCTTACAATACCGCCCCTGTTGTGAGCGAATCCATCAAAGGGGTCGTTCATACGCTTATTGAAGCTATCGTACTCGTATTCTGCATTATGTATCTGTTCCTGCAGAATTTCAGAGCAACGATCATCCCTACCCTCGCGGTTCCGGTCGTGCTTCTGGGCACCTTCGGCGTGATGGCTACATTTGGCTTTACCATAAACATTCTTACAATGTTCGGCTTGGTTCTAGCAATCGGCTTGCTAGTGGATGATGCTATCGTCGTTGTCGAAAACGTCGAGAGGATTATGGCAGAGGAAGGTTTATCACCTCTGGAAGCTACACGTAAATCCATGGAGCAAATTTCCGGCGCGTTGGTGGGTATTGGCCTGGTGCTATCCGCTGTATTCATTCCCATGGCATTTTTCGGAGGATCCACAGGCGTTATCTACCGTCAGTTCTCGCTGACAATTGTAACAGCTATGGCGCTTTCCGTTTTCGTTGCCTTGATTTTCACACCGACACTTTGCGCAACAATCCTAAAGCCAGTACATGGCCACGGTGACAAAAAAGGATTCTTTGGTTGGTTTAACCGCAAGTTCGAGAGCGGAGCAAACAAGTACGAAAAAGGTGTCATTGCAATCCTCGCGCGCCGAGGTCGCTCTATGGCAGCCTTTGTACTTATCGTAGTCGGATTGGGACTGCTCTTCCCCCTGATGCCGACATCCTTCCTTCCAGATGAAGACCAAGGTTTCATTTTGGCCCAAGTTGAACTGCCTGCAAATAGCACAGCGGATCAAACCGACGTTGCTCTTAAGGAGATCACGTCCTACCTCGTCGACGAAGAGAGTGAGATTGTTGATTCGGTGTTTGCTGTGAATGGTTTCAGTTTTTCCGGGAGGGGCCAAAATTCAGGCATGGCTTTTATCATGCTCAAGCCTTGGGATGAACGTAAAGGCACTGCATTTGAGTTACAGGCTCGTGCGATGGAACATCTAAGCAAGATGAAATCTGCAGTTGCACTGGCATTCATGCCGCCCGCGATTATGGAGTTGGGCAACGCAACGGGTTTTAACTTTTTCATTCAAGATTTTAGCGGTCAAGGCCATGCGCATCTTATGCAGGCACGGGCTCAACTCTTAAACGAGGCATCAAAGCGCCCAGAACTCGCCTTGGTGCGAGCAAATGGCAAAGGTGATGAACCTCAATACCAAATCAAAATTGACGATCAAAAGGCTAGAGCCTTCGGCGTTACCCTAGCAGACGTCAATACAACTATGAGCGCAGCCTGGGGCTCCGCGTACGTCAATGACTTCATCGATAAAGAACGTGTAAAACGAGTTTATGTACAAGGCGTACCTCAAGCTCGAATCACACCTGAAGATTTCGCCAAATGGTATGTAAGAAATAAAAATGGCGAAATGGTCTCATTTGCTTCTTTCGCAACCGGGACATGGATTTACGGCTCTCCAAAACTTGAACGCTATAATGGTGCTCCAGCAATCGAAATTATGGGGCAACCAGCACCAGGGTATAGCTCTGGAGACGCAATGAAGGCTATTGAGGAAATTGCTACGACGCTACCGGATGGTGTCAGCATTGAATGGACTGGACTTTCCTATGAAGAGCGCCTATCAGGCTCTCAATCAACGGCACTATACATCTTGTCTATCATTGCTGTATTCCTGTGCCTAGCGGCCCTGTATGAAAGCTGGTCGATTCCATTCGCTGTAATGCTAGTAGTTCCCCTAGGCGTGATTGGTACTGTAATTGCGACCCTGGCCCGAGGCTTGGACAACGATGCATTCTTCCAGATTGGGTTACTTACCACAGTCGGCTTATGTGCAAAAAATGCAATTTTGATTGTAGAGTTTGCAAAAGATTTGTACGAGAGAGGTGGGAGAACAATTACCGAGGCCGCTATCGAAGCATCTCGGCTGCGCTTGCGCCCAATCATCATGACCTCCTTGGCATTCACCATGGGTGTGATCCCGCTTGCGATCTCGAGTGGTGCGAGCTCAGGCAGTAAGCACGCGATCGGCACAGGCGTCATCGGTGGAATGATGACAGCGACATTCCTAGCGATTTTCTTCATCCCTCTATTTTACGTAGTGGTGGCCAACTTTTTTGGAAACAACAAAAAGCAGTTAGTCGCCAGTAATGAGGCACCAAAAAATTGAAACCTTTATTTCCTAGGTTGAAACTTACTACAGCTATGGCCAGCCTCGCGCTAGCTGGTTGCACATCAACTATGGCACCTGAATACGTACGGCCTACTACCCTGACCCCAGAAGTGTGGCCGCAGCCCGCTACCAAGTCGGATGCAATGCAGAAACCTGAAATTGTGAGATGGGACGATTTTTTCTCAGATCCGAAGCTTCGCCAAATAGTTAAAATGGCGCTTGAAAACAACCAAGATCTTATTCAAGCCACTTTAAACGTTGAAAAAGCCAAAGCTCAGTTCCAGATTCAGCGTTCTGAACTAGCTCCCAAGATCGGAATGCAAGTCTCGGGCGAGTCAGGACGAATTCCAGGTTCTATTTCCGAGACTGGAGAGGCTTATACAAGCCACACCTATCAGGCTGGCATAGGAATAGTATCTTGGGAGATTGATCTCTTCGGCAGGCTAAGGAGTCTGAAAGACCAAGCCAAACATCAATACATTGCAACAGAAGCTGCCCAACGCGCAGCTAAGCTTAGCTTGATTGCTGAAGTAGCGCTTTCTTATGTAAAGCTCGCGGCTGACTCAGAGCAATTGAATGTTTCTCAAGAGACCATCCAACGGCTTCAAGAAGCCTATGAGTTACAGGCTGATTTGCAAGCAACAGGCACCACCTCTGATCTTGAGCTCAATCAAGCACTTGGTGAACTTGAGGCATCACGCGACGACGCACTTGCTCTTGAAAGCGATGTCGCACGCGATAAAAGCACACTAGAGCTGTTAGTGGGCGCTCCACTTGATAAGGAGTTACTAAAAACAGACCCCATCAATTCAATTATGCCTTCGAGTCATATTGCTTCCGGACTACCTTCAGACCTACTTCAGAGTCGTCCAGACATCTATTCGGCGGAACAGCTCCTTATGGGTGCAAATGCAAATATTGGAGCAGCCAGAGCAGCGTTCTTCCCAAGCATCAGCCTAACCGGAGGATTTGGCCGCGCAAGCGACTCGTTGGATAATTTATTTAGTGGCGTAAATCGCACATGGTCAGTGATACCTCAAGTCAACTTACCAATTTTCACCGGTGGACAGTTGAGCTCAGCCTTAAAAGTAGCTGAGGTTGATCGAGACATAGCTATCGCGCGCTACCAAAAATCTATCCAGGTGGCATTCAAAGAGGTTTCCGACGGATTGTCTGTCCGATCAAGGATTGATGACAGGCTAAGTGCTCAGCACGCGCGTTTGCAAGCAGCTGAGCGAGCTTATGCCCTTACAAAGCAACGCTATGAAAGCGGTGTCACTCGATACCTCGAGGTGCTTGACTCTCAGCGCACGCTATATACCGCGCAGAGAAGCATGATTTCAACACAGTTAATTAAACATGAAAATTCGATACTAATGTTTAAGGCGCTTGGCGGGGACTGGCGCACACAACGTAGCGAGAGAATTACAGGAGCTCGGTAAACCAAAACGAGAGTGCGGGTGGTAGTCCATCCTCCCCACTCTCATTTTGACTGCCACAGTTCCTAACTAGATTTCAAAAATCTTGCACTCTCAAGCAACTGCCTTGACCATATCCTCGACAACTTTCTTAGCATCACCAAAGATCATCATGGTTTTATCCAGATAGAAGAGCTCGTTGTCTAGTCCCGCATATCCGCTGGCCATCGAGCGTTTATTGACGATGACGGTCTTGGCCTTGAAAGCCTCGAGAATCGGCATGCCGGCGATCGGCGATTTCGGATCGTTCTTCGCCGCCGGGTTGACCACGTCGTTAGCGCCCAGCACCAATACCACGTCGGCCTGGCCGAACTCGGCATTGATGTCTTCCATCTCGAACACCTGGTCGTACGGGACTTCGGCTTCGGCCAGCAGCACGTTCATGTGCCCGGGCATACGCCCCGCCACCGGGTGGATCGCATACTTCACGGTCACACCGTTGTGGGTCAGCTTCTCGGTCAGCTCCTTCAGCGCGTGCTGGGCACGGGCCACCGCCAGGCCGTAGCCCGGAACGATGATCACGCTGTCGGCGTTGCTGAGCAGGAACGTGGCGTCGTCGGCCGAGCCGGACTTAACTGGGCGCTGCTCTTTCGGGCCTTGCGCCACGCCGGCATCGGCATCGCCCCCAAAGCCACCGAGGATAACGTTGAAGAACGAGCGGTTCATCGCCTTGCACATGATGTACGAGAGGATCGCACCCGAAGAACCAACCAGCGAACCGGCGATTATCAGCATCGAGTTATTCAGCGAGAAACCGATACCGGCCGCCGCCCAGCCCGAGTAGCTGTTGAGCATCGACACCACCACCGGCATGTCGGCGCCGCCGATCGGGATAATGATCAGCACGCCCATGACGAAAGCAAGGGCAAGCATCAGGGTGAAGGCACTGTAGTGGCCGGTGAAGGTGAACAGCAGGCCCAGAGCGAGGGTGGTCAGGCCCAGGATCAGGTTCAGCTTGTGCTGACCGGCGAACTTTACCGGTGCGCCCTGGAACAGGCGGAACTTGTACTTGCCCGATAGCTTGCCGAAGGCGATGACCGAACCGGAGAAGGTAATGGCACCGATGGCTGCGCCAAGGAACAGCTCCAGGCGGTTACCGTTGGGGATCGGGTCGCTGATGGCAGCCACGATGCCCATCGACTGCGGCTCGAGCACGGCGGCGATGGCGATGAATACTGCAGCCAGGCCGATCATGCTGTGCATGAAGGCGACCAGTTCCGGCATCTTGGTCATCTCGACGCGTTTAGCCATGACCGAACCGGCGGTACCGCCGACCAGCAGGCCGACGATGACGTAGCCGATGCCGGCAGTGGCCAGCTCAGCCCCAAGCTTATAGATGAGGCCAACCGTCGTGAGGATGGCGATCCCCATGCCGATCGTGCCGTACAGGTTGCCACGCCGCGACGTGGTCGGGTGCGATAAGCCCTTGAGCGCCTGGATGAAGCAGATCGAGGCGACAAGGTAGAGGAGCGTTACCAGATTCATACTCATACTTATCTTTGCACCTCGCTTTTGGTTTTTTTCTTGAACATCTCAAGCATGCGGCGGGTGACCAGGAAGCCACCGAACACGTTGACGGCGGCCAGGGCCACCGCCAAGGTGCCCATCAGCTTGCCGGCCGGGGTCACGGTCAGGGCGGCGGCCAGCATGGCGCCGACAATGACGATCGCCGAGATGGCGTTGGTGACCGCCATCAGCGGTGTGTGCAGCGCCGGGGTGACGTTCCACACCACGTGATAACCCACATAGATGGCCAGCACGAAGATGATCAGGTTGTAGATGCCATGGGAAATCAGCATGTCTTCCATTGTCGTGCTCCTTAGCCGTTCTTACGGACGACCTTGCCGTCGCGGCACATCAGGCAGGCCGCGACGATGTCGTCTTCGAGGTTGATGACCAGTGCGCCGTCCCTGTCGAACAGCAGCTTCGTGAAGTCCAGGAGGTTGCGCGCGTACAGCGCCGAAGCATCGGCACCCAGCAGGGCCGACAGGTTGGTCGGGCCGACAATGGTCACGCCGTTCTCCTGCACCACTTGGTCGGCGACGGTCAGCGGGCAGTTGCCGCCCTGCGCAGCCGCCAGATCGATGACCACCGAGCCGGGCTTCATCTGCGCCACGGTTTCGGCGCTGAGCAGGGGCGGCGCTTTGCGGCCGGGGATCAGTGCGGTGGTGATGACGATATCGGCCTGCTTGGCGCGTTCATGTACCGCCTGGGCCTGGCGTTGCATCCAGCTGGCCGGCATTGGCCGGGCATAGCCGCCGACACCTTCGGCGCATTCACGCTCTTCGTCGGTCTCGTAGGGCACGTCGATGAACTTGGCACCCAGCGACTCGATCTGCTCTTTGACTGCCGGGCGCACGTCGGACGCTTCAATCACCGCGCCCATGCGCTTTGCCGTGGCGATAGCCTGCAGGCCGGCAACGCCTGCCCCCAGGATCAGCACGCGCGCGGCCTTAACGGTACCGGCGGCGGTCATCAGCATGGGCATGAAGCGTGGATAGTAATGAGCGGCCAGCAACACGGCCTTGTAGCCGGCGATATTAGCTTGCGATGACAGCACGTCCAGACTCTGGGCACGCGAAGTGCGTGGCGCGGCTTCCAATGCGAAAGCAGTGATGCCCCGTTCGGCCATCTTGTCGATGAGCACGCTGTTGAAGGGGTTCAGCATGCCTACCAAGATGCTGCCGAAGTTGATCAAGTCTAGTTCGTCCTCGTTGGGTGCATTCACCTTCAAGATTAGCTCTGCGCCATAGGCATCCGCAGCAGTCCCCAGGGAGGCTCCGGCATCACTGTATGCACTGTCGGGAATTGCGGCTTTAGCTCCTGCCCCAACTTCAACAATGACTTGATGCCCCTGAGCCAAATATTTTTTGACTGTTTCTACAGTCGAGGAAACGCGTGTTTCCCCGGAGTGAATTTCTTTTGGAATACCGATCAGCAAGGCAGGATCCTCACGTAATTAGGCATGCAACCGACCGGTCACATAGCACCTTATTATTTTATTTAGCCACCAACCAGGAATGATTATTGTGAGTTTTTAACAACAACGCTCAGTAGGAAATTGCAGAATTTCAGCTGAAAACTTAGGATGCACCCAGTCTTCGATCAAGACCCCTGATGCCATGAGGCTTGCGTGCCAATCGGGCGTCACATCGCAGAGCCAATTCACTGGCCCATTCAAAATCACTTCACCCGTGCAGGGGCGAATCATAAAATTTTTTAGCCGAAGATCGATATCACAGGATGTATTAGTGACGTACTTAAATAACAACTTTCGTAAGGCTTGAATGCTTCGCATAGTTCGTGGATAGACCGGAGCTCGGTTTAAATTCGCCAGCAGCTTGCACTTCTCAGTTAAAGTTGAATAGATGAGGCCTTCCGGAGAACCTGTCAGAGAACGCAGCACATCCTGGATTTCACGATATGCTGCGGGCGAACTGGAAAGAGGATGCAACATTTCCATTTCCGCCAGCCACAGATAATCCGGGTAGAAGGGATCATGCTGGTAAATCGCGACAGCACCATAGTTTCTGAATATTTTTGCCACACCATCAATAGCATGCTGCTTTGCTTTAACCGAAAAATCGTGCCCTGCATTATCTATAGACAAGTGATACACCGAAACAGGTGTGCTACCTTCGAAAGTCAAGCTAAAACCACCGCTTGCCAGCAAAGCCTTACCGTTTAATAACGATGAGGTTCTCACTTGCTTGAACACGTCACCAGAAAAGATTTGCTGCTCGACGATGTGCATATCTCCCTCCGACTCGAATAGAAATCACCTAATTGCCGCTCTAACGTCTCAGCTTGGCTTACCTGCAAGCGCCTTAGCGTGATGGCGCAGATGATCATCGATGTAGGACGCTACAAAGTAATAGCTATGGTCGTAACCGTGATGAATTCGAATATTAGCTTCATGCCCTGCGTGAGTAGCGGCCGAAGCTAAAGTCCCCGGTTTCAGTTGGTTGTGGATAAATTCATCATCGGCACCTTGATCGATCAAAAGCGGTAGTCGCTCCGAAATTTTGCCGATGAGTTCAGTGGCGTCCCAGTCCTGCCACTTATGGGTATTATCACCCAACATCAGGCCGAAAGCTTTCTGCCCCCAAGGTACCCTGGTTGGGTTAGTGATCGGTGAGAAGGCAGAAACAGACTGATAGCGCCCGGGGTTTCGGAAGGCGCAGACCAGTGCACCATGGCCGCCCATGGAGTGTCCGCTGATGCCCCGTTTGTCGGAGACAGAAAAGTGCTCTTCAATGATTTTCGGCAGCTCTTCTACTACGTAGTCATGCATCTGATAATTCTTAGCCCAAGGTTCCTCAGTAGCATTAACATAGAAGCCCGCCCCAAGCCCAAAATCCCAAGCTTTTTCGGCGTCGTCAGGAACGTGATCGCCTCGAGGGCTGGTATCTGGGGCGACAATTACAAGGCCTAACTCTGACGCGAGTCGATGCGCCCCCGCTTTTTGCATGAAATTCTCGTCGGTGCATGTCAACCCCGACAACCAGTAGAGCACCGGTACATTTTTACCCTTCGCCTCAATGTTGGGCGGAAGATAGATACCAAACGTCATTTCGCAACCGAGTGTTTCCGACTGATGCTTGAATCGATCGTAATAACCATCAAAGCTTCTTTGCGAAGAGATCTTAGTGATACTCATAGAACAACCCTCATTTCAACCAATAAAGTGAAAGCAAGGTGTTCGGCAAAAAATTGAATGCCAAACACCTACTTAATTTTATGCACTGATCTGCTGAGCGGAACTATCAAGCGCGGATGACGTCGGAAAAACCCCTGACATCACGGTGAAACCAGGCAAGCGTTTCACGCGATCTACCCAACGGCGAATTGCGGGGTAGTCCTCAAGTGACACGCCTCCTTCATCGGCCAGGGCGATATAGGGGAAACAAGCGATATCGGCAATCGTTGGATGCAACGAACTGCAGATATATTGGAGGCCCTTCAAATCCCTGAACCAGAGATGCTCATCCAAAATCCTAAGCAGATCATGAGCACGATGACGGCACGCCTGTGCATCGAAGTCGAAGAAGAAAAGGTCGTGAAGACGTGCGGCGGAGATTGTGCTGGTCAAACCATCGGCAAATGCCATCCACATTTGCACTTCCGCCATCAAATCAGGCCGAGTAATCGGGTACCAGTAACCCGTTTTGTCATATTGAGTGGCTAGGTAGACCAGGATTGCCTGTGCATCGCGCAAAACAAGTTCGCCATCACGTAGTGCCGGAAGCTGGCCAAGCGGATTGACTTTAAGAAATTTTTCCGACTTATGTTCGCGAGACGGATAAAACTCCACTGGTTCCGTTTGATACGCCACGTTAAGGATTGACATGAATAGTCTTACCTTGTAGCAGTTTCCGGAGAGCTCGTAGTCATAGAGTGTAATCACGGTTTAGGCCTCACAGGTCGAGAACGATTTTCTTGGATTTGCAGCGCGATACGCACGGCATGATCCACTTGCCACTTTCCCGTTCTTTTTTAGAAAGGTAGGTGTCGTGGTGCTCGATATCTCCCGAGACAACCGCCGTCATGCAGGTACCACACACGCCCTGCTCGCAAGACGCCTCGATCTGAACGTTGTTGTCCAAGCATGCCTGCAACAGTGTCGAGCCGGACGGTACAACAAAACTGTGGCCAGTTTTGCTCAGTTCAACCTCGTACTCTTCATCAGAGACAGGCGTATCGTTCTTCTTGCTGAAGAACTCGAAACGGATGGAGTCTTCTGCAACACCGTGCTCAAGTGCGACTGCAGAGACCGTTTCGATCATCGGCTGAGGGCCACAGGTGTAGACATCAATACTGTTGGGCTCATGCTCCCACATGATGTCAGCCAGCTTAGCCCTGGTCTCATCGGGGCCAAGACCGAAATGTAGATTCAGGCTCGCACCTAACGCAGTGAGGCGATCCTGGAAAGGAACATGCTCAGCACCACGCGCAAAATAGTGGATTTCAAATGGCGTACCTTGCTGGCTCAGTGCTTGGGCCATACACAAGATTGGAGTGATGCCGATACCACCTGCGACGAGGATGGGACGCTTACCTGTCGGTACGAACGGGAATCCGTTCCGAGGAAGCGTCAGTTTCAACTGCGTCCCCACTTTCACGAGCTCGTGCATTGATTTGGAGCCACCGCGTGACTGCAGCTCCTTCTTAACGCCGATGATGAAGGACTCTTGCTCATCGGGCGCGTTCACCAATGAATACTGCCTAATGCAGCCGTCAGGCGTGGTGATGCTGACATGCATCCCGGCACTGAACGCCGGGAGGGGATAACCGATGGGCTTGAGCCAGTATGAGTTAATATCGCCGGTTTCTTGTGTGCGAGTCACCACCTCGCAGAGATATTGAGTAGGTGGTGCTTTGCTCAGGTTTTCCTTAACCGCCTCTACTTCCTCAATGGTTTGGTCACTGATGTCCTTGATGGTAATCAGCTCAGCGGTCTGTGCTTCCGCGAGCCTACGAATCGAGTTCATCGCGAATGCAAAATTCTTCTGAAGCTCATATCCTGAGCGGCCTGGCGTCAGAACCTGTGCATGAACAAGCGTTTTGGTAATCGTAGCGCGCTGAAGGTAGAGGTGGATTGCGACAGCCCCCGTCTTCGTCACCAGGATCGCCCGGTCTTGTTGCATGGTCTTCAGGTGCAGGTCGTCGACATCACTGACTCCAAACACATCGACAAAAGCTGTCAGGTTTGAACGCAGCACGCTAATCAAATTGTCGATTTCAGTACCGACTACAGTGCTGTGGAGGTTGGTTTTGACTGCGTTGACCAACTGGGCATCATCAAGAATGGAGATCGGCTCACCCGCTGGCTGCCCCAGTGAAGTCCAAATCAGACCATGCTTCTCCCGAGCTGGGAACGAGTTGACACGCGCCTTGCTTGGCTCGGTCGCTTCACGGTGAGCAGGTACGAACGTGCATCCGCCGGTTCCGGTTTCATACGTCCATCCATGGTACTGGCACCGCAGCTCAGTACCAGTATTCGCCCCCAAAGTAAGGCGCAGACCACGATGGGGGCAGCGATTCTCCCACACGTTTACCGCACCATTATCGTCTCTCCAGACTGCCATTTCTTGCCCCATAAGGGTTGCATGGAACACATGGCGCTTGGGCAGATCCTCAGGAGTGGCAATCGGAAACCACTGATTCAAGTCAACTTTATTCACGGCACTTACCTCTTTATCGATTCTTGTTATTCAGTCCCGCAGAGTTCCGTACTGCACGCCTTTCTCTCGCATCCAGCGCCGATATGCGGTTGCCAAGACATCAGCCCGAACTGGGCTTTCTCGGCTAGCAGCCAATGGAAGTCGCTTCGGCACCTGGTTGATCAAGATCATTAGATCCTGGCCAAAAATGGTTTGCTGAAAATGTCGAAGTTGCTGATCGGAGTTCACTTCGTCCACGTAACACATAATCGTATGGGCAATACACCAGTCTTCATCGACAGGCTGAATGAACAATCCGAGCGCATCCCAACGCTCTGGTTGCGGTGGGCAGGTTTTGTAAAGGATCGCGGAGTAAGGACGCGTGATCCGATAGATGTACTGCATGTCGATTGGCTCAACAGCCGTTGCGGAGCCTTTCGGTTGGGGAAACCTACATTCCGTGGCGAAGATTTCGTCCTTCTCTTCATCGTGGTGAACCTTGTAGGGCTCCACTTCAGTCAGCGGTTCAGCTCCGAGGATATCGGTATGCACAAACGGGAAATGCGCCATATCCAGGAAATTTTCAATCGCCCGCAACCCGGACACGTTCACCCGAACAGAACCTGCGCTCACAACACGGCGATCAGGCTCGTTGAACTCAGGTATATCGAACATTTCGGTTGGTTTTTCCGCGAAGGAAAGCCAAAGCACGCCGTAAATTTCCTTGGCATGGATATGCTTAATATCTTCTGGCCCCTGCTCCCACAACGCAGTCACACCCTCAGCGCTTTTTACATAGCTGACTGTGCGGCCTAACAGCCGGCATCGATAGCGTTTGTCCGAGGCCACGTCATCCAAGGCGGCTACTGGGTGCCAATCATTGAAAATCACTTCGTCAACAGACATTCAGAATACCTCTGGTTTCTCACATCGCCTAACTGGTATACCAGAAAGGCGCTTGAGAATTGCACCTGGCAAAGCGCTGCCTGGTAATGCGAAACTCTCAAGCGACTGGATGGATTAGAGCGTCTTACCCTAGCTAACGGCTACCAGGGTGAGTTACTCACAATTGATTGCGATACTGAGTGATGAACTCGGCGCCCTGTTCTTTTTTGGCCAGGTGAACAGCCATTCGCTCTGCATAGAGCTCCCGAACGAACTGAGCGACCAGGCAGCTATCAGCAAACATGTCGTATTTCCAACCGGTGCCATAGGCTGCCAGGTTGATGTTGTCGATGGTCATGAGTCGAAGGCTGCTGTTGTCTTCGGTGATGTAGCTATCAATGACCTTACGAATCAGTTCCTTGGTTGGTGCAAGTTTGTGGGCATGCCAGAAATCGGTATGCCACTCACCCGCTTTCGGATTGCTGAATGGGTACTGGATTGAGCGACCAGGACGGTCATAACCTAAACCGTCCCATGGGCCTGTTTCACCAGCCCACCAGTTACGCGGCCCATTGGGGGCTGCTGAGCGTACCTGGGCCCAATGCACGGTATTACGAGCCAGCCACTCGTCCGCATAGCTGTCGTCGTTGAAAGGATCAAGCCGGCGAGTACCGTCCTGATCTCCCCGCAGTTGCGCCACAGCAATCTCAACCTCGTTCTCTACCTTGAAGATGCAGTGGCTGTAGTCCATACAAATGTTGAAGGGGATACCGTGGCGCTCGACGATGTTGGCCACCTTCGACACTCGACGTGGATCCTCAGACCACATATCTACGTGGTTCTCGAATGTCACAATGACGCCCTGCTTCTCAGCGTACTCATAGGCGTTGAGGTAAGAGATTGCCACCTCTTCGTCAGTGATGTAGTGACCGTCAGCATGTTTGGCCCAAACCATCAGATTGTGATACTTCGCTCCCACCGCCAGGGTCTGATCGATGTTCTCACGGATCTTCTGCTCGTCCGCCCCAAGGGTGTATGTCCAACTGCCGCTGTACACTGGCAGCGAGTAGGTCTGACTTGCCTTGATGTACTCATCGAGTTCCGAGGAGCCTACAGGGATACGGTCAACGAAATCCCACAGCCCCGACTCTTTCTGAAGTCGGAACTGTTCCATAATCGGAAGTTCATGATCAGAAACCGGTTTGTTTATGGACGAAGGCTGTACACCACGGCCGGCACACCCAAGCAAAAACATTTTTTTCATTATTGTTCTCTCTTGTTGGAAAAATGACTGGTTAGACTTCCGCTTCCTTGGCAGCTGCAAGCAGTGAGCTTTCCACCACTTCCTTGCTTCCAAAGCCGTTGAAAAATATGTTGAGCACGACTGCACAGATAGCCGTCAGCAACACTGGACTCTCCAGGATGGGCGCCATGTCTTTTGGCAGTCTTGAGAAGAACTGCGGCGATACCACTGGAATCATCCCAACCGCAATGCTGATGGCGACGACATACAGGTTTTTGTTGTCGGCAAAACTGACCCTGGACAAAACCTTGATCCCGCTCGCCGCTACCATTCCGAACATCACCAAACCCGCGCCGCCCAGAACGTAGGGAGGAATAGATGCGATGACCATAGCCACCTTAGGGAAGAGAGCAAGGAGCACTAGAATCAGTCCAGCCAGCGCACATACCCAACGACTCTTTACGCCGGTGATACTGATCAGACCGATGTTCTGAGCATAAGAGGTGTAGGGGAAGGTATTGAAAATCCCACCCAATGCAGTGCCTACGCCGTCAGCCCGAAATCCACGCACCAGATCCTTTTCAGTTACGTCCTTCTCCACAACCTCGCCCAGGGCGAGGAACATGCCGGTGGATTCGATGAAAGTGACCAGCATCACAATGCACATAGCCACAATGGGCCACAGGCTGAATTGAGGGACACCGAAATGGAAGGGAATGACCACACCCACCCAAGGCGCGGTATGCACGTCCTTAAAGTCGACTTGACCCGCTCCAAACGCTAGGAAGAATCCAAACATCAGGCCAAGCAGGATGGAGATGTTGGACAGGAAGCCTCTTGCAAACCGCACAATCAGCAGGATGGCAACCAGCACGGCAGTGGCAATCGCGATGTACAAGGGGTTACCGAAGTCTGGGTTGCCGTAACCCCCTGCCGACCAACTAGCCGCCACAACCATCAGCGACAACCCCACCGCCAAGATTTCAGTCCCTGTCACTACGGGCGGGAAAAACCTGATGATTTTCCCAATGAAAGGTGCCACCAAGAATCCGAAGATACCTGCCGCTATGGTCGCACCGAAAATCTGCAGCAACCCTGCCTCCGGGTCGGTGCCGATTGCAATCAATGGGCCGATAGCCGTGAACGTAACACCCATCATGACTGGCAGGCGGATGCCAACGTTAGCAAAACCAATGCACTGAATCAGCGTTGCGATGCCACATGCGAAAAGGTCAGCGTTAATTAGGAACGCGATTTGGTCTTTAGGCAGCTTGAGCGCTGCTCCCAGGATAAGAGGAACGGCGACAGCGCCCGCGTACATCACGAGCACGTGCTGCCACCCCATGAACATCACCTTGAAAAAACTATTTTTCTTCTGCAGGGCTAATGATTGCATGAGTCGGTACCCAAGCTAATAATTATAGTCAACCGAACCACTGGTTAGATGGTTCTTTGGGAGTGTGCCGTCAACTTAAAGACGGCACTTTGCACGCTGCACGCCAGTTAAAGCTTATTGCTCTTCTTCCATGACAGTGGTAAGAACCGACTCACGGAAAGCATCACGACCATCAACGGCCGCTAACGAAAGCTCTTTGTGCCACTTTCTAAACTGAATCGATACCTTGTCAGTCGCAACAGAAACCTCAGAAGTCTGAATTTCCAATGGCCACTGCGATTCGATAACCGGCTGGTCTTCTTCAAGCACTCGTTTCTGGAAAGCCAAATGCATGTGATCAGGCTGATTATCTTTTTCCCGTACGATAATCATGAAGTTCCGGCATGTTTTATCATCCACCGGGCTCGCTGTTGTCCAAAGGATGAAGCGAGAATCATCTTTCCAGAGCTTGATTTCCAGATTGACTGAATATGGCATGGTGCAACGGTAATCGAAGTCACCCATAGGGGCTTCGGGCGGAATACCTTTCATCTCGCGAGGTGGAGCAAGTTTGAACTGCATCTCGCCATTGACACGATTGACGTAAACAGTCGGATGGCTAGCAAAGAATGGATCGTAGAGTGTGCCTGGATGCACAAACGCAAAGTGCGAAAAGTCAGTGAAATTTTCCCAACGTCGCTCTGCAACCGTGTTCCAAACATACGAGTCAGCGACAATCACTTGCATGTCCGGATTATCGAAGTCACTCAGATACGGGATCTGTGTACAATCAAAGCTGTTGTCCAGCCTTACCCAGATGATCCCATATTTAGCCTCGCAGTCATAAGCGTGAATTTTAGCTCGAGGAGAAATGCTCTTGTCTGGACATGCAGGTATCAGCTTACAAGCACCTGCCTCATCGTACCGCCAACCATGGTACGGGCACTCCAGGTAGTCATTTCCGGCATGACTGCATACGCGACCAATCGACAGCTGTGCTGAACGATGCGCACAACGATCTGCTGCGGCTACCAGCTTCGAGTTCAATCGCGCCAATACAAGTCTCTCACCCAGCAGGGTCACACCCATGGGGCCATGGCCGCTGGGGTTGGCACGCTCAAATTCGTCGACGGTGCAGACTGGATGCCAGAAATGGCGAAGGTAGGTTTTGTCCTCTAGCAAGGGCTTGATTTGATCGTTCACGTGTGAGTCCTCAGGGCTAGGTTGCTGGTTATTGTTCTGTACCAAAGGCGCCTATACGGTTCACCAGATTGCCTATCTGGTATACCAGTCTAGCTGGTGCTTTTCGCAAGCAGCGCTTTTTCTGCTTGGCGGTATGGGTGATTTGGAGACAAAAATAGCAGCAGTTTCTGTGCCAAACTAGCTATGCTGTGAATGGGTAACGTGCTATCCCACTGAAAAATAGAAACATTTTTCGAACGTTGCACACCATAAGCGAGATTTTATGTATACAATTTTCCGTAACCATGTGCACCGTTCCTGTTTCGTACGGTGACAAGGCTGTAGCCGTGTTACATTTTGGTGCTATGGTCGCTATCCGATCGCCCCATCACTGAGCAGTAAGGCGCACAACAGGTACTTCAATGCTGACCCAAACAATTGTTACGGCCATATCTGACGCGATCTACCACCGCCGCCTTCCGCCAGGTACGAAACTGAACGAACGTGAAATTGCTGAGCTGTTTAGCGTCAGCCGCACAGTCGTCCGACAGGCACTGATTAGGCTGTCGCAGGACAAGCTGGTGGAGATTTCCCCCAAACGATCCACTAGCGTCTGGTGCCCAACCTTCGACGACGCGTTCGAGTTGTATCAGATGCTTCTGGTACTTGAGAGCGGAGTCATCGATCAATTGATCCAGTGCATTACAGAGCCACAGTTGCAGGAGCTTCGGGCCCACACCGAGAAAGAACATACCGCTCATCGATGCGGTCTGGAAGACGAAGGGGACAAGCTTGGACGTGGCTTCCACTCGCTGCTGATTTCCTTCCTAGGCAACAACACAATTGATCAGATTCACTCGCAGCTTCGCCGCCGCGAGGCGTTGATTAATGCTCTCTACCGAGTTGGCTTCGACTACTGCAAACTCCGAAACGAACATGCAGAACTGGTAAAGTGCCTCGAAAATAAAGACGCGCCTGCAGCCAAGGAGCTTCTCGCATCTCATTACAACCTTGTGATCAAGGGCTACAAATTTGACGCAGCACGTACTCCCGATGTGAACCTAAAATTTGCTCTTCGGATATGAACAAGGGGGCTTTACGCCCCCTACCTTTAGAAGTTGTACTTGATCATCGCGCTTGTGACGTTCTGATTGGTATTGTAGCTGCTGGTATTCTCAATCCCATATTTGTTAGACCAATAATCATATTCCACACCCACGTAAAACTTCCTCGGCACTCCCCAGGCGACCTTCCCGAGGTCGTACTTTATTTGCGGATTGAAATGAAAGTTATGTTTTAAACCGTATTTATCTCCAATGACCCAATCAATATAGCCATCAATTAGTATATCGCTTCGACCAACCGGCACCGTATAAGACCATACCGGGGTAACCTGCCATCCACCCATGCCCTCCCCACCTTCAGGTTTTCGGTAGTAGAAATTCAACATGAAATAATCGAACCCTGGCAAGTTCAGATCAAAACCTGGCCCCACCAGATAATTAACCTGATCATCACGACCTCGACTTCTGTTGTTATCCCATTCAACTGTTGTCGCTACAAGGACGTCTTTGATCACCCCCCAACTGAAATCCCTTCCAGTGATTTTGGAAAGCGAGAACCTCGGGGAGTATTCAGAATATATACCATGATGACCGTCATAGTCAGTTTTGGCACCTGGATACCAATAATTGTCAATGAAGAAAAAGAAATCTCCCCACGCCCATCCACTGGTGTGTTCAAAAGTTATGATCTGCATCCGCCTCGGATCGACTTTAAAATCTTTACCATATTGATAACTGATACTTTCCTGATGCCACAGCAGCATATCCCCTGCTCCAGCCAAAGGAGCCATAGACGCTGCAATAGTGAAGCACGCTATCTTTTTTATTGATTTCACTCACTCACTCCTCATCGCCTGACCTACGAGTCAGGATTTGCCGAGAGCAAGATCCAAGCCACCTGTGAAATCACTCGTTGCTTAGCAATACAACCAAAATTGTATACAATCCATAAATTGATACCAAAACCCACATCTGAGGTTTAGATCCAAAGCAAAAAAGACCACTGGTAACGACCCATGTAACCATTTCATTCATTCTCATGGGTTAAATCCCCACTTTTTAATTCATTAAAAATCCGTTCAGATTTTTATTACCCCCCTCCTGTCTCTGAATCTTTGAATGATTCGCACTACATCAGTGCAGGCGCTACCACGGACGGTAACAAATTGGTGCCATTACGTTTCTTTTAGCGCCACACCGTTGCAAAGCTTTGAGTAGAAAGCCCTATCTGAAAACTTAGCAGTTACTCTAAAAGTCAATGAGACACCGCAACTCGCCGCACCGCCATTCAAATGGTTGACACCAAAGTCAAAAATCGCCTACCTTTCTGGTGTACCAGATTAGCAGTCTGATGTACCAGCGGTTTGATTGGTGTAAATATGCAAATAATAAATATTTACCCTTTCTGTGAGTAGAAGTAGGAGACATAGCATTCGGCATTGCCGGATCGCTACAAACATAACAACGTCATCCACAAAGGCTACATACATGGAACAGGCAATCATTAATAATGATCGTGAATACCTTCGCCATTTTTGGCACCCAGTTTGTACGGTCACAGAGCTTGAAAAAGCTCATCCGTCAAGCGTGGGGCCCCTTGGCGTCAAGCTACTAAATGAGCAGCTTGTGATCGCTAAGCTTGGGGGCGAATACGTCGCAATGCGTGACCGATGTGCGCATCGATCAGCAAAGCTTTCACTGGGAACCGTCGCGAACGATCGCTTGCAGTGCCCATATCATGGGTGGCAGTACGACACTCAAGGTGCCTGCAAGCTAGTGCCGGCGTGCCCAAACAGCCCAATTCCCAATCGAGCCAAGGTCGATCGCTTCGATTGTGAAGAGCGCTATGGTTTGATCTGGGTGAGACTGGATCCAAGCTTTGATTGCACTGAAATTCCATACTTCAGCGCAGCGAGCAATCCCAAACTGAGGGTGGTAATCCAGGAGCCGTACTGGTGGAATGCGACAGCTGAACGCCGTTGGGAAAACTTCACAGATTTTTCCCACTTTGCATTTATTCATCCAGGCACGTTGTTTGACCCAAACAATGCTGAGCCCCCCATTGTGCCCATGGATCGGTTCAAGGGACAGTTCCGGTTCATTTATGACACGCCGGAAGACATGGCTGTTCCTGACCAGGCTCCGATTGGTTCCTTCTCCTACACCTGCAGCATGCCTTTTGCAATTAACTTAGAAGTATCTAAGTACACCAGCAATTCATTGCACGTGCTATTTAACGTTTCATGCCCAGTAGATGATAGCACTACGAAGAACTTCCTGATTTTTGCAAGGGAAAAAGCGGACGACTCGGACTATCTTCACATCGCCTTCAACGACTTGGTCTTCGCTGAAGACAAGCCGGTTATTGAGTCTCAATGGCCGAAAGACGCTCCAGCTGACGAAGTATCTGTTGTCGCCGACAAAGTCTCAATCCAGTATCGAAAATGGCTTCGCGAATTGAAGGAAGCGCATAGGGAAGGAGCAGAAGCGTTCCGTAGTGCTTTGCTGGACTCGGTCATAGAAAGTGATCGTAGCTACACCTGATGGTAATGGGTGGCGCAATGCGCCACCTTTTTTTTAGGCAAAAAAAGACGGCCTCCTAAGAGGCCGTAAAACTCGCTGCTACGTCCGAAACTAATTAAGGCTTTTTGAATGAATATACAGCCAGTTTGTTGCCATCCAGGTCACGCACGTATGCCGCGTAAGCGTGTTCAGCCCAACCGCGCTCGCCTGGAGCACCTTCGTCCTTCCCACCTGCTTTCAGCGCTGTAGCATGAAATGCGTCGATGGCTTCACGGGTAGGAGCTTCAAAGCTCACCGTTACTCCATTGCCCACCGTAGCGGCTTGGCCGTTAGCAGGGTTGAGCACGAAGAACGAAGGCTTATCTACGCCCCATATGGATCCGTTGTCGCCAAGATCAGCTACACGCTTAAGGCCGATTGCCCCAAGCACATCGTCATAAAAAGCCCTGGCTTTCGACAGGTCGTTGGTGCCAACAGTGACATGCGTATATACGGACATACCTACCTCATCAAATTTCAGTCAGAAATGAATGACGGTGCGAATGCTCTTACCTTCGTGCATGAGATCGAAGGCGTCATTGATTTGCTCAAGGCCCATGGTATGGGTGATGAATTTGTCCAGCGGAATATCACCGGACTGCGATTTGCTGACATAGCTGGGCAATTCGCTACGGCCCTTCACGCCACCAAAAGCGGAGCCACGCCATACTCGTCCGGTGACAAGCTGGAAAGGTCGGGTCGAAATTTCAGCGCCAGAAGGTGCGACACCGATGATTACGGACTCGCCCCAGCCTTTGTGACAGCACTCAAGCGCCGCGCGCATCAGGTTTACGTTACCAATGCACTCGAAGGAGTAATCCACTCCTCCATCAGTGAGCTCAACGATGACTTCCTGGATCGGGCGGTCGTGCTCTTTAGGATTTATGAAGTCCGTGGCACCGAGATCTCTGGCGATATCGAATTTGGCAGGATTGATGTCGATCGCAATGATACGACCAGCGCCTGCCATCTTGGCGCCGATGATGGCGGCGAGACCGATACCCCCCAGGCCGAAGACTGCGACGGATGCTCCTTTTTCAACCTTGGCTGTATTCAGTACAGCACCAATGCCGGTGGTCACGCCGCAGCCAAGCAAGCACACCTTCTCAAGCGGTGCGTCCTCAGGAATTTTGGCCAAGCTGATTTCCGGCAGCACCGTGTATTCGGAGAAGGTCGAGCACCCCATGTAGTGATAGATCGGCTCACCCTTGTAGCTAAAGCGGGTCGTCCCATCTGGCATCAACCCTTTGCCCTGCGTAGCGCGTACCGCTTGGCAAAGGTTGGTCTTGCCCGACTTGCAGAATTTGCACTCGCCGCATTCGGCTGTGTAGAGAGGAATTACATGATCCCCCACTTTGAGGCTTTTCACGCCCTCACCGACGGCTTCAACAATACCGCCCCCTTCATGACCCAGGATACAGGGGAACACACCCTCCGAATCTTGGCCCGAAAGCGTATAGGCATCGGTATGGCAGACACCGGTAGCAATGACGCGTACCAGGACTTCACCGGCCTTCGGCGGCTGTACATCTACCTCCACGATCTCGAGAGGTTGATTGGGCCCAAATGCTACAGCTGCTCGTGACTTTATCATTGTCATCACCCATGGTTCTGAACGAGGTTGAGTCAGCAGCTTACGCGTCGGATTACGATCGTGTTGCCTCAAACCCCGTCACTGGCCGCCAAAATGACGTTGTTTCAGGACATCGGAGAACGCTGTATGACCTCCTCTGACACCCCCAAAAAATCGGTAGAGATCATCATCTACCCAGGCTTCAAATCATTCGAAGCCATCGGCCCGATGACGGTATTCACCTACGCTAATAAGATTCTGGAATCTCAGGGCCTTTCTTCCGGATACGATGTCTCGATCCGTTCGACTTCAATCGGCCCGATCACCTCCGACACGCTCATGGCACTCGGTGCGACCAAAGACTTCTCGATGGACTGCGACGCTAACTCCATTCTCGTCGTGGGTGCTCACAACATCGACGACGCCGTCCGAGAGAATGCCCAGATCGTCGAGTGGATAAAGAAAACAGCGCCCACTACAAGCCGCTTTGCAGCTCTGTGCTCCGGCGCGTTTTTCCTTGCTGCGACTGGTTTGCTGAATGGGAGACGTGCCACCACTCATTGGCGAATGGGTGATAGCTTCTTGCTGCGCTACCCACAGGTAACCCTAGACATCGACTCCATCTACGTGCGCCATGACAACTACTGGACTTCGGCAG
>Ga0302347_1001294_pt1 | contig 30854 bp, 30 predicted proteins | sample PhyWR1_FD_202178 | JGI IMG/M metagenome (GOLD analysis project Ga0302347, IMG submission 202178) | Leaf surface microbial communities from wheat plants in UC Gill Tract Community Farm, Albany, California, United States - DLSL W.R1 (v2)... | ecosystem: Host-associated > Plants > Phyllosphere >... | reverse complement strand
ATCAAGACCTTCTATGAGCTGAAGCGAGGCAAACCCGAGAGTCACTCCTACATCCCAAATCTGGATAATCTCGACCTCGACCAGAAAAGGTCGCTGCTGGCGATTTGGATCGGCAATGAAGCGTGGGGAATGCCTGATGCCCGCGCTGAGCGGCTCTTTGAGATCAAAGTCACCAAGGCTGTTCGGGAGCTTGAAGAGGATATCGCTCAAACCTCCTGACCCCCCAATGCAATCATCCATCTCATGAGCAATTAGGCAAACACGTTGCTGATGGTTTGATAGCCCTGTTGAATGTTAGGTGCCAGCTGTATCCATGCAAGCGCCCGCTTCGTGAGCTTTCTCCGACACCCGATGTTTAACTACGTCTATGCGCGATGCTGACAAGTGCACACCAGCTTTTTCGTCTACTGCCTGATCTGAAGCTACAGGCGAGCCCGAAGAAAGCATTCTGACCGACAGATCCTGAGTGAGATCTTTCGGCCACGATGACATTTTGAAAACGGCTGGCCTGGAACAGATCACTCGCAGCGGCTTCTGGGATGATGGCGCACCGTTAGGATCATCGGTCTGGAGTGGCACCTCGTCTTCGTAAACGATAGCGACATACCACGAGCTCTCTTCCGAACCCGTCCTCGGGGAAAATCGAAGATTAAATCGAACCGAAATGTCGATTTCTTTAGGGAGGGTTACCAGCACGGCATCACTGAGATCAGTCATAAAGGAGTCAGAGGAGAGAACAACCCAAGCTCTTGGTGAGTCACGCTGGCCTGAGTTTCTCAGAACGACGGTAGCTGCATATCTCTTTTCTTCAGTCTGTAGATATGAAATTTGCCTTACCTCAGCAACAGCCGTCTCTCCCGACAAAACTGAAACCGAGGGATGGCCCAAGGCTATCTGATCGTTATAGACCTTCTGGGCGAATGCTTGCGATGCCGAGGACACTTTGTTTGCCGTCAGCGCAGCATCCCAGGTGTAGAAAGCTGCAACCGTAGATCCAGCTGCTGCAACAAGCGAGAGCAAGCCTAGAGCGCCTGGTTTCGATACGAGGTTTCCGAAAAAACGAGCGAAACAGATGACGCCGTCACGCACTTCTTCCCATAACAATCGACACTGCCAACGAATAGACATAAATCTGCTCAAGATAAAGATGGTGAAGCTTTATTGTCTCCGGCGAAGAAGTCTTAAGCCTCTGCGTAAGGACGCTTAAATTCGCTAGATCAGATGAGAACGATCGAAATTGGCTCGGTGGTGATCGATTTGGAAACGCTTGAGATCGTCGATGAATTACAGCGTTCGTCCGCCCTCTAATCAATCCCGAACTCAGCGACTTTTGTAAGCAGCTGACACCCATTCAGCAAGCAGACGTGAATGCACCAGGCCCTTATGATGATGCGGCAAATGCTCAGTTAGGCTACCGTCCTAGGGCACGAATTAAACAAGGGAGATCCGCACAATGCGTTATGCAAATTCAGTGATGACGACTTACTACGATGGCCTCGCAGGGTGTGAAGAAGAGCCTTGCGTGGTGATCATTCGGGATAAAGAAATCGTGGTCGAATACCTGCGAAAGGGCCGTCCCTCAACGTATCGGGGGGAGCTAGAGGGCGAGCAATACCATCTGCATTACTTTCCCCAGATCGAAGGTTTTGTCGGAGAAGCCTACCTCAGTCGACCCGAAGGGAATTTGCTGGATGGCACATGGAACGAGTTTGAAAACGGCTCAAGAGGTGGAGGCACTTGGGACATCGAATTGAACGAGTGAGCTGTAAGAGATCGATAATCACCTCCCTGATGATTGTGGCTATGCAGTGTTCCGGGCTATAGGCGATTCGTTGTGGTCATCGACCAAGGTGGTGCGATTAATCTCAACAACCTACGAACAGGGTTTCCTATCCATGAGCATCGAAGCAAAGCTCCTTCACCTTCAAGCCATCCAAAACATCCTCGCGCCATACCGCTATCTATATTGCGTAGACCTCGAGGCAACCTGTGATGACGTTGGCGATTCGGAATCCCCGAGGCCGCTCCCGGTCGTCCCTGATCAGATGGAAACGATCGAAATCGGCCTGGTGGTAATTGATCTGGAAACGCTTAAGGTCGTCGACGAGTTTCAGCGGTTCGTCCGCCCTCGGATCAATCCCTTCCTCACCGACTTCTGCAAGCAGCTGACATCCATTCAACAAGCGGACGTGGGAGTGCAGGAACCTATGAGGATGTTAGCCAGGAGCTAGGAACCTTTATTGCGCGATATCCAAACGCTGCTTGGGCATCTTGGGGTGACTATGATGCAAGGCAGCTTGAGCGAGACGCAGGGATTGCTGCCTGCCCTTCCCTACTCGAAGGCCTGCCCCATTTCAATGCCAGGAAATGGCATGCAGGCTTGTATGACAATCGACCGAAATCACTAAAGCAAACGTTAGAGTCGCTGGGCTTGGTTTGGTAGAGTACCTATCATCGAGGGATAGACGATGCTCGAAGTGTCGCTGTGATCGTAATGGAGATGCTCGCCTGAAGCAGTGAGCCGGGCTTTGCCCGAAGGAGCGATGTTTTTAAACATCTCAGCTGCGAAGAGCCGGAGGCAACGGTAGGTCTGATAGCCACGCAAGTTTTAAGAAAGTCCCAGCATTGCAATCCATGTCTCGACCACTACGAAAACAAATCCCAGAGGTTCGCGGCAGCGGGGCTTTTAGTTTCGCCTCTACCCCTGAATAGCGGCGAACGTGGCGCGCAAATACCAGTGGTCTTCAGGTTTTTACTAACACTATAGATAAGGGATTTGGGCAGCGAAGCATGGGATAAATTTCACTTAGGACGGCAACAGTTCGCCTGATGACCTCAAACCAGAACGCCTTCCTCCAGTTGCCCGATTCAATCCAATACAGCTTGCGTTGCCACCCGCATCCGCAGCATCTTGAGTGGACGCTTCGAGCCGAGCCCTCTCGCCGGCGAGCTCATCCATTCAACTGCTGCTAAACAATCGTCTTCAAACATGACAACGGCGCGCTCGAAGACTGCTAACAACGCCACCAGACGGTCGCTTTTTACGGCGTTGAACCTTCCTGTTCCGACCTACGGATCAACGTATGCTCGGCTGATTACGTGAGCCAGGGCAATTGGCCCGAAGGAGCGGTCTCTCCATTTGCGTCGTCTCACAGCTTAGCTATGGGCAAATGATGAGTAGAACGCGGAATGATCCCCTATCTCACCACCCGCGAAGTCTACTTGGTGCTCCTCGGCGAATGCAGGATCTACCCACTCCAAAACAATTTAATGGCAAGACGCCATGATTATTTTGATTTACAATCCCCCGCCCTTTGAACTCTGCTTCGACCTTGGTGGCTACACTCCTGACAGGATACATTGATCAGAAAACTTAACAACATTTAGTATAAGAACAGTTTATGAAACGGACTTTATTAGCAGCATTCGCCCTTTCGCTTACCACTCTCTCACTCGAATCATTAAGTGCCGAAGAGCTCAATTCAAATGAATGCATCGATACGACTTACGAAATTGTAGCAGGTAGCGAAGCTATCACTCGCACTTGCGGTGAGTATCAGACGATATCAGTCTACATCCCTGCGAAAACTGCGATTCTATCGGTTCATGAAATTCAAAAAAAAGGGACTGCAAAACAGACTTATAGCCCGCTCGCAGTGAAGAATACGATCTTGATCGCAAGCGGTGGTTTCTTTGGCTATCGATCAGATGGGCATGAAAAGCCTATCGGTTTAATCAGAGCTAACAATAAACGCCTTGTACGCATGCTTGACTGGGATCACGGCGGTGTCCTCGTATCTGATAAGAAGGGCAACATAAAAATAATCCCAGCACAGAATCGCTCCCAAGCAGGTGCGTGGTCGGAAGCAATACAGTCGAAACCAATTATAATTAACAGCGGAATGGTCGATGTAAACAAGAACCTTAGAGACTCAGAGTTTAATCGAGTAGCTATCGGCTACACCCTAGATGGAGACATCTTGGTTGTAGGTACATTCCATTCATTCGGCCAAGCGGCAACATTAGTAGACTTCGCTAAAATCTTCAAAAATGAAGCGGAACGGCGAGAACTCAAGATACACCGTGCACTAGCGATGGATGGAGGTGCGGGTGCTCAGATCTACATTCCGTCAAAAAACCTTTCATTCGGGGATTCAGGACGCTCCTATTTTCCGAACGCCGTGCGCCTAGATGCTACGAACGGTGTACAGCGGCAATGAAAGAATTTCTCGATTTGATCCCTAAAAAATACAAAGCGATGGCTTTGTGTGTATTCGGAATAGCTTTATTCAGCGGCTGGTGCATTACAAATGGCAATGAGTTAAAAAATGTTTGGGCATCTTTTCAGAATCCAGATGCCAAAGTAATGCTAGATTCTACCGAACACGCGCTAAATCTCGGTGGCGCTACCGATCTAACAATACAGATATACCCAGTCGGCATCCAAAAACTACCTCAGGGCACAATTTCCATATCATCATCTTCCGACGCCATGAAAGTAATTCCGGTGCAACATTCAGATGTAGAGAGCATTGAAGGCTCTAAGACGATAAGTAATTTAAAGATTCGGGCGATCAAAGCATCAGATGATCCAATTACTATCTACGCAACTTACCGTACAGGTGAATTAACAAAAAAATCGAATGTTTTATCGATCAAAATACTGCCTAAACCCGTTGAGCCTAAGCCGCACTTTGATATTACAGACACAAAAAGAGTAGTATTATCCGGCACTTGGGAAACGGTACTTGGCGCAGACTCAGGAGAGCTGCGGCTTAGGCAGAGTGAGGGGAAGATTTCCGGATCCTACAGTTTTCCTTCTTATAAATGGCCCTCTGGAAAAATCGAAGGCATAACTGACGGTAATACCTATCGGATAAAACTGTTTGTTCCATATAAAAAAGTCGAGGAAAGACTCTGGCTGGCTGGGGACTACGTGCTGCATAAAGAGAGTGGAAGTATTCAAATGCACGGATGCGCTTATCACTTGCGGAGAATGTCCGACCAGCGCGCACAGGTCGGTAGCCAAGGAATAGACTGCTCTATTTCCGTGAAAATTCCTGGCTGGAAGACGTTACAGGCGGATAGCTTTATGGCGACAGCTAGCTTTGATTTCGAAACCGCAGAGTAGAAAAAGTCAAGCAAATACTGGTCGGAAAAAGTAGGCGACTTACGCGGGGTAACAATCACGACTGTAGCCCCGCGAGAAGTCCCTTATGCGCCAATAGATTCAGGCTCATTAGCTAGAACCGGTTGTTGATCAAGAATCCAACGTAAGGGAAAGCAACCAACCTGACCTGATAGCTAGAACAGCAAGGTACTGCTTTGCCGCGTCCAAGAAGCTAAGAACGTTCTTTTGGGGGTTGTTGAGCTTCACGGATCGCTAGGTGTATCTGGGCTTCCCGTCTCATCTCTTCGCTAAATGCTTGGGCCCTGTCATATTCGTCTTTTGACTCCTTTTCCAGCCGGCGATGCAGAACGGGACAGTAAATCCATTCACTGTCAGACGGGTTACGATGAAGTGGCGCCACCATCAACACGAAGAACACGCTCAAAGCCAGCCATACTGGAGTGCTTGACCACTGCTCTTCAATCCAGCCGACAATCGAAATCGCATCCCCGATTCCCGACCAGTAAAAATTTAGACTAGCGAGAGCTAAGGTACTGAAAGCGTAAAGCTGAATCCTATACAGCTCGGCATTCTGCGAAGCTCTTTCCTGTTGATAGCGGTCGTAGATCCCGATAAGAAATTCGCTTTGAGTTTCATGGGCCTCCTCACGGATTTCCCGGGGCCGCACGCAGTCAGTACGCCGAGTCCATCTTACTTGGGACTGCTCAGGCCTTGTAGAGACTAGAGCGCGTACAAGTGTCGCTTCGAGATTTTTTAGAATATCGACCGCTGCTTCGTATACCGACACTGTTAGGGGATACAGCAACGTGAATACCAGCGATAGCAGACCGGAAAAGCAAACGAACGCAACCAAAAGCTTGATGCCTAGAGCGAAATCCGTTTTGAGCTCCACCTTCTGTATCCCAACAATACCTGCGCCAGAGAAGTGCACCATGATTGAGTCGAAAAGAAGCAGAAAGCTGGTGATCAGAAGAAAAAACTTAACCTTGCTAGCGCTCTCCAACATTGAGAAAAACTTATCTTTAGCGAGGTCTTCCGAAGCTGACATCCTGATTCTCCTAAGAATTTGAAAATGCGATGTTATTTTTTTCGGGACAGAGGGGTGGCGAGGGTCGTGCCTCTCTTCTTCCGTATGGCAAGATTCGAACACGACTCAGTCTTCACCTTTGGCACTGGAGAGACAGAGTAGGCCGACTCCATGAGAACCACACTGCCTGTGACGAAAGCGATATGATTGTCCCATTAATCAGTTGTCGACGCTGCGGCTGCACGCCGCAAGTTCTTCGACTTGCACGCGACCAACAAAAGCCAGATCGCCGAAAAAGCGCTGCACTACATTGCCGCTTTGTACGAAGTGGAGCGAGAAGTTCGCGAACTGGAACCAGGTGACCGGCAGCGAATACGGCGAGAAAAAGCATCCCCAATCATTGACGTACTTCATGCTTGGATGATCGCCCAGAGGCAGCTTGTGCCTGAGGGGTCGGCCATTGCCAAAGGCCCTTGATTACAGCCTCAAACGCTGGATAGCGCTAACGCGCTATCTCGATGACGTTGCTGTGCCCATCGATAACAATTGGTGCGAGAATCAGATTCGGCCGTGGGCTCTTGGCCGCTCGAATTGGTTGTTCGCAGGCTCGCTACGCAGTGGTAAACGTGCCGCAGCGATCATGAGTTTGATCCAGTCTGCGCGGCTCAATGGGCATGCTCCGTATGCATACCTGAAGGATGTCCTTACACGCCTGCCGACGCAACGGGCGAGTGAGATCGCCGAGCTTCTGCCGCATAAGTGGAATCCTATCGAAGCGACTATTTTCCAAGCGTCTAATTTTTAGGAGAGAACCATAAAGGCGTTATCAATTGTACGGCCCAGTGGAGGCCGAATCGCTTCTGGCAAGAAAATCCTCGAAGTCCGTCGTTGGCATCCAGACTTAGATCCTTCCGAGGATCTCCTAATTGTGGAAAATGGGCGTTTTCTCCATAACGATGGGGACGAAGACGATAACGGTACTGCCGTCGCAATTGTGCGCGTGAAAACCGTGCGCCCTCATCCTCGCTGACATGCAAGCGGCCTGTGCAAGCTATTTTGAGGATGGCTGGCTCGCATGGGAGTTGAGTGACGTAAGGCCAGTCACACACCCTGTGACCCTCCGTGCGGCACGGGGTATCTACGAGGTAGATTTCCTACTCCCAGACAGACGCTGAACATTGAGCAAGATGTGTTGGGCAGACGCTTACTCACATACGTCACCTCCTTTGCGTTAGAGCTGCAGACACAACTAGCCCCTCTATGATGCTCATCAAATCAAAGCGCAGGCGATTGATTGTTCTGTTTCCAAGCCCTAGGAGTCACACCTTCGGTTCGCACGAATGTTCGACAGAAGTGAGACTGGTCAGAGAAGCCACACTACCGACGCAGCGGGCAAGTGAGATTACGGAGTTGCTGCCGCAAAACTGGCAGCAGCCCACATCACGCTATGGGTAGAGAGCGCCTCAGAGTTTCAAGATCTTGTGTGGGTATAATGAAGCTTTGCAAAAACAGCATGTTACCGTTTGAAAGCTGCCATTCGTAGAAATCTGAAAAGTCTCCTATGGCCAGTGCTCTGACTACTTTTGCAACGAAGCCGTGTGCTACAAGCAAAACAGTTTTGGAGGGATATTTCGATTCCAGCTCAGCTAAACCGTCTCGTACTCGTTTCACAACGTCAGAGATCGACTCACCATCGGTCGGCCCAGCATCCCAAAGTCGAGTGATGTTCTGCGACCAGAGTTGCGGATAGCGCTTCTTGGCATCGCCTTGGGTCAACCCCTCGAAAACGCCGACATCCCGCTCTTTGAAGCAGTCCATTATTTCAGGCGAGAGCTTGAGGCGTTCGTTCAGAATACTCGCGGTTTGTACCGCCCTGAGGCGTGGAGAAACGACAAGTACATCAAGGCTTGCGGGCAATTGCTCGCAAAGCGTTTGAGCTTGCTGGCGGCCCAGCGCGGTAAGTTCTGGATCAAGAGATCCAAGGTATCGATGTTCGGCATTAGCCCAGGTTTCACCATGCCGCACGATGTATAAATGCATGAAATCCGTCTCAGCGAAATATAAGAGATAGATTGTACCTTTTCATCGCCGGTGAACACACCAAGACCGGATTTTGGGACAGGTGTATTCCCCAGACGTTTACGAATCACCAAGGCCGCTCGCAGTCGTTCCGGATCAAATGGAAACGATCGAAATCGGCTTGGTGGTGATCGATCTGGAAACGCTTGAGATCGTCGATGAGTTCCAGCGTTTCGTTCGCCCTCAGATCAATCCCATCCTCACCGACTTCTGCAAAACGCTTACATCCATTCAACAAGCGGACGTGGACAGTGCACGCACCTATGCGGAGGTTGGCCAGGAACTGAAAGTTTTCATTGCCCGATATCCAAATGCTGCTTGGGCATCTTGGGGTGACTACGATGCAAGGCAGCTAGAGCGTGATGCTGGATTAGCTGAGTGCCCTTCCCTGCTCTCCGGTCTGCAGCACTTCAACGTCAGAAAATGGCATAAAGGCCTATACGATGATCAGCCGAAAAGTTTGAAGCTAACGGTCGAGTCGTTAGGCCTAGTTTGGCAAGGAACTTATCATCGGGGTATCGACGATGCGAGAAATGTGGCCTCGATCGTGAAGGAAATGCTCGACTATAAACGAGCCGGGCCTTGGGCCCGAAGATGCGACTGCCCTTCACAGGCGCCGCAGACAGAACGAATCATTCACTGATGATCTGCGCAGTTGAGCAGTAGCCATTTCACCGAATAATCGGCGCCTCAATGAAGCGATCAGCAGACCCCATGTAGGTGGCTAGGTCGACGATCTGTCGAAGGGCAATGACTACCTCAAGTTTCTGGGCATCGTCGGGCAGCCCTATCCGTTTTAGCATCGCCTTTGCGTCTTCCTCAATCGCCGCTAGCGCATCGATATCGCTTTGCAACCTCATGTCGGCCTCCTGCCAGTGTGAGTCAGAAATAGATAGCCGACTTCTTCGTGTCACGCCAGCTGACACATGCTCCGCTTCCGAGATGTACATGGCAACCGCCCTCGCCGTCTATGCCTCGATTTGCAAACAAACCAATCGCCCTTTTGTGTTTCCGAGAACAAAGGTGCAGTGGGACAGACTCACCGATATAACGGACGCGCGGCAGGTGGCGAAACAACAATTGGGCGGCCTTCGAAAGATTACGTAAGATGCGGTTAATCCGTAGGATGCTGCAGAGGGCTATGCTCAGGTGAATCCAAGGAGAGGACAAGGAAAATGGCAGCTGAATACTCATTATCAGACGTGCTGGAAAGGATGTATCAGAATCAGCTCGCCCTAGAGGCGGCGCTGATGGAGTTGACGCTACATGTAGAAGCGCAAGGGAACGCTGAGGTTGGGGACAACGTTCGCGGCGCTTTATGGGCAGTCGGTGAGAATGCTGGGCACATCAAGCAGGGTTTAGCCCGGCTTAAAAAGCTCCCATGACCCAGCCGCTTTTTGATTTTGATCTCAAACGCGTTTCCCGCACGCACTAGGTCAGTGGCAAGGCTGGGATCAACTACCCGCACGCTGGAAGCACTACAGGTGGGTGGCATTTCCTGTCCTACTTCGACCGGGATTCGGGTATAGCGAAAGTGGCTTTGGCAGGCATCCACTATCCAGATACCACCGCCTACTTTGGTGAACTTGGCATCATTGACGTGACCAATGAGCTAGCGGAGCGCGGCTGGTCTGTTGAAGAGCGGCGTCTGTACATGGCGGATCACTACAGGGCTGCTGTGGATATGGTCGTGAGATGCGCGCTTAGCGAGTCCATTCATTGCAGCGTCGTGCTTGATGATTGGTTTCACTCACTAGCCGGAAGACAGCGACTGCTTGAGATTCTAGATACAGCAACGTCACAGCTTCCCAAAGTTGGACGATGGCAAAAAGTCGAAGCGTGGCTGCGTACGCAAACCTTCAGGGAGGGGTAGCCGCTAGTCTGGATGGAGAACGGTGCCAGTGCTAAGTGGTGCATCGGCCCCAAGGGTCTATGGTCGCTGGATTTTCGACGATATCAATCGAACTGCTGAGCTCGTGCTGCATGCGATTGAAAACCCGCTCTATATTCGGATGCGCTTTTGACTCTCCTAATGTGCTCACCAAATGTAGCAGTTCGCGGCCCTACGCTAAGGGCATCTGAACGTCGCAGTAGACGGTGCCGTCTCGTCTGTCATTCCCATCAAAAAACCCTCGCAGTATGGTGTTGGCCTTTGTACCCACCACCAGCATTAGGCCGTACCACTTCGGGAGGGGCTTTCGTAAACCGAGCCTTTGGCACGCGGAGCGCACGGACGCCCAACCCGCACGCCTGCGCGCTCCGCTTGCCAAAGGCTCGTGCGCATTAATCAGTCACACGGACATGCTGGATGCGCTGGGATGTCAACAGCTGGCTAGGCGCCAAAGCTAAACATCCCCGCTAGAAGCCTTGGGAACCGAATGGATTAGGGAGGAAAAGTGCTGCTAGCAAATCCAAGGGTCACGATCTGAGCCCAATTGCATTCTTACGCGCTCACATTTTAACTACACGCGCACTCACCTACTGTGAAAGCTGGACGTTCTACTCGCCGCCCTGGAGCAGTGGTGGTTTCCAGTCAGCGAAGTGCTTTAACGCATCAAGGTCGCCGATTAGTTCCTTCGCGTTTGCCAGCCGCTCAATGACAGCCTCTCTCGCCACACCATCGAGGCACTGCGCTGATTTTTCGATATCGGCGAAGAATGCGCGAACACTGTTCACCTTTGCCCACCTCTGGATTACGGATTCGAGTTGCTCACGGCTGTCCTGAATGGCCTTGAGGTGCCGCTTTTCCTCCTCCTTTCTTTTCCATTCAGCTAATTGCAGCTGTTGCTTTTGCCATTCGAGCTCGGCTTTCTCCCGTTCGAGCTTCACTTTCTCGGCAAGCCCTTGAGCCTCAGCGATCAGAAGCTTCACGATGCTTGGGATTTTATTGATCAGATCGCCAGGCTTGTCTTCCTTCCAGCGCTGAACCCACTCCGCCCGGTAGTAAGGAGAGTAAACCTGAAGGCACAGTCGACCGCTGGGCATGTCGGCACGCATTACCCATTCGTTTCGATACGGGGGAACGCGTTTTCTCTCTGGACGTGAACCCAGCCGGACTAACCTTTTGTCTAGGCTTTTGACTTCAACGTATTCGCTGATTTCGTAAATGGACAAACCAAAAACGACGCTTCCAACATGAACCACAGTTGGACGTTGAGGCTGCCAAAGCGAGGGATAGACATATCTCGATGAGGGGATGTCCCTATGATCAACTGGTTCGCGGCTAATGCGCTCGGCAGGATCGGTAAAGGTAACGGTGAGACCTTTTTTCATAAACGCTAGGAACAACTGGTTTGCGAAGTCGACCGCATGAGCGAGCCCACTGCGGCTCGCTATCAAATCCGCCATTGCACGTTTGGTAGGCCTATCGTAGCCGTTCTCGCTTTCCCGAACTTTTTTGAAGTGATCTTCAATGCTCAGTAAAAGTGGGTGCCTTCGAAGTTGCGCGTCAGAATTGAGCGGCGGCGTACGGCTCACCCTCTTTCGCTTTATCGCTGACGATCGCTGAACCTGAACCGGTGCTTCATTTCGGTTCCACACCGTGGGTTCACCAGGTTGAGCACCAGGCAAGACTGGGCGAGCCTTAGCCTTTCCTACCGCGACTTGCGGCCAATAGCCTACAGGCGGCCTAGGAATATTCAGGCTGATGTAAACCTTAGTGAGATAGCTGGAGGACACTCCGAATCGCGAGCTAATTTTGGTCATTGGAGTCGACCAAGCCAGATCGAAAAGCGATTCTCTCGTCACCACTTCATCCGACATATCACCCGCTGAGTTCTGAGCGTTAGCTGAGCCTTCCATAGGGATCACTTTCCAGCGATTGAAGAGCAAATGATCGTAGCTAATCCGTCGCGACTACATAGCTGGTTACCTACTTCCGACGGATAGACATGTGAAATGAAGCGTCGATCTTAAAGGAAATGGTGGCCCTCTGATTTGCCGGGCCTTGTGCCCGAGGATGCCTTCCCACATACGAACCTACAGACGGAACAGCCGTAAACGAATCGTTGCTAACCATCTGTGGTCTGCCGCGATACCTCATCACGCATTGATCGGCGTCTCAATGAATCGATCAGCCGACTCCATGTAAGTGGCCAGGTCGACGATCTGTCGAAGAACAATCACCACCTCAAGCTTGTGTGCCTCGTCGGGCAGCCCTATCCGTTTTAGCATCGCCTTTGCGTCTTCCTCGATCGCCGCTAGCGCATCGATATCACTCTGCAACCTCATGTCGGCCTCCTGCCATTGTGAGATCAGAGATACATACCCCACTTCTTCAAATCACACCAGCGGGCACAAGCACTGCTTTGAGGAAGGGTAACGGTACCGACGAGCAAGCGCGCCGAGTCATAGCAACGGATCGGGGCATTCACAGCTCATGCCGGGTTAGCTCTCAGTTGCTGATATAGGTCAGCAAGAAGCCTGGCGTCGAGTAATGCATGGTGCGGTAGCTCCGGGAGGTCGACCTCACCGAGGTCATTGCCTTCTAGGTGGCGAAACAGATGAATCAGATTCGTGGGCTCGTTGGCCACATTGCTTGGCCATTCATCAGCCGAACCGGCCAGTTGGCAGAAAAACCTCCAGTCCCAATCTGGCGCATCCGAGCAAATCTCGAGTTCTTCCTCAAAACTGTCGAGGTAAGACTTCATAGCAGCTTGGGCGGAAGCGAGTGACCTGCCATGACGGTTTGAATCCAACTGCGGCAAGACGTTTTGAATCACGAAGTCGCTGCAGTCTCCCACTAGATATGTGTCTGTGAGCTCGACGTAGTATTCGTGGCCGGCTTCGGAAACGAGTGCCAGCGAAATCAACTTGGTGTCGCGATTAAGCTGAGTGAATTCGCAGTCCAAAAATACCTTCACACCCTCCCCTCCTGTGTGTACCTGGTTCATGCGTGCCAGTGTATATTTGATAAAACGATCAGAGCCGGCTGGTTTCTTTTATGACTTTAACCAATTGTCCTGACGTTTCTACGCAGGCGCTCCCAAGGAAGTTGTTTTTGCGAGTCTTAGACTCTGAAGACTCACTCCACCATATTTACCGTCTGTACTTGTCTCATATTACAATTGTTATAGCCTGAAGCGCCCCACGAGTTTCTCCATCTCGCCGGAAATTTCTGTCAGACGCCCCTACCCGGAATGGGATGAGTGCGCAAACTCTTCAACTAGGAGGGCATCGGCGTGAATTTGCGCAATGTGTTGGTTGATATCCTCGGCCACCTGATGCTGTTCCTCTGCAGCCGTAGATATTTGAGCATTTTGGTCGCGAATTGAGTCCACTGAGTCGCGGATCTTTTCGAAACTGTCACTCGCCTGCTGGATACACTCCACGCTGATCTGCGACGCCTCCAAGCTGCGTTGCATCTGCTGGGTGACCTCCTCGGTTCGCCGCGCGAAGTTGCCGAGCAGGCTGTCGATCTCGCCAGTTGAGTCGGCAGTACGACGCGCTAAGGCGCGAACTTCGTCAGCCACGACCGCGAATCCACGCCCCTGGTCGCCGGCGCGCGCCGCTTCGATGGCGGCATTGAGTGCCAACAGATTGGTCTGCTCAGCGATCGAACGAATAGTATCGAGGATCGTGTTGATGTTCTTACTGTCCTGCTCGAGCATCTGCATGGTACATGCCGACTGCTGCAGGTCTTCACTCAATTTAAGAACGCTGCCCGTGGCCTCACCAATGTGCCGTTGCCCGTCGTGCACCTCTCGATAACCAACGTCCGCGCTGGAAGCCGCGCGACTACATGAGCGAGCCACTTCGTTAGAGGTAGCGACCATCTCGTTGAAAGCCGTGCTTACTAATTCAACTGCTTCGCGCTGCCGCACTGCGGCGTTGTTCATGTTGCTGGCCACTTGACTTGTATCCGCAGCGACCTCTTGCAAATCGGAGGAAGCGCTGCGGATGCGCCTCATCAGTTGCGCGATCATCCCAAGGAACTGGTTGAACCAACCAGCCAAAGTGGCGGTTTCGTCCTTGCCCCGCACTTCGAGTTCGCGTGTCAGGTCGCCTTCCCCTTCGGCAATTTCCTGCAAGCCATTGGCAACGCTGCGAATTGGTCTAACGATTACGCCGGCGAAGCTCGCGCCTACGATGGCGAATACAATCGCCAACACGGCGGCAATCATCGCAATAAGCCATGTGAGACTGGTGGCCTGAGCCATGACTTCGTCACGCTTAATTAGACCGATGAAGCGCCAGCCTAGGCTTTCGGAACTCACCACATTGACCATATAGGGCACGCCATCGATTTCGATCCTGGTGACGCCATCGCCAGTCTTTGCCAGATCGGAGTAGCCAGGGCCCAAATCGGCCAAGGGTTTGAAGCTGTTTTGGGGATTGGCGGGATCGACTAAAACGTTGCCGTTGGCTTCGACCATCATCAGGTATCCGCTGTCGCCCAGCTTGATGGTTTTAACCAGTTCCGTTAGTTGCTTTAGCGAGACGTCTACACCGACGACGCCTACCGGGTTGCCGCTTGCGTCGGCGAAAGCGCGAACCGTGCTGACCAGCACCATGTCATCCGGCGCCCAGTAGTAGGCGCCCGTGCGCACGGTTAAGCCTGATGCGGCGGCCATGGCGGTTTTGTACCAGGGACGCACCCGGGGGTCGTAGCTAGCCATTTTGGGATCGTCGGGCCAGCCGGCAAATCCGCCGTCGTTGATCCCCAGTGAAATGGACGCGGTGGTCGGGTGGGTCTCGGCAAATCGATCGAAAATAATCTGGAGCCGCTGATCGGCTTCGCTGACAGGCGTTTGCTCAGCATTGGCAGCGGTATAGTTTTTCAATCCCTTGACGCTGGCGATCCGAGGATCCTTGGCAAGGTATTCGACGTTTTGGCGGATGCTTTCAAAGAACTGCTTCATGCCGTTATCAATCTGGCGAATTTCACGACCGCTGCTATCCAGGAAATTGGCTTGCGCCGCGCTCCGCAAGTTCAATACGACGAGCACCGCGACCATAATCACTGGAAGACAGGCGATGGCCGCAAATACCCATGTCAGCTTCTGTTTGATATTCATGACTTCTCCAACGGGTACTTATAATTATTTAGGGCGGGCCGATGGAACGGATACACCCATTGGAATCAAAACAGCGTCCACGACGACTGACACGAAATCTGCAGGGGCAGCGTCCGTAGATAAATATCAGTGTTAATTTTCCTGACAGGCCAGGTTCTCGCCCGCTACTCCAACGGAGACGGGCGGAAAGGTTCATGCACTGCAGCTCAGCTCAAAAACGGCCTGGAGCAAAGGGTGCTGGATCGACTATAGGCGTCTCGCCCATCATCAATTCTGCGAGCAGTCGACCGCTGACTGGGCCCAGCGTAAACCCCTGATGGGCATGGCCGAAATTGAACCAGAGCCCTTTATGCAAGGGCGCTGCGCCGATTACCGGTTTCATGTCTACCGTACAAGGTCGGGCGCCCTTCCATGGCGTGCGCTCAACTTGGGGGCCTAACGCCAATACTTGCCGTGCAGCACTCTCGGCCTTGCCTAACTGCACCGGTGTCGGAGGTGCACTTAGACTGGCGAACTCTGCCCCTGTCGATAGGCGGATACCGCGTTTCATCGGCGCCAGCATGTAGCCTTGTTCGGTATCCAGCACCGGGCGGGTCAACATTGCTCCATCGGCAAAGTGAGCGTGGTAACCCCGTTTGACGAACAACGGTATGCGGTAGCCCAACTCAAACAGCAGCTCATGAGCCCAAGGCCCCAGCGCCACTACCACCTCGGATGCGCCGACCGATCCGGAATCGGTATCGACGCTCCAGCCGGCTCCCAACTGACGCAACGATCGCGCATCGCCGCGCAAAATTTGCCCACCTTCACTCACGAACAGATCGGCATAACGCTGCACTAGCTCTCCAGGCTCAATACAAGTCCAGGGTTGCAGCCAATGAATGCCCCCCACCAATGCCTCGCTCAGGGCGGGTTCCGCCAGTCTTAGCGCGACACCGTCCAAATGCTCGGACAATACGCCGTGTGCACTCACGCGTACCGCACGCTCCACCGCCTCATCGAATTGCTGTGGGCTACGGAACGCCTGAATCCAGCCTTTGCGCACGATAAGGTTCTGCGAACCGCTTTGCTCAATCAGCTCCGAGTGCTCACTAATCGAATGCTCAATCAACGTGCGAAAGGCATCCGCAATGGCCTGGTAATGCTTCGGCGCGGAGTTGGCCCAATACCTGACCAAGGCAGGCACGTATTCAGGCATCGCGCGTATATGGTAATTAACGCCGATGTCACGCTTGGTTGCCACGTTTATCAAACTGGCAAGATCCCTTGGAAACGCGTAAGGCTCAATGGCCTCGCGCTGAATAATACCTGCGTTACCGAACGATGTTTCGCGCCCTGGCAACCCTTTGTCTACCAGCGTCACTGCGCAGCCACGGCGCTGCAAATGCAACGCCGTGCAGACGCCGACAATACCGGCTCCCAATACCACCACTTGTTTTTCGCTCACGCCGCCTCCGAATCAAGCACGCTGTTGCGCGATGACACTGATCTCTATCAATGCATCGACCACAAGGCCGGCGCAGACGGTCGCGCGCACTGGCAGGTTGGTCGTGAAAAATGATGCATAAGCGCGATTGAATTCGGCGAAATCACTCCGGTCGGTCAGGTATACGGTGACGCTGACAACATCGTCCAGCGACAGCGATTCGGCTTCCAGCGTCTGGGCAATACGCGTCAGGGTCAAACGCGTTTGCGCTTCGATACCTTCAGGAAAGCTGCCGTCCTCACCAAACGGCAATTCGCCAGACAAAAAAACCAGGCCTTGGCTGTGGCGGACTTTGGAAAAGGGCAGATTGCTTACGGTCATGGCAGTTCTCTCTCTTGGGTATTCAAAGATTCGCTCATCAGCGAGCACCGATTGTGAATCATCGCTTGCAGTCCATCTGTGCTCACGGCTAGGCAACAAGTCGTAAATGCGCTTGAGCATCTGCCCCCTCGCGGGCGCTGGCCATGCATACAGAGCGAACAGCATTCCGAAATCATGTTGACTCACTGGTCAGTCGTGACAGCAAGGGCTGAACTAGGTTTTAGCTTAAAAAGCTCAGCGTGTATATACAGGATAAAGCATTTTCAATGCCGCTCGCAAAAAACCACGCCAGATGCCTAAGGCAAAGCCAGTAGCTGTCCATTTATGGTTAGCGCATCAAATGCGCACGGCAATCAATGTTTCGTTTAAACACGCCACGGAGTGAGGGTAACAACCCCCGCGGAACCATAGGTTACACGTTGAAAATCCTGCATGAACATGCATCTGATCCACTTCTCTGAAAACAGGCCTGAACCGCGGCTCTATTACCGAACGAAGGTTTGGCCTGCATCTTGCCTTTGTGGTATATACAGGATTATACAGATCATTCACCACGTTACGCTTTTCGCTAAGGACGTCACATCATGAATCCAATGGTACCGCTCAGATCCATCCAGCTATCAGCCATCCGAGATCAGACATAACGCCAAGTAGTAGCGTCTGCAGCAACTCCTGCAGAACCGACTGAATCGAGATGCCTTCCCGCAAGACACTAATAGAGGTTAGCCCTGTATGAATGCCAATGACTTGAACCTGCTTGCCCGCGCAGAAGTTCGCGAATTGGCCAGCTATAACGCTGGCCTGGCTTCGGATGCCGTGCGCAAACGATTCGGCCTTACACGCGTAGCCAAACTTGGGAGCAACGAAAACCCAATGGGCACAGCACCCGCCGTTAGCGCCGCAACGGCTCGAGCTTGCAGAGAAATTGCGCTGTATCCTGATGCCGGCTGCCAAGCATTGCGTACTGCGCTTTCTGAAAAGCTGGGTGTGCCGGAAAACCAGTTGGTGTTCGGCAACGGCTCGGAGGATTTGCTGAGCGTCATCAGTCGAGTGTTTTTGGATCACGACGACGAAGTCGTGACCGTAGTGCCTTCGTTCGGTCTGCACTTCATCTATCCACTGGCAGCCGGCGCCAAGGTGATTGGTGTGCCAATGACCCAGGAAGGCACATTCGATGTGCCGGCGATGGTCGCAGCACTCACTCCCCACACGCATGTGCTGATGTTTTCCTGCCCATCCAACCCGGTTGGCTGCGCCCTTAGCGCCGACGAGCTGCAACAACTGCTCGACGCATTGCCACCGCAATGTTTGTTGGTGTTCGACGAGGCCTACTACGAATATGCACAATGGGAAGCCGAATACCCGGACTGTCTTGCTCTGATTCAAGGCAGCGGCAGACCGTTCATCCTGCTGAGGACGTTCTCCAAGGCTTATTCCCTGGCGGGTTTGCGCATAGGCTACGGGGTGGTGAGCGATCCGATGTTGGCCGATCTTATTAACCGTCTGCGTACTCCCTTCAACGTCAACCACGTAGCCCAGGCCGCAGCGATTGCCGCACTGGCTGACGATGAGCATCTGAACGCCTGCCTGTCCCATGTCGCTAGCGAACGCCGGCGAATGGAGGCGACACTGCACGAGCAAGGCATTACAACCGCGCCCTCCCTTGCCAACTTCTTGTTTTTCAGCACGCCTTATCCGGCCGAAGTCATCAATCAAGCGCTACTGCGCGAAGGGGTAATCATCAAACCGTGGCGCGAAGTTGGTTACACTGAGTACTTGCGCGTCTCTGTCGGAAGCTGTGAGGATAACGACCTTTTCCTTACAGCACTGGCAAGCGTCCTTGCCACACTCGAGACACGGACTGACTAATGATCAAAAATGCACCACAAGCGCTCTACCGGCGTGCAAAGGATTATGTGCAAGACCAACTTCGGGCGGGCGTTTGGAAACCTGGTGACCTGATTTCTTCAGAAAACCAGCTGGTGCAAGAACTGGGCATTTCGCGCATGACCGTCAATCGGGCTTTGCGCGAACTGACCGAAGAGGGCCACCTGGTCAGGATTTCAGGCGTCGGCACGTTCGTAGCCGAAAGCAAACCGCAATCAAACTTGCTGCGCATCACCAACATTGCCGACGAGATCCTGGCCCGAGGCCACAGCTACACCTGCCGCGTCCTGCACCTGGGTCGTGAATCGGCCTCAATGTCGGTGGCGTCCGCTTTGGGCCTGACCACTGGCTCTTCAGTTTTTCATCTGGTCTGTGTTCACAGCGAAGAAGGCGTGCCCGTACAACTTGAGGATCGTTACGTCAATCCCGAGCTGGTGCCAGAATTTCTGCAGCAAGACTTCGGGGAGCACTTGCAACCCGCCAAATACCTGTTGCGCGTCGTCAAACCCGATGAAATGGAGCATATCGTCGAAGCCTGTCACCCAAGCATTGACGAAAGCAAACATATGCAGATCGACGCCAACGAACCTTGCTTAGCGCTTATCCGCCGCACTTGGAGCCAAAGCAAAATTGTGACTTACGTGCGCTTGGTTCACCCCTCCTCACGCTATCGACTCGGCAGTCGCCTGCCGGTAAACGGGGCGCATAGAGACAGTTGATGCCTGAAGGCATCTGATGAACTGTTTCATTATAAACCGGGATCGAAATGCCAATGCTGCTTCTACTTTCCGGACAACCTCTTGACGCAGAATTTCACCAGTGAGTTTCCTGCACTACAAAAGTGAAAAAGCTCCACAGCTACGACAACTGCCTGTCGCCGATAGCTGTAGAGCAAAAAACTGCATAAACACTGTAGCTCTCGTGCGGGATGACTCGAGCAATTCAGCTTGCTCACACAGGAGCCAAACGCCCCTTCCCCCCGATTACAAGCTAGGCAGCAACTTTGGCAACACCAGCTCGTTCAAGCACCGGGAAGCCAACAGCTCGCTTGCTGCGTTGATATCCGGCGCAAAGAAGCGATCTTTGTCGTAGTAAGCCACTTTGCTGCGCAGGCTGGTGCGGGCAAGCTCCAGCTTCGTCGAGGTCTTCAAGCCTTCGCGCAAGTCAAGGCCCTGACACGCAGCGAGCCACTCAACAGCGAGGACGCCGCGAGTGTTTTCAGCCATTTCCCATAAACGCTTGCCCGCTGCAGGAGCCATTGACACGTGATCCTCCTGATTCGCGGAAGTTGGCAGGCTATCCACCGAATGTGGATGCGCAAGTGCCTTGTTCTCACTGGCCAGCGCCGCTGCGGTAACTTGGGAGATCATGAAGCCGGAGTTGACACCGCCGTTGGCCACCAGGAATGGCGGCAATTGCGACATGTGCTTGTCCATCATCAAGGAAATACGCCGCTCGCTTAGCGAGCCGATTTCCGCTATCGCCAATGCCATGTTGTCAGCAGCCATGGCCACAGGCTCGGCGTGGAAGTTGCCACCGGAGATCACATCGCCTTCGACAGCGAAGACCAATGGGTTATCGGAGACGGCATTAGCTTCGACGACCAATACCTCCGCAGCTTGACGGAACTGGGTCAGGCAAGCGCCCATGACTTGCGGCTGGCAACGCAGGGAGTACGGATCCTGAACCTTGCCGCAGTTCTGGTGGGAGTCGGAGACTTCACTGCGCTCGCCGAGCAAGTCTCGGTAGGCGGTAGCACTGTCGATCTGGCCTTTCTGGCCACGCGCGGCGTGGATGCGTGCGTCGAACGGCGAGCGCGAGCCCAAAACCGCTTCAACAGTCAGAGCACCGATCGCCAGTGCGCCAGCGAACAGATCTTCGCCCTCGAACAAACCACGCAGTGCATAAGCGGTGGATACCTGCGTGCCGTTGAGCAAGGCCAGCCCTTCCTTGGCAGCCAGTGTCAGTGGCGTCAGGCCGGCGACTTTCAGCGCCTCGGTTGCTTCCAGCCATTCGCCCTTGTAACGAGCCTTGCCTTCACCCAACAGCACCAGCGACATGTGGGCCAAGGGTGCGAGGTCGCCGGATGCACCGACCGAACCTTTCAACGGAATGTGCGGATAAACCTCGGCGTTGATCAAAGCGATCAGTGCTTCGATGACGGTGCGGCGGATGCCGGAGAAACCACGGCTCAAGCTATTGACCTTGAGCACCATGACCAGCCTGACCAGCGCGTCACTGATCGGTTCGCCAACACCGGCAGCGTGAGACAGAACCAATGAGCGCTGGAGGTTCTCCAGGTCTTCAGTAGCGATGCGGGTCGAGGCCAGTAGGCCGAAACCGGTATTGATCCCATAGGCGGTGCGGTTCTCGGCGAGAATTTGTTCCACGCAAGCAACGCTGGCTTCAATCTGGGCCGAAGCACTGTCATCGAGGGAGATGTTGACCGGATGCTGGTAGACGTCGCGCAGTTGGGCAAGGCTCAGTTGGCCAGGGATGATGTTGAGTGTGTTCATGCTTTTGCTCCTTTAACAGAGGTGATCATTGGCAGGTTTAAGCCTTGTTCTTTGGCACAATCTATTGCGATCTGGTAACCCGCATCGGCGTGACGCATCACGCCGGTCGCCGGGTCGTTGTGCAGCACGCGTGCAATGCGCTCAGCCGCTTCGTCGGTACCGTCGCAGACAATCACCATGCCCGAGTGCTGAGAGAAGCCCATGCCGACGCCGCCGCCGTGGTGCAGGGAAACCCAGGTCGCGCCGCTCGCGGTGTTCAGCAGTGCGTTGAGCAGTGGCCAGTCGGACACGGCGTCGGAACCGTCCTGCATTGATTCGGTTTCGCGGTTTGGGCTGGCCACGGAGCCGGAGTCCAAATGGTCGCGACCGATGACGATCGGCGCCGACAATTCCCCGCTACGCACCATTTCGTTGAATGCCAGGCCCAGCTTGGCGCGCAGACCCAGCCCTACCCAGCAGATTCGGGCCGGCAAGCCCTGGAAGCTGATGCGCTCGCGCGCCATGTCCAGCCAGTTATGCAGGTGCGCATCGTCCGGGATCAGCTCTTTGACCTTGGCATCAGTTTTGTAGATGTCTTCAGCGTTACCCGACAGCGCAGCCCAGCGGAACGGGCCGATGCCACGGCAGAACAGCGGACGGATGTAGGCCGGTACGAAGCCCGGGAAGTCGAATGCGTTTTCCACGCCTTCTTCCTGAGCCATCTGACGGATGTTGTTGCCGTAGTCGAAAGTTGGAATGCCCATTTTCTGGAATTCAAGCATCGCTTTGACGTGTACGGCCATCGATTGCTTGGCGGCTTTCACTACAGCGGCAGGCTCGGTCTTGGCACGAGCGCGATACTCTTCCCAAGTCCAGCCGGCAGGGAGGTAACCGTTTAGCGGGTCGTGGGCGCTGGTCTGGTCGGTGACCATGTCCGGGCGTACGCCGCGCTTGACCAGCTCCGGCAGGATTTCGGCGGCGTTACCCAGCAAGGCGATGGAGATGGCCTTGCCTTCCTTGGTGTACTTGCCAATGCGTGCCAGGGCGTCGTCGAGGTCGGTAGCTTGCTCGTCGACATAGCGGCTGCTCAGGCGGAAATCTATGCTGACCTGCTGGCATTCGATGTTCAGCGAGCAAGCGCCGGCCAGGGTTGCCGCCAGCGGCTGGGCCCCGCCCATGCCGCCGAGACCGGCGGTGAGCACCCAGCGACCGGTCAAATCGCTGTTGTAATGCTGGCGGCTAGCTTCGACGAAGGTTTCGTAGGTGCCCTGGACGATGCCCTGGCTGCCGATGTATATCCAGCTGCCGGCGGTCATCTGGCCGTACATTGCCAGGCCCTTAGCATCCAATTCGTTAAAGTGTTCCCAGGTGGCCCAGTGCGGCACCAGGTTGGAGTTGGCGATCAGCACACGGGGCGCATTGCTATGGGTCTTGAACACGCCGACCGGTTTGCCCGATTGCACCAGCAGGGTTTCGTCGTCGTTCAGGTTGGTGAGGCTCTCGACGATCTGGTCGTAGCATTCCCAATTGCGCGCCGCACGGCCAATGCCACCATACACCACCAGTTCTTTTGGGTTCTCGGCCACTTCCGGGTCGAGGTTGTTCATTAACATGCGCAGTGGCGCTTCGGTCAGCCAGCTTTTGGCGGTCAGCGTGTTACCACGCGCGGCGCGGATTTCGACATTACGGAAATGGGATGGCTTGCTCACCGGTAATCCTCTCGAAATGACTTTCTCAGCCTATTTATTGATTTAATCATACAGGTCACGCATAAATATAATCATGTATATACAACCACAATCAAGCGAATTTCACTTGAGCATGGTCACTCACGAAGGGCGAAGTACTATGGAGCTAATGAGCGATCGAAGAGTCGCTCGAAGGCATCGCGGTTACTTGAGGTTGCCGCTAAGGAACTGCTGCAGGCGCTCGCTCTTGGGGTTTCCCAAGACATCCTCAGGTAAGCCCTGCTCTTCCACGAGTCCTTGGTGGAGGAACAACACCTGACTCGACACCTTACGCGCGAAGCTCATCTCATGAGTCACCATGATCATGGTTCGACCTTCTTCGGCCAGACCCTGGATCACCTTGAGCACCTCGCCCACCAATTCTGGATCAAGCGCCGAAGTCGGCTCGTCGAACAACATGATCTCGGGCTCCATGGCCAAAGCCCGAGCAATAGCGACGCGCTGCTGCTGCCCGCCAGAGAGAAAAGCTGGATACTGGTCGGCAACGCGAGACGGCAAACCTACCTTGTCCAGATACCGCCGAGCACGCTCCTCAGCATCTTTTTTGCTGATACCCAGGACGCGGCGTGGAGCCATCGTGATGTTGTCGAGCACGGTCATATGGCTCCAGAGGTTGAAGTGCTGGAACACCATCGCAAGCCGTGTGCGCAGCCGCTGCAGTTCAGAAGCGTCGGCCACATGCATGCCGTGGCGATCATGCATCATGCGAATCGGCTGGTTATCCAAGCCCATGGCGCCATCGTTGGGCGTTTCCAAAAAGTTGATACAACGTAAGAAGGTGCTCTTGCCCGACCCACTGGCGCCAATAAGGCTAATCACATCGCCGGTCTTGGCGTTTAGGGAAACGCCTTTAAGTACTTCGTGGCTGCCATAGCTTTTATGCAGGTTTTCAACGGTCAATTTGTACATGTTCAAACACCCTGAATTAATGAGCCGGGCCGAGGAAAGACAGCCAGCGGCGTTCAGCCAGACGGAACAGGCCAACCAGAGAGAAAGTGACTGCGAGGTAAATCGCGGCGGCGATACCGAACGACTGGAATGTCAGGAACGTTGCCGAATTGGCATCCCGGGCGACCTTGAGAATGTCCGGCACAGTCGCAGTGAACGCGACTGTGGTCGAGTGCAGCATCAGTATGACTTCGTTGCTGTAGTTCGGCAGCGATCGGCGCAGCGCAGATGGCATGATGATGTAGGCATACAACTTCCAGCCGCGCAGTCCGAATGCCTTGGCCGCTTCGACCTCGCCGTGATTCATGTTACGGATCGCTCCGGCGAAAATTTCCGTGGTGTAGGCGCAAGTGCTCAAAGCGAAGGCAAGAATGGTGCAGTTGATTGCATCGCGGAAGAATGCGTCGAGCATGGGTTGCGCGCGCACCGCTGCAAGACTGTAGATACCGGTGTAGCAGATCAGTAGCTGTATATACAGTGGCGTACCGCGAAACAGATAAGTGTAGAACTGTACCGGCCAGCGCACCCATACGTTGCTTGAGACCCTGGCAATCGACAGCGGGAGTGCCATCAAAAAGCCCAGGAAAAGCGAAGCACTTAGCAGCCACAGGGTCATCGCCAACCCGGTGATGTGATAGCCATCGCTGTAGAGGAAAGGCTTCCAGTATTCCTGCAGAAGTTCGATCATCGCACGGCCTCCCGGGTGCCTGCGGCATAGAGGATTTCCAGCCGGCGCAATACGTAGTTCGATGCAGTGGTGATGACCAGATAGATCAAGGCCGCCAGCACCAGGAAAAAGAACAGCTGATAGGTGGTCTTGCCGGCGTCCTGAGCCACTTTCACCAGGTCAGCCAGCCCAATAATCGAGACCAACGCGGTGGCTTTGAGGATGACCATCCAGTTATTGCCGATACCCGGTAAGGCAAAACGCATCATCTGCGGGAACAGTACGAAGCGGAAACGCTGCGCGCGGGTAAGGCCGTAAGCAGTGGCCGCTTCCATCTGGCCACGCGGCACGGCAAGGATGGCGCCTCGGAAAGTCTCAGTGAAATACGCACCATAGATAAAGCCCAGGGTGATCACGCCGGCACTGAATGGATTGATCTCGATGTAATCCCACCCTAAGGCTAAGGTCAGCTGGGTGAGCCAGGTCTGTAAGCTGTAGAAGATCAGCAGCATCAGAACCAGATCCGGCACTCCACGAATCAGCGTGGTGTAGGCCTGTGCAGGGACGCGAAACAGCGCCGACGTTGAAAGCTTGGCACTGGCACCTATCAGGCCCAAAACCACGCTTAGCAGCAAGCAAAGGAAGGATAACTTGACCGTCATCCAGGTGCCTTGCAGCAACAGTGGGCCAAAGCCCTTGAGGCTGAAGCCCGACAGCCCCAGCATCTGCAATAGGTTTTCTAACATGGGGAAGTCCTTCGTCAATCAGGAAAACGCCCATCCGTGAATGGGCGCAGCGTCGTTATTTGCCGCTGTAAATATTCTGATCACCGAAGTGTTTCTTTTGGATGGCCACGTAGGTGCCGTCGTCGTGGAGCGCCTGTATGCCTTTGTTCACTAAGGCTTTAAGCTCGGTATTGCCTTTGAGCAGACCGATCGCCGTTTTTGCTGGCAGCAGTTCGTGATGGACTGGCTTGCTCACTTCAAAGTCAGCGCCTTGCGGGGACTTCAGGAAACCCATTTCAGCTTGCAGCATGTTCTGAATCGAGGCATCGAGGCGACCCGTGACCAGGTCAGCATAAACCTGATCCTGGTTGGCGTAGGCCTGGGTTTTTACCCCGGCCTTGTTCAGCACGGCCTTGGCGTAGGCCTCCTCGGTGGTGCCTTGTTCATAGCCAACGGTTTTGCCAGCCAGCGTCGTGATGTCTTCGCTCAAGGCCGAGCCTTTCTTAAAGACAAAGGATGTTGGCACCGAGAACAATTCGTTGGAGAAATCAATGACTTTTTCCCGCGAAGAAGTCACGGTCATGGCAGAAATCACGCCGTCGAATTTATTAGCCCTGAGGCCGGGAATCATCCCGTCGAAATCACTTTCTACCCATTTGCACTTGACCTTCAGTTCAGCGCAAATCGCGTTACCCAGATCAATATCAAAGCCCACAAGGCTGCCGTCGGCTGCCTTGGATTCGAAGGGTGCATAGGATGGGTCGACTCCAAAGCGCAACTCTTTGTACTCCTTGGCGACGGCAGTACCAGCCGCCGCGCACAGAGCCAATACTGATAAGGTCAAAATAGATTTTTTCATTGTTTTTATTCCTAATAACCAACAGAAGCGCTTGGGCGCACGAGTACAGTTATGGAGCGCGTGTGGCGTTACGCTGAACACACAGCCTCCAGGTTACGGACAAACGTGTCGAGACACATGGTCGACTCTAGCGCGCAAATACATACTTGTACAGACAGGCATAGCCAATCAATCGTCCTTTGATCTGATCGATTCCTTTCTGGGAATTTAGACGACGCTAAAATTGCCTGTAAATAGGGGTCTCGGTGTTTTTTTCTCTAGACCTAAGGAGGACAGTCAACCTCTTTAATCTCGATATGCGCCATGTGGCTGGTTCGGGAGATGGTGTAGGCGGTCGGATGTAGGAGGCGGATCAGCATCGACCTAACGCGGACATGATCCTGAAGCCTCCTCGGCGACCCGGATGACTCCAATCTCGAGATAGAATCTGAATTCGTACTACTGCCACAATCCCGGCGTAATAGAAGAAAAAAACGGATACGGCTCAAAAGTGGTGCGCGAAACATCCCGCATCAGGACGGCATCGTTGAACGCTTTTCGTAAATGCCTAAAAGGCAATCCATTGGGTCATTACCACTATGACAATGGGAAGAGCGACGCCTGCGAGAAGGGTTTGGCAAGCGATGATCCCAGCCATTAGTGGCGCATCTCCGCCCAACTGACGAGCCATGATGTAGGAGGATGAAGCGGTCGGCAGCGCCTGGAACAGGAGTGCTGCAATGGCAGCTTTCCCTTCAAGCCTGAACAGATGGCAAGCTCCAAGCGTGACGAGCGGCATGACTAAGAACTTCGCCAGAGACGAATAGCCGACCGGGCGTAGCCATTGCTTAATGCTCCCGAACTCAAGCGCGGCACCCACGCAGATTAAACCGAGCGGCAGTGACGCTTGACCCAAGGCTTTGAGCATCGGCTCGATACCAACTGGTAGCCCCCAGCCAAAGACCTGGATCAACCCGCCGGCGAAGCAAGCGAGTACAAGCGGGTTCAGTGCCAACTGCTTGAGCACTTTGCTAAATGTCATTCTGCCGCTAGATCCGAACCTTGCGAAAACAAGTACGCACAGGATGTTAACTGTAGGCACTATCGCAGCGTTCGCGACGGCTGCCAGCGCTACGCCTTGCACACCAAACAAACCCGCCGCTGCAGAAACGCCAACGTAATTGTTGAAGCGTATGCCACCCTGAAAAACTGACGTGAATGCCGCATTGTCCCGAGTGATCAGCACTCTTGCTCCCAATAGCATTAGCGACACGACGACAGTCGACAATATAAGCACCGAGACCATGCTTTGAATGGGCACTCCATCAAGCTTGGCGGTCGCCAGTCCGTGAAAGAAAAGACAAGGAAGCAATACGTAATATGCCAAGCGCTCTGCCTGCGCCCAGAAGGTATCCGCTAGAAATTGACGATGCTTGAGGCATGCGCCCAGCGCGATCAAAAAAGCGATGGGTAACAAGGCAATCAACAAAGAAAGGGTCATGCGCCCGCCTTGATTTTTTGCACCAAACGTTCACAGCCCGCAGTCAGGATGGACTCATCGGTAGCAAAGGAAAGCCTGAGATGTCCTGGCATCCCAAAAGCGCTACCTGGAACAGTTGCTATGCCCGCCTCAAGTAGCTCGAGCGCGAAGGCCTGATCATCGTTGATAGTTTTGATCCTAGGAATAAGGTAAAACGCGCCTTCTGGACATGCGACATCAATAGCTTCGCAGGCCCGCAGGATTTGGAGCGCGGCATCACGTCGCTGTCGATAAATTGCATTTCGCTCGCCCACCAACGCTTGAGGCCCAGTCAATGCGGAAACCGCCGCCAACTGGCTCAGGGTGCTGGTCTGAGTACAGTTCTGTGATTGAACCGAGCTGATCGTCGTGATCAATTGCGTTGGCCCACACCCCCACCCCACTCGCCAGCCGGTCATTGCGTAAACTTTAGATACGCCATCCACGATCAGGATACGGTCTCTCAAATCAGGCGCCACCGTCGCCAACGTTTGGTAGGGATCATCCGTGTAACGAATTTCTGAATAAATGTCATCTGATAGCACCATCACCCGTGGGTATCGACGCAGCACTGCGGCGATGGCCAACAGTTGCTCACGTGAGTAAAGCGCTCCTGACGGGTTGCCCGGCGCATTCAAGACGATCCACTTGGGCGACGTTGCCAGGCTAAGCGCTGCCTCCAAATGCTCTGCAGTGAGGCGAAAACCTTGTTCTCTTGTAGTCGAAACAATCAACGGTCGCGCGCCGCACATCTTGATCATGGCGGGATAACTCGCCCAATAGGGCGCGGGCACGATCACCTCGTCGCCACTTTTGAGGGTCGCTTGAAAAGCGTTGTAGATGATTTGTTTGGCGCCACAGCCGACGGCCACTTGATCATCGGCGTAATCGAGGTTTCGAATTTCTTTCATGCGCATTCGGATCGCGCGACGAAGTGGTTCAATACCGTTAGACGGTGAGTAAGTCAGGCGCCCGCTGAGCGCAGCGTGCGCAGCTTCAAGAACGTGTGGCGGCGCGTTGAAGTCTGGCTCGCCCAATGTCAGGTCGATGACATCCCTGCCCTGCGCTCGCATCAACGCCGCTCGCTTTGCCATGATCAGGATAGGAGACTGCAGGATATTGTCTGCGGTAGGTGGAGTGCTCATGTAGCCCTCAAGAATGCGTCTGGATGGGCACCACGATAAGAAGTCGGACTCTAAAATAAAAACGATTTAAAATTCAGCAAACAACAAGTATCACTCATGGGTCGGTGTGCGGAGAATAAGCTTTCACGGCGTTCGCCAGGGCTGAAGCCAATCGCCTAAGCGGACGGTCTTCGCGCTCCAGTAATACAACGCGCCTGGTTTTTTGAGGCGTGCCGAACGGCTCAAAGGCGAGTGTGGTCAGGCTTTCGACTTGTTGCTGGGCGAGAGGAATGATGGATACTCCAAGTCCGCTTGTAACCATCTGGATAATCGCATCTTGACTATCAAGCTCCATGCTGGTCTGCACCCGCATCCGCATAGTGCGAAGCTCCCGCTCAATGGTTCGACCCGCCCAGGCACGACGATCAAAGCGAATAAACGGCTGATTTTTGAGAAGAAGCTGCAAGTCCTCATGCGCGAGTGACACAGGCGCGATGATCCAGAAACCTTCCTCGTAAAGCACCGTGCTCACCAGGCCATAAGGGTGTGGTTTCACCGGCTCTGTGGTGATCGCAACATCTAGTTCGCCCGCTTCTACGCGCGTGGCCAACTCAGCAGACATGCCCGACGCAACAGTGATGCGCAGGTGCGGATGCTGGGCGCGCAATGCAGACAGTGCGAGGGGCAAAACGCTTGCCAGTGCTGTTTGGATGGCGCCGATTCTAAGCCTGCCCCGTAACTCGCTGTCGCCGCCAAGCTCAGAGGAGATGCCGTCGTACAAAGCTAGAATTTCTCTCGCGCGCTCCACGGCGATATGGCCCGCATCCGTCAGTACCGGCAACCGTCGTGAACGGTCAAACAGGAGCGCGTTGAAATCCTCCTCCAACGACCGAACATGAAGGCTGACCGCTGACTGGGTGAGATGAACGGCGTCCGCTGCTCTGACGAAAGAACCGTGTTGGGCAATAGCAAGCAGTGTTCGAAGTGCGCGTAGAGACATAGCCATCATCCAACAAGTTGATGAGCGAGCTTACCAGCTGGTGCAGGCGTCTTGTTTGGACGCAGACATCTTCCCTACGATCCAATATGACCTGTGGCGAAATAGCGCACCCAGGAAAAATTTACTTCACTCTTTAAAGCGGGCTAAATAGCTGCCCCTTCGCGGCGATTTCATTTATGAGCCCGTTGAAACGTATCCGTCCCTGGATTGCCTGTCTGGCTGTTCTGCTCAATCTGTTCGCTATGCCGATGAGTCGTGCGATGCAGGCGCCAGACGTGCGCCTGATGCTTTGGGGTGGTTTTTGTTCAGGTGGGAACTTGAGCGCCCTTCCTGCAGACCTCGGCAAAGTAATTGATGCCCTGCAGCTGCCGCAATCGAAACCTGTCATGCAGCACGGCGACTGCTGTTGTGGTCATGCGGGACTTGCAGCGTTACCGTCCAACTACTACCGGCACTACCTACCGCCGTACCCCTCCAATACCGTCCTCGAAAATCCTGAGTTGCCCACGCTACATCCGAGAATTCGTTGGCCAAGCCTAAGTCCACGGGCATCCCCTTTCGCCTGATCACAACACCGCTGACCTCGTGCGGTGCTGCTCTCTTTAAATCATTTCAGCGGCCTGCGATGGACGCTGAACGCCCTTAAAGTTTCTTGATCATCAGGAAGTGCGTGCTATGCCTGCTTCAACCACTTTGTGCCATGCAAAGGCATTGTCTGTATTCCGCCCCCTCTGGCCCCTGCTTTCAATAGGGGTGCTCGCATTGAGCCCACTGCCAGTGGCATTAGCTGAAGCCAGCAGAATCGAAAATTCCACCCTGACCCTGGGTGCGGTCAGCATTCAG
>Ga0302347_1001293_pt1 | contig 30854 bp, 27 predicted proteins | sample PhyWR1_FD_202178 | JGI IMG/M metagenome (GOLD analysis project Ga0302347, IMG submission 202178) | Leaf surface microbial communities from wheat plants in UC Gill Tract Community Farm, Albany, California, United States - DLSL W.R1 (v2)... | ecosystem: Host-associated > Plants > Phyllosphere >... | reverse complement strand
GGGACGCCATTTGCGGGAATAGCTCAGTTGGTAGAGCACGACCTTGCCAAGGTCGGGGTCGCGAGTTCGAGTCTCGTTTCCCGCTCCATATTCAATGAAAACGCCGATCAGCGATGATCGGCGTTTTTGTGTGCGCTTGATTTTTATCAAGCTGGAGAAGCCCGCCAACACGGCGGGCTTTTTACTATTACAGCTTCGGCAACTGCCCGACGCGCCCCATCATTTCAGTGACGATCTGCAAGTCCAGCAAGAACTGATCGACCGTCTTAAACTCATTGTCGGTATGCCCGGTGTACTTCACTTCCGGGCGAGCCAGGCCGAATTGCACGCCGTTGGGCAGTTCATGCACCGAGGTGGCGCCGGCCGAGGTGCCGAATTTATGTTCCATGCCCAGGTTTTCAGTGGCGACCGCCAGCAACGCTTTGACCCATTCGCCTTCCGGGTTGCGGTACATCGGCTCGGCAATCGAATAGGTGAAGTCCACCGCCACTTTGCTGTGTTTGTCCCAGGCGCTGAGTTTGTCGGCGATTTCTTTTTTGAGCGTTTCCGGCGACTTGCCCTTCGGCACGCGCAGGTTCACCGCTAGCTTGAAGGCTTTGTCGTCCTGGCCGACGAACGTCAGCGAGGTGGTCAGCGGGCCCATAAAGTCGTCGGCAAAGCCCACGCCCAACTTGCCGCCCAGGTAATCCAGGCCCCAATTGTCCGACGCATAACGCGCGGCATCGGTGATGTGGTTGTGTTTGAGGGCAATCTTGCCGTCGACGCTGTGGATCAACTCCAGCATGCGCGCCACCGGGTTGACACCCGACTCCGGCTCGGACGAGTGCGCCGACACGCCAGTGACGGTTAGTTTCACATCCTTGCCCTCAACCTTGGCGGCCACTTCGAAATCACCACCGTTGCGCTTGGCATATTCCGCGCCGGCCTTTTGCAGGCTAGCCGCCAGTTCGGCCGGCTGATCGGTGACAAACGTGGCAACCGATGCCGATGGAATCTGGTTGGTGGCCATGCCGCCGGTCATCGCCACGATTTCCGCGCCGCTGCCGTCACCTTTGCGACGCGGGAACGTGGCCATGACCGTGCCGTAGCCTTTCTCGGCAATCACCACCGGGTAACCGCCATCCAGTGCCAGGTTGTACTGCGGGGTCGGGTTGTGTTCGAAGTAATACGGGATGGCGTCGCCGGAAGTTTCCTCGGTGGTGTCCACCAGCAGCTTGAACTGGCGCGCCAGCGGCAGCTTCTCTTCCTTGATCACCTTCATGGCATACATCGCCACCACGATGCCGTTTTTGTCATCTTCGGTGCCGCGGCCGTACATGCGATCGCCGATCAGTGTGACTTTGAACGGGTCGAGCTTGGTGCCGTCCTTCAGCACCCAATTTTCCGGGGTCACCGGCACCACATCGGCGTGGGCATGGATGCCGACCACTTCATCGCCGCTGCCTTCCAGGGAAATTTCGTACACGCGGTTGTCGATGTTACGGAAGTTCAGGTTGAAAGCTTTGGCCAGGGCCTGGATCTTGTCGGCGATCTTGAGGAATTCCGGGTTCTGGTACTGTGGTACGCCGTCTACGTTGAAGGTCGGAATTTCCACCAGTTCCCGCAGCGTCTCCAGAGCGGCCTTGCCGTATTTGATCCGCGTGTAAATGCCCAGCAAACGGTTGATTTCGTTCTGCTGCTCGGCGCTCAGGGTTTTGTTGTCGAGAAAGGCGTTGATCGCCGGGCCCACATCGGCGGTCTTGCCCAGATCGCCCTTGCCCAGGGCGGCCAGGAAACCGCGGAAATCGCTGACCGGTGTTTCGCCGAAGTGCTTGAGAATCGCCGTGCTTTGCTCGGCGGTGATATTGGCGAATGCCGGGGTGCTGACTGCCGTTAGCGTGGCCGCGAACAGGCTCGCAGCCACCAATTGCTTGAGTGGAAAGTGCATGGAAAGTCGCATTCCTTTGCCAGTTGTGAGTAGGACGTTTCTGATCAAACTGTCAGAAACATTTCTACACACTACCACCACTCAGGTGTATCGGGTCAATGCTGGCCAGGGTGGGGCGCTGGATACTCATCGGTCACGTTCAGGGCTCTAGCGTAGGGGCCGTCCCACAACTGTCGGTGCAAATCCCCGATACGCTTGGCCATGGTTTCGCTGCGCATCACCACCTCCAGGTTGCGCGAATTATCCAGATAGCCGCCCAGCCAATTACTGGTGCCCACCCACGCGAGCTGACCATCGATCTCCATGGTCTTGCTGTGAATCACCCGCGCGTAGGGGATAAACCCCTGTTTGGCCTCGGGCAGGGTGACGATCTTGATCTGCACATTGGGCAGCACGGCCAGACTCTTGAGGTAAGGCAGTTCCAGTTTGTCGGTGTTCCAGTTGGACACCATCAGCTTGATCGACACACCGCGCGCGGCCGCGGCCCGCACGGCATTGTCGATCACTGCATAGTAAGGGCGCGTATTGTCCGGTCCATAGGACAGCGGTGCGTAGTCGAGCAATTGCACGCGGACTTCTTTTTTCGCTTCCGCCAATAAGCGTGGCAATTCCAGCTGTGAGTCGCCCACCCCCGGCGGGTTGTAACGCTGCGGGCTGGCCACCAGGTAATTGCCGCTGCGTGCAGGCGCCTGGCCGGTCGCCGGCAATGGCACCGGTCGGTGCTCGGCCAGCGCCTGCTGGGCTTGCCAGTCCTGATCGAAAATCGCCTGCACCTGGCCCACCACCTTGGCATCGCTGATGCGCAACCCTGTTTCATGGATATGTTCCAGGGAGCGCCAGTCGAAATTCTGGCTGCCGACAAATGCCTGCCGAGCGTCCACAATCATGTATTTGGCGTGGATGATGCCGCCGCTGACTTGCCCGTAGGGCAACACGCGAAAGGTCAGGTTGGGGATCGCACGCAAGCGTTCCAGGGTTGAACCCTCCGATAACTTGATGCCTTTTTCTTCCATCAAAAAGCGAATCTTCACACCGCGCTTGCCAGCGGCTTCCAGGTGGTCGATGACCTTGTCCATGACCGACCCAGGATGATCGGCCGCGTAGAACTGGCCGATATCAATGGTGTTTTTCGCCCCGTCGAACAGTTCGATCCAGACCGGGCCCGGCTGACGTAGATCGGCGGTGCCGAGGGCAGTGTCCACTGGTACGGTGTGTACCAATTCAAATCCTGGAATTGAAAAATCCGCCTGGGCAAGCGGACTGAGGAGCAAGCCGGCAAGGCCTGCGATACGCATTTTCAAGGAGGCGGACATAAGGCTCTCTTTTAAATAGAAGCGGGCGCATTGCGCGCCCGCGCAAACGGTTATGCGGTGCGGCTGTGCAACGGCGTCGGCACCAGGTGCGGCGTTTCGCTCTGCACGCGGGCGCCAGTGGCGGCGCGGATCAGCAGGATTTTCAACTGATCGTTGATGCGCTCCAGGCTGTCTTGGAAGAAGTTATGAAACACCACGCAGAACAGCGCGATGGCAATCCCCAAGCCCGTGGCGAACAACGCCGTACCGATGCCGCCGGAAATCTGCCCAGGGTCCGACACCCCCGCCGTGGCCAACGCCTTGAAGGTGTCGATAATGCCGAGGATGGTGCCCAGCAAGCCCAACAAAGGCGCGGCGGTGGTGATGGTTTCGATGATCCACAGGCTGCGGGCCAACGGTGCGCGAGTGCTCAGGTACTGGGTTTCGATTACGTCATCCAGGTCTTTGCGCGAGCCGTGGGAGGCTTTTTGTGCCAGTACTGGCAAGACCATATCCAACGGCAGGCTATGGCGACGGGCCAACTCCTGAGGCAAGTCGCGTTCGCTGTGCACATTGGCGCCCAGCACTTCCTTAAGGGCGCGGGCCTGGCGGCGCACATAGGCGAAGTAGATGCCGCGCTCGATGGTGATAAAGATGGCAATCGCCATCGCGGCGTACATCACATAGAAGGTGATGTCGTGGAGCAAATTCATGTCCATGTTCACTGACCTCGCAAGTTAGAAATTGGCTTCCAGGGAAACCGTCACGGTACGTTCCAGGCCTACGATGTACGCCGGGTCGCCGTCGCGGAAACCGCTGTAGCTGGCGGAGTTGGTCTTGGTGGTGTAGACGCCGTCCAGGTACTTCTTGTCGAACAGGTTGTCGACGTTCAGGCGCAGGGTCGCGTCCTTCACCACTTTCTTGTCCACCGGCAGGTAGATACCGGCACCGGCGTTGAATACGGTGCGGCCGGAGATGGCTTCGTCGTTGGTCAGGTCGCCGTAGAGCTTGCTGGTGTATTTGCCGCCAAAGGTGCCGTAGTAGTGGCCATCGTCATAACCGATGTTGGCCGCCAGCATGTTCTTCGGCACGTTGGCGAACTGCTTGCCGCTGGTGGGCAACAGGATGGCTTTGCCGGCGTTATAGACGGTGAGGTCGTCTTGCTGCTCGGCCTTGGTGTAGGTGTAGGAGGTGTAGTAGTTGAAGTGGTGAGGCAGCAGGCCGCTCCATTCCAGTTCCAGGCCGCTGTTGTTGACGGAGCCGGCGTTGATATCGGCGAAGTCGCCGTTGATGTCCTTGGAGGAGACCTGGCGATCCTTGAACTGCATGTAGAACAGCGTGGCGGCCACGGTCATGTCTTCATCGGTGTAGCGCCAGCCCAGCTCGTGGTTCCAGCTGGTTTCCGGTTTGGCGTCGATGGAGCCGACGCCCTTGTCGTACAGCACGTAGTTCTGCGGGATGCGCATGTTGCGCGAGAGGCTGTAGAACAACTGGTCCCGCTCATCCAACTGGTATTTGAGGCCGGCGTTGGGCAGCAGTTTGTTGTAGGTCTGGTTACGTTTTTCGGCTTGCTCGGTGAGGCTGCCGTGGTTGGTGCCGTCGCGCTTGACGTTCATGTAGGCAAGGCCGGCCACCAGGGTCCAGTCCGGGTTGATGTACCAGGTGTCCTGGGCCCAGACCTTCTGCGCCGGGGTCACGGTAAAGCGGTCGCGACCCTGTACGGTGTTGCCGTTGGCATCGACCACGGCATCGCCATCCGGCCAGGTGTCGCTGGGCTTGCCGCTGTTTTTCAGGGCAATGAACGGCTGGGTCTGGCTTTGGCGCGCGCGCTCATACCAGTAACCGAATTGCAGGCTGTGCTCTTCCAGGTCCCAGTTCAGCTTGGTAGTGATGCCGGGGCGCCAGGTCTGCGTGCGTGAAGGGCGGTAGTAAACGCCGGTGGTGGACGAACCGTCCGCGTTGTACTGCGCGGCGGTCGGCAAATTGCTCAGGTCGAACACCCCACCGACGTTGGAGCCGCGGTTGAGTGCATAGCTGGATGAACCGACCCCGCTGCCGTTGCCCCAGTAGTAATACGGGATCACCGACAGGGCCAGGTTGTCGGCCAGTTTGAATTGGGTGTTGAGCACGCCGGTAAAAGTCTGGAACGGGTTCTGTGCCAGGGCGTAGTAGCTGTTGACCTTGCCGTTGCTGCCCACCGACGGGGTGGCGGGGTAGGGGTCGAACTTGCGGCCGTTCTGTTGGAACTGGCTCTTGGTCAACTGGCTGTAACTGTTGTTGTCCTGCTCGTGGTACTTGAGGATCAGGTTGGCGGTGTTGCCATCGCCGGCGTCGAAAAAGCTGTTCCACTCGACTTTATCCGCGCGCACGGCGCCGGAACCACGCCACATGTCCCCTTCGGTATGCGAAGCCGACAGCCAGTTGCTCAGGCCGTTGATCTCTCCGGTATTTAGCCGCGCGAAGGTCTTGCGCGTGGCGTTGCTGCCCACGATCTGTTTGACGAATGCGCCGGTTTCCTTGGTCGGGCGAACGGTCACGATACCGATGTTGCCGCCGCTGGAGCCGATGTGCGGGCCGTCGGCCTCTGCCGAGCCCTGGGTGACGAAGATCTGCTCGATGTTTTCCGGGTCGCCCAGCAGGTTGGAATACAGCGCGTAGTTGCCCGAGTCGTTGATCGGCATGCCATCCACCGACATCCCCACCTGATCGGAGTTAAGGCCGCGCATGGTGAAGCGAAAGCCCGACAGCCCGGTGTTGTCTTCGCTGGAGATGTTCAGGCCCGGGGTGTATTTGAGCTTGTCCACGGCGTTGCCGGTGGCGGTCTGTTTATCCAGCGCTTCCTTGGTCACCGTGGAGCGGCCCTTGATGCTTTCTTCCTGCACCATGTAGCCGCCACCCGCCGTGGCCTTGCCTTGCACGCCAATGGTGCCGACATCGCTGTCGTTGGTGTCGGCCATGACCATGCCATGCCCCATGCTCGCGGCAACGAGTGCCAGATGAATCCGTGTGAACCTCATCAATGTCGTCCTGGTGTCGGGTGCTTATTGCACGCTGTAGTGGAAAGTGGCGGTGAAGCGCTGCTCATTGCGCCCCCCGAAGGCTTGCTCGGGGAACGGCTTGACTTGCTTGATACGACGCAAGCTGTTGGTGGCGGCCCGGTTGAGCAACATGCTCGACGCCTGGGTCTGTAGGCCGGAATCCAGCACGCGGCCCTGGCGATCCACCAACAACCACACCACCACCTCGCCGCTCGGGCGTTCGAGGGATGCCTGGCGGCCGGTGGGATACTGCTTGTACGTGTCCAACTCGTTGCGCAGGCCCTTGAGATAGCCACCCTCCAAGGCTTGGCCGTCGACTTTCGGCGGCGCGGGCGGTGCCGGCGCAGGTGCCGCTGGGGCGGTTACTGCCGGCACCGGTTTGGCGGCGGCAACCGGGGGCGGAGTAGGCGCGGCTTTCGCCACTACCGGTTTGGGCAGCGGTTTGGGCTTGGGCTTGGGTTCGGGTTTTGGCAACGGTTTAGGCGGTGGAGGCGGCGGCGCCGGCTCGGCGTCGGCTTCCTCGATCACTGGTGGTGGCGGCTCAACCACCGGTTCCGGGATGACTGGCGGCTCTGGCTCCGGATCGACCAGGGCCAGCTCGACCGCCGACTCGTCATACACCGGCTCGACCTTCAATGTCTGGGACTGGATCCCCATGGCAATCAGCACCAGGGCGATCACGGCCGGGACACTGCCCAGCAGTTGGCGCACACGAAACAGAACGTACATGCTCAGGACTTACGCGTGGCAATGGACACGGAGGTGAAGCCACCCAGGCGCAGGGTGTCCATCACTTCCACCAGACGCGAAACCTCCACGCCCTTATCGCTGTTGACGATGATCGTCGACTTGGTATCGGGCTTCTCTGCGGCTTTGAGCGCCGGTACCAGGGCGTCGACGGTGAGGTCCTTGCCGTCGAGTTGCAACTGGCCTTCCACGCCCAGGGTCAGGATGAATTTGTTCTGCGGCTTGAGCTGCTGCGAGCTGCTGGCGCTGGGCAGTTGCGTCTTCATGCCGAGGGCCGGAATCACGTTCAGGCTCACGAGTACGAAAAACACCAGAAGGAACATCATCACGTCGATCATCGGGATCAATTCGATGTGCGCCTTGCGTTTTTTCGGTTCGTCCCAGGTTCTCATTCCCTTACCCCGTTATTGAATTAGGGGCGACACGCTAACAAGCAAAAATGACCGATTGGTTAACTTTAATTGACGTTTTGAGGGCTCTAGGACGGGTCTTACAGAAGACTCTAGGGTCATTTTTCCGGCGTAACAGAATTGAAATCCAAGGCGCGCATTCTCAAAAAATTTACATTGAGGGCCCTTAGGAATGAGTTGCCAATTGCCATATCTGTCGACCCCGCGCCTGCTGCTGCACGCACTGGAACCCCACCAGGCCGAGCGGTTATGCGCCTTGGCCAACGGGCCGAAGATCGCCGATAACACGGCCAGCATTCCGTCGCCCTACACGCTGCAAACCGCGCAGGATTTTATCGAGGGGATGCAGGAAAAGTTTCGCGCCACGGGGTTGCTGAGCATGGGTATGCATCGGCGCGACGATGATGAATTGATCGGCGTCGTCAGTCTGCGCATCAACGCGGCACACGGGTATGGGCACTTGGGCGGCTGGGTGGCGGCGTCTGAGCGTAACCAAGGGTTTGCGGCTGAGGCCGCCACTGCCTTGATGGCCCATGGGTTCGAGGCGTTGGGGCTGCACCGCGTGGGCAGTCAGTGCTTCAGCCGTAATAAAGAATCGGCGCGGGTCATGGAAAAAATCGGTCTGCACTACGAGGGGTGCCTGCGCGGGGCGTTTCTTAAGAACGGTGTGCATGAAGACATGCTGGTGTTCGCCGCCCTGCGTTCTGAGTGGGAGCACCGCGTATGAACGGCCCGGTCGATCAGGGGCGACGTCGGGTGCTGGCCGGGCTGGCGGTGGCCACCACGTTTTCGATCCTCAGTCCGTTCGCCCGCAGTGCCGGGGTGGACTATCCGTTCACCCTCGGGGTGGCCTCTGGGGATCCGCTGCCGGATGGCTTTGTGATCTGGACGCGGCTGGCGCCGCTGTTCAATGCCGTAGACGGGCGCGGTGGCTTGAGCCGCGGGGTGCCGGTGCGTTGGCGGGTGGCCAGCGATGCGGCGATGACCCGCATCGTGCGCCAGGGGGAGGTCATGGCCAGCGAGCGCTGGGCGCATTCGGTGCATGTGGAGGTGGCTGGGCTGCAGGCGGGGCGGCCGTATTGGTATCAGTTTGAAGGGCTGGGCGCGCAGAGCCCGGTGGGGCAATCACGTACCGCGCCACCGTTGCAGGCAATGACCTCTGCGCGCGTGGGATTTGTCTCGTGCTCCCATTGGGAACGTGGCTATTTCAGTGCGTATCGCCACTTGGCCGCCGAGCAGCCGGACCTGGTGTTTTTCCTGGGCGACTATATCTACGACAGTTCCTACGCGCCGGAGTCAGGCAAGGTATTTCGCGCCCATGGCAGTGGCAACGCGGTGAGCCTCAGCGATTACCGCAACCGCTATGCGCTGTATAAAACTGATCCGGATTTGCAGGCCCTGCACGCTGCCGCCCCCAGCGTGGCGACCTGGGACGACCACGAAGTGCAGAACGACTACGCCAACCGTTGGTCCCAGGACCCGAGAACCCCGATGGCGCCATTTCTCCAGCAGCGGGCGGCGGCTTATCAGGCGTATTACGAACATATGCCGCTGCGCGCCAGCAGCCTGCCCAAAGGCGCCGATATGCGCATTTACCGGCGCCTGGACTACGGACGACTCGCTCGTTTTCATGTACTCGATGGTCGGCAATACCGCTCCGAGCAACCCTGCGTGTTGGCCAATGGCAGTCATCAGGGGCATGTGGTGACTAACCCGTGCAGCGAGTTGCGCGATCCTGGCCGCACGATGCTGGGTTGGCAGCAAGAGGCTTGGCTGGATCAGGGCTTTGCCCACTCCAGGGCGCAGTGGAATGTGATCGCTCAAGATTTATTGGTGGCGCCGCTGGTGCAACGGGACCTGACCAACCACAAGCCGGGGCGCTGGACCGACGGTTGGGATGGCTACATGGCCAATCGTTCAAGGATGCTGGCGTCTATTCAGCGCAACCGGGTGAACAACCCGGTGTTCTGGGGTGGTGATATCCACTCGTTCTGGGCCAACGATCTGCACGTCGATGGCAATGACCCGGATTCGCCGGTGATCGCCACCGAATTCGTCGGCACCTCGGTGACGTCCGATGGGCCGCCGTTCGAGGCGTTCAGCAAAATCCTGCCCATGAACCCCCATGTGAAGTTTTTCGACAGCCGCCAGCGCGGCTACGTTTCGGTGGAGATGCAGGAGCGGCAGATGCTTACGCACCTGCGTGTCATCAGCGACCCGCAGGACCCTGCGGCGACGGTGTCGACCCTCAAATCGTTCGCGGTGGAGCCGGGGAGGGCAGGGGCGGTCGCGATTTGAGGGCGTCAGGGGTGAACGCTCAACACACGCCTCAATCCAGGGTATAGCGCACCGACAGCGCGCCCTTTTTCTCGGACAGGGCCAGGATGGTGACTTGGCCCAATTCGCTCAATGTCTGCACATGCGTACCGCCGCAGGCGTAGGCGGGCAGTTCGCCGAAGCCGACTTCGCGAGTGCCGTTGTCCACGGCCATATGACGGGGATAGTCGGCGGCGATCCATTCGTTGAGCTGCTGTTGAATCGCCTCGGCCTGCATGGCTTGCGCCGCTTCGCCTCGGATAAACGTCACTTTGGCTTCGCCCGGCCAGTGGTGGGCTTTGATCGGCATCCAGCCGAGGGTTTCGCCGACGTTGCCGATCAAGTGACCGGCCGAATGCAGGCGCGAGTGCAGGGCGCGGCGCTGTTCATCGACCCTTGCGGTGATCGGACCGGGTTCTACAGGGTGGTCGACGTAATGCACCACGCGGTCGGCCTCGTGGGTGACACGCAGCACTTGGCTGTCGCCCAGCCAGCCGGTGTCGAAGGGCTGCCCGCCGCCTTGGGGGTGGAAGAGGGTCGATTGCAGGATCACCGCGAAGTGATCGTCGTGGGGCGTGCAACTCAGCACTTCAAGCTCGGCGGTCAGGTGGTCGTGGGTAAAAAACAGGCGTTCGGTCATCATCTGCATCCGCATCAGGGTTCTACGGGCAGTATAAATACTGCTCGAATGGGTGATAATCCGTTCAATTATCAATGGACCTGTGCGTCATGAGCATTAATCATCCGTTGCCCCTGCTGGGGGAAATGGCGATGTTCGTCAAAGTGGTAGAGGCCGGCAGCTTTTCCGAAGCGGCGCGCCAACTGAGCGTTTCGCCTTCGGCGGTGAGTCGCAGTATTTCGCGTCTTGAGCGGGCGCTGGCGACCCGCTTGCTGCAACGCACCACGCGCAAACTGCGCCTTAGCGAGGGCGGCGAAGAGGTGTTCAAGCGCTGCCAGGAAATGGTCAACGCGGCGCGCTCGGTGATGGAGGTCAGTGGCCAGTTCACCCATGAAGCCGAGGGGCTGGTGCGGGTCAGCGTGCCCAAGGCGGTGGGGCGGTTTGTCGTGCATCCGCACATGCCGGAATTCCTGCGACGCTATCCCCAGGTGGATGTGCAGCTGATCCTTGAGGATCGCCATGTGGACCTGATCGACGACAACGTCGACCTGAGTATCCGCATCACCGACAGCCCGCCGCCGGGGCTGGTGGGCCGGCAGTTGTTGCCGATCGAACATTTGCTCTGTGCGACACCGCAGTACCTGGCCGAGCACGGTACGCCGGGCCATCCCCATGATCTGGCGGCGCACAGCTGCATTTATCTTGGCGAGACACCGGCGGATTCACGCTGGAAGTTTCGCCAGGGCACCAAGGCCGTGACCGTTGCGGTACGCGGGCGCTATGCGGCGAACCATACCGGCGTGCGTCTGGATGCGGTGTTGCAGCATGTGGGTATTGGCAGCCTGCCGTATTTCACGGCGCGCCATGCCTTGGAGGAGGGGCGCTTGGTGCAGGTGTTGCCGGCGTGGGATTTTATTGCGTCGTACCACGGCGAGGCGTGGCTGCTGCATTCGCCGACACGCTATTTGCCGCCGAAGCTACGGGTATTTATCGATTACCTGGTGGCGTGCATGGCCAAGGAGCCGACGCTGAGAAAACGTTAGGAGCGAGCAGGCTCGCTCCTGGCAGATCAGTGCTTGCTCTGGTCGTCCGGCATGGCTAGCAGCTGCTTTTCTTGGTTCCAGTCGAACGGTTCGTCGTTCTGTTCGGCTTCGTAGCGACGTTCTTCCAGGGCCTGGTACAGGTCCAGTTCTTCATCGGGCATGAAGTGCAGGCAGTCGCCGCCAAAGAACCACAGCAGGTCGCGCGGTACGAGGTGGGCAATTTGCGGGTACCGCAGGATGACCTGACTCATCAGGTCCTGGCCCAGGTACTGGCTTTCGATAGGGTCGATGGGCAACAGGGCGCGCAGTTCGTCGAAGCGCTCCAGGAACAGGGCGTGACTTTCCTCGGGCACCTGTTCGGCTTCGCCGACGGCTACCAGGATGCTGCGCAGGTGGTCGAGCAAGACGAGATGATCGGCAACGACGTTGGACACGAGATAAGTCCTCAAAGCAAAAACGGGCGCGAGAGTATATAGCTCACGCGCCCGTAATTATATGACCGCTCGTATCAGCGGACTTTGCCCTCAGCCTGGGCCAGTTCTTCCTTGCTGAAATCATCCACGTCGATCACCTTGCGGCGTGCCGCTTCGGCGTCGCGCAGTGTCTGCGCTTCAGCCGCCTGCAACACGCCGGCGTTGAGTGCCGCGTCGATGGCGTGCTCGCCGGCAGCCGGTTTGAGCTGGCCGCTTTTGAGCGCGGTATGCAGTTTCTTTTGCAGCGGGTGGCTGGCGTTCAGCAGATCGTAGGCATGTTGCAGCGCGCCCACCGGATCTTCCGCCGATTGCGGGCGATAGCAGCCGGCCAGCAATTCTTCCAGGGTCGGGTCGCCTTTCGCACGACCGATCACTGCGGCCACTTCGGCATCCAGCGCATCCGACGGGCCAGTATGGCGACGCCCGAAGGGGAATACGATTACCCGCATCAGGCAGCCAAGCACCTTGTTCGGGAAGTTGCTCAGCAGTTCATCCAATGCACGCTCCGACTCACCGAGGCTTTCCTCCATGGCCCAGACGAACAAGGGTTCCAAGTGGTCTGGCGAATCCAGATCGTGGTAGCGCTTGAGTGCCGCCGATGCCAGGTACATGTGGCTCAGTACATCCCCCAGACGGGCCGAGAGGCGTTCGCGACGTTTCAATTCGCCGCCCAGCAACATCATGCTCAGGTCGGCGAGCAGCGCAAACGCCGCTGCCTGGCGGTTCAATGCACGGAAGTAGCCCTGGCTCAGGCGGTTGCCCGGCGCTTTCTCGAAGTGGCCGATGCCCAGGTTCAGCACCAGCGTGCTGGCAGCATTGCTGACAGCGAAGCCGATGTGCTGCATCAGCAGGCTGTCGAATTCCTTGAGTGCCTGGTCCTTATCTTCACGCCCGGCCAGCGCCATTTCCTTGAGCACGAAAGGATGGCAACGGATGGCGCCCTGGCCAAAGATCATCAGGTTGCGCGATAGGATGTTCGCGCCTTCCACGGTGATGAAGATTGGCGCGCCTTGCCAACTGCGGCCCAGGTAGTTGTTCGGGCCCATGATGATGCCCTTGCCGCCATGCACGTCCATGGCGTGGCCGATACATTCGCGGCCACGCTCGGTGAGGTGGTACTTGAGAATCGCCGACAGCACCGAAGGTTTTTCGCCCTGGTCGACGGCATTGGCGGTGAGCATCCGCGCGCTGTCCATCAGCCAGGCGTTACCACCGATACGGGCCAGGGCTTCCTGAATGCCTTCGAAGGCCGACAGCGGCACGTTGAACTGTTCACGTACCTGGGCGTATTGGCCGGTCACCAGGCTGGTGAACTTCGCGGCGCCGGTGCCCACCGCCGGTAGGGAGATCGAACGGCCTACCGACAGGCAGTTCATCAGCATCATCCAGCCCTTGCCGAGCATTTCCTGGCCGCCGATCAGGTAGCTCAGGGGGATAAAGACGTCCTTGCCGGAGTTGGGGCCATTCATAAAGGCCGCGCCCAAAGGCAGATGGCGACGGCCGATTTCAACACCGGGGGTGTCGGTGGGAATCAAGGCCAGGCTGATGCCCAGGTCTTCTTCCTCGCCCAACAGGTGGTCGGGGTCGTAGGCCTTGAACGCCAGCCCCAGCAGGGTCGCGACCGGGCCAAGGGTGATGTAGCGTTTTTCCCAGTTCAAACGCAGACCGATGGTTTCCTGGCCTTGCCATTCACCTTTGCAGATCACGCCGGTATCGGGCATGGCGCCGGCGTCGGAACCGGCCAGCGGACCGGTCAGGGCGAAGCAGGGGATATCGTCGCCACGCGCCAGGCGCGGCAGGTAGTGATTGCGTTGTTCGTCGGTGCCGTAATGCAGCAGCAATTCGGCCGGGCCGAGGGAGTTGGGCACCATTACGGTGGAAGCCAGGTCACCGCTGCGGGTGGCGAGCTTCATCGCAACCTGTGAGTGGGCGTAGGCCGAAAAGCCCTTGCCACCGTATTCCTTGGGAATGATCAGGGCGAAGAAACCGTGGGTCTTGATGTGCTCCCAGGCGGCGGGAGGCAGGTCCATGGCCTGGCCGATTTCCCAGTCGCTGACCATCGCACAGAGTTCTTCGGTGGGGCCGTCGATGAAGGCCTGTTCTTCTTCGGTCAACTGCACCTTGGGGTAGGCGAGCAATTTGTCCCAGTCGGGACGCCCGCTGAACAGTTCGCCGTCCCACCACACCGTACCGGCGTCAATGGCGTCGCGCTCGGTTTCGGACATCGGCGGCAGGACTTTCTGAAACCAGCTGAACAGCGGCTTGGTGAAATATTGGCGACGCAGGTCCGGCAGCAGCAGCGGCGCCGCGACGACGACCAGCAGCACCCAAAGGATCACCAACAACCAGCCCGGTGCGTGGCTCCATGCGCCCATCGCCAACAGGTAAACGGCGACCACACCCAGGGCGGGCAGGGGCGCGGTGCGGCGGTGTGCCAGGTAGGCAATGCCGACCACCAGAACCAGTATCCACAACAACAGCATATTCAATCCTCCGTGAAACCAAGGGCGAAACCACCAAGGAGCTTAGTCGGCATCCGAGAAAACGCGGTGGTCAGGGTGTAACCAGTTGTGCTGACAGCCCCCTGCAGCGGGCGCCGACATTTGGCCGAATCGTCGTTATCCGTGGGGTGAGCCTGTGGTTAAACTCCAGGCTTGCCTCGGAGATGAAACATCATGAATGCGTACTTGAGTCCCAGCCGCTTCATCGATAGTGACCACCCTGCGGTGGTGGAGTTCGCGGTAAAACATCGCGGAACCAGCGCGGATTTAAGTGACCAGGCGGTCAGTCTTTACTATGCCGTGCGTGAGGCGATTCGCTATAACCCCTACACCTTCAGTCGCGATCCGCGCACCCTCAGTGCCAGTTTCGCCCTGGCCAGCCGTGAGAGTTACTGCGTGCCCAAGGCCACTTTGCTCGCCGCCTGCGCCCGGCATTGCGGCATCCCCGCACGCATCGGCCTGGCGGACGTGCGCAACCACCTGTCGACCCCACGCCTGATCGCATTGCTCAAGAGTGATGTGTTCGCCATGCATGGGTACACCGAACTGTATCTGCACGGTCGCTGGGTCAAGGCCACGCCGGCGTTCAATGCCCAGCTGTGCGAACTTTTCGATGTGCCGCCCTTGGCGTTCGACGGTATCAACGATAGCGTTTTCCACCCCTTCAATCGCCAAGGCCAGCGCTCGATGGAATACGTGGTGGACCATGGGCAATTTACCGATGTGCCGGAGGCTTTTTTCTTTTCCCATCTGCAGAAATGTTACCCGCACCTGTTTGACGATGGGCTGCCTCCCTTGCTCGGCGACTTGCAGGCGGATTTAAGCCGCTCGTGAACCGGCGTATGCTGCTGCGTCCACCCATCCACTAAGGCGCGGTCATGCTGAAAATCTGGGGTCGTAAAAATTCATCGAATGTCAGGAAGGCACTGTGGTGCGCCGAGGAACTCGGCCTGGACTATGAAGCCATCGATGCGGGCGGTGCTTTTGGGGTGGTCGACACGCCGCAGTACCGTGCGTTGAACCCCAATGGGCGAGTGCCGATGATCGAAGACGGCGACTTCGTGTTGTGGGAATCCAATACCATCGTGCGATACCTGTGCGCCAAGCACGGGGCGAGCTGGTATCCGACCGACCTCAAGGCCCGCGCCAACGCGGAAAAGTGGATGGACTGGACCACCTCGACCCTCGCCGAGCCATTCAAAGCAGTGTTCTGGGGCATCGTGCGCACCCCCGCGGAGCAACGCAACTGGGATGCCATCAATGCCGGGCGCAACGCCTGCATCGACGCGCTCGGTATGGTGGACAAGGCTCTGGCCGAACAGCCCTACCTGTCCGGCGACGCCATCGGCATGGGTGATATTCCCCTGGGCAGCTTTATCTATGCGTGGTTTGAAATGCCCATCGAACGGCCGGCCATGCCGCATCTGGAGGCGTGGTACCAGCGTTTGCAGCAACGCCCGGCCTACCGAAAAGCCGTCATGACCGCGTTGACTTAATACCTACTATTAATAAGGGTGACTGTACTTGTGCGGCGCGGCCAAGCACCATGCCTGTCCTGCGCCGCCGTTGAACTAAGGGCGGTGCGCCCTCATCTACTCTTTCTATTCCCTTCTCTGGTGCGTAATCCGATATGAGTTCCGCTCTGTCCATCCGGCAGCTAACCAAAACCTACGGCAACGGTTTCCAGGCCCTGAGTGGTATCGATCTGGACGTTGCCGAAGGTGACTTCTTCGCCTTGCTCGGCCCCAACGGTGCCGGCAAATCCACCACCATCGGCATCTTGTCGACCCTGGTCAACAAAACCAGCGGCACGGTGAATATTTTCGGTAATGACCTGGACCAGTCCCCGGCGGCGCTCAAGCGTTGCATCGGTGTGGTGCCCCAGGAATTCAACTTCAACCAGTTCGAAAAGACTTTCGACATCGTCGTGACCCAGGCGGGCTACTACGGCATCCCGGCGAAAATCGCCAAGGAACGCGCCGAGCAGTACCTCACCCAATTGGGCCTGTGGGACAAGCGCGACGTTCCTTCGCGTTCGCTGTCCGGCGGCATGAAGCGGCGTTTGATGATCGCCCGCGCCTTGGTGCATGAGCCGCGCCTGCTGATCCTCGATGAACCCACCGCCGGTGTGGACATTGAGCTGCGGCGTTCGATGTGGACCTTTCTCACCGAGCTGAACGAGAAGGGCATCACCATCATTCTCACCACCCACTATCTGGAAGAGGCTGAGCAGCTTTGCCGCAATATCGGCATCATCGACCACGGCACCATCGTCGAGAACACCAGCATGCGTAACCTGCTGAGCCAGTTGCATGTGGAAACGTTCCTGCTGGACTTGAAGAACAATCTGACCGTCGCACCGCAACTGCTCGGCTACCCCTGCCGCCTGGTGGATAGCCATACCCTGGAAGTCCAGGTGGACAAAGCCATGGGCATCACCGCGCTGTTCACCCAATTGGCGACCCAGAACATCGAAGTGCTGAGCCTGCGTAATAAAACCAATCGCCTTGAGGAGTTGTTCGTGTCCCTGGTGGAGAAAAATCTGGCGAAGGTGGCGGTATGAGTTCCGAACTGCAACCCAACCTCGTCGCCCTGCAGACCATCGTCTATCGCGAAGTGAAGCGCTTTACCCGGATCTGGCCGCAGACGTTGCTGCCGCCGGCAATCACCATGGTCTTGTACTTTGTGATCTTCGGGAACCTGATCGGTCGGCAGATCGGCGACATGGGTGGCTTCACCTACATGGAGTACATCGTGCCGGGCCTGATCATGATGTCGGTGATCACCAACTCCTACGGCAACGTGGTCTCCAGCTTCTTTGGCAGCAAGTTTCAGCGCTCCATCGAGGAACTGATGGTGTCGCCGGTGTCGCCCCACACCATCCTTATCGGTTACACCCTGGGCGGTGTGCTGCGCGGTTTGATGGTGGGCGTGATCGTGACGCTGTTGTCGCTGTTCTTTACCCATCTGCAGGTGCATCACCTGGGGGTGACGATTCTGGTGGTGGTGCTGACGGCGACGATTTTCTCGCTGCTGGGCTTTATCAACGCAGTGTTTGCGCGCAATTTCGATGACATCTCGATCATCCCGACTTTCGTGCTGACACCGCTGACGTACCTGGGCGGGGTGTTCTACTCCATCAGCCTGCTGCCGCCGTTCTGGCAGACCGTATCGTTGGCCAACCCTGTCCTGCACATGGTCAATGCCTTCCGTTACGGCATCCTCGGCGTATCGGATATCAAGATCAGCGTGGCGATCACTTTTATGATCGTGGCCACTGTGGTGCTTTACATCGGGTGTGCACGGTTGCTGGTCAGTGGGCGCGGGATGCGCACCTAAGCTGCTCCGAACGCAGTGAAAATGTGGGAGGGCCAAGCGCTCTCCCACCTATGGTTTTGCATCAGGTCTTCAGGACTTCAGTGCCAGCTCGATTAGCTCGTGCAGTTCTTCAACTGCCAACGGCGCGCTCGAGAACAGAATACGAAACACTGTCGGCGCCGCCAGCAGGTTGATCAAACGGTCCACGCTTGGCGCTGTTTCGCCGGGGTAGCGATCGACAATTGTCTGCAACTGCCCGCTCAGAATGCTGACGCAGTAGCCTGGCGTTGGGCTGCATTGCACGTCGCGCATCATCATGCGCCCCGGTTCCGAACTCATCTCATCCAGGTACTGCTCGGCCCAGGCTCGCAGGTCGTCGCGCAGGTTGCCGGTATCGGCCGGCTCGCTGTCCGGGCGCATGCGTGCAACGGCCACATCGGCGAGCAGGGCGGAGAGGTCCCCCCAGCGTCGGTAGATGGTCGACGGCGTAACCCCGGCGCGCGCGGCAATCATCGGCACAGTCACGCTGGATCGCTCGTGGGCTTCCAACAGTTCACGCACGGCACAATGTACCGATGCTTGTACCCGGGCACTGCGGCCTCCCGGGCGAAGGCCTTCTTTAATCACCATGGACGCGACCTTAACACAAAGAATTTGCTTTAAGCGTCGGCGGGTCGCACACTGCACAAAAGCAAAATATTAGCTTTAGCGGAGCGTGCCCATGTCCAGTCTCACTTCCCATCGCCCCAGCCTGGTGTTCCTGGCGATCACCTTGCTGACGTTTCTCGCCGCCTCCAGCGCGCCGACGCCGTTGTATCACCTGTATCAGCAGCACTTGGACTTTTCCGCAGGCATGCTCACGCTGATCTTTGGTGTGTACGCCCTGAGCTTGTTAGCGGCGCTGCTGACCGTGGGCTCGCTGTCGGATTACCTGGGGCGCAAGCCGGTGATCTTCACCGCGCTGGTCCTTGAGATGCTGGCGATGCTGCTGTTTATCAATGAAAGCAGTGTGGCCTGGTTGATCGTCGCGCGCACATTACAGGGCTTCGCCACCGGTATGGCCACCGCAGTGCTGGGCGCAGCGCTGCTGGATACCGATCGCGAACAGGGCCCACTGATCAACAGCCTTGCGCCGTTGCTGGGCATGGCCTGCGGAGCGATGGGCTGCAGCCTGCTGGTGGAGTTCGCGCCATTTCCGACCCAGTTGATTTACTGGGTGCTGTTCGGCGCGATGCTGCTACAAGCCTTGCTTGTGTGGCGCCTGCCGGAAACCGTCAGTCCCATCCCTGGGGCGTTGGCGTCGTTGTGGCCTACGTTGCATGTGCCTGCCCAGGCGCGCCGCGCATTGTGGATTGCATTGCCGGTGGATATCGCGGTGTGGGCCATGGGCGGTTTCTATTTATCGCTGGCGCCCTCTCTGGTGCGGGCGGCGACCGGGTCGACATCAAACCTGATTGGCGGTGCATTGGTGGCGGTGCTGACCGTCAGCGGGGCGCTGATGATTTACGGCCTGCGCCACCGTGCGGCTGACAAAGTCCTGCGTCTGGGCGCCATGCTGTTGGCGCTGGGCGTGGCGCTGATCCTCGGCGCCGTACACACAGCCAGCCTGCCGCTGTTCTTCGTCGCCACGCTGATCGCCGGCAGCGGGTTCGGCGCCGGGTTTCTGGGCGCTGTGCGCAGCGTCGTGCCATTGGCTCAGCCCCACGAGCGCGCAGGCTTGATGTCGGCGTTTTACGTCCTGAGCTACTTGGCGTTCTGCATACCCTCGTTGTTGGCGGGCACCCTGACGCGCACGTTTGGCCTGATCGCCACCACCGACGGCTATGGCGCCTCGTTGATCGTGTTGGCCCTCAGTGCCTTGATGGCGTTGCTGCTCCAGGACTGCACCAGGAGCCGCGCGACATCCAGTCGGTGATCCGGTCATAATCGGCGACTTCAACAGCCGAAGGGTTCGACGATGAAGATTATCCGCAGCAAAGACTTCACCGGCAGCCGTGCCTGGGAGGCGCTGGATATCGCCACTATGAACGGCATCACCACCCGTTTGCACTGGACCGATCAACCGTACCGCTGGCACGTCAACGACGGAGAAGAAGTATTTGTCGTGCTCGACGGTCGGGTGCTGATGCACTACCGCGATAACGGCTTTGAACAGGTAGCTGAGTTGGCGGTGGGGGACATCTTTTATGCCAGCGTCGGTACCGAGCATGTCGCCCATCCCCAAGGCCCGGCACGCGTTCTGGTAATCGAAAGCGCAGGTAGTGTCTGATGCTTATCGGTTAAATAGATAACAGTTAGAGAAATTACCCGTTATATAGATATGTGATCAGGTTCTATCATGAAATCAACCTCATAAGAGGAAGAGGACTGACACGATGACCTGCTCTACAACACTTAGATATAAACCTTTCAGTCACCTGACCCGACCTCGGGAAGTGATTCGCCAGTTCACACCCAATTGGTTCGCCGCGACCATGGGCACCGGCGTGCTCGCGCTGGCCTTGGCCCAATTGCCGGTGGCGCTGCCGGGCCTGCATGTTTTGGCCGAAGCGCTGTGGCTGTTCACCATCGTCTTGTTCATGCTGTTCAGTGGGCTGTATGCCGCGCGTTGGGTGATGTTCTTCCATGAAGCGCGACGGATCTTCGGGCACTCCACGGTTTCGATGTTCTTCGGCACCATCCCCATGGGCCTGGCCACGATCCTCAACGGCTTGCTGCTGTTCGGTCTGCCGCGCTGGGGCAGTGCCGTGGTGCCGTTGGCCGAGGTGCTGTGGTGGCTGGATGTGGCTATGGCCTTGGCCTGCGGCGTGCTGATCCCGTTCATGATGTTCACGCGCCAGGAGCACAGCATCGACCAGATGACCGCCGTGTGGCTGTTGCCCGTGGTCGCCGCCGAGGTGGTTGCCGCCAGTGGTGGGCTGTTGGCGCCGCACCTGGCCGATGCCCATTCGCAACTGGTGATGTTGGTGACCAGCTACGTGCTGTGGGCGTTTTCTCTGCCGGTGGCATTCAGCATCCTGACCATCCTGATGCTGCGCATGGCCTTGCACAAACTGCCCCACGCCAACATGGCCGCATCCAGCTGGCTGGCCTTAGGCCCCATCGGCACCGGTGCCCTCGGCATGTTGCTGCTGGGGGGCGATGCACCGGCGATCTTCGCCGCCAACGGCTTGCCAGGCATCGGCGACATCGCCAACGGCCTCGGCGTGGTGGCCGGTATTACGCTGTGGGGCTTCGGTTTGTGGTGGATGCTGATCGCCGTGTTGATCACGCTGCGTTACCTGCGCGCCGAAATCCCCTTCAACCTGGGCTGGTGGGGCTTTACCTTCCCTCTGGGGGTGTACGCCTTGACCACCCTGAAACTGGCGAACGTGTTGCACTTGGCGTTCTTCAATGTAGTGGGCAGCGTGCTGGTGGCGGCGTTGGCATGGATGTGGTTGATCGTGACCAAGCGCACCGTGGTGGGGGCCTATAAAGGTGAGCTTTTTGTTTCACCGTGTATTGCAGGATTAGGGAATAAGTAACCAGGATTAGGTAAAGTCGTGGCCTGATAATCGATAAGCCTTCAGGCCACGCAGGAACACGGACGACGATGAGCCATCCTTCCCAATTCACCTTGCTGCGCACTCGGCGATTTTTGCCGTTTTTCATCACCCAGTTGTTGGGTGCGTTCAACGACAACATCTTCAAGCAATCGCTGATCCTGGCGATCCTCTACAAACTCGCCATCGACGGCGATCGCGCCATTTGGGTCAACCTGTGCGCGCTGCTGTTTATTCTGCCGTTCTTCCTGTTCTCGGCGCTGGCCGGGCAGTTCGGCGAAAAATTCAATAAGGACGCGCTGATTCGGGTGATCAAGATCGCCGAGATCGTGATCATGGCCGTGGGCGCCACCGGTTTTCTGTTCAACCACCTGGAATTGATGCTGCTGGCGTTGTTCGCCATGGGCACGCACTCGGCGCTGTTCGGCCCGGTGAAGTATTCGATCATGCCCCAGGCATTGCGCGACGACGAATTGGTCGGCGGTAACGGCCTGGTGGAAATGGGCACCTTCCTAGCGATCCTGGCGGGCACTATCGGCGCTGGGATCATGATGTCGTCCACCCATTACGCCAAGGTGGTGTCGGTGGCGATTGTCGGCGTGGCGGTGCTGGGTTACCTGGCCAGCCGCAGCATCCCGCGCGCGGCGGCCTCCACGCCGCAATTGCGCCTGAACTGGAATATCTTCAGCCAATCGTGGGCCACCTTGCGCATGGGCCTGGGGCAAACGCCGGCGGTATCGCGCTCGATTGTCGGCAACTCGTGGTTCTGGTTTGTCGGCGCGATCTATCTGACGCAAATCCCGGCCTATGCCAAGGAGTGGCTGTACGGCGACGAAACCGTGGTGACGCTGATTCTTACCGTGTTTTCGGTGGGCATCGCCCTGGGTTCGATGCTGTGCGAAAAGCTCTCCGGCCGTAAGGTGGAAATCGGTCTGGTGCCGTTCGGATCATTCGGCCTGACGGTATTCGGCCTGTTGCTGTGGTGGCATTCCGGCGGCTTCCCGCAGAACGTCCAGGCCAACGATTGGCTGGCGGTGCTCAGCTACGGGCAGGCCTGGTGGGTACTGGCGGATATTCTCGGCCTGGGTGTGTTCGGCGGTTTCTATATCGTGCCGCTGTATGCGTTGATCCAGTCGCGCACGGTTGAACATGAGCGCGCTCGGGTGATCGCCGCCAACAACATCCTCAATGCGCTGTTCATGGTGGTGTCGGCGCTGGTGTCGATCCTGCTGTTGAGCGTGGCCAAGCTGTCGATTCCGCAGCTGTTCCTGGTGGTGTCGCTGCTCAATATCGCGGTCAATACCTACATCTTCCGAATCGTCCCCGAGTTCACCATGCGCTTCATGATCTGGCTGCTCAGCCATTCCATGTACCGCGTGGAGCACCGCAACCTGCAGGCCATCCCGGACGAAGGCGCGGCGTTGCTGGTGTGCAATCATGTGTCGTTTGTCGATGCGCTGCTGATCGGTGGCGCGGTGCGTCGGCCGATTCGTTTTGTCATGTACTACAAGATCTACCGTTTGCCGGTGCTCAACTTCATCTTCCGCACTGCCGGGGCGATTCCGATTGCCGGGCGCAACGAAGATATCCAGATCTATGAGCAAGCCTTCAAGCGGATTGCCAAGTACCTGAAAGAAGGGGAGTTGGTGTGTATCTTTCCGGAGGGCAAGCTGACCGCCGATGGTGAGATGAATGAGTTTCGCGGTGGCGTGACGCGCATTCTGGAAGAGACGGCGGTGCCGGTGATTCCCATGGCGTTGCAGGGGTTATGGGGCAGTTTCTTCAGTCGCGATCCGAATAAAGGCTTCTTCCATCGCATCTGGTCGCGGGTGGTGCTGGTGGCCGGCGAGCCGGTTGCGGTGGAGGCGGCTACTCCTGCGCAGTTGCAGGAAGTGGTAGCGGGACTGCGCGGCACGGTCCGTTAGATTTGTACGGCTAATCAGCGCTTACCGCGGGCGGGTTTGCCCACGGTAAGCGCTGGCGACCTAGGTGCTGAGCTTGAGACCAATCAACCCGAAGATGATCAATGCCACGCTGGCCAGCCGGAACAACGCCATGGATTCGCCAAACAGGATAATCCCGGCGATGACCGTCCCGACGGCACCCACGCCCGTCCATACGGCATAAGCAGTACCCAGCGGCAGCTCTTTCACGGCCAGCCCCAGCAGGCCAAGGCTCACGGCCATGGCGGCAAGCGTCAGGACGGTGGGCAGTGGCTTACTGAAACCATCGGTGTACTTCAAGCCGACGGCCCAGCCCACTTCGAACAACCCGGCAAAAAACAAAATGATCCAAGACATGGGTAACCCCTTCTGTGGATGGGGTCGTCCCCGGAATTGGCGCTTGGAAGCGTCGCGGGGTCGTCCCCGCGAAGGGCGTTAGAGTGCCGAACATCGATCACGCGATCAAGTTGGCGGGGTGCTCTCCAGTGGGAGACGGTCTTGCGCTTCGCTCATGCGGCGGAAGTAAGTCGACAGCAATGCCCCGGAAATATTGTGCCAGACGCTGAACAGCGCGCTCGGCACCGCCGCCAATGGCGAGAAGTGCGCGCTGGCCAGCGCGGCGCCCAACCCGGAGTTTTGCATGCCCACCTCCAGCGCCAGGGATTTGCGTTGTGCCAAGGGCAGTTTGAACAGGCGACCGGTGAAGTAACCCAGCAAGTAGCCGAAGCTGTTATGCAGCATCACCACCGCCATGATCAACAGGCCCGACTCGGCAATCTTGGCCTGGCTCGCCGCAACCACCGCCGCGACGATCGTCACGATGCTGATCACCGACACCAGCGGCAATACCTCCACCGCATGGCGCACGCGCTCACCAAGCACGCGTTGCGCCACCACGCCGAGCACGATCGGCAGCAGCACCACTTGCAGGATCGACCAGAACAGCTCCATGAACGACACCGGCAACCAGGCTGACGCCAGTAACCAGATCAGCGCCGGCGTCAGCAGCGGAGCGAGGAGGGTGGTGACGGCGGCGATGGCCACCGACAACGCCAGATCGCCACGGGCCAGCCAAGTCATGACGTTGGACGAGGTACCGCTTGGGCAGCAGCCCACCAGGATCACACCGACGGCAATTTCCGGCGGCAGATGAAACACCTGGCACAACAACCAGGCCACGCCGGGCATGATCACAAAGTGCGCCACCACGCCCAGCGCCACGCGCCATGGGTGCCGGGCGACTTCAGCGAAGTCATCCAGCTTCAGGGTCAGCCCCATACCGAACATCACCAGCCCCAGTAACGGCACGATGGCGCTTTTCAGGCCAATGAACCAGGACGGTTCGAAGAACGCCACAACGGCGAAAATCAACACCCAATAGGCGAAGGTATTGCCGACGAAGCGGCTCAGGCTGGCGAGGGCGCGCATGGGAATGTCCTTTTTTGTTGGTCTTTTTTTGAAGGGTTGATGCGGTCAAATGTGTGAGGGGGCTTGCCCGTGATCGCACTGTGTCAGCCAATGAATAAGTTGACCGACACAGCGCAATCCAGAACACGCGCCCCTAACGCCTCCCGATCCTCACACGGCTTAGATGCCCTGCGGGGTCTCTTCTCCGCCCAGTGCTTCGATCAGCGCCGGCAGGAAGTCGCCGAAGGTCAGCATCATCAGGGTAAAGCTGGCATCCAACTGGCCCAGGGCTTCGTCGCCGCCGTCCTGTTCCGCCTGATCCTGCAGCAGGTCTTCGAACTTCAGGCGCTTGACGGTCATTTTGTCGTCGAGCATGAAGGACAATTTGTCTTGCCAGGCCAGGGCCAACTGAGTCACGACTTTGCCGGTGGTCAGATGAAGCTGGATTTCTTCGCTGGTCAGGTCCTGACGCTTGCAACGCACGATGCCGCCGTCTTCGTGAGTGTCGCGCAGCTCGCACTCGTCGAGGACGAAGAAGTCATCGGCCGGTTTCTGGGTGGTGACCCAGTCGGTCATGATGGCGGTCGGTGCGGTTTTCACCGTCAGCGGACGTACCGGCAGGGTGCCGATCACTTCACGCAGGGTGGAGAGCAGGTCTTCGGCGCGCTTGGGGCTGGCCGAGTTCACCAGGATCAGACCCTGTTTCGGCGCGATGGCGGCAAAGGTCGACGAGCGACGAATAAATGCGCGGGGCAGGAAGGCCTGGATGATCTCATCCTTGATCTGGTCGCGTTCTTTCTTATAGACCTTGCGCATCTGCTCGGCCTCGATCTCTTCGACTTTCTCCTTGAGTGCGTCACGCACCACGCTGCCCGGCAGAATGCGTTCTTCCTTGCGCGCGGCGATCAGCAGGAAGTCACCGCTGATGTGAACCAAAGGCGCATCTTCACCTTTGCCGAACGGGGCGACAAAACCGTAAGTGGTCAACTCCTGGCTTGCACACGGGCGCGCCAGCTTGGTGGCCATGGCCGCTTCCAACGCCTCGGCATCAACAGGCAGATCTTGGGTCAGGCGATAGATAAGCAGGTTCTTGAACCACATGGGGTGAGTCTCTCCTTTATACAAAGGGGGGCATTATTCTCTTCATATCGCCGCAGGCCAACCCTGCCTAAGCCATTGGAAGCTATCAAAAAAAAGATTTAAGAAAGTGCTTGCCAGACTTGGGGGCGCTCCGTAGAATGCGCGCCACACCGAAACGAAGGGTGATTAGCTCAGCTGGGAGAGCATCTGCCTTAGTTCAGTCGGTTAGAATACCGGCCTGTCACGCCGGGGGTCGCGGGTTCGAGTCCCGTCCGCTGCGCCATATTCGGTAACCTGGAACACTGAACGCCAGGTCACCACAGAAAGCCCGCTCATTGAGCGGGCTTTTTGCTGTCTGGACTTTGCATAAACTGAAAAACGCCGCCGATCAGGTTTGATCAGCGGCGTTTTTTATTGGGGCTCTAGAAATCCCAGCGCGTGGTCACCATAAAATTGCGCGGCTCGCCGTAAGCGGCGGAGTTATAGAAGCCGATATTGGTGTAGTAGTGCTTGTCGAACAGGTTGTTGACGTTCAGTGTGGCCGACAGATTCTTAGTGACCTGGTACTTGGTCATCACATCCACCAGCCAATAAGCGTCCTGGGAGAACTCTTCGTATTGCTTATGCGGGTTGTTGTAGATGTCCTGCCAGCCAACGCTCTGCCAGCGTACGCCGCCGCCGACGGTCAACTTGTCCAATTGGCCCTTGAGTTGGTAGGTGGTGTACAGCTTGACCTGATCTTCAGGCTCGAAGGTGGAGATTTTTTCGTCCTTGTCGTCGCGCACTATCTTGTGGGTGTAGCCGGCCTGAAGTTGCCAGCCGGGAGCAATCTCGCCGGACATCTCCAACTCATAACCTTTGGTAACGGCCTTGCTGCTTTTGTAGGCGTAGTTGTTTGGGATTGGCGTTTGGTTGTTGTACTCGTCATCCGAAAGCGCGCGATTGGATTCATGGATTTCAAAGTAGGCTGCACTGGCGTTCACGCGACCGTCGAGGAAGTCGGCTTTCAGGCCCAGCTCCCAGTTCTGGCCTTCGTCGGGCTCAAGCAGCTTGTTGTCGCGGTCGCGGTTGTAATTCTCCTGCGGCATGAAGATATCGGTGTAGCTGGCGTACACCGAGTACGTGTCGTTAAGGTCGTACACGGCACCGACGTAAGGTACGAAACGTCCAGACTCACGGTAATTGGGGTTGTAGCCTGTGACCTGGTAGTTGACCACGCGTCCGCCAAGCAGCAGCTTGAGGTCGTCGGCAAGGTTCAGGCGCGTGGTGACATAAGCGCCTGTCTGGCGCACGGTGTCATCGGTCAGCGATTGTGCCTGACCCCAATCCGGTATGGCGGCGTGCCCGTGCCAGTTATTGAAATCGACGATATTCGGCGAGAGATTCCAGTAGCCTTTACCTTTCCATTCGGAGGCGCTGATGGAGCCGCCCAGCACCAGTTCATGTTCTCGACCTCCCAGGCTGAACGGGCCGCTCACGTATAGATCGGCGGAATCGCTGACAGTTTCCCCGGTGTACTTGCCCGACGTGAGTTGCGCGGTGCCATCCGGTTGAGGCTGGTCGCCTTGGATCGAACCCATCAACGCGTGGTAGCCGTTGATCTTGTGATCCAATTGCAGCTTGGTCACCCATCCATCACCCAGATCGTGCTCAAGCACGGCAAATACGGTGCGCGTGTATTGCTCCCAACTGCTCCAGTCGGCGGCGTTGTTGAACGAGCGCTTGACGCTATTGTGATCGCCTTTGGCGTTGATCAGCGGAAAACTGCCCGACCATGAAGAACCCTTTGGCAGCGTGTCCTGATAGTCGCCGCCTACGGTCAGCAGGGTGTCGGGTGACAGATCGAACTCCATGATGCCGTAGTACGTGGGACTCTGGCGCGAGTAGTGGTCCATGAACGAATGCTTGTCCTGGTACGCCGCCACGGCTCTGCCGCGCACGTTGCCACTTTCGGTCAGCGGACCGCTGACATCCAGCTCGCTGCGGTAGTTGTCCCAGGAGCCGGCGCCGAGGGTGGCGTGTCCTTGAAAGTCTGCGGTAGGTTTCTTACGCACCAGGTTAATTGTCGCCCCCAGCGAGCCTGCGCCAGTGAGTAGGCCGGTGGCACCCTTGAGCACTTCGACGCGATCGTAGATCGCCATGTCGCTCAGGGTGTTGCCCGCTGAGTAAGCGACATTGCGCGCCGTGGACGGAATGCCGTCGTACTGGAAGTTGTTGATGGAAAAACCCCGGGCATAGTAGTTGGTACGCTCGGTGTCGAAGGCTGACACAGTGATGCCGGGTGTATGGCGCATCACATCGTCGACGTTGGTCAGGCCGAAATCATCCATGTGCTGGCGGGTGACTACCGAGACCGATTGCGGCGTTTCCTTGGGCGTCAGCACCAGCCGTGTCGAGGTCGCGATTGTGCCGGGCGTGTAGGATCCGGTGCCCTCGGTGACGTTACCGAGCTGGTTACCGCTGACTTGGGTCGGGCTCAGCTCCATGGTGCCGCCGCCGCTGACGGGCGCGGGTTCCAGCGCATAGACTTGATCGCCTTTTACCGCACGGTAGCCGCTGCCTTGCAGCAAACTGTCGAAACCGTCCTGGATGCCGTAGGGGCCTTTCAGACCTTGCCCTTGAAGGCCTTCCAGTTCGTGGGACTGGAACACGATGGCGACGCCCGCCTGCTGGGCAAACCGATTGAGCGAGCTGCCTAGCGGCCCGGCTGGAATGTCGTAAGTCCGAGTGGTGATGCTGGCGACGTCTGCATGGGCCAGACTCATATTTAATGTGATGGTGGTGATCAGCGCCAGCGACAGTGGCGCGCTTTTCAGGAGTCGAAAACGTCTGCCCGCGGGGGAGGGGGTAGGCATGGTGAAGGTAGTCCTTTATGTGCTGAATTACCTTCCTTGACGGGCAGCTTCACAAAAACCGGAAGCAAATGCGAATAATTATTCATTGGGCGGCATTGCGGGTGTGACGACGATCAGCCAAGGGGTGAAAGCCTGGGCCCGTATCGGCAGTGTTTGCGCCAACAGTTGCAAGGCATGGTCGCTGTCATCCAGCGGTATGACGGCAGATACTCGTATGCCTTGGAGCGCATGGCGATCGAATTGCACACGGCCGGCGCGATGCCGGGCGATTTCGTCCAGCACCTCGGGCAATGGCCGATTCTCGACCACCAATTGATGACGGCGCCACGCCTCGTTGATGCTGGCCGGGTCGACCGTGCCGCTCAGGCGGACGTCATTCGAGCGCATCAGGGCCTGCGAGCCTGCGTCGACCTCCAGCGTCTGCTCGCCATCGGCACTGTGTGCGGCTACGCGGGATTCGAGCATGCTCAGCACGGTGACATCACCGTCTCGCTTGACCACGAACCGTGTGCCCCGCGCGCGCAATGTGCCTTGAGGTGTCTGCACGACAAACGGCCGCGTGCTGTCGTGGGCCACTTCCACCAGGATTTCGCCTTGCAGCAAATCGATACGGCGCTGCTTGCCATCGAAATGCAGGTTCGCCGCGCTGACGCCGTTGAAGGCCAGCGTCGAGCCATCTGCCAATTGCAGGGTTTTCCATTGGCCCGGACCGTTGCGTACATCGGCCATCCATTGCTGGGGGTAAGGGCTGAAAAGCAATGCGGTTGTTGGAATCGCCAGGCTGCACGCCAATACCAATGCGCGCACGGCGTTCTTGCTACGGCGGTTTCTAGGCTGCGCGAAAGCCGCGTTCAGCGCCGCCTTGGCTAGGTTTTTTTTGCCGCGAAGGGCCTGCATGCGGGCAATGACTGCTTCCATTCGAGCGGCGGCCGCAGCGTGATGCGGGCTTTGCTGTTTCCAGCGTTCGAACGCCTGGCGCTGGGGCTCATTCAGTTCGCCTTCATGCAGGTGCAGGAGCCATTCGGCGGCTTGCTCTTCGATCTCTGGGTGGCTATCCGACATGCTTTATCAAGTATCCATGCTATGGCCGCAGTGCATGAGCGCCTGGATCAGATATTTGCGTACAGTGCGTTCCGACAATTTGAGCTGGCGAGCGATTTGCTGCTGGGTCATTTCTTCCAGGTAATACAGCACGAATGCCTGGCGTGCGTATTCGTGCATGCCTTCCAGGATAAACGCGATCTGTTCAAGGGCTTCAAGGGTGGTGTGGATCTGCTCCGGAGATTGAAACCCCTCCAATGCGTCCACCGTGAGGGCCAATTCCTGCAGGTAGGCTTGTTCAATCTGTCGGCGCCGCGTCTGGTCAATGATCAGGCGCCGGGCAGTGGTGCTCAGATAAGCCCGGGGTTCGCGAATGCCGGCCACGGATTCGCGCGCGTTCAGGATGCGTGCAAACGTATCCTGGGCCAGGTCGGCCGCATGATGCCGGCAGCGCAGTTTGCGTCGCAGCCAAGTGAGCAGCCAGCCATGATGCTCGCTGTAGAGCTGGGAAATTTCCCGTTGGAATGGCGGTTCACCCACAGACATAGGCGTGACTCAGGTGTTATTGAGAATGGTTTTTAATTGTGCGGCCAAGCAGCAGGTAAACGCAATAGACTCGCGTTTGAAGGGGAGTGGAGCCTGTTTTTACGGGCCTTTTCCGGTCATAAGAAAAATTTTTAAATAAAGTGCATTTAAATCAAGACATTGCGAAATTTTGCTGTATGATGCCGCCCACACCGAAAGTGAAGGGTGATTAGCTCAGCTGGGAGAGCATCTGCCTTACAAGCAGAGGGTCGGCGGTTCGATCCCGTCATCACCCACCATTCGCTTCAAGTGTTACGCGCAGCGGTAGTTCAGTCGGTTAGAATACCGGCCTGTCACGCCGGGGGTCGCGGGTTCGAGTCCCGTCCGCTGCGCCATATTCGGTAACCTGGACCACTGAACGCCAGGTCACCACAAAAAAAGCCCGCTCATTGAGCGGGCTTTTTTGTGCCTGGGATTTGGTTAGCCCGCTTTTTCTTGCGCGGCTGACGGATAGCCAGGTGCTCGAAGCAAAACGAGGCCATGCCGAACACCGCGATAAGGGTCAGAACAATCACGCCGAGGGTTGAGCTTTCCACAGTGATTTCCTAAATGATGGGATAGGAAATCACGCTAAGTGCATGGCGAAAACACCTCAATAGACCCGACGCAATCCTTACAGCGTCGGGCCCTTTATTACGTACTCTTTACGGTGCGTTGCGGCTATGGCGGTAGTCGCTGACTGCTTCATACACCGCCTTGCGCAGGCGATTGATACCG
>Ga0302347_1001292_pt1 | contig 30861 bp, 33 predicted proteins | sample PhyWR1_FD_202178 | JGI IMG/M metagenome (GOLD analysis project Ga0302347, IMG submission 202178) | Leaf surface microbial communities from wheat plants in UC Gill Tract Community Farm, Albany, California, United States - DLSL W.R1 (v2)... | ecosystem: Host-associated > Plants > Phyllosphere >... | reverse complement strand
GTGCCGCCGCCGTAGCCTTCGACCAGCTCACGCAGGGTCAGGCCGAAGGCGCGTTCCACCAGGCCACCCTGGCGGATGTTGCCGGCCAGCTGGAACGGCATGGTGCCCAGCGAACGGCCCATGCCGAAATCACGATAGAACGCTGCGCCTTTGGCCAGGATGATGGGCACCGAAGCCAGGGTGAGCACGTTGTGCACCAGCGTCGGCAGCCCAAACAGCCCCTGCAGTGCCGGCAGCGGTGGTTTGGCGCGGACAATGCCGCGCTTGCCTTCGATGGATTCGAGCAGCGCGGTTTCTTCGCCACAGATATAGGCGCCCGCCCCCACCCGCACTTCCAGGTCGAACGCCTGGCCGCTGCCGGCGACATCGCTGCCCAGGTAGCCGGCATCACGCGCCAGGGCGAAGGCCTGGTTCAGCACGCGAATGGCGTCGGGGTATTCAGAGCGCACATAGATGTAGCCCTTGTCGGCGCCCACTGCCAGGCCGGCGATGATCATGCCTTCGATCAGCAGGAAGGGGTCGCCTTCCATCAGCATGCGGTCGGCGAAGGTGCCGGAATCGCCTTCGTCGGCGTTGCAGACCACGTACTTCTGCCCGGCCCCCGCGTCCCGCACCGTACGCCACTTGATGCCGGCCGGGAACGCTGCGCCGCCCCGGCCGCGCAGACCGGAATCGAGCACGGCAGCGACCACTTCGGCCCCGTCCAGGGCCACCGCCGCTGCAAGACCGGCAAAGCCGCCGTTGGCGCGGTAGTCGTCCAGCGACAGTGGCCGGGTAATGCCGGCTCGGGCGAACAGCAGGCGTTGCTGGGTCTTGAGATAAGGTATTGCCTCGACTGGCCCCAGCGCCAGCGAGTGGCCGCCGGGTTCGCCGGCTAAAGCATCGAGCAACGATGGCACGTCCTGCGGGGTGACCGGGCCGAAACCCAGGCGACCCTGGACGCTGTCGCACTCCAGCAGCGGCTCCAGCCAGTAGAGCCCGCGCGAACTGGTGCGCTGGATCTCCACCGGCAACTGGCGGCGCGCAGCCTCGCGCTGCAAGGCATCGGCAACCTGATCGGCGCCGACGGCACGGGCGATCGAATCACAAGGGATGTACACCTTCAGCATGCTGCGTCCTCCCGGCAACCGTTCACCAGGGCGCGCAAGCGCTCCGGGGTGAGCCGTGCGTGCACCTGGCCGTCCAGTTCCAGCGCCGGCGAGCAGGCGCAGGCGCCCAGGCAGTACACCGGGCGCAGGCTGATGGCGCCGTCGGCGCTGGTGCCGTGGTCGTCCAGTGCCAGCTGCTCGCGCAGCTGCGCGGCCAGGGCCTCGGCGCCACGGCTCTGGCACGACTCGGCGCGGCACAGGCGCAGGGTGTGGCGTGCTGGCGCAGCGGTGCGGAAGTCGTGGTAGAAGCTGATTACCCCGTGCACCTCGGCCAGGCTGAGGTTCAAGGCATGGGCGATTTCGGGAATGGCGGCTTCCGGGATGAAACCGATGTCGTGCTGGATGGCGTGCAGGATCGGCAGCAGCGCGCCAGGGGTATCCTTGTCGCGCGCCAGGATGCGCTGGATCACGGGCAGGTGGAGCAATTCATCAGGCATACAGCGGACCTCGGAATCACGGACCCCGCCTGAATTGTTGTAAGGGCAGGTATCCGGCGTGTTCTGCTGCGGCGCGCCGGCCACGTCACGGTTGCGTGGTGCTGGCGGCCTCCTCGCCCACGGCCGCGCGTCTGCGCGCACTGGTCCCTAGGCATCCTGCAAGCATGGCACTTGTAGCGTTTGAGGGTTGCGTGCGAGCGACCAGGCGCATCCTGAAACCGACCTGCGGTGGTTCTGGCTGCGGGAGGGGCAGGTACAGGGGTTGCAGTAGCAGGTGCCCTGCCCTGGCAGCGCGGCAAAAGCCTGCACCATCGAGGAAACAGAGCGGCCCGTGGACCTAGAGAACCCGGTTTCCCCGGTTTCAACGCATGCCGACATCAACCTCTGGCCCGTTCAAGCGGCGCCTTTGGCCTGCTGTTCCAGCTGCAGTTGCAATGCCGGATCGAGCTGCAGTGCGGCGGCCAGTTCGTCCAGGTAGGCGCGCTCTGCGTCCTGCTGGTCGTCCACCAGCATTACGCTGGCCAGGTACATTTCCGCAGCCATGGCCGGGTCCTGGGCCGACCGGGCCACCTCGGCAGCATCGAGTGGCTTGCCGACTTCCTCATCCAGCCATTGCTGCAGTTGCGGGTCGCTGGTTTGCCGTTTGATCTCTGCGTAGATCAACTGTTGTTCCTGCTCGTCGACACGGCCGTCAGCCTTGGCTGCCGCAATCAGCGCACGCAGGATTGCATGGCTGTGGCCCTCGACCTCGGGGCCGGACAATTGATCGACCGTACGAAGTGCCGCCTGCGGGGCTGCCGCCTGGCTGCGCTGCCAGCTTTGATAGGCCTGGAACGCCATCATGCCCAACGATGCCAAGGCCGCGTAGTTGCTGCCACCCGCGGAGCGCCCCTGGGCAAAGCCGCCAGCGCTGCCGCCACTGCCACCCAACAGACCGCCCAGCAGACCACCAAGGCCGCCACCGCCGCGCGTGGCACCGCCGCCACTGAACAAGCCGCCAAGCAACCCGCCCAGGGTGTCCTGCGATGACGGGCCGGCACTTCCTTGTTGCGCTTGCGAGCCTTGCCCGGCCCTGAGTAACTGTTCAAGCAGATCACTGGTGTTCATGGCTCCGCCCTCGGCTGGTAGTCGTTGCCCAGACAAGCAACGATAGTCCCCTCAAAGCGATACGCCATGACCGTCTGGCGCGATAGCCACGCGGATGACTGTGGTGCGCCCTCGCCTCAGCTGAACACCCAGAGCACCCGGGTGGGCTTGTCGGTGAGGTTGGCGTAGCGAAACCTTGCGTGAGGTTGCAGCTGGAAACTGTCACTGGCCTGCAGCGTTACCGGCTCGCCGCCATCCAGCCAGACGGTCAGCTCGCCTTCAAGCACGAAACAGCCTTGTTCCGAACTGTCGTCCAGGTACGCCTCGCCGCTGCTGGCGCCCGGCTGCAGGTGGCTGTCAAGCATGGAGAAGGCGCCGGATATGCTGGGCGATGCCAGCACATCGGTGATACCGCCGGCCAAGTGCAGCGTGCGACGCTCGTGAGGGCGGGTGACCCAGTCGAGTTCGCGGGGCTTTTCCAGCTTGTAGAAATAGGCCGTCGACACGCCAAGCTCTTCACTGATGGCCGTGAGGTCGGCCACGGTCGGGCGCGATACGCCGCGCTCGACCTGGGACAGAAAGCCCACCGAACGGCCGATGCGCTGGGCCAGTTCGCCCAAGGTGAGGCCTTTGAACTTGCGCAGGTCGCGAATCAGTACTGCCAGGCCTTCGACTTCTTCATGCACTTTCATAGTTGAATCGCGACTTTCGGACGGGAAATTGATGCCCTGAAAAGTACATGATTCACCTGACAAAGCAAAATGCCTTGGCGCGGCTGCCTCAGGAATAATTGTCCCGAAACAAATGTAGCAGCCTTGTGCTGCGAAGCGCCGCGCGGGCGGCGCTCGATCTCACAGGCGCTGAATATGGACAGCCAGGCCCTCTATCCTTAACGAACCGCCTCGTACGTCAAATCCAGGCACGTGCGCGCTTTTGCCACCAGTTCGTCGATTTCCTCGATGCTGATCACCAGCGGCGGCGCGATGATCATGGTGTCGCCCACGGCGCGCATGATCAGGCCGTTGTCGAAGCAGTGCTGGCGACAGATCATGCCGACACCTTTGCCTTCATGACGGGCACGGGTGGCCTTGTCTTTCACCAGCTCGATCGCACCGAGCATGCCCAGGCCGCGCACTTCGCCTACCAGCGGGTGGTCGGCCAGCTCGCGCAGGCGTTGTTGCAGATAAGGCGCGGTTTTTTCCCGGACCTGCTCGATGATCTGCTCGTCCCGCAGGATCCGCAGGTTCTCCAGGCCCACCGCAGCCGCCACCGGGTGCCCGGAATAGGTGAAGCCGTGGTTGAAATCGCCGCCTTCGCTGATGACCTTGGCCACGTCGTCCCGCACGATCACACCGCCCATGGGAATGTAGCCAGAGGTAAGGCCCTTGGCGATGGTCATCAGGTCGGGCTTGAGGTCGTAGTAATCGGTACCGAACCACTCCCCGGTACGGCCGAAGCCGCAGATCACTTCATCGGCGACGAACAGGATGTCGTATCTGGCGAGGATTTCCTTGATCTTCGGCCAGTAGGTCTGCGGCGGGATGATCACGCCACCGGCGCCCTGGATGGGTTCGGCGATAAACGCGGCGACATTGTCCACGCCCACTTCCAGGATCTTTTTCTCCAGCTGCTCGGCCGCCCACACGCCGAAGTCGGCCTCGGTCATGTCGCCGCCTTCGCCATACCAGTAGGGCTGCGGGATGTGCACGATATCCGGGATCACCCCGCCCTGCTGGTGCATGCCGCTCATGCCGCCCAGGGCCGCGCCTGCCACGGTGGAGCCGTGGTAGCCGTTGATGCGGCCGATGATGACCTTCTTGCTGCTCTGGCCCTTGATCGCCCAGTAGTGGCGGACCATGCGCAGCACGGTGTCGTTACCTTCCGAGCCGGAGCCGGTGAAAAACACATGGTTCATGCCTTGCGGCGCCACATCGGCGATGGCCTTGGCCAGCTCCAGCGCCGGTGGGTGCGCGGTCTGGAAAAACAGGTTGTAGTACGGCAACTGTTTCATCTGCTGACTGGCAACCTCGGCCAGCTCATCGCGACCATAGCCGACCGCCACGCACCACAGGCCGGCCATGCCATCGAGGATCTTGTTGCCCTCGCTGTCCCAGAGGTATACGCCCTTGGCCGAGGTGATGATGCGCGGGCCTTTCTCGGCCAGTTGCTTCACGTCGCTGAACGGGGCCAGGTGATGGTCACGGCTCATGGCCTGCCAGGCGAGGGTTTGCGAATTCTGTTCACGCATTGACTTCACTCCATCAAGTTGCGCAGCCGTGCTGCGCGGGTATTTTTGCAGTGGGGACGGTCGGTATTCAGGCCGACTTCAACAGCGTCTGGCGCAGTACCGAACGATGCCGACAGGCCTTGCCGAAGGCCTGGAAGATGGCCAGGTAATGGGGGTTGTCCATCACCTGAAACTCGGGGTGCCATTGCACGGCCAGGGCAAAACCCTTGCTGTTGCGTACCGAAATTGCTTCGACCAGGCCATCGGGCGCCAGCGCCTCCACCCGCAGCCCGTGCGCCAATACGTCGATGCCCTGGGCATGAATGGAATTGACCTCGATGATCGCCGGCAAGCCCATGCGCTCGAGCATGCCGCCCGGCTCGATATGCAAGGCGTGACGCGGGCCATATTGCTTGTCGATGGGCTCGTCCTTGCCTTCGCGGTGGTCCATGAACACGCCGGTCTGGTGAACGTTCTGGTGCAGGGTGCCGCCCAGCGCCACGTTCATTTCCTGAAACCCACGGCAAATGCCCAGCACCGGCACCCCGGCGGCAATGGCCGCACGCATCAGCGGCAAGGTGGTGGCATCACGCAAAGGGTCGTGATGGGTGCCTGCGGCACTCGCCGGCCCGTTGTAGTGGAACGGTTCGATGTTGGACGGCGAACCGGTGAAGATCAGCCCATCCACCACGTCGAGGATATCGGCGCTGTCCATCAGCTCTGCCAGGCTGGGAATCACGATCGGCAAGCCGGACGCGGCCTTGGCTGCCGCACGCGCGTACTTCTCGCTGATGGTCTGGGTTGCATGCTGTTCAATCATGCTGGTGCATGCGGTAATGCCGATAACGGGCACACGGGGCATATCTTCCTCCGGCAAATCCATATTGCGCGTTGTATTGAAACGCTAGAAAGAAAGGGCGCAGCGTCGCTGTTCGAGCGCCAGCACCTACAAGAACCAGCGGTACTCGCGGGCATCGATGTGCTGCATGAAGTCCAGTTGTTCCTGGTATTTGTTTTCGCAATAGACCATCACGAACTCACTGCCCAGGCCCTCGTTCAGGACCGGGTGGTGCCGCATGGCGGCCAGGGCGCTGAGGGCATCCTTGGGGAAATCGATGCCGCTCTGGCGGTTGTCGTTCAGCGGGGCGATAGGTTCGACGCCGCGATCCAGGCCATGCTCCATGCCGGTGAGGATGGCGGCCAGCACCAGGTACGGGTTGGCATCGGCGCCAGCGAGGCGGTGCTCGATGCGCAGGTTGCGCGGGTCGGACTCGGGTATGCGAATGCACGCATCGCGGTCTTCGAAGCCCCAGCTGGCCTTGCTCGCCGCGTTGACCATGGCGCCATAACGGCGGTAGGCGTTGTGGTTGGGGGCGAAGATCGGCATGCAGTGGGGCAGCAGCTCCAGGCACCCGGCCACCGCATGGCGCAGCTTGCGCTGTTCGGCGCCGGCCAGAATGTTGTTGCCGGCGTCGTCGTACAGGCTTACGTGTACATGCATGCCGCTGCCCGGTGCGTGCAGGTACGGCTTGCTCATGAAGCTGGCACGGTAGCCGTGCTTCAGGGCGATGCCACGGGTACTGCGGCAGAACAGTGCCGACCAGTCCGCCGCACTGAGGGCATCGTCGCTGTGGGAGAAATTGATCTCGAACTGGCCTGGGCCCAGCTCCGCCGTGATGACGTTGGCCGGCACGCCCTGCTCGTTGGCGCCATCGACCATTTCGTGCAGCACCGACGAGAACCGCGACAAGCGCTCGATGTGCATGTTCGGCTGGTCGTCCGGGTCTTCGCTCGCGGTGTCGCGTGGGTATTGCGGCTGGCCGTTGGCGAGCTTGCGGTCGAACAGGTAGAACTCCAGCTCGAAAGCCACTACCGGGCGGATACCACGCCTGGCCAGGCGCTGGATGACGCGGGCCAGCACTTCACGGGGCTCGAACTCGATAGGTTTGGCGGTGCCGTCGGAGGTGATAAGCATCTGGGCGATCATTTCCTGCTCCCAGCGCACCGGCTTCAGGGTACCCGGCACCAGGCGCCGTGCAGCATCCGGGTCGCCGTCGGCGAAGCAGTAGTCACCAATCGGGTACAGGCCACCCTGGGTACCCAGCAGCACACAGTTCTGCGGCAACTTCAGTGGCGTGCCGGCGGCGACTTTTTCCAGCATGTCCATGGGGTAGCGCTTGCCGTAGAAGTGCCCGGGGATATCCAGCGCAATCAGGTCGACATAACGTATGGCCGGGTACTGCGCCCGGAACGAGCGCACTTCAGTCAGCAGATCCGGAAAGATGACACTCATCTTCTTGTCCTTGTGAGGTGAACGAATTCAGTTGAAGACCCAGAGCACACGGGTGGGTTTGTCCGTCAGGTTGGCGTAGCGAAACTGCGCATGCGGGTGCAGCTGGAAGCAGTCGTTGGCTTGCAGGGTCACGGCATCGCCCTGGTCCAGCCACACCGTGAGCTCGCCTTCAAGCACGAAACAGCCCTGCTCGGAACGGTCACTGAGGTACGGCTCGCCACTGCTGGCGCCTGGCTCGAGATGGCTGTCGAGCATGGAGAAGGCGCCGGCGATGGTGGGCGACGCCAGCACATCGGTGATGCCCGATTCCAGATACAGCGTGCGCCGCTCGTGGGGGCGCGTGACCCAGCTGACGCTGCGGGGCTTGCTGAGGTTGTAGAAGTACGCGGTGGACACACCGAGCGCTTCGCTGATGGCGGTGAGGTCTGCAACCGTAGGGCGCGAGACACCGCGTTCAACCTGGGAGAGAAAGCCGACCGAGCGGTTGATGCGCTCGGCCAGCTCGCCCAGGGTCAGGTTCTTGAATTTGCGCAGGTCGTGAACAAGGATTGCGAGGGCTTCAAGCTCTTCGTGCATCTTCATGATTCGGACTGCCGTGAAATTTTTAGAGTTATTTTTCATGAAAAAATACACTAAAATTTTCACGAGTCAAGTGAGGGGTGACTGATTACCCAAGTACCAGTCAGTCAAGCACGTTGGGCTGATAGGTGATCGACATGGCAGTTTCAGCGCCTGTGAAATCGAGCGCCGCCCGCGCGGCGCTTCGCGGGTGAATCGGATCGCCGCACCGCCGCTCCCACATTCGTTGCAACGTACCAAACCTGTCAGGCCATGGTTGTCAGCCTTGTTGGCTTGACTGGATTTCTCGGTTGGCCACTCTGCAGCATCACCTGTCTCAAGCCATACACTGAACGATCAGGTATGGCACAGCCAGCCATCACCGGCCCAGACGCATGGCAGGCCAAGTTGGTAGACTATGCGCATTCCCCAAATCCACCCGGCTGCGCAGTACCCGGCCGGGTATCAGATATGTGCCCCAGATGCCCCAAGAATCCGCTGTAATTCAAGGCGCGGAACCGTCCCGCCGGTTTTCCGTTGCACCGATGATGGATCGGGTCGATTAAACGGGAAGGCCCAGTGTTTACTGGGTAGAAACGACGCTTGAAGATTTGCTAAAGCAAAAATTCAGCAAGGAAGGCAGGATGACCATTGATTTGGTCATTTTTTGGGCAGGATTGAGGGGGCACTCCGGTATGGCACTGCCGGTGTTTCTCACAGTCTACGGTCATGATCCCGAATGCTGTGGGTCACCACGCCCCACACCTCGAACTGGTCGCCTTCGAGAATGTACCGGGACGGGTATTTCGGATTGTCCGCCATCAGGACAACCCTGCCCTCTCGAATGACCATGCGCTTGCATGTCGCTTCGCCGTTCACCGCGGCGATGATGATGTGTCCCGACCGGGACTCAACCAGGCGGTCGACCACCAGCAGGTCACCGGAAAAGATGCCGGCACCCTGCATGCTGTCGCCATCCACCTTAACCAGGTAAACGCTGGGCGTGCGCAGGTGTATCAGGTCGTCAATCGAGACCAGCTTGTCGTCGGCTTCGATGGGCAGGGCTGCGTTCATGATGGGTGGCCATATGCTGTATATGGATACAGTATCGTATGGCAGAGCTTGCGCGGGCAACTGCCGATCGGCGGCCTAATGCAACGGCGGCAGATCCTTCCCTCGCGCCTTCGCAATCACCCGGAGCTGGTAATCCGCAACCAGTTGGAACAGCGATTCGGCCAGGAGGCGCAACCTCTCGATCTCTTCCGCCGGCGCGCCATAGCCCTGAGCCTCGTGATACGCGCGCATGGCGTCGATAGCCTGCTGCATCATCGGCTCGCCATCCTCGACCATCCCGATAAAGGTGCGCTTGTCCACTTCCATGCTCTGCTTACTTGGTCAGGCCATTATAGATCGACTCACACGCCAGCCCCGCTATTCGGCTTCGCTCAAGCGCTGCTGCGCAGCTGCCCGCCATTCGGTCAGCTTCTTCAAGCAATCCCCCGAGCACCACGACGGCAGAGGTTCCTGCCTGGCGCTGCTGGGCAGCGATGGTATCGCAGGTGGCTGATCGGCTGGCGCGCAGTCGGTCGATTTCCCCGCGCAACCCACCAGCAGCAGACTCAGCAGTAGCGGCGCGGCCTTGGGCCAGCTCCAGTTTCTGTCGTGCACTCTCGCCCTCCTCGTCCGCCACGGCTTGGCGTCGCTTTTCTTCTGTTCTGGCCTGAGCGGCTGCGCGCCGATCACGTTCTGCAACCTGCAGGCGGTAATCGGATAGCTCCGACCTTGCGGCCGACGCCTCCGATTTTCCCGCTCCTACGCGAATTTCCTGGGCTCCAGCCACCAGCACCATGGCGATTAACCACCAGCACCAACTCGGCACCGCGCCAAGCCAAGTCACGCCAGCACTGCCTTCAGCGCGGCGGCATAGTTGCGCTTGAACTTCGCCCGAAGCTCCTCGGGCTGACGGTCATACGCGCCAGGCCGCCAGACCCGCAGGTACAGCGCCCAGGCTCCCTGCTCATCCCCTGCCGCCGGCAACGGCTTCGGATCGGTCCACAGCAGCAGCCGGGCCAGCGCAGCAGCCAGAACCGGATCTCGGCCGATGGCCTGGTAGATCGAGTCGGCATTGAACGCCACGCCGCGCGCGCGGCAGACATCTTGGGTCTTGGCCTTGACCGCGCCGTGGGTCATGACCCCAACGACTCCCCCGCCCTTCTCGAACTGGTAGTCGCCCCGGGCCGGCCCCTTGACCTGTTGCTCAAGCCGCGTCGGGTTTTCCTGCAGGTTTATGGCATGAAGGATGACCCTCGCGGGGCGCGTGCCCATCTGCGGCGGCAGCAGGGCCAGGCCTTCTCGGATATCGGTATCCAGTGACATGGTTTCTCCAGGCGAAAGAAAGCCCGCGCATGGCGGGCTACATGAATTTCAGGCACAAAAAAACCGCTCAAGGCGTCCGGTGCTAGGAATTGTTAGCGTCAAACGGTGATGCCGAGGCGGGCCATGCGAGTTCGAATAGCCGCGACCTGAGCAGCCAGCTCCGCATCGGTCAGATACACCGAGTGAATACCGGCAAAGCTGATGTCGACCTGTCCGGCAAAGCCGGTGGTGCCGCTACCAATCCTGAATTTCGTATCAGTCAAAACCCGTGGACTCAGGTTTGCGCTGATCGCAACAGCACCGCGCGTCACGTTCCTGACTTCGTTGCCACTGGAGCTGCGAGTGCGAAGTACTCGGATAGCCCAGTTGGTTGGTGTTTCTCCGCTCAACGCCTGCTGAGCAGATGAAGCGCCACCTGCTCCGTTGCTGCGGGATGCGCCGCCGGTCAGGGTCGTCGGCGCGACATGAAATAAGGATGCACCGAACGACTGGCCGGTGAACCCAGGTGTGACGGCATTCCCTCGGTAGTTGCCGATATAAAACGGCGTGTTCGCATCACCACTCGTAGAAGAGCCTTCGGGGATAGCAGAAACGGCCCGACCCACAATGATCAGTGTTTGCTCTTCGGTTTCTGCGATATCCGTCTGGATGTAATTCTCCAAGCCTTTGAAGCGGCCATAACCTGCAAATGCGACAGGAGCGCCAACGATCACAGCGTCGGATTTGCCGATCACTCGATTGCGAGAGAACCTGGAAGCCTCTGTATCAAAGGTAAACCACCCTTCAAGGCCTCGGGTGACCGGAGGGATGACTTTCGAATACCAAGGCGCGATAGTGCCGTTCGCAACAAGCTTGATGCCCATGTTATTTCCTTTTTCAGATTTCAGATGAGGTTAAGTGCTGCGGCAACAACGAATGGCGCCATCGACTTGTAGTAGCCGTGCCGGGCCGCACCAAATGGGTGGATGGGATCGCTCCAGTCTCCAGCAATGAAGCCATCAGGACCTGGCGCCCCGGCCGGAAGCGAGTAGCCACCCTCTGGATTGGTCATGGCCCAGAGCGGCGCTATTTTTAGCAAGGGATTCCCCAGCGCAACTGCAGCCGCCTGCATCGCGCGGATGATTGGGACGTAGTGGGAGGTCCAGAGAGCATTGCGCTCCGTGTTTACGGAAGTTGCCGGCAAGGTCCGTATAATCCGCGACAAAGGAAACGCTGCATTGATCTGAGCATGCATAAGCAGATCATCTGAATAAACGTTTTCATAAACTTCAGCGGCAGACCTATCCCGAGCATTATTGGTGCCGAGCGCATTGATGACGATATCGGGAGTGTCCAAACCGAAACGCGCCTGATAATAGGCAGGATCAAACACATAGCCGTTGCGAACCACGCTGCTTGGGTCTGCCCCAGTAGCAAGGCGAAGGAACGGGTTGTACTGTACTTTCTCCGATTTCGTCATTGCGCTGTAAATGGCCTCTTGGCCATCAGCAACAATCTGCGCACGATCGGTTACGGAGTAGGTGTAGTCTCCGGTCTCCCACCCGGCTCTGGCTTCGCCGAGCGGGCCAAGATTCCCGGATCCATTGAAAGTCGTCGTACCGTTAACGGTGCCAATGAAGGTTGGCGCATACCCCAACTCTGACAGGTATTGCCCCAGGAGCATTGCGCCCTGGTTGTTGCCAATGCTATCAGCGATCAGCAGTATCTTGATCGGCACCGGCTCCGACTGCACCGGTACGCTCTTGATCGTCAGATTCATGAAGCGACGATCATTAGGCTTTTCCAGGGTGCGCAGGTTGAGCACCACGGACTCCCCCAAGTCCGGCCCACTAATCGTCAATATTGCCCCCGAGCACTCCGCCGCTGTCGCAATGCTGGTTGCAGTTGCCACAACCTGTGGCGCCTGATCTCGCCGAACCAGCAAGCTCTGCACATATATATGCGATGGAGAATTTTCAGATACAGCAAGTACCGGCGCAAAAAGGAGCCCATCTGCAAATGGATCTATTGTCACAGCACCCGAGGCGCTATCTCCATTGAATGCCCCAAGTACGGAGCCGAAATCATCAACGACGTAAAGGCCTGGCATGTCCGTAGGCTGAATCTCGAGTGGCCCTGCAAGGGTTCTACGCTCATCTGCGTAGAATGCCGCCCCCCCCTCAGAGTCCCCTACAATCGTCGTGGAGTCTTCTGATACAACGCCAAACGATGGACCTGTCATCCGCTTGTCAGTAAGTACGAATTGCTGCCCGCCTTCGCCGTCAACCACCGAGAGGATCTGAACCTCTTCAGCCTGATAGCTTGTTGGCCCGACGAGACTCTTAATCTCACGAAGAGCTTGTGCATTTGGGTAGCTATCAACGAACGCCGCAGCGCCTTCCTCATTGCGGTACACGCTCACATACTCGTCGTCACCACTCGAAAGCACGCTGAAGTTGGTGCCGTCCACTGTCCCAGCCAAACCTGATGCCACAGAAGCATAAGGCATGGCACCGCCGAGCAATGTCGCCAGGTTCGTCATCACCATCGCATTGGTTGGCCGGATTACCCCGCCACCAACATCCATCATCTTCACTTCGGGCGACAGCAGTAGCTCGTTCGTCGTCCCGACAATCCGGTCCAGCTTCTGAAGGGTCTGTTGGCCGCTCATCAAATCTTCCTCAATAAAAAACCCGCACTGGGCGGGCTTGGTAACTTCTGCGGCGTCATGCCGGCGGGAACTGGTCGTCGTAGGTGTAAACGCGGCCGTCGTAGGGCATGGCTTTCATGGCGCTATTGCCGTTGGCGGGATCGGATAGCGTGATCAGAGCCGGGTACGCCCAACGTGCCGCAGGCCCGAACAGAATGTGCGGTGGCTCCAACGGGCCATCCACCTCGGGCGTGAAGTCGAGAGCATCGACCCTGGCGGTGTACTCATCCACTTGCGTTGCGGTCCACGGCCCTGACAGATTTCCGTCTAGTTTTCGAACGCCGATGAGGTGCTCTCCACCCGCGCTGAAATCTAGCGGCTCAGAAGACGTCAGCATCGTTCCTGACCCTGTCACCTCAAAGGCCAGCAGGATCGAGCTCTTGCATCGCCTGTCATCGCCAACAGCCGCGAAGCTCAGGTAACCGCTGTTGCTGCCATCCATCTCGGTTTCCCAGGTGTAGATGTCGGTTCTGAACTTCTGGTGGCCGCGCCGGCGCATACCGACCCGCCAGGCTCTGGTCCTGTCGCTGACGCCCGGCATCTTGATCTTCTCGACCTTGGTGCCCAGATCACCTGGCCAGCGGCATTCGACCGTCTCCCACGCCCAGGTGGTGCGCGAAAAGAACTCCACATCCACGCCGTCGAAGTCGTTGATCGACGGCATAGCGCCGCTGATCTTCAGCATCTTGGTCATGTTCTGTGGGGAGTAGGTCTGCGTCTTCGGGCCGTAGGTCACGTCGAATGCAGCCCTGGCACTATCACGAACCGGGCGCAGCAGGCCCCGGAAGGTCACCAGTTCACCAAAGCCACACGCCAGCGCGTTGTTGATCATGTCCTTGACCGTGATCGTCGACTCCAGCGTCTCGTCGTAGGTGTCGCCGCGTGCCACGCAGGTGTTGTGGAAGGCCTGCCACTCGGGCAGATCCAGGTCGTCGTCCGTGTACCCTCGCTGCTTCAGCTGGTAGATGCACCAGGGCACGATGTCGCGGGTTGGTCCGGTACCGCCCTCCATCAGCGGAAGAATGCGGGTTACCTCGCCGCTCACCTGGCTTTCCGATTGCGCCGAAATACGGTCTCCACCCCGAATGTTGGCGGTCATCACGGTCAGGCCTGGGTAGCTCGTGGGCGAGCTCTGCATCCGCCCGCGCAGATCCGTCCATGTAGCATCATCCCGCGCTTCGTCGTTGATCCGGCCCGGGCGGTCCTTGTACAGCTTGCGCACTCTGGCCTCGGCACGCATCGCATAGGGAAGCGCGACGCGGCCGGTGAAACCCTGTGCATCCAGCGACCCGCCGTAGTTCATCTGCTCGAGCACGGTCCAGTCTCCTGCCACGTCCATGTCGCGGTACTCGAAGACGTAATAGGTCGGGATCTCGTAAATCTGCCCTTCCCTGCCAATGCCGGCCAGGCCGTTGGCGTAGGTGACCGACCACTCCAGCTCGATGACTTTCTCGTTGTCCGGGCAGCAGGCGAACGGGCCGCGATAGCCGCCCTGCAGGTTCGAGGCGTCCAGCGTGATCAGGCCGTTTACAGTCTGCATCGTGTTGAAGCCTGGCCAGCCGGCATCGGTAGAGCCGGACGAGGTCAGGCGCTCCACTTCCAGCAGGCTGGTGCTGTAGGCAGTGATCCGGTACCGCAACCCGCGCGGCCCGATGGTGGCCAGACCCTGCCCCAGCGCCAGGCCGACCACCGGCGATCCGCCGTCGTAGTCCAGCGTCATTTCCGCTGGCTGCTCGGGAATTGCGCCGGTCGTTGCCGTGCCGGCGACCCCGACCGGTGACGAGCCCAGAATGGTTGATGCTCCGGTCGCTGTGATGGCCTGGCCAGCAAAAGGGGTGAGCTCAACGAAGCGCAGGCGTCCGCTGCTCTGCTGCGCCTGGAATGGCGTGCCGCTCAGCAGGGTATTCAGTGCAGACACGAGGCCGGCGAGATCGGTTGTGGCTGTGTTCAGCGTCACCGGGTAGGTTGATGCGCCCCGTACCAGGCTGAAGCTCAGCGGCGTGACATTGAAGTCGTACCGGCTGGGCGCGGCTGAGCCGGTCAGCGTAGAGGCGGTGCCAGGGTTGGCGGGCACAGCTGGGCTGTAGGGCGTATAGCTGTGCACCACATACAGACCCGCGTTCGCCCCGGCCACCTCAATTAGCATGCCCACGCTCGGGTTCAGCATCTCCAGCGGGCCACGGATGATGTCGCGCCCGGCGCCGCCGTCGATCACCGTGTAGGTGTACGGCGCGAGCACGCGGATGATGATGCCGTTCGACCAGTCAGCCGGGAACTGGCCGGAGCCGGCCGGCACGCTTATGGTTTCGCCAACGAATTGGTACGCCGACGCCGTAGCTGACCGGGTCAGGTCGGTGGCCATGGTCAGCTCGAGGCCTGCAGAGCCACTGGAGCTTGCCCCGACCTCTGGGGCGTTGAACCAGTTGATGTGCGCCGGATCTGCCGAAAGGTCAGAACCTGGCGGGTAGATCGTGAACGTCGCGTCGGCGCCCAGGGAAATCAGTGGCGTTTCGCCGACCTTGACCTTGGAGAGCGGCACCTCGTACTCGCCTTCGCCGATGTAAAGCAGCATTTCCACGCGCTGGTCGCGCGGCGCGACATAGACCCGGCGAGGCTGGGCGAGATAGGCCGGATAAACCCGCTGGTTTCCTGCCACCTGGCGCACTGGCTCGCCCAGTTTGACCTTGTTGCCCTTGGCGCTGGCCTCGGTCAGGGGGTCGCCCTGCTGGGTGCCGGCGCTGGATGGCATGCCTGGCATCTTCGGCATGATCGACTTCAGCACCGCCTTCGCGCCCTTGAAAAGCGCGAAGGTGATGGAGAATGGGTCGGTGCCCTTGGGCTCGCGGTAGATCTGGAGCAGGTCGGACGGCTTGAACTTCACCTTGTGCCACAGGTGCTGCTCGATCACCTCATCGTTCAGCAGCACGCTGATTGGCGGGCTTTCCCGGCGCTCATACGACGGGGCCAGGGACTGCAGCCACTCCTCGATAGACATGCGGCGGTCGGTCTTCCAGGTGCCGAGAGGCGCCGTATCACTAAGCTTGTTCGGGTAGAACTCGATCACGGTAATAGACCACCTTGGGGTGAGCGGCTTCGAATTCGCCAGTTGTTCGGAGGCAGGCGCCGCCGGGGTTTGTGTCCAGAACCTTCAGCCGTCCCTCGCTTTCCACCACCACGCCTACGTGCAGGCACAGCGCACCGCGGAACACGGCGGCAATGGCGCCTGGCTCGGGCTGGCACTCTTCCATGCCTTGGCGAATGTCGTGATAGGCCTCGGTGTTTGCCCTGGGCTTGTTCTTGCCCACGGAGCCCAGGCTGGGCAACAGCGGCAGGCCGAACACCTCGTGGCGCACGGCGATGCACAGGCCCCAGCAATCGAAGGCAAAAGGCCCCCGTGCACCCTCGCGATACGGGGCGCGCTTGAATTTATCGATCATGGTCAGATGTACTTCAGGCCAGGTGCCAAGGATGTGGTAAGTACGGTGCGAAGACCGTTGGTGTTGAGCAGGTCGAAGAAGCCTGCGGTGAGCTTGGCCACGTCGTTCTCATACTCCCGGCTGAGCAGCGTCATGCGATACCGCTCTTGCGGGAACGAAAGGTCTTCAGCCAGGTAGCGCCGGAAGGTGATGATGAAGCGCTTGTCGGCAGCCTTGGCCGCCTCCACCACCTCCTGTACCTCGCCCGTCACGTTGTCCAGGCCCAGCACCAGGTTCTGAAACGCGCTGTTGTCGTTCTTGGGCAGGGCCAGGTCCATGGCCATCGCGATGAAGGTCAGCGTGCGGCCGTCTTCGGTGGTGCACACCCGGTCCTCCCACCCAGAGCAGTACAGGTGGGATACGGTGCCCCCCTCCTCCCGCGCCTCGATCGTGTCGACCAGTTCCCCGCGCCCCGAGGCATAGCACTCTTCGATCAGGCTCATCCGAAGTACTCCGTGTGCCATTTCTCAAGGATGGATTGCAGGCCGTCGTTGAACTGGTCGAGCGGCATGCCAAGGTAGGCGCCGAGGTACTGATCCTCGGTGTAGACCGGTCGGGTTTTGAACTCCAGTTCCGCCGAGAACCGCCAGCGGCTGATCTGAGTCAGCTCACCGCCGGTATACATGCTTTTGAAGTGCACCAGATGCACCTGCATGCCCAGCGGGGTTTGGAGTGGCATCTCGAACCAGTCAGCGCCGAGATTGATGCTCCAGGTGTGCCATCCCTCGAAGAGGGCCGCTTCCTTCTCGCTAAAGTTGAAGGTAAATCGCGCAGAAGTCGGGGGTTTCCTTGTCCTGATCCGGTACCTGGTGCGGCCCGTGACCATCGGCGTAGCCCGCATCGGATCAACCGTGCTCAGGCCATACCCCTCCTGCAGAGGAAGTGGCAATTCTGCCGGGTATTGAATCATTGCCATTCCTCAGCTGAGGTTCGTTTAGGTGAGAGGGCTGAGGCCCAGCGCTTCCTCGATGCGGGCAAGCCGCCGTTGTAGCAGGAGCTCTTTCTCATCGGGCTGAGCTGGCTCAGGGTCGGGCACAGTCGCGCCCGGCCCGGTCCCGGCCCCGTCGGTTTCTGTGGTCATGGGATTTCCCTACGTTGGATTGCGCTGGAGCCCGAAGGCTGCTTGTAGTGCCTGGGCGCGCTCACCATCACCCCAGATGTCTGCCACAAAGGCGTCAATCTCAAGCTGGCCGTTATCGCCAGTGCGCTGACCTACTGTGCCTGCGCGGGACCGGTCCTCGATGAGGTTCACCGTGACGTTCGGCTGGGGCGCTGCAGCGACTGTTGCCTGGCTGCTGCCGGCCTGCGTCGTAGCGGGCGCGCTAGAACCTCCAGCCACTGATACCCGCTCGTTCGAGTTGATCGCTTCCAGAAGCGACCGGTTGCGCTTGGTCGCCGCGGCATTCACAACGAACTCGCCGTCACTCAGCCGGGCCATGATGCTGTCGGAGGTGCCGGTGCCGGAGCCGGAAACGTAGCCGCCAGTGGCGAAGCCAGGGATCACGGCCAGGCTTGTGGCCAGGGCCGTAGTAGAGGTAAGGGCGGCTGCAGCCGGCACGGAGTTGGCGCCCAGCGTTGCCAGGGATGCCATCGCCGCCGCCGGCGCCCAGGCCGTGGCCGTGGTACCCGCCAGGATCATGCTCTGGCCAGCCGCCGCAGTTCCAAGCGTGGCATTCAGAGCCGCATTCAGCGCCATCTGCACGCCCATCCGCACGAAGCCGGTGATGATCTCGCGTACCACGTTGCTGGCGATGTCGCCCAAGGTGCTGAACGACAACTGCCCGCTCATGATCGCGTCAGTGATGTCGTACGAGATCGAGTTGAACGCACTCGAGAAGATCGATTGAGTCTGCCCGGCGACGTCGCGCGCCTGGTTGCCGAAGTTCTGCACCGCCGCCGTCCACCCGTTGATCGGGTTGAGCATGGCCTGGTCGATCTGCGCCCAGCCCGCCTGCATCGCTGCAAGCTGCTGAGGCAGGAACTCGTTGATGGCGTCGATCTGCCCCTGCAGGGCCTGGCGCTGCTTTTCGTCCGTGGCATTGGCCAGCTCGGTCTGTAGTTGCAGCAGCCTGTCGTTGGTCTGCATCTCCAGGTTGAGCCGCTGCTGCATGCGCGAGGCCTGCAAGTCCCCCATGCCTATGCTGGCAGCATCAAGCGCATACTGGTCGCGCTCGTTGGCGAGCTGCTTCTGCAGCTGGGCCCGGTACTGCTCTACAGCGGTAAGCCCCTGGGCGCCCTTGATAGCTGCGGCGTAGTTGGTCGAGGACTGAGCAAGGGACTTGCTGTATTCCTCTTGGGTTATCTTACCCCTACTGAAGGCCAGTTGAAGCTGAGCCTCCTCCTTGGCAAGAGCCCTGGCCGCCTCCGCTGCTGGGTCGTATTGGGCATACAGGCGAGAGAAGGTGTTGAGCGCCTCAGGTAGGCCCTTACCTTGCGCTGCCGCAGCTTTTGTAGCTGCTGCAGCAGCAGCCTTGGAAGCCTTTTCTGCTGCAGCCTTGGCGTCTTTCTCCTCTGCGTACTTCAGCAGCAGCTTTTCCTGCTCCGGCAGAAGCTTGCCGAGTTCACCTGTTTCAATGGCGTACCTGACTTTCGCCGCCTCAGTGTTTTCACCTTGAAGGGCGGCCTGCTTCTTGAGGCTGGCCAGCATTTTTTCGTATTCAGCATTGACGACTGTGGACGGCTCTTCGCCTTTCGGCTTCTGCGCGCCAGTTCCGGCCGCCGCCGACTCCATCTTGCTCACGATCGCTCTGATCGCTGTGGATTTTCCCTCAAGCTCTTTGATCTCGGCGTCAATCTCTGCCCGGTCGTAAAACTTGAACTTGAAAAAGACCGTATCAGCCGCGTCATCCTTTGCCAGCCGCGACCTTGCATTCTGCAGATCACGAATACCGGCCGTGGTGACGCTGAGCTCATTGTTCAGCCCGGCCACGGTCTGCTTGTCCTTGCGGAAGAAGTCCAAGAATTCGCCTGAGTTGAAGCCATCCATGGCGCGCGCAAGTGCAGCAATCCCGCCAGCTAGCCTACTGCTTGCCCCGGTGGCCTCGTCCAGCCTGCCGACCGTGGTTATCAAGGCGTTATTGAAGGAGGTGATCGCTTGGCTGACGGTAAGCGTCATTGCCGAGCTTAGCTCGTCGACCTTGTCTTTCTGATTCTGGAGGGCCTTTACCACCGCCTCGGATGTCAGCTTGCCTTCTGCGCCCATTGCCCTCAGCTGGCCGATCGTTACTCCAAGGCCGCGAGCGATTGCCTGGGCCAAAGCCGGAGTTTGCTCCATGATCGAGTTCAATTCGTCGCCACGCAGCGTTCCAGACGCCAGCGCCTGGCCAAACTGAACCATGGCGGCATCAGCGGCCTGTGCACTGGCACCGCTGAGCGCCACGGTTTTTGCCACCGTTTCGGTAACGCTGGCCACATCAGAGAAGTCGAGCCCGAGCTGACGTGCGTTCTGCGCAACACGCTGGTAGACCTGGGCGGTAACCTCAAGGGACTGGCGTGCGTTCTGGGCTACCTGGTAAACCGACTCCTGCGCAAATGCGAGCTGTTCTGCGCTCTCAGTTACCAGGCGCAGGCGGTTTGTCAGGTTTACGTACTGCTCGGCCGCAGCCGCGATCTTAGCGACACTGAATGCGGCCGCTATTGGCCCAGCCAGCCCGGTGACAGCCGAAGCTAGCCGGTCTGTCTGGCCTTCTAGCGTCCTAACTCGCGAAGCGGTCGTCGATGCCTGATTGCCCATCTCGCGGATACCGGCCTCGGCCCTATCCATTGCCGGGTCAACCCGGTTACCGGCCGACTCCAGGGAATTCAAATCCCTGGTCATCGCTCGAGCATCACGCTGAGCGCCTCTGGAGTCGATAGTAACCGCCAGGCGAGACTCTTGGTTCATACAAACTCCGGGCACAAAAAAACCCGCGCTCGGCGGGCTTCGGTTGAATGTCTGCTCAGTCTGCGACCGGCTCTAGGTCTGAGGAGCAGTGCTTGCACTTGATGGCTTCTCGCTGAACCACCTCAGCGCAGTAAGGGCACTTCCTATAGCCGGCTGATGATCCGAACTTTTTGGCGATTTCGATGCTTTTGCTGTCATCAATGCCGACTGGATTTACCAGCCATATGGCAATCAGGGCAAAGATCGAAAACAGGAACCCAAGCACGAACCATGCGCCGGCGCTGCGTCCTTTCTGCTTGGCGAAATACGCCGTCACAGCGGCTACGGCCAGCCAAACGATCAAAATCTCCATGAACCCCTCCTGAGTCGATGGCCAAATTTACCACCCACTCGTTGCCGGGCGCCATCAGCGCGGCTTTTGAGGATTCGATTTCTTACTCTGGCTTTCCTGCTCCTCGCTCCACCGCCTCCTGAACTCCTCATCTAGAGCGAAGATTGCGCCGTCAAACTCTTCGCGGCATATAGCCGATGGGTACCGGCCTAGGTATTCGGAAATCGCGGATGGCGCGATCGGAGCTGGAGCCCCGATCATGCCGACATACTGCCTGGACCGCCCGATATGCCCGTAGGCCTCAAGGACCTCGGCGACCACGTCGTCGATTTCCGGTGGATCCTGGGGCGTAAGCCCAAGGCGCTCATGCTTCCAGCGCTTCTTCTCGTTCTCCGGCCCGGACCAATCCCTACCCCAGCGATATGCCGCTACTGCTTTTCCGCTGTTTCAGTCGCCCTTTCTTTGGCCCTGGTCATTATGTCCAGAGAGGCACGAACCACAGTCCAGTACACGTCGGGCATCATCTTGAGGAGCTCAACGCCCAGTTTCGGCGTGTAGTGAGCGGGGACCCCAGGGTTATCAGCCACATCCACCCCCTGCCAATCTTTAATCAGGTGGCGCGCCGCCAATTCGAAGTACAGGTCATCACCAGATTCCAGCTCGACCTCTGCAACCACGTCCAGACTGAAGTCCTTAGTCCCTGCTCTTGTCTGGATGTCGATGGAATCCAGATGGCGCTGAATGATGGCCTTGTGAGACTTGAACAAAGGATTGCCGAATGAAGCTACAAGCAACTTCGCGCCTGGCGCAAAGTCGACCCAGCGCTGACCCTCGATATCCAGCTCAGGCTTCTTTATGGTGATGCCCATGGTATTCCTCTGCGGTAAAAGGCCCGACGCACGCCGCAGGGTGCGCCAGGCAAAGGGTTAAGCTGTGACGGTGACAGCGCAGGTGTCGGTCTTGGTGCCGTCTGCCTTGCTGGTAGCCGTGATGGTTGCCGAGCCAACCGCGATGCCCTTGACGAGGCCGGTTGCGCTCACGCTTGCCTTGGTGGCGTCCGAGCTTGTCCAGGTGACGAGCTGGCTTGCGCCTACTGGGGTTACGGCTGCCTCAAGGTCGATGGTCGCGCCTACGGCAACGCTGGCAGTGGCCGGCGTCACGTCAACGGCTGCGATGACAATCGGCGCCGGCAGACGGGTAATGGTTGGCGGCACGCGCCGAGCGGTGTAGGCCAATTCCACCTGGATGATGTCGGTGGCCCCGCCGTCCGGCCAGTCGCCGCTCACTTCCATTTCTGGAATGAAGAAGGTGTAGCCACCATCGGCGTTGTTCAGCGTGAACTCGAAGCTCAGAGCCCCGCCAGTCTGCTGCGCTTTCCAGTACTGGTAGGCGGCCTTCGACCAGCTCATGGTGATCGACCCGGAAGGCGTGAAGGTGGTCGGGATGATGTTGCCAGGGAATGGGTTGCCATTGCCGATGCAGCGCTGGGTTTGCACGTTGTTGTCGAACTGCAGGTTGAAGCTGTCGACGCAGGCGTTGTCTTCGCCCAGCTGGACGCCGTTGATCTTCAGGCCGGTGACGTCTTTGAAACCGTAACGGCGCTGCGCTGCGCCTGTCTGCGGACTGACGATGAACGACGTGTTGTCGGCCTTGTCATCCCAAGCGATGGCGGCGAAGGTGGTGGTGACCGTGATCTCGTTGTCGTTCGGGATCTCGATATTCAGAGAGGCAACCTGGGCGCCGCGGGCGATGGCTGCAATGCCCACGTCAGCATCGTAGGCGCCGATGGAGAACGAAATTCGCTCGTTACCCATGGTCAGGGTATTGCCGACCCAGTTCGCACCGAAGCAGGAGGCCAGGAACTCGTCCAGGGCTCCATAGCGGAACTTGGTTTCGATATCGCCGCCGACATCAACAGTCGTCTGGGCGGTACCCTGCGACATGCGAGTCTCGCCGATTTCGTTGTTCTCTTCGGTATTGTAGGTGGGTACCAGGCCGAAGCTGACGCGAGTGAGCACGTTCCAGTTGCCCGGCGGGGTGATGCCTGGGGTGACTTCGCGAATATACGCGGTCGAGCGCTTTGCACCGCTGGACATGGGGTGTTTCTCCTATCGATAGGCGTAAAAAAACCGCCATGTGGCGGTGGATATTGAGGGCTCAGTAGGCCCGGTATGGGATCGACACGTTGACCTGGTACCAGCCGTGGCCGTCATCGCCGATGGTGCTCGCCGATGCCGCGTAACAGTCGAATGGCCCGGTCGGGTCGCTGTAGAACTCGAAGTGCTGCACGAGAGTGTCAGCGGCCTTGGTGATTGCCAGGGTGCCCTTGTAGCTGGGCACGAACAGCTGAATCATGATGATGCCGGTGCGGCGCACGCATGGGCCGATGCCGGTCTCGGGCGCACTGGAAAGCCCTGGCACGTCCGCCAGCCTGGCCCAGATGGGTTTGCCGGCCGGATCGAACGGCCCCTGCGGGTTATTCGGGTAATCGACAGCAGATGCGGGAATGCCCGCCCACTGCGTCATGCGGCCAGTGACGATGGCCCGGATCTGTTCAAAGGTCATGTCCTGTAGGCCTCAGCGACGCCGTTGAAGGACACCGCATAGATGCCGGCCGGCGCCTGCTGGGAATGACCATCCTCAAGCGGGCCTGCATACGGCAAATTGTTCTGGATGAAGACTTGCGTGTACGGCTCCAGGCCCGTGACCGCTCGGACGCCGGCCTGGATGGCTTCTGCGCCTGTTGGGTCGACGTTAACGGTGCTGGTGTACACCGGAGCCCCGACACTGACAATGTTGTTGCCACGGAATCGCCCCGTATCAACCGGCGAGCGCAGAACGATCTCGTTGAGCAGTGCCAGGGCGATGACTCGCACGCGCTGGCTCAGTTGCTCTTCCACCACGCCAGCGAAAAGGCTGGGCGGTGTGCTCCAGCCCCTTCTGGACATGGTCACTTCCTCAGCTGGATCTCGTAGTGGGCCTTGGCCGGGTCGACGCCTGGGCTGACGATTCGATAGGCCACCGGTTCGCCTGTGATCAGGTCAGCAGCGGAGATCTCGTGGCCGACCGCCGGCTTGTCGGTGACTTCGTTGGCCAGGCAGATCAGCAGCACATCACCCACCAGAATGTTGATGTTGTCGATGCGCCGGCTGTCGTAGTTGTCGAAGACCCCGCGCCCGGTGTAGGTCACAGGCTGGGCGGTGGTCGTCTCGCTGACGGGGTCCCACACGCCAGGCCCCAGATAGGTTCCGGTGAAGCCCTGCACGGCATCGGCGAGGTCGTCGTCAAAGGCCGCAGCAAGGTCGATCTGAACGTCATCTCGTAAACCCATGGCTACCCCCTGTCCACGGCGAATGTGAACGGGTTGCAGCGCCAGGGCGAGACAAGGGCCAGGGCGAACTGAACGCCCTCTGGCTGCGCACCCGCGCTGCTCCGGTCGAGCGTGGCATACGTGCGGCTGGTCGATACCGAGCCAGCCTTCACGCTCTTCGCCTCGAGCGATCCCTCGGTCTGCTGCTGGTACAGCTGCCCACTAGAGGCGACCAGAGCCAGCTGTGCCCCGGCCTGCTTCACCTCCTCAGGCACGGCATCCATGTCGATGCCACACAGCCGGAGCGAGGTGAGGTATGCGTTTGCCTGCGCTACCGCCATGGCCTTCTTATCGTCGGGCGCCCAGATTGGACCCAGGAGGGCGTCGACATCCGCGACGGTAATGTAGGTAGCCATCAGGCCTCCGCTTGAATGAGTGGGGCCGAAGCCCCGGTGTTACTTGGCGCTGGACTTGCCGGCCTTGGCGGTGTCGGTCTTTTCGGTGCCAGCACCATTGCCATGCGCGCCTTCGTTGTCCTGCTCGGTGCGCACGCTATCCACCCCACCGGTTTCGCCGACAGTCTGCGGACCTACGGTGATCTTGCCGGCCGTGCCGCCAAAGCCCCAGCGGGCCTTGTTGTTCGGGTCGATGTGCTTATCTTCTGCGAGTGCCATGGTGATCTCCTCGAAAGGGCTCTGTTACGAGCCCAGGGTGGAAGTGATAAACGCCAGGGGCACCTGCTTGCGCGCCCACTTGCGCTGCCAGTTGGTAGCCAGGGCGAGATCGGACCAGTTGGCCGATACCGGGCGGGTGGTGCCGGGGGTGCCGGTGATAGTCGCCGACAGGAACGAGTAGCCCAGGGGGTGCACAACGAAGTTGCGACGGGTCCACAGGGTTTCAGCGCCACCACCGTTGCCGCGGGCCTCTTCACGGTCGTAGGCCATGTCGTTCTCGTCCTGCTCCTCGGCATAACCGATGGCGCCAGGACCGAAGATGATCGACAGGTACTTCTGATCAGGCGCGGTGCCAATCACCGGCAGGCCGTCGTCGAGCACCACCAGCATGTTCTGGTAGCGGCCGAACTCGGGCACCTGGTCGGCAATCGGGGTGAAGTCGATCAGGTTGAGGATCGACATCTCGGCGTACACGGCCGAGTGCATGGCGATCACGCTGAGGGCCTTGGTGCCGTTCGGGGTGACGATCTGCGGGGCGTAGTCGCCCATGGTGGCGCGGGCACGGATGACCGCAGCAGCGGTGATCGGACCGTCCGCATCAACCACCATGTCACCGCCGTTGCCAGCCACGTTGTCGTTGTAGATGCCCACGACGGTAGCGATGGTGCGTCGCTGGGCCACGCGCTGCCAGTAGTTGGTCAGGCGGCTGGCCACGAATTCGAGCGGGTCTTGGTTGGTGATGTTCTTCACCAGGTTCATCGCAGCCCAACCTTCGTTGAGGTAGGCGGCGCGGGCCTGCATCTCGGCGCTGGTGACTGCCAGCGGCACGGCGATGTCGGTGTACACGTCGTTCGAGTAGTTCGACTCGATGGACGCATCCAGATCGACCCACCACGGGATGGTGAAGGTGTTTGACGGGCTGGACAGCAGGGTCGACATGTCGTTGTTGTTGACCAGGATGCCCGACTGGAAGAAGGCGGTCTTCTCCACGGTGTTGACGCGCATGTAATCGCGCAGTTCGTCGCGGAAGACCACGTCGGAGAGAATGGTTGGCATTGCTGTTTTCCTTTACTTGGCCTGTGCAGCGGCCTTCCGGCGCGCGTGCTCGGCGGGGTCGTTTCGGCGGAGCTCAACGCGCTCCATGCCGGTCATTTGGTCCCACGTTTTGGTGGCCCCGCCACCGCCGCCGCCAGCAGCCCCGCCGCCGTTGGCTTGTGAGCCGCGCACCAGGGAGGCGTAACGCGGCTCTTTCTGAAACTCTTTCCCGAGATCTTCCAGCGTGGAGACTGTCAGGCTCCCGCTGGCATCGGTGACACGTACCTGCCCATCGACAATGCGCAGCCGGCGCTCGAGGAACTCGGCCAAGATCTCGGCGTTCGGGCCATCGGCGATCAGTGCCGCGACCTTGGAAGCTGCGCCGGACAGGTCGCGCTTCTCGATGCCCGCCTGCAGATCTGCCAGCTTCTGGCGCTCGGCAGCCAAGGTCTGCTCGCTGCTGGTGTACAGCGACTCGTAGTCGCCGCGGGCTTTGGCTGCGTCCAACTCTTTCTGGGTGAGTTGATCCTGGGCCTCGCGCGCTTTGCGCTTGGCTTCCTTCGCTTCGTCCAGCAAGGTCTGGTTCTGGCGCTTCAGCCCTTCTACGTCTTCGGCCTGCGGCATGCCCTCAACCGCCAGCACGTAGTTTTCGCCCTGGGCCTTGTAGAGGGCCTGCAGGGATGGCTCGAGTGCGTCGAATGCTGCTTTGTCGATCAGGTATTTCATGTCATCCCCCGGATGATTTGCCGTTGGCTCAGCCGCGGGCGTAAAAAAACCGGCTCATGGCCGGCTATTCAAAGTCCTGCGCGCTCGAAGGCGCGCGGTTCAAGCTGTTTCAACTGCTCCAGCGTGATCTGCTTCCCGTTCTGATCCACGAACTTGTCCAGGGTCAGCTCACCCTTGCTGAACAGCTTGTAGCGGGCTGGGCCCAGGACATCGATCTGGAACGCGGCAGGCTGGCGGGCGAGCCACTGCTGGTAGGTGGTCTTGCTCGACACCTGCTCGGCGCCATCCGGACCCACTGCAGGCCTGACCGAGCCGGGAATCTCACGCTCGAACTCAGGCTTGAGGACCGGTATCTCTGATGTCCGGCAGTTCCAGTGGAACGGCGGCGATGGAGCGCTGAATGGCACCACTGTGTTGTCGATGGAGCGGCAGAACGGCGACGTGCGCCCGTCCAGCGTGGCAATTCGGCGCTTGCCGGCCAGGATGTCGTCGTTGGCCTTGAACGTCTCGGCCCGCGCCGTGCTGGCAATGTGGTTGGTCATCGTGCGCACCAGCGCTGATGCCTGGTCCTGCTGCAGCTGGTGCATGCTGGTCAGGCGCCGGGTGATCTGCTGGCTGGTTTCGCCCAGGGCGGAACCGATCTGGATCTCTCCGACGATCTGTGCCGACTTGGCTGTGCCGAACTGGTCAAGCGCGCCGGCAATGCTGATGCGCTGCACCCCGGCCCTGGCCTCAAGCTGCATTGGCTCAGCCAGCGCGGCAGCGGCAACAAGGTCGGCGGCCGGCACCTGCGTCTGGACCACGGCAGTGACCACCTGCCCCAGCATGCGAGCGCTGAACGACGCCTCATAGCCAGCGAACTCACCCAGGTCCAGCATGGACTGGCCTTTCATGTCGCTGTAGATGCCCTGCAGGTCGCGCTGCAGCGCGCCGATCTCGCTCGTGTACCTCCGCGTGCCGTAGGCGCTCAGACCGCCGCGCACAGCAGCCTTGGCCGTGTTGATGGCCTTGGTGATGAACTTGGCCACGCGCTTCAGGTTGCCAGCGGCGTACCGCTGGACGTAGACCTGGTGGCGGGTAGCCGCATCAGCCAGATAGCCTTCACTACTCATCGTTCCCACCGGTTACGGGCTCACTGGCCACTACTGGAGGCTGAGCCTCGATGTCGTCGTCGATATCGTCGTCGGTGCGGTCCGACTCGATGGTGCCGGCCTGGCGCAGGTTGGTGCGTAGATCCTTCTTCGCGATGATGCCCTGCTGCCACAGCTGGACCTGTGCCAGGATCATCTGCGCATCCATGGCCTCGTCGAAGAACTCCTGGTTGAGCCAGAACACCGTCCCCTTCATGTCAGGCTGGCCGATCATGAAGCGCTCGGCGTCCAGAATGGCCAGTTTTAGCGCCTCGGACACGTTGCCGGCGATGGTGCCCAGCACGCTGTTGTCCGAGCTGTAGCGGATGCGCACGGCCTCTGCTGTCTCGGCACCGCCGCCCTTCTGGACGATGCGGGCGCCGATCATCAGCATCTGGTCTTGCTTGTCTCGCATCAGCTCCAAGGCAAGCTGGGTTTCCTTAGCCTGCAGCATGGTCGCGCTGCCGGTGTTGCCGAGCATGATCCCGCGGCGTGACCCGATGTGCACGCCGTTCGGGTTGAACTTGGCGAAGTCCTCGGCGGTGATGCTGGTGGTCATGAACAACGTCGGCTGCGAGCTGATGAAGCCGGCCTCCTCCACCGTGGCACTGTTGCCGTAGTGCAGGATGTTGACGTCTGCGATGTCTTCCAGCGGACCCTTGTCTACCGCAGCGTCGTTGTTCTCGGCGCCGTAGAAGTGGAACGGGATGTGGTCGAACTGCTTGCCGGCCTGGTCGGTCGGGATACTCTCCTCCCCGTCCGGGATGTCGTCGCGGTACACGCGCTGCTTGTAGATCCCACCCTCAAGGATCAGGGCCCGGTACTGATCGACTTCCTCAAACTCGAAGCCATCGTCGCTTTCCTGGCTGATTATCTCGTGCAGCACCACCAGTACCAGGTGCTTACGACCCTCGATCACCCTCTCGCGCCAGTTAATGATGCTCAGCGCTGGGTAGTGGTGGATCCACGCCTGCTTGCCCGCTGACTCGGCAGCGGTGCGTGGCCGCCCGCCCTCGCCTTCCAGCTTGGGGTAGTCGGCAAGGAAACCACCGCGACCGGTGTCCAGGCATTCGCCAACGGCTTCCTTGGACAGCTGCTCAAGGCTGGCACCGTCACCGCTGGCGTTCTCCAGCAGGTACTGCACGCCAGATGGTAACTGCACCTCAGCCGTCTTGCGGAACACGGCGCCAAGCAGGCCGGTGCGCGTGCGCCCGGTCACGTTGAGGAACATGGCCCGCTTCTTCAGCTGGCGGTACCGCTCCAGGTTCTCCTCCGACTTGTTCGTCGGGTCCGGCATTGGCAGGTATTCGTCGTGCTTTCGCACCTCTCGGGCGCCGGCCACGCATCGCTTGACCAGGCGCCAGCTCGGCAGAGCGTCGTTGTACTCCTGCCGGGTAGCGCTGTAATTCGGCATGGTGGCCTCAGAATGTGAACGTGATGGGTATGTGCTCAACCCTGGAGCGCTTGGTTTTGGCTACGGCGAAGTAGCGTAAGGCATCTGCCGGGTGGGATGACCAGTCGTGCAGGGGCTTGTCTTTCCAGCAGCCGCGCTTGTCGTCCCATTCCTTGCGGTAGCTCTCGAGGGCGGTGATGCCCTCTTCGCACTTGGCCTCATCGAAGGCGCAGCGAGGCAGAATCTCCCGCGCCTGCTCGATGCCTTCGTCGATGCTGAGCTTTGGCACCACCTGGAAGGTGAGCGAATAGCGCTGGCCGTCGATCTCGTAGCCCTCTCGCGCGATTTCACGCCGGGTCTTGCCGTCGCTACCAAATTCCCGGTTATCGATGTCGTGGGGGCCCCAGTGCTCGCCGTAGGTGTATCCGCGATCCTTCAGCACCTTCATGTAGTGCCGTAGGCCCTCGCCGCTGTTCTGGTAGAAGTCGATGACGTGGAATTCTTCACCGACGATCCGGACGAACCAGATCGCAGTGGAGTCGCCCACACCGATGTCCCAGAACGTGTGCACCGGCAGATGGCTGTTGTCGGGCAGCTTGCCGATGCGCTGGGCGGCGTAGAGCTTGGTGAACTGCTTGGCGTAGTAGGCGCCCTCGATCGTCTGCTGGAATGCTTCAGCCGGGATCGACGGGTACTCCCGCTTCATGTCGTCGCCGAGGGTCTTTTCCTTGGCGCTGTACCAGGCGCGCTGGCCTGGGTTGGTGACGATCCCGTTCTTGGCGCCCAGGTCGTCGAAGTACTTAGTCAGCCGGTCCGGTATGACGACGTCGGTCGGGTCCAGCCAGTAGAGCGGGTTGCGCCACCAGCTGAAGAAGAAGAACTTCCAGTCGAGCAGGCCCAGAGGCACGCCGGCCAGTTGCTGCTTCTCGGCAGATTGGCTGTAGTCGAAGAAGTAGCCCGCCCTACCCTCAGCCGTTGACTCGATCGTAACGAAGCACTCAGCGGCCACGGCCTCGAATGCACCAGTGACGATCTCCCGCGCCTTGTGCGGGAACTTGGCGCAGATCTTCCCGAACTCGGAAACGTGCAGGTAGCGCAGCGTGCCGCCACGGAAAGAGGTGGACACGTAGAGCGACCCACCCTTGCTGAACACGAGTTCGCCGGCGGCATCGTTGCGGGCCGGGTTGGCCGCCCGAATCTCCTTGGGCAGGTGGTCATAGGCGTACTTGATCTTCTCGCGGAACAGGCGCTTGGCGTCGTTCAGGGTGTGCGCGATCAGGGCGCACTTGGCAGCCTCGAACAGCGCGGCATCCAGCTGGACGATGCAAACCAGCGTGGTGAACCCCAACTGCCTAGCCTTGAGGATGATGTTGCGGGTGTGCATCCCCTGGAAGTAATCGACCTGCTCCTGCGTCATGCGGAAGCGGACCTTCTTGCCCTGCTTGTCCGTGATGAAGTACAGATTGTTCAGCCGCCAGAACCGATCCCTGAGCAGTTTCATGTGCTCGGGCTTCATGGTCAGGCTTCCTTCGATAGTTCATCCATCATGGCGGCGAGCTCGTCGACCGTCTTGTTTCCTTCCTCGCTGTCCAGGCCATATGCCTGCCGCTCGCCCTTGATCACCTTCAGCTGGGCATCAACGCCTGCGTTCAGCGCTCGGGAGAAGTCGCCAAGGTTGTCTTCGTCGACATCAATCTCAGCGAGGGCCACGGACAGCTTATCGGCAATTGCCCGCCAGTTAGCCAGGACGGTGCGGTGAGCGAGCACTACGGAAGCCGCCTGGCTTGATGCTTCGTCGATGATCTCGGCGTCGGTAACCAGTGGTGCCTGGTTACTGGTGCTGGTTACCGAAGTGGTTACCTTCTGTTTTGTCGCTATCCTGACTTGCTCGGTCAGGTCACGGGCCCACCCTTCCTTCTTGGCTCGCTTGAGGATGGTGGCATGGTTGACGCCTTGAGATTCCCCAATAGCGCGAACCGAAAGCGACCCGGCCCGGTAGGCTCGTTCGATCGCCTCCCAGTCGGGTTGCTTGGTGCTCATGTCGAATCCTTACTGATCGCGAGCGATTCGAACTGTGCGAACCTTCCCG
>Ga0302347_1001291_pt1 | contig 30866 bp, 25 predicted proteins | sample PhyWR1_FD_202178 | JGI IMG/M metagenome (GOLD analysis project Ga0302347, IMG submission 202178) | Leaf surface microbial communities from wheat plants in UC Gill Tract Community Farm, Albany, California, United States - DLSL W.R1 (v2)... | ecosystem: Host-associated > Plants > Phyllosphere >... | reverse complement strand
GGGCAATCCATGATGGCGGCTATCTCTTCATAGCTCAGTCCATCTAACTCCCGTAACGTAATTGCCATACGTAAATCTTCCGGAAGTGACTCAATAGTACGGAAAACTATCTGCCTTAGTTCTTCTGACAACATTAAGTTCTCAGGGTTCGAAATTTCTTTCAATGCGTTGCCACTTTCGTAATTTTCAGCATCGCTGGCGTCCACATCACTTGACGGTGGGCGCCGTCCCTGAGCTACCAGGTAGTTCTTTGCCGTATTCACTGCAATACGGTACAGCCAAGTATAAAACGCGCTGTCACCACGGAATGAATCCAGTGCACGATACGCTTTTATAAATGACTCTTGTACAACGTCAGGCACATCTCCGGAAGGAACATACCGTGAAACCAGACTGGCGACTTTGTGCTGATAGCGCACAACCAGTAAGTTAAACGATTTCTGATCGCCCTTCTGGACCCGTTCGACGAGAACCTGATCTGTTAACTGCTCGCTCATCGAAGGTAATGTCTCCCAAAATCAAATATCCACACATCAACTAAAAACCACTCGGGCTTTAAATTTTTGAACAAGCTAAGGCTTCGAGTCGTTGATACGAATAAAGTTCCATTGCATCTTTGTTCTCTTTTATGTTCAGCAGAGTTCATTTTTTTGATTATCAGTTCCGCTACATCAACCGTGAATATAGCTTTGTTTAGCGCTATATCCTAAATAATCCCCGTAACCTGGAGGTGCTGGATGAAGCATAACAGTAAGCACAGACCGATGATGTGCTTTATGAAAATCATATCCAGGCAACGTGAAGTATGACGAGTATATACCCAAAATAATTCGAGTTGCTTGTAGGCGCAAAGAGAAGGCCGTCGATGAGCATAGATAAACTATGTGATTCGGCGGCATGAACGCCAGCAACGCCCAAGCAACTTGAAGTATGACGGGTATAAAAGACTAACCTTCAGAGTATCGCATGAATTGCCATTTTTCATCACTAAATCTAGATAGTTGGTCTACATATAAGTGTTTTCCACTACTGAGTCACTATTATTCAACTGATTATAAAACCACAATGTTTAGCCTACAAAACAAATAATTAAAAAAAGATGTATTTCACCCTGTCAACTGCTATTCTTCTGCGAAATTTGTTTAACGTAATAAACACTATGACCATAAATAGCAATCTCACTTGTGATGTACTTATTGTAGGCAGTGGCGCTGCCGGGCTGACGGTTGCTCTGCGCCTGGCCCCATACTGTAAAGTACTGGTCTTGAGTAAAGGCCGGGTTAAAGAAAGTGCAACCTTTTACGCTCAGGGTGGGATTGCAGCGGTCTTTGATGAAACCGACAGTATTGAATCACATATAGAAGATACGTTGATTGCCGGAGCAGGGATCTGTGACAGCAAGGCGGTAAGCTTCGTCGCCCGACATGCCAGAAGCTGTGTTGAATGGCTTATCCAGCAGGGTGTGATGTTTGATACCCATCCCGAGTCCGGCGGTGAAAATCGTTATCATCTGACTCGGGAAGGTGGCCATAGCCATCGTCGTATTCTCCATGCTGCTGACGCCACCGGCAAAGCCGTGCAAACCACCTTGGTCGAGAAAGCGCTAGCGCATCCGAATATTCGTATTATCGAACATTGCCAGGCTATCGATTTAATCCTCTCAGATACTGAACAGGCACCTCAGTCGGTTCAAGGCGTGCAAACACTGAATCGTGATACCGGGGAGATAGAAGTTTACCGTGCCAAGTCCGTTATCCTGGCGACCGGGGGGGCTTCACGGGTTTATCAATATACCACTAATCCAGATATTGCTTCTGGTGACGGTATTGCGATGGCATGGCGTGCAGGCTGCCGGGTAGCCAATCTGGAATTTAATCAGTTTCATCCAACAGCCTTGTACCACCCGCTGGCCCGCAATTTTTTACTGACCGAAGCGCTGCGCGGTGAAGGTGCGTTACTCAAGCGTCCGAACGGAACGCGTTTTATGCCGGAAATTGATGAGCGTGCAGAACTGGCACCTCGCGATATCGTGACTCGGGCTATCGACAGTGAAATGAAGCGCCTTGACGCCGACTGCATGTATCTGGATATCAGCCATAAATCACCTGAATTTATCCTTCAGCATTTCCCCAATATTTATCAGAAGCTGATGGAGCTGGGTATTGATTTAACCAAAGAGGCAGTGCCGATTGTTCCGGCAGCGCATTATACCTGCGGGGGCGTGGTGGTTGATGAACGTGGCCGTACCGATATTGACCGGTTATATGCTATCGGTGAGGTCTCTTATACAGGCTTACACGGTGCAAACCGTATGGCCTCAAATTCATTGCTCGAGTGCCTGGTTTACGGCTGGTCCGCTGCGGAGGATATTCTTAAGAATCTGTCTAATGCAGATTCGACAGCGTCGCTGACCACTGAGTCTGTCGCGCTGGCGGAATATGATGATGAACAGGCTATTCTTCAGCACAGTAGCAATGAGTTACGAATACTGATGTGGAATTATGTCGGTATTGTTCGCAGCGATCTGAGTCTGGCAAATGCACTTCGCCGTATCCAGTTACTGCAGCTGGAAATCGTGGCACATTGCCAGCGTTTTCGCCCTTCCAGCCAGCTATTAGGGCTGCGTGATCAAATCCAAGTGGCTGAGCTGATCGTTCGCTGTGCCATGCAGCGTAAAGAGAGTCGCGGCCTGCATTATTCTCTGGACTACCCACCCTCCGCGCTTTCCACAGCAACAACAGATACCGGCCCGAGTATCCTGACCCCGACACCTTAGGGGCTTGCTCTACCTGAAGTGACCTGACTTCTGCCAGGTCACTCGAATGATTAACGATACAGATAGAAATCGCGCGTCAACTGACAATGCGCCGGAGAATAAAGATTATCCTCCCCACGAATAGCTAGCTCTGTGTGGATCAAGTCACCCGGCTGAAGAGATAATCCCAGTAATACCCGTTGTGATGGGCGATGCTCTTTTCCCGCCACATCAGTACGTAAGCGTAACTGCCAGCCTAATTGATTTGCCTGCGTAATAAACTCATCCGCCACCATTGTGGGTAATATCAGACAAAATAAACCTTGATCCGTTATCCATTGCCGGGCGCAACTTAACAGCGCCGGATAGCTCAGAGTCGTGGTGTAACGTGCCTGTGCACGCTCAGCAGAGGAACAAGCACTCCCCTTCTCAAAGAAAGGTGGATTACTGACAATTAATGAATAGCGACGATTAACCTGTGGGGCCCAGTGGCGAATATCGGCCTGATGGACGGTAATACGCGATGCCCAGGGTGAAGCCTGCACATTTTCTTGTGCTTGCTGTGTGGCTGCAGTATCTAATTCGACAGCATCGATAAGGCTTGTTTCCGGGGTTCTCTGCGCCAGCATCAGTGCCAGTAAGCCAGTACCAGAACCGATATCAAGTATCGTATCAGCCTGCGTTACAGGTGCCCAAGCGCCGAGTAAAACTCCGTCAGTCCCTACTTTCATTGCGCAATTGTCATGGGCGACGAAAAATTGTTTAAACGTGAAGCCATTGCCACGTAGCGCCGTCTTTTGTACCGACATTTATCCACCTTGCGCCAAAACCATCTAGCATAAGTGAAATGGTTGACTGCGAAAAGACACAAATAGATGAAGATTACGGCCATAACGTCTATAATCGGCGCCTCCACATAGAGGTAGACCATGACTGTTAGTACATTTTCCGAACTCGAACTTGACGAAAGCCTTCTTGATGCACTCGAGGATAAAGGCTTTACTCGTCCGACAGCCATTCAGGCTGCGGCTATTCCCCCTGCGCTTGAAGGGCGCGATGTGCTGGGCTCCGCGCCAACGGGTACCGGTAAAACAGCAGCATATCTGCTGCCAGTGCTACAGCATCTGGTCGACTTTCCGCGTAAAAACTCCGGTCCACCACGCATTTTAATAGTGACCCCAACGCGGGAACTGGCAATGCAGGTCGCTGACCACGCTCGTGAACTGGCTAAATATACGCATCTGGATATTGCGACCATCACCGGCGGCGTCGCCTATATGAACCACGCCGAGGTTTTCAGTGAGAACCAGGACGTTGTGGTGGCTACGACCGGGCGCTTGCTGCAATACATTAAAGAAGAAAACTTCGATTGTCGGGCAGTAGAAACGCTGATCCTCGACGAAGCGGATCGTATGCTGGACATGGGCTTTGCTCAGGATATCGAAACGATTGCAGCAGAAACCCGCTGGCGTAAGCAGACCATGCTTTTTTCTGCCACGCTGGAAGGCGATGCGATTAATGATTTTGCTGAACGTTTGCTGGAAGATCCGGTGGAAGTCTCCGCCAGCCCTTCAACCAGAGAACGTAAAAAGATCCACCAGTGGTACTATCGTGCTGACGATGTTAAGCATAAAACCGCCTTGCTGGTTCACCTGCTGCAACAGCCGGATACCGTACGTTCAATCGTATTTGTTCGCAAACGTGAGCGAGTGCATGAGCTGGTTTCATGGTTGCATGAAGCGGGTATCAAAAGCTGTTATCTGGAAGGCGAAATGGTGCAGGCTAAGCGCACTGAAGCTATTTCACGCTTAACTGATGGTCGGGCTAACGTCCTGGTCGCTACCGATATTGCTGCTCGTGGTATCGATATCCCGGATGTCAGCCATGTCTTCAACTTTGACTTACCGCGTACAGCCGATATTTATTTACACCGTATTGGTCGTACTGGACGCGCCGGTCTGAAAGGGATTGCTATCTCCCTCGTTGAAGCTCATGACCAGTTATTACTGGGTAAAATTTCGCGTTATATGAACGAGCCGTTAAAACCGCGCACCATTGACACTCTGCGCCCGGTAACGCGTGCTCCAAGTGAGAAACTGGGCGGTAAACCGTCCAAGAAAGTGCTGGCAAAACGCGAAGAGAAAAAAGAGAAAGAGAAAGAAAAACCGCGGGTAAAAGTGCGCCATCGCGATAAGAAAAATGTCGGTAAACGTCGTAAACCAAGCTCTGAGAACTCGCCAGTTTCGAAAGAGTAACAAATACCGCATTCAAGGAAACGAGATCCGCTTTCCTGTCACAATGAAAACGCCTGATATGTTGTCAGGCGTTTTTTTGTTTTTATCACCTGAGAATTCAGTCTGATAATAAATATATCTTTATTTCCTTGCTCTTTATTTACACTATTCCGCCCTATTTACTGGATAAAAAAACAGTGTGTAATCGCTACCACAATGTGACGTGTATTTATATTTTTATAAATTGGCTATGTTATAGTTATCTTATTAAATACGGTGTGTGGAGAGAAAAATGAGAGTTCTGGTCACAGGTGGTAGCGGTTACATAGGAAGTCATACTTGTGTACAACTGCTGCAAAACGGGCATGACGTCGTTATCCTGGATAATTTATGCAATAGCAAACGCAGTGTCATCTCAGTGATTGAACGTCTGGGAGGAAAACATCCTCTGTTTATTGAAGGTGATATTCGTGACGAAGCGTTGCTAGCAGAAATTTTCCACGAACATAACATCGATGCGGTTATTCATTTTGCCGGGCTCAAAGCCGTCGGTGAGTCAGTCAGTAAACCGCTTGAGTACTATGACAACAACGTCACCGGTACACTGCGTCTGATTACCGCAATGCGCGCTGCTAACGTCACTAACTTTATTTTTAGCTCTTCAGCCACCGTATATGGCGATCAGCCAACCATTCCCTATGTAGAAAGCTTCCCAACCGGGATCCCTGCCAGTCCTTATGGTCGTAGTAAGCTGATGGCAGAACAAATCCTAACCGACCTGCAAAAGGCACAGCCTGACTGGAGCATTTCACTGTTACGTTACTTCAATCCGGTGGGTGCTCATCCTTCAGGTGATATGGGAGAAGACCCCCAAGGGATCCCTAATAACCTGATGCCGTATATTGCCCAGGTTGCAGTGGGCCGTCGCGATTCACTGGCTATTTTTGGTAATGACTATCCAACCCAGGATGGAACCGGTGTACGCGATTATATCCACGTTTTAGATCTTGCTGACGGCCACGTTGCCGCGATGCAAACACTGCAGGGTAAACCCGGCGTCCATATTTATAATCTCGGCGCCGGAGTCGGTAGCAGTGTACTGGAAGTGGTCAATGCCTTTAGCCAGGCCTGCGGCAAACCGATTGATTATCATTTTGCACCACGCCGTGATGGCGATCTTCCTGCATACTGGGCTGATGCCTCTAAGGCAGACCAGGAGCTGAACTGGCGCGTAAGCCGTTCATTGCAAGAAATGGCCGATGATACCTGGCGCTGGCAATCCCGTCACCCTGATGGCTATGCAGACTAAGGAGTTATCCATGACACAATTTAACCCTGTTGATCACCCACACCGTCGATTTAATCCATTGACGGGTCAATGGATCTTGGTTTCTCCGCATCGTGCTAAACGTCCATGGCAAGGTGCTGAAGAAACACCTTCTCTGACCCAGCTTCCGTCACACGATCCGGAATGTTTTCTCTGTCCGGGCAATACTCGGGTCACTGGCGATAAAAACCCGGACTACGCTGGTACTTTAGTGTTTACCAACGATTTTGCCGCTCTGATGGTTGATACCCCAAAAGCACCAGAGAGTCAGGATCCCTTAATGCGGTGCGAGAGTGCACGCGGGACCAGCCGCGTTATCTGTTTTTCCCCTGATCACAGCAAAACCTTACCTGAGCTATCCGTTTCTGAGCTGGAAGGGGTGGTGAAAACCTGGCAGGAGCAAACCGCAGAGCTGGGCCAGACCTATCCATGGGTTCAAGTGTTTGAGAATAAAGGTGCGGCAATGGGCTGCTCCAACCCACATCCGCATGGTCAGGTATGGGCAAACAGTTTTTTACCCAATGAAGTCGCGCGTGAAGATAAGCTCCAGCGTGAATATTATGCCGACCAGCATTCACCGATGCTGCTGGACTATGTTCAGCGTGAACTGGCAGACGGTAGCCGTACCGTTGTAGAAACTGAGCACTGGTTAGCCGTTATTCCTTACTGGGCGGCCTGGCCATTTGAAACCTTGCTGCTGCCAAAAGCACATGTGCTGCGCATCACTGACCTCACTGACGCCCAGCGTCTGGATCTTGCTTTGGCGCTGAAAAAACTCACCAGCCGCTACGATAACCTGTTCCAGTGCTCTTTCCCCTACTCTATGGGCTGGCACGGAGCACCGTTTAATGGTGAAGACAACGCACACTGGCAGTTACATGCCCATTTCTACCCACCGCTATTACGTAGCGCAACAGTACGTAAATTTATGGTCGGCTACGAAATGTTAGCTGAAACACAACGTGATTTAACTGCCGAGCAAGCCGCAGAGCGTCTGCGTGCCGTCAGTGATATACATTTTCGTCAATCCGGAGAATAGACATGAGTCTGAAAAGCACCACCGAGCAGCTGTTTAAAGAGAAATTTGGCTATGCAGCGACCCATGCCATTCAGTCCCCGGGCCGCGTTAACCTGATTGGCGAACATACCGACTACAACGACGGTTTTGTACTGCCTTGCGCTATTGATTATCAAACGGTGATTAGCTGTGCAAAACGCGATGACAATATCGTTCGTGTTATCGCCGCGGATTATAATAATGAAGAAGACAGCTTCTCTCTCGATAGTCCAATCATCAAGCATGAGACAAAGCAGTGGTCCAACTATGTCCGGGGTGTGGTCAAACACTTGCAGTTGCGTGATAACAGTTTCAGCGGTGCGGATTTAGTTATCAGCGGTAATGTTCCACAGGGTGCTGGCCTGAGCTCTTCTGCCTCACTGGAAGTCGCGGTTGGAAAAACCTTCCAGCAGCTTTATAACCTACCACTCGATGGCGTTCAGCTGGCACTTAATGGCCAGGAAGCTGAAAACCAGTTTGTCGGCTGTAACTGCGGCATTATGGATCAGCTGATTTCCTCTTTAGGCAAAAAAGATAGTGCTTTACTGATCGACTGCCGCAGCCTGGAAACCCGCGCAGTTTCAATCCCTGAAGATGCTGCTGTCGTCATCATCAACAGCAACTTTAAACGTACCTTGGTCGGTAGTGAGTACAATACTCGCCGCGAACAGTGCGAAGCCGGTGCCCATTTCTTTGGTAAAAAGGCACTGCGTGACGTCACCCTGGATGAGTTTAATACTTCAGTCAATGACCTTGATCCGGTGGTGGCCAAACGTGTTCGTCATATCCTGACCGAAAATATTCGTACTCTTGAAGCCGCCGATGCGTTAGCCAAAGGTGACTTTATTCGTATGGGTCAGTTAATGGCTGAATCGCATGCTTCAATGCGTGATGACTTCGAAATTACCGTTCCACAAATCGATACTCTGGTTGAAATTGTCAAAGCTGCTATTGGCGAGCAAGGTGGCGTGCGTATGACTGGCGGTGGTTTTGGCGGTTGTATTGTCGCCCTTGTTCCTCAGAACCTGGTCCCGGTTATCGAACAGGCTGTCGCCAAAGAATATCAGGCAAAAACGGGTATTAAAGAAACGTTTTATGTCTGTAAAGCCTCTGCCGGAGCCGGTGAATGCTAGAACTGGCTCCTGACGGTAAACCATTTTGCCTCTCTACCCTGCGTAATAAAGCAGGGATGAGGGTCTCAGTGATGGACTGGGGTGCGACGTTACTTTCCTGTAAGGTGCCACTAAAGGACGGTAGTTCGAGAGAAACCCTGCTGGGCAGTCCTTCTCCAGCAGGCTATATCCAGCAAAACTGCTATCTCGGAGCCAGCGTGGGTCGCTATGCGAATCGTATCGCTAACGGACAGTTACTGCACCATGGCGAGACTATCAAACTGGAGATCAATTCGCCTCCTCACCAGCTTCATGGCGGGCCAGAAGGTTTTGATAAACGCCGCTGGCATATCCTGAGCCAGGATGATCAACAGGTACTCTATGGGCTAGACTCACCTGATGGCGATCAAGGTTTTCCTGGTGCGTTGCAGGTGACCGCACAGTACCAGTTAACTGAAGACAATACGCTGCGGATTATCTATCAGGCGACCGTCGATAAACCCTGCCCGGTCAATTTGACTAACCATGCTTACTTTAATCTCAACAGTGAGCCTGGTGACATTCGCAGTCATCACTTACAAATCGATGCTGATAGCTATTTACCCGTCGACAGTACTGGAGTACCACCAGCAGGCTTGAGATCGGTAGAAGGGACTAGTTTTGATTTCCGCACAGCGAAAAGTATTGCCCGGGATTTTCTCAGCGATAGCTGCCAGCAAGCGGTAAAAGGCTATGACCATGCCTTTTTGTTGCAGGCCAAAGGGGATTTAAACCACCCTGCCGCCAAGCTCTGGTCAAGTGATGGTCAGCTAGAAATGGTCGTTTATACCACGGCTCCGGCGCTGCAATTCTATAGCGGTAACTATCTCGAAGGTACAGCTGCCCGCGAACAAGGCATCTATCACGATTATCATGGACTGGCGTTAGAAAGTCAGTTTCTGCCAGACAGTCCTAACCACCCGGAATGGCCCCAGCCTGATTGCTGGTTACAGCCCCGGGAAAAGTATGAGAGCGTTACGGAATACCAATTTATAGCGTCATAATAAAATGGCTCTTCACTTTTGAAGGGCCATTTTTTATTCCAACTAAAAACCATTCCTTCATTACTTAGTTATGTATCGGCGCAGGAATGGCAGCACTAACGCGTAACCCCTCAGCGTTAAAGACCATGCAATTGCGCATATCAAAACGAAGCTTAAGATTCTGATAAGGACGGAAGTGGACATCGCCCGGCAGTAACATTTTAAAGCCATCATGACCATGACACTGTCCGAACAGATAGGTATTGTTACCCAAACGCTCAACCACCTCACAATGGAAATCAAGCACCAGAGACTCTTCCTGTGCCACGGCTAAATGTTCAGGACGCAGACCCAGAGTTATCGTGTCGCCGGGTTGTAACGGCTCAGTTTTAATCTCAAGCGTCAGACTCTGCGTATCAGTCACTTCGAGGGTGATCTGACTCGGTTGCCAGCTTTTCACGACCGCTGGCAGAAAATTCATTTTCGGTGAACCAATAAAACCCGCTACAAATTTATTGACCGGATTGTAATAGAGATCCATAGGGGAACCCATTTGCTCTACTTTACCGTAATTCATAACCACGATTTTATCGGCTAGCGTCATCGCTTCAATCTGGTCATGGGTGACATACACCATGGTGGTTTTCATCTCCTGATGCAGCTTGGCGATATGCAGACGCATATCAACACGCAGTTCGGCATCAAGGTTAGACAGCGGTTCATCGAACATAAACACGCGTGGTTTACGCACAATGGCGCGACCAATAGCGACACGCTGGCGCTGACCACCAGAAAGCTGTTTCGGTTTTCTGTCCAGAAGATGGGAAAGTTGCAGAGTTTTGGCCACCATTTCAACCTGATGACGTATTTCCTCTTTGGGGACTTTGTTAACTTTCAGGCCATACCCCATATTTTCAGCAACCGTCATATGGGGGTAAAGCGCATAAGACTGGAACACCATCGCTACGCCACGGTGTGATGGGGCAACGTCATTAATCACTTCATCGCCAATCAGTACCTCACCCCCGCTTATATCTTCCAGTCCGGCAATCATACGTAACAACGTCGATTTACCACAGCCGGATGGCCCGACAAACACAGCAAACTCGCCATCCTCAATATCAAGGTTGATGTTATGCAGTGTTTCGGTTTTGCCGAAGCGTTTAGTCACGTTCCTCAGTCTAATGCTGGACATTCGGTAATCCTCGAAAGTTATCATTCAGATGCTATGAATCGTTATATCGCCACCATCAAATCCATAAATGTATTACGTATAACATTCGATATAAAAGATACACAACACCGATTAAGCTTGGAAGAACTATAACTTCCTTGAAATTACGCCCCTATCTGATGATTTCATTTCTGCAATCAAGATCACACAATAGCGACATTTTTGTAGAGTTAAACCGCCTCAAAGCGTAGCGTATGACATTGTAACGCATTATCAACATCTTTACCTTACTCTGCGTAAACATGGATATTTTTCATCAGTACCCTTGTTTGTTGTTAGGTACAAAACACAATAATGTTATACCTTCACAAGAGATTAAGAATGAAAACCAAAAAGATAACCGCATTAATCTTAAGCGCACTGGCCATCGCTCAGTGTGCCAGCTTCTCTGTACAGGCAGCACAAAAGCAGTTAACCGTTTGGGAAGACATCAAAAAATCTGATGGTATTAAGCAAGCTATCGCCGATTTTGAAAAACAATATGATGTAAAAGTTAAAGTGCAGGAGATGCCTTACGCCCAGCAGATTGAAAAGTTACGTCTTGATGGCCCTTCCGGTATTGGCCCTGACGTGCTGGTTATTCCCAATGACCAGCTTGGCGGTGCCGTCATCCAGGGATTGCTGACTCCGCTGGATATCAATAAGACAATCGTCGATGCTTTCACCGCACCTTCTGTTGCAGCCTTCACCATGCAGGGTTCGCTCTATGGGCTGCCAAAGGCAGTAGAAACCCTGGTGATGATTTACAACAAAGATATCCTGCCGGAACCTCTTGCCACACTGGATGACTATGCCCAGTTCTCAAAAACACAGCGGGCAGAGAAGAAATACGGTTTACTGGCAAAATTTGACCAAATTTATTACTCCTGGGGTGCGATTGCTCCGATGGGAGGATACATCTTCAAAAAAGAGGCAAACGGTAGCCTGAATGCCAATGATATTGGCCTCAACACCCCTGGCGCTATCGAGGCAGTGACCTACCTGAAGACCTTCTATACCGAGGGTCTGCTCCCTACCGGTATCCTTGGTGATAACGGTCTGAATGCGATTGATTCACTCTTTACCGAGAAAAAAGCAGCGGCAGTTATCAATGGACCATGGGCATTCCAGCCCTATGAGGCTGCTGGAATCAACTACGGTGTCGCGCCACTGCCAATGCTGCCAAATGGTAAAGAGATGAGCTCTTTCCTCGGCGTAAAAGGCTATGTGGTCTCAACCTGGAGTAAAGATAAGCCACTGGCTCAGCAGTTCATTGAATTTATTAATCAGCCTGAATATGTCAAAACCCGCTATCAGGTCACCAAAGAGATCCCGGCGCTGACCGCCATGATCGACGATCCATTAATTAAAAATGACGAAAGAGCCAGCGCCGTTGCTATTCAGGCAAGCCGCGCCTCTGCTATGCCCGGTATTCCTGAAATGAATGAAGTCTGGGGCCCTGCTAATGCCGCTCTGGAGTTAAGTCTCACCGGTAAACAAGCGCCACAAGAAGCGCTGAATAACGCGGTAAAACAAATTCATATGCAAATAGAAGCCATGCAGGCGAGTAATCAATAAATCTCGTGATACTGGCGGCCTGTTAAGGCCGCCAAAAGATGATGAAAGAAGGAGCAGTATGTGAGTATTAGTCCTGGCGATAACGTCGCACTCGCCCCACCACACAGCCGTCATGCTTTGGTTTCGGTACTGTGCGCCATCATACCCGGCTTTGGTCAGTTCTATCATCGCCAGTGGGTGAAAGGGCTTGTTTTCCTGGTGTTAATCGGGAGTTTTCTGGGTGTTTTTTATGACTTCCTGAAACATGGACTGTGGGGACTGTACACCCTTGGTGAACAGGTTCCACGTGATAACTCTATTTTCCTGCTGGCTGAAGGGATAATCAGTGTCCTGATAGTCTGCTTTGGCATAGGACTCTATTACCTTTCATTTCGTGATGCCTGGATAAACGGTAAAAAGCGTGATGCAGGGCTGCCACTGAACAGTGTTCGTAAGCAGTATCAGCTCCTGCTCAGTGAAGGCTTTCCCTATTTGATGATTACGCCAGGATTTATTCTGCTGGTATTTGCCGTTATCTTTCCGATTTTATTTGGCTTCTCTATCGCTTTTACCAACTACAACCTGTACCACACTCCACCCGCTAAACTGGTGGATTGGGTCGGATTTAAAAACTTTATCAATATCTTCACGCTAAGTATCTGGCGCTCTACCTTCTTTGATGTACTGCAATGGACGGTGGTCTGGACTCTGCTGGCAACCACCTTGCAATGCTCAGTCGGTGTCCTGCTGGCCATTCTGGTGAATCAAAAAGATCTCCGTTTTAAGCCGCTGATCCGTACTATTTTTATTTTACCCTGGGCGGTACCTGGGTTCGTCACTATCCTGGTGTTTGCCGGGATGTTTAACGACACCTTTGGGGTGATTAATAATTCTATTCTGGCTTTCTTCGGTGTTGAACCCAAGGCATGGATGACGGATCCATTCTGGACCAAAACAGCGCTGATTATGATGCAAACCTGGCTTGGCTTTCCCTTTGTGTTTGCTATGACCACTGGCGTATTGCAGGCGATTCCGGACGATCTCTATGAAGCCGCCACGATGGATGGTGCCAGCTCTTATACCAAACTACGTACCATCACGTTGCCGCTGGTGATGTACTCGATTGCTCCAATAATCATCACGCAATACACCTTTAACTTTAATAACTTCAATATTATTTATCTGTTTAACAACGGCGGCCCGGCAGTTGCGGGATCCAACGCTGGCGGAACAGATATCCTGGTGTCATGGATTTATAAGCTGACCATGTCCTCTTCTCAGTACGCGATAGCAGCCACTATCACTATTTTGCTGTCAATCTTTGTGGTGGGCATAGCACTGTGGCAATTCCGCGCAACCAAATCATTCAAAAATGATGACATGGCATAGGGGATAAAACATGGCTAAGTCGCAAAGTATCAAGCAGGAAAAATGGATTCGACTGTCTCTCTCATGGCTGGTCATCATCCTGGTGTCAGTCATCATTATCTATCCGCTAATCTGGACTGTAGGGGCATCGCTCAACGCAGGTAATAGTCTGCTCAGTACCTCTATTATTCCTAAAAATCTCACGTTCGAGCACTACGCCAGTTTGTTCAATGGCCAGGTGGACTACCTGTCCTGGTACTGGAACTCAATGAAGATTAGTTTTCTGACCATGATACTCACCCTTATCAGCGTCAGTTTTACCGCCTACGCCTTCTCACGTTTTCGGTTTAAAGGACGTCAAAATGGGCTGATGTTGTTTCTGCTGTTGCAGATGATCCCTCAATTCTCAGCACTGATTGCCATTTTCGTGCTCTCGCAATTGCTCGGTCTGGTCAACAGCCATCTTGCTCTGGTACTGATTTATGTCGCCGGCATGATCCCAATGAATACCTACTTGATGAAAGGGTATCTCGATGCCATACCCAAAGATCTCGACGAATCAGCACGCATGGATGGTGCCAGCAACTTCCGTATTTTCATTGAGATAATCATGCCGCTATCAAAGCCAATTCTTGCGGTAGTCGCACTGTTTTCTTTTACCGGACCGCTGGGGGACTTCATTTTATCGAGCACCATTCTGCGTACTCCGGACCAATACACTCTACCGATTGGCCTCTATAACTTAGTGTCACAAAAGATGGGCGCCAGTTACACCATGTATGCCGCAGGCGCGGTATTAATTGCGGTCCCGGTAGCCATTCTCTACCTGGCATTGCAAAAATACTTTGTGTCCGGGCTGACTTCAGGCAGCACTAAAGGATAAAACGATGAAAAAGTTTGCACCGACATTACTGGCAGTCTGTTTATCACTCGGTATGGCAGGCACGGCTTTTGCTACCGGCGATGTGGTTATCACCCCGTTTAAAAATATGCCTGCTGATTTTATTAAAGGCGCTGATATTTCGACACTGGCGGAAATGGAAAGTCAGGGAGGCAAATTCTATAACGAACAGGGTGTCCAGCAAGATGCCATCGCGATTTTAAAACACAATGGCTTTAACTATGTTCGCCTGCGTTTGTGGGTTGACCCTAAAGATGCCAATGGTGCCGCTTACGGCGGCGGGACGAACGATCTTGAGACCACGCTGGCGCTGGCAAAACGCGTGAAAGCCCAGGGTATGAAGCTGCTGCTGGACTTCCACTATAGCGATTTCTGGACCGATCCGGGTAAGCAGTTTAAACCGAAAGCCTGGCAAAAAATGAACTACGACCAGCTCAAAGTCGCGATTCATGACTACACACGTGACACCATTGCCACCTTTAAAAAAGAGGGTGTGTTACCTGATATGGTGCAAATCGGTAACGAAAGTAACGGTGGCATACTCTGGCCAGAAGGAAAAAGTTGGGGCCAGGGCGGCGGCGAATTTGATCGTTTAGCCGGGCTGCTTAATGCTGCCATCAGTGGTCTGCGTGAAAATCTCAGCTCACCGTCTGATGTCAAAATTATGCTGCACCTCGCGGAAGGGACTAAGAAAGATATGTTCCATTGGTGGTTTGACGAAATAACCAAACGTGATGTGCCGTTCGATATTATCGGCATGTCGATATATACCTACTGGGATGGCCCACTCAGTGCTTTGAAAGCCAATATGGACGATATTAGTAAGCGTTATAACAAAGATGTCATCGTCGTTGAGGCAGCCTACGGACAGAGTTTTGAAAACTGTGATAACGCGGAAAATAGTTTCACCGAAAAAGAAGCCAAAGATGGTGGTTATCCGGGCACTGTTCAGGGGCAGGCTAATTATATTCGCGATCTGATTCAGTCAGTACTGGATGTACCCGATAATCGAGGTAAAGGCGTATTTTACTGGGAACCCACCTGGATTGTTGCACCAGGAAATACCTGGGCCACACCGGCTGGCATGGAATATATAAACGACAAATGGAAAACGGGTAATTCCCGCGAAAACCAGGCGTTATTTGACTGCAAAGGAAAAGTGCTGCCATCGATTAAAGTATTTAATTAATTACATCACCTCTAGCGAATAAAATTTAAAGCGTTATTTTAAGGATATACTATGTTTAAGTTTCCACTTTTAAGCGAAAAAGTTCCTGCGTTATTGCATGGTGCTGACTATAACCCAGAACAATGGGAAAATTATCCTGGTATTATTGAAAAAGATATTACCATGATGAAGCAAGCAAAATGCAATATCATGTCTGTAGGAATATTTAGCTGGGCAAAACTTGAGCCGCAAGAAGGTGTATATAATTTTACCTGGCTCGATGAAATCATTGAAAAACTGTATGCCGATGGCATACATGTCTTTCTTGCCACGCCGAGTGGTGCTCGGCCCGCATGGATGTCTAAAAAGTATCCCGAGGTTTTGCGTACCGGGCGTGACAGAGTTCCCGCTTTGCATGGCGGACGTCATAATCACTGCCTGACATCCCCGGTTTATCGCCAGAAGGTCCAACAGATTAACCAGAAACTGGCAGAGCGCTATGCGCATCATCCGGCGGTGATAGGCTGGCATATCTCTAATGAATACAGTGGCGAATGTCATTGTAATAGCTGTCAGCAAAAATTCCGTCTCTGGCTACAAGAGCGCTATCAGACTCTGGAAGCGCTTAATGAGGCCTGGTGGAGTACTTTCTGGAGCCATACCTACAGTGACTGGTCACAAATAGAGTCGCCAGCACCTCAGGGGGAAGTTTCTATTCACGGTCTTAACCTTGACTGGAAACGCTTTAATACCGCTCAAGTGACAGATTTCTGTAGTGAAGAATCGAAACCGTTAAAAGCCGTTAATCCTGCGATACCCACCACCACAAATCTGATGGAGTACTTCTACGATTACGACTACTGGAAGCTAGCGGAAGCTATCGATTTTGTCTCATGGGACAGTTATCCCATGTGGCATTGTGAGAAAGAGGAAACCAGACTGGCCTCTTATATCGCACTGTATCACGACATGATGCGTTCACTTAAAGGGGGCAAGCCTTTCGTTCTGATGGAATCGACCCCGAGCGCCACCAACTGGCAGCCACTCAGTAAGCTGAAAAAACCGGGTATGCATATACTTTCTTCGCTACAAGCTGTGGCGCACGGCGCTGATTCTGTTCAGTATTTCCAGTGGCGTAAAAGCCGTGGTTCAGTCGAGAAATTCCACGGTGCCATTGTTGACCATGTCGGACACCTTGATACCCGCGTGGGCCGTGAAGTCAGTGAACTAGGCCGCATTCTCAATGCTATGGCACCTGTCGCAGGTAGCCGTGTGGAAGCGAAAGTGGCGCTGATTTTTGACCAGGAAAGTCGCTGGGCAATGGACAATGCTCAGGGGCCGAGGAATCTTGGGCTGGAGTTTGAAAAAACGCTGGCTGAACACTACCATCCGTTCTGGGAACAAGGGATCGCAGTCGATATTATTAATGCTGACTGTGATATCTCTGACTATGCCCTGGTGATTGCCCCGATGCTGTATATGGTTCGCGACGGTTTTGCCGACAAAGTGACCCGTTTTGTTGAGCAAGGGGGCCAGTTTGTTGCCACTTACTGGAGCGGCATTGTCAATGAATCAGACCTTTGCTATCTCAATGGATTCCCGGGCCCGTTGCGTAAATTACTCGGTATCTGGGCTGAAGAGATAGACTCTCTTAGCGATGATGAGAGCAATCAGATTCAAGGATTAGCAGGCAATCCAGCGTCTTTACAAGGGCCGTATCAGGTTCGCCATTTGTGCGAGCTGATTCACCTGGAAACCGCTGACGCTATTGCCCATTACCGGGAGGATTTCTATGCTAACCGCCCTGCTGTCACAGTAAATCAGGTCGGTTCAGGGAAAGCCTGGTATGTGGCCTCCCGTAATGATGCTGCGTTTCAGCGTGATTTCTTCGGTAATATCATTCGTGAACTTAAACTGCCACGGGCTCTGGAATGTGAATTCCCGCATGGCGTAACGGCACATCGTCGTACCGACGGTGAAAGTGAATTTATCGTGGTAGAAAACTACAGCGATAAAACAAAAAACCTGACGTTACCAGCAGCCTTTATCGATATGGTCACGCAACAATCCGTAGAAGGTAATATTACCCTTGCCCCATGGGGAAGTCGGGTATTAACCCGCCGTATTATCTAACAACATTTAACGTTGTTCCCTGCCCATTCAGTCGAGTGGGCATTTTTTTATCTGTCGTTCAATGTAAAAGGTAACCTTTATGGTCAGTCTAAAATCTTTGCTACATTATTCCAACCACCCCAAACCAAGTCAGCCCTTAACGGAAGCTGAACAACAACAGGCTGAGGAGTTATTAAGCTATTTCGGTGGCAGGGATAATATTAAACAGATCGACGCCTGTATTACACGACTACGGGTTACGGTTAACTCACTCTCAAAAGTGAATTCTGAAGCGTTACAAAAAGCGGGGGCATTAGGCGTTATTATTATTGGCAAGGAGGTGCATGCAATATTTGGCATGCAATCAGATAATTTACGTAAAATACTAGACGATCGCTTTTCTCAGCGTTAATAAAAAAAGGGGTAACATAATCGTTACCCCAAACAAACCCATTAAAGTAAATCAAAAAAAAACAGCGGAGATAAGGTGTTATAACTAATGATAAAGGTAATAAAGGTATTACTAAATAAGGAAGAGGGAGTAATTACCACCAAGCCTCAACTTGTACACCGAAGTTCCAGTCATTACTCGCAGTACCATCTTTAAACGGTTTGCCGTCTTCAGAATCATTGAGGTAAGAGGCGAAAACACGCAGTTCAGGACGAGCCATAAAGTCTGAAGTTGGGGCAAGACCGAGTGCAACGGTATATTTCTCGCCGCCTTGCTTATAATGGGTACCATTGTTGTAGTTATCTTTTTGATAGAAACCACCGACTTCACCAATAGCACGAACATATTCGGTGAACTGGTATTGAGCACGCCCCACCAGCGACACCATACGACTCTTATCGGTGTATTCGGTGGTTTTATCCGCAGCACCCAGGGTCAGGACATGATTAAAGGAGAATTTATCGGTGATAGGGATAAGTCCGGTATTAATGACACGATAGCCAGTCGCTTCATCAGACATGTTCCACATGTCATACCAACCGCCTCCCTGAGATACCATGTTCTGTGCCAGACCTTTGTTCGCATACTGGAACACCAGCTTATTGTAGCCCCCGAACATATCCTGACTGATTTCACCTGTGACCATCACGCCATTTTTAGCGTCATACAGGCCACCGTACTCTTTCTGTTTTTTCGTTGGGTTTGGCATGGCGTAGTCAATACCAAACTCAGTCCAGGCCCCCTGCCACGGCTTAAATCCGGCATAACGTAAGTCAATGTAGTTGATGTTAACGTCGTTTTTACCATCTTCACGATAGTCGACATCATTTGCATCATCACGTATCCAGGCAAGTGAAATAGCCCCCGGGCCTAAGCTGTAATTTTCAATACCGGCTCCGGAACCGGAAATATTCCAGTATTTAGTATCGATGATATGCAAGTCATGGCGCTGGTAGTAACGCTTACCGCCCCAGATAACCGCCTCTTTATTATCAGGGATCAGTCCTTTAATTTGCAGATTTAACTGAGTCAGGCCAAATTTTGCATCATCGTTGAAAGTGGTTTCATTGCTGTTTGAACCATCAGACTGCATGTTGACCATACTGTTAACGTAAAAGCTGACATCATCTTTTTGATAGACATTAGCGCCAAGCTCAATTTCACCGTAGGTATCATTTTCGTTACCCAGACGGCCCAGCTTATTCTTTTGCCACTCAACCATGCCACCATCCTGTGACACGCCAACACCGCCACGCAAGTAGCCATGAAAGTCTATTTTTTCAACGGCAAAAACAGCCGGAGACGTCAGTGCAGCAGCTAACGCAACAGATAAAACGCGCAATTTGGTGTTCATATCATCCTCTGTGTTATTTGTTTTTGTATTACGTTCACATTAAGGATGCTATAAAATGCTTAATTATAATAACTGGCAATGAACAGAGTGATTAATTGTGATTTAGTGCAAATAAATCAGCGCTAAATGTAACGATAAGTGACACCTTTCACTTATTTTTGTATTGTGATCGTAATACATTGCATCACTATTTCGTGCCGCCAGATAGGGGTGCCAGGTTTTTCAGCCATACCCCTGTTACAATCAGGGAAGAACACTTACAGGGAACCGGATAATGAAGTCAAAAAACGCTACATTAGAAGACGTTGCTCGCCATGCTGGGGTCTCATATCAAACAGTATCCAGGGTATTAAACAAGTCAGTTAACGTCTCAGAAGCCACTCGCCGCAAGGTTGAAATGTCAATCGAAGAGCTGCGTTACGTTCCCAATCGACTTGCCCAACAACTGGTTGGCAAGCAGAGTATGACGATTGGACTGGTGACAACCTCACTGGCTTTACATGCGCCTTCACAGGTTGCAGCAGCCATTAAACAGTATGCCAATACTGAAGGTTATCAGGTTCTTATTTCGATGATCGATGAGAACGTATACCAGAGCATTCAGGGATCGATTAACGAACTGAAGTCACAGCGAGTTAACAGAGTTATTATTAATGTGCCATTAGAGACTGATATTGCTGAAAAAATATCAACAGAAAATGATGATGTGATCTGCCTTTTCCTCGATGTCGATCCATACAGTTCAGTATTTAACGTTTCGTTTAACCCGGCAGACGGCACGCGGGCCAGCGTAAAATATCTTTATGAACTGGGGCATCGCGAAATAGCCTTATTAGCTGGACCGAAGCAGTCAGTTTCGGCCAATTTACGACTAAAAAGCTGGCAGGAGACGCTGGAAGATTACAGTTTACAGCCAGCCATCGTATTACATGGTAACTGGGATGCGCAAAGCGGCTACAACTGTGCATTACAGATGCTACGTGAAGTACAGCACTTCAGTGCCGTACTGGTCGCCAACGATCAGATGGCGCTTGGGGTACTTAGTGCATTTCATCAGCAGCAGTTAAGTATTCCCGGACAAAAATCCGTCGTCGGCTACGATGATACTTATGAAAGTTCCTTTTTCTACCCGGCACTGACCACGGTATCACTTGATCTTGATTTACAGGGAAAAGAAGCTGTGCGGCATATTTTGAATGCCAGCGAGAGTGATACACAACGCTTATCGGCTATTTTACCTGCCAAGTTAGTGGTGAGAAATTCAACCGGACCACAGACGAAAGAAAAGCGTGATTTACAACGGATAGCTGAAGAGTTACGAGTGATTGCCCAGCAATTATCGCAGTGATCCTGTTCAACTCCGCACGCCAATAATAACGCCAGGCTGACTGACCTGGCGATAGAGTTCAGGAATAAGCAAGCATGGCGCTAGACTCAAATGGCTTTATCCCTATGCCGCCAGCAGTAGAATTTCAGGTCGAATTTCTGCCCGTCATCACTGCTGTATCAGAGAGTCTGATTTCTCTGCTGGGAATAAAGCTCCATAGTCTCTATCTGTATGGCAGCGTAGCTCGGGGACAGGCTCAGAGCGGCGTCTCTGACTTGGATATCTGTATGGTAGTCACTCATCCTGTGAGTACCTCAGAACGCCACCAGCTCGCTGCTATAGCCTCAGATATCGCCTTTCGTTACCCAATAGTGTGCAAAATCGATGTTGATATCGGTGAACTGGCAGACGTTCTGAACTCAGAAAACAGATATAGCTGGGGTTACTGGCTTAAGCATCATTGCCGCTGTATTTATGGCGAAGATCTGACACTAGGTTTTACCCCTTTCAAACCCTCTAAGGCTATCGCGGTGGCTGTTAACGGTGACTTTGCAGCGGTACTGGAAAAATATATCGCCCAACTCACCCAGTTGACGGACAGAAATGAACAGAAGAAGATCCAGCGGGCTGCTGCCAGAAAGTTAATTCGCTCAACTAATCTGTTACGAACGGAGGCTGAAAGCGACTGGCCTGAGACCCTGGCTGAACACACCACTCGGCTGGTCACTCGTTATCCTGAAAAAGCAGATGAAATCGATTATTTCTTACGTGAAAGTCTCTCCCCAACAGAGAGTATCGCCGCATTTATTCAGCATTTAACCCTCTTTACTGGTTGGCTGGAGGCAACTCGCCAGTTTGAGGTTAATCGCTCTTCGTCGCGATAGAAAGGGTATAGGTATAACGAAAAACAGCCGGTCAGGTTTAAGCCTGACCGGCTGTTTTAAACCACTAAATCTTACAGACTAGCGGTAAATGTACGGGTAATAACATCACGCTGCTGCTCTGGCGTCAGGGAGTTAAAACGTACTGCATAACCTGAAACACGAATCGTCAGCTGTGGATATTTTTCTGGGTGCTTAACCGCATCTTCCAGCGTTTCACGACGCAGAACGTTAACGTTCAGATGCTGACCACCTTCCACACGAATTTCTGGTTTTAATTCCATAGGAATTTCGCGGTACTCGAATTGTCCGAGTGCATCGATAGCCACAACTTCATCTTCTGCGAAACCGGCTTTAGCACATACGCAACGAGCTTCACCTGCTTCTTCATCGAGCAACCAGAAAGAGTTCAGAAGTTGATCGTTAGCTGCTTTAGTAATCTGGATACCTGTAATCATTGTATTTCTCCCTATGGGCTAATATTGCTGATTTTAGGGCCAGCATGCTGGCTCATTGGTAAAACCTTTGTATTAATAATGTTCTTATATCAGTCTGAGCTAGGTAATTCTTTGACATAAATCAATAAAAATAACGCACATTTTATGCAACCGGCAGGATTTATTTGTTTTACATCAACTTACCGCGCACCCAAAAAATCAAATTATATTGCAAATTATCAATTTTTTATTGGCTCCACGAGCACTCTCGTCAGCAGATATTTTACCCTGGGAGAAGAAGCAGTTAAGCTACTGGCTGATGACTTCGCAGGAGAGCGAAATGACCACGACCCTCACCTGGCACGATGTGCTAGCAGAAGAAAAACAGCAACCCTATTTTATTAATACCCTCAGCGCTGTCGCAGAAACGCGAGCAGCCGGTGTCACGGTTTATCCGCCACAGAAAGATGTGTTTAATGCTTTTCGCTTTACCGAACTCGGGAATGTGAAAGTGGTCATTTTAGGTCAGGATCCTTACCATGGCCCGAACCAGGCTCACGGGCTCTCTTTCTCTGTTCTGCCGGGAATTAATCCGCCCCCTTCACTGGTGAATATGTATAAAGAGCTTGAGGCATCCATTCCAGGCTTCACTCGTCCAAAACATGGTTATCTGGAAAGCTGGGCCCGTCAGGGGGTCTTATTGCTCAATACCGTACTGACCGTCGAAGCCGGACAAGCGCACTCTCATGCGAAATTAGGCTGGGAAACCTTCACGGATAAAGTGATAGCTTTAATTAATCAGCACTGCGAAGGGGTAGTCTTTCTTTTATGGGGGGCACACGCGCAGAAAAAAGGTCGCATCATCGACAGACAGCGCCATCATGTTTTAGCAGCACCTCATCCTTCGCCACTCTCTGCTCATCGTGGTTTCCTGGGATGCGGTCATTTCTTGCAGACTAACCAGTATCTGACAGAGCGTGGAGATAGTCCTATTGACTGGACACCTCAGTTACCCGAGTCTGAAGTTTAAAATACAAAACGCCTGATGGAACACATCAGGCGTTTAAAAGGTCACGCTAATCGAAAAACAAAGACATTACGCTTTGTTTTGACGCCACCATTCTGCCAGCAATACGCCAGTTGCCACTGAAACGTTCAGGCTTTCAACATTACCTGTTCCGTTAATGGCAACACTCATGTCTGCGTTATCAAAGGTTGACTCGGAAACACCGTCACGTTCCTGACCTAATACCAGGACCATTTTTTTCGGTAACTCAGCACTAAACAGCGGCGTTCCCTGATGGCTGGAAGTCGTGACTATCGCATAGCCTGCACGACGGAAAGATTCCAGCCCATCACTGAATGTCTCACCACTGATAGCGACGACATGTTCAGCACCACCTTCAGCGGTACGCACAGCGGCACCAGACTCCAGTAACGAGGCATCCTGTACCAGTAACCCTTTAATACCAAAGTGAGCACAGCTACGCATAATGCCACCGAGGTTATGAGGGTTACCCACATCTTCTAGCGCCAGCACACAGTCTTCTTCGCCTGCTTTTGAAAGCCAGCTTTGTACTGTGATGCCAGTACGCTTCTTAATCAGGAAGCACACGCCGCCGTGGTGTTCAGTACCGGAAGCTTTTTCCAGTTCGTCATCTTCAACCACATGGTAGGCTTTGCGGTTTGCCGCCATCCAGCGCAGGGCTTCTTTAAAACGTGGGGTGACGCTTTGAATAAACCAGGCCCGGACAATACAGTCAGGACGACTCTGGAATAATGCCTGACAAGCATTTTCACCATAGACGCGTGTTTCTTCAGCACGCTGGCGACGAATGACTTCAGGGTCAACAAAGCTCTTGCCGCTAATACCACCGTGATCTGGCGTTGCAGGGACATTTTCCCGTGGAGCACGGGAAACCGTACGCCATGGTGAACCATCACTCCCCAGATCGTTATTTTCGCCACGGAAACGGTCTCCACGTGGTTTGTCAGCGTTACGAGCTGGACGGCGAGCGCCTCCTTCATTACGTGACTGCCCTGCAGGACGTCCACCGCCTTTTCCGGTACGCGGATTCTGGCTGCGTTTATCACTGTCATCGTCACCGCGGACATACATCACTTTGACTTTGCCGCTTTTACCTTTAAATTCGTCGTTCATTATTCCTCCACCTCGCTGAGCGCAACGCGCGCAGATTACCTGATGTGGCGCGGCTTCGCCATTAACTTTAGTCAAAAGCTATTAACTATTATATCCATCGGGCAAATCGCCTGGTTACTCCTGCCAGTTAATTGATAATATCAAGCCTGGAATGTCATGCCGTAAAACATTTATATCATTTAATAACAGATGACTCTTTGAGGTTAGCCATGAATACCGTTTGTGCCGAATGCCAGGCGATTAACCGTCTGCCTGAAGACCGTATTGATGACGGAGCGAAATGTGGTCGTTGTGGCCATCAACTATTTGATGGTGAAGTGGTTAACGCCACAGCTGCGACGCTGGATAAACTGCTGAAAGACGATCTGCCTGTGGTCGTGGATTTTTGGGCACCCTGGTGCGGCCCCTGCGTCAATTTCGCGCCAATTTTTGAAGATGTCGCCGAGGAGCGAAGTGGTCATGCACGCTTTATTAAGGTCAATACTGAAGCAGAGCAAGCGCTGAGTGCGCGTTTTCGTATCCGTAGCATCCCCACGCTGATGATTTTTAAACAAGGTCAGATGGTTGAAATGCTGAATGGCGCATTGCCAAAAACACATTTTGATAACTGGCTCGACGAAAATATCTGAACCTCAGGGGCATTCCACTGTGCCCCCTTTGCTAATCCAGGTTAACATAGCGTTTTTAGACAGAATATTTTCATGACAGACAATGCTGTTCTTCGCCTTCGCACTGAACGTCTTGCGCGGGCAACCCGCCCTTTTCTGGCGCGCGGGAATCGTGTTATTCGCTGTCAGCGCTGCTTGCTTCCCCTTAAGCATTGCCTGTGTGCCACCATTAAGCCGCAAACTGCCCGTAGTCGCTTCTGTCTGGTGATGTTTGATACTGAACCTTTGAAGCCGAGTAATACTGGCCGCTTAATTGCCGATATTCTTCCTGAGACTCAGGCCTTTCTGTGGTCTCGCACCGAACCACCTGAAGATTTACTGGCGTTAGTGGCCAGCGACCAGTTTCAGCCCATGGTGGTCTTTCCGGCGAGCTATGCTGACAGCCCACGTCAAGTTCTCACGACGCCCCCCACCAGCGGTAAGCCACCGCTGTTTATTATGTTAGACGGCACCTGGACTGAAGCACGAAAAATGTTTCGTAAAAGCCCATACCTTGACGCTCTGCCGGTTATCTCGGTCGATTTAACCATTACCTCGACTTATCGCTTACGCGCGGCACAGGGTGATGGCAAGTACTGTACTGCCGAAGTCGCTGCAGCGTTGCTTGAACTGGCCGGAGATAATCACGCTTCAGAAAGTCTGCAAGCACATTTCATTCATTTTCGTGAGTGCTATTTAGCAGGCAAACCTCATCATCAGGGCAGTATCACAGCAGAGTCGAGCGAAAGCGTTTAGAATCAATCAGACATCAGCTGTGGGAGAGCACTGTGAGCCAACGTGGACTGGAAGCGCTATTACGCCCGAAATCTATTGCCGTGATCGGCGCATCAGCAAAAAATCATCGCGCAGGTTATTTAATGATGCGCAATTTGCTGGCAGGCGGGTTTAATGGTCCGATTATGCCCGTCACACCTGCCTATAAAGCCGTGTGTGGCGTACTGGCATGGCCGGATGTGGCAAGTTTGCCTTTTGCCCCAGACTTAGCGGTTATCTGTACCCATTCACGACGTAATATCGAATTACTGGAAGCTCTGGGGGAAAAAAACTGTAAGGCATGTATCATTCTGTCTGCACCTTCAGAGCAACTTCCCGAATTACAGGCTGTAGCGGCACGCTGGCAGATACGTTTGCTGGGGCCTAATAGTCTTGGTCTACTCGCCCCCTGGCAGGGTCTGAATGCGAGTTTTTCTCCGGTTCCGATTCAAAAAGGAAAACTGGCATTTATTTCTCAGTCAGCCGCCGTTTCTAATACCATTCTTGACTGGGCGCAACAGCGCGAAATTGGCTTTTCCTGGTTTATTGCCCTCGGCGATAGCCTCGATACCGACGTTGATGAACTACTCGACTATCTGGCAAGGGACAGTAAAACCAGCGCTATTCTGCTCTACCTGGAGCATCTGAGTGATGCCCGGCGTTTTGTCTCTGCTGCCAGAAGCGCCTCACGTAACAAACCTATCCTGGTGATAAAAAGTGGTCGTAGTGCAAAAGCACAGGCCCTGCTAAAAACCCCTCTGGGGCTGGATGCTGCATGGGATGCCGCGATTCAACGCGCAGGTTTGCTACGGGTTAAAGACACCCATGAACTGTTTTCTGCGGTGGAGACCCTAAGCCATATGCGCCCGTTGCGCGGTGAGCGATTAATGATAATCAGCAACGGTGCTGCCCCGGCAGCTCTGGCGCTGGATGAGCTTGAACGTCGCAACGGAAAACTTGCCACGTTGAGTGAGCAGACGCTGAACCAGCTCAGGGAGACACTGCCTGCCAGCGTTGAACTCGGTAATCCTATTGATCTACGGGATGATGCAACAGCAGAGCGTTATCTACAGGCTGTCAAAGCCTTACTGGATAGCCAGGAAATTGATGCCCTGATGATTATCCATGCGCCAAGCGCAGTGGCACCTGGCACCACTAGCGCTCAGGCACTCATTGAATTATTACACAGCCATCCACGCAGTAAGTATCTCAGCATTATCACTAACTGGTGTGGCGAGTATTCTTCTCAGGAAGCGCGACGTTTATTCAGTGATGCTGGTATTCCCACTTACCGCACACCCGAAGGCACCATCACGGCCTTTATGCATATGGTTGAATATCGCCGTAACCAGAAACAGTTACGTGAGACACCTGCGCTACCAGTCAACTTAACCGCCAATACCAATACTGCCCATAGTCTGATTCAGCAAGCGATGCAGGAAGGCGTCACCATGCTGGATACGCACGAAGTTAAACCGATTCTTGAAGCTTATGGTTTAACCACCCTACCTACCTGGATTGCCAGCGATAGCGCTGAAGCGGTTTATATCGCTGAACAGATTGGTTATCCGGTGGCACTAAAATTACGTTCTCCCGATATTCCGCATAAGTCAGATGTTCAGGGGGTTATGCTGTATCTGAGAACGGCCAGTGAAGTTCAGCAGGCTGCTGAAGCTATTATTGACAGGGTAAAAATGGCCTGGCCTCAAGCGCGGATCCATGGCTTGCTGGTTCAGGGAATGGCTAATCGTGCTGGCGCTCAAGAGTTACGTGTTGTGGTCGAGCACGATCCTATATTTGGCCCGCTGATCATGCTGGGTGAGGGAGGCGTTGACTGGCGTCCTAATCAGCAGGCTGCGGTTGCTCTGCCGCCTTTAAATATGAATCTGGCACGCTATTTAGTCATCCAGGCGATTAAAATGGATAAAATTCGCAGCCGAAGCGCGCTGCAGCCGCTGGATATTGCGGGTCTGAGTACCTTACTGGTTCAGGTATCGAATCTGATTATTGATTGCCCGGAAATTACCCGTCTTGATATTCATCCGTTACTGGCTACTGGCAATGAATTTACGTTGCTGGATGTGACACTTGAACTGGCACCTTTCGAGGGGGATGCGGATGCCCGGCTTGCAGTACGCCCCTATCCGCATCAGCTTGAAGAGCCTGTTCAGCTTAAGAATGGCGAGCACTGTTTATTCCGTCCGATCCTTCCTGAAGATGAGCCGTTATTACAACAATTTATCGCTCAGGTCACAAAAGAGGATCTGTACTATCGTTACTTTAATGAAATCAACGAATTTACCCATGATGATTTAGCCAATATGACGCAGATAGACTACGATCGTGAAATGGCATTTGTCGCTATCCGTCAGACAGCGGGCAAAGAAGAGATCCTCGGCGTTACTCGGGCAATTTCAGATCCCGATAATCTTGATGCTGAGTTCGCGGTACTGGTTCGATCCGACTTAAAGGGATTAGGATTGGGCCGCCGTTTGCTGGAGAAGCTGATTATTTACACTCGGGAACATGGGCTGGAAAAACTCAACGGGATCACCATGCCAAACAACCGTGGAATGATAACTCTGGCCCGTAAGCTGGGCTTTATCGTCGATATTCAGCTAGAGGATGGTATTGTCAGTTTGACTTTACCTTTAGCTAAAAAAGAGATTAGTCAATAAAGTACGGTAAAACAGCATCACTTTGTTGGATACTAGTGATATTATCAGCAAGTTATGACATCTGGATTTTCAGAAGGCCATCCATGAACAGAGAAGATATGCACTGTGATGTTGTCTAAATTTAAACGATATAAACATCAACAACACCTTGCTCAGTTACCTAAGCTTTCTCAATCGGTTGATGATGTAAAAACACTTTTCTCCCCGGCTGAGTTCCGAGAGACGTTGTTGCGTGAAATTGCTAATGCAAGAAAGCGTATTACTATTGTCGCACTCTACCTGGAACAGGATGAGGCAGGTCAAGGTATCCTTTCTGCGCTGTATCAGGCAAAGCAGCAGCATCCTGAGCTCAATGTCACCATTCTGGTAGACTGGCATCGTGCACAGCGCGGGCGCATTGGTGTTGAAGCCACCAACACCAATGCGGACTGGTATCACCGTATGGCTGAACAGCACCCGGATATCGATATTCCGGTCTATGGTGTGCCTGTAAATACCCGGGAAGCGCTGGGCGTATTGCACTTCAAAGGCTTTATCATCGATGATTCGGTGGTTTACAGCGGTGCCAGTATTAACGATGTCTACCTGCATCAGCAGGATAAATATCGCTACGATCGTTATCATCTTATCCACAATCCTAAACTGGCAGATACGTTTTCGGACTGGATAAGCCAATATCTGATCCGTGGCCGTGCTGTACACCGACTCGACTCGCCTTTACGTCCAAAGAGCCCGGATATCAAAAGTGATATCCGTCAGTATCGTCAGGAACTCCGTGATACCGGTTTTGTCTTCGAAGGTGATGCTGATAACGACAGCCTGGCGATTACACCGTTAGTTGGCCTGGGCAAGACCAGCGGTCTGAATAAGGCGATATCTCATTTAATACCCTGCACTGAACGTAAGCTGGTTATTTGCACCCCTTATTTCAATCTGCCAGCCGTACTGGTACGCGGAATTATCAAGCTACTGCGTGAAGGCAAACAGGTAGAAATTATCGTTGGCGATAAGACGGCGAATGATTTTTATATCCCTGAAGATCAGCCGTTTAAAATTATCGGCGCGCTTCCTTATCTGTATGAGATAAACTTACGTCGCTTCCTGAGCCGTCTTCAGTATTACGTGAGTAGCGAGCAGCTCACCGTTCGCCTTTGGAAAGACGATGATAATACCTATCACTTAAAAGGGATGTGGGTGGATGATAAATGGATGTTGCTGACAGGCAATAATCTTAATCCACGCGCCTGGCGTCTCGACTTAGAGAATGCCTTATTGATTCATGATCCTAAGCAAGAACTGGCGGAGCTCCGAACTAAAGAGCTGGATTTGATTCGGACGCATACCACGGTAGTTCAACATTATCGCGATCTGGAAAGTATCTCTGAATATCCGGTAAAAGTGCGTAAGTTGATTCGCCGTTTACGCCGTATCCGTGTCGATCGTTTAATCAGCAGGATCCTTTAGAACCTGGATGATGGACCGATAGCAATTCAAAACCCTGTTATACAGGGTTTTTTTATGTCTGAGGTTTTTCATGAAACGACTAATACTACCCATTATTTTTTTACTTGCTGGCTGTAGTCATACTGCAAACGATCAGTGGAGCGGCCAGGATAAAGCCCAGCATTTTATCGCTTCTGCTATTCTGACCGCTGCAGGGAGTGAAGTCGCGCAGAGACAAGGATCGAGTTCAGTACGCAGCGCTAATATCGGCTTTCTTTTCTCAGTCTCTCTAGGAGCAACAAAAGAATTATGGGATAGCCGACCAGCAGGAACCGGATGGAGCTGGAAAGATTTTGCCTGGGATGTTGCGGGAGCGGCAACAGGGTACAGCCTCTGGCGTCTTGCCGACCACTAAGTCCTGTCCTTTGTCTTTTACGCTGATACGGCGTTGGCTGCACTCGGCTGCTTCAGTCACATACTTGTGTATGCTCCTTCACAGCCTCCCTTGCCGCCTTGTCTCAGCGTAAAATCCTGCGGACTATGAGTAATATTTGGCTGAAATTCGCACAAATGATGTTTTTTTGCTTCAGGGGAAAGAAGGTTACCCAAAATAATTCGCGTTGCCTGTAGGCGCAAAGCGAAGGCAGGCGATGAGCATACTCAAGTATGTGATTCGGCTGACTGAGCTGCAGCAACACCCAGACAGCGTGAAGTATGACGGGTAACGCAAAAAACCCCAGTCATAGACTGGGGTTATTGCTTAATTGATTCCTGGCAGTTCCCTACTCTCGCATGGGAGACCCCACACTACCCTCGGCGCTACGTCCTTTGTCTTTTACCCTGATACGGCGTTGGCTGCTCTCGTTCAGCTCAGTCACATACCGGAG
>Ga0302347_1001288_pt1 | contig 30957 bp, 28 predicted proteins | sample PhyWR1_FD_202178 | JGI IMG/M metagenome (GOLD analysis project Ga0302347, IMG submission 202178) | Leaf surface microbial communities from wheat plants in UC Gill Tract Community Farm, Albany, California, United States - DLSL W.R1 (v2)... | ecosystem: Host-associated > Plants > Phyllosphere >... | reverse complement strand
ACATCCTGGACACAATAATAACTCAATGAGTTTCAGGACCCGCGTCATCAATGGACTGGAAAAATATCACGTTATAGATTGCCGATAAGGAAAGCGTTGCCCATGACCACTGTTGTATTGAATGTCAAAATTGAAGAGACGCTAAAAGATAAACTTCGCCAGTATGCAGAGGCGAATAATGACAACCTAAGCACGGCAACGGAGAAATTGCTGCTGTCGGCGTTTGAATTAACCTATGACGCTGAGGTCTCGGAAGACGAAATTGACAATCAGCATATTGAAGAAGATACCCGCCCTTTCACGTCCAGAGAAATCAAAGCATTACGCAAAATTCTGAAGAAGAGAAAATGAAATCACAGATCTCAGTCGCACGTAGCTGTAGCGAGGCGTATGCGCTGTTGCGTTCAGGCTATGTTAAACAAGTGCGTCTCAACTGGAATGTTGGCAGCGATGAGTTTTTTCGTATCGCCTCAGACTGGTGCGAGACGGGGGCGAAAATTAAAAAAGAGGGCGGACGATTTATCATCTCGCTGAAAGGATTTCCGATCCCTCCTCAGCAGTAATAAAACGATCATGCTTATCACCATAATGTGAAATCATTTGCGGTCATAATGACGCAAACAAAAATAGGTTTTCCACCTCATTAGGTTCAGGGATGATATTCACGGCGGGTTTCTCCCCGCCGCTGTTTTTTTAGCTTTCCGGACGGTGCAGATTCTGTTCGGCCCATGCCATAAACGCATTCTTCTCAAGCGCCTTACTATAAAGCCAGCCCTGTCCGTACTCTACGCCGCGCTCGCGCAGCCATGCGGCCTGTTGCGGCGTTTCAATTCCTTCTGCCACTGTCTTAAGATTAAGCGTTTGCGCCAGCCTGATGATATGGGGAGTAACCTGATTATGTTCCACCGTTTCCACGAAAAATTTATCGATTTTAAGCGTATCGGCCTCAATTCCATGTAGATAGCTCAGGCTGGAGAAACCCGTGCCAAAATCATCGATATACACAGGGTGACCGCTTTGCCGATAACGCGCAATCGCCGGGGCACTGACATTCAGATCGGTAAAACTGCGTTCAGTCAGTTCAAGGGCAATCTGCTCCGGCGCTAACCTCCAGCGGGCGACACGTTGCGCAATAAGCACCGGAAGCGTCGTTGAATGCAGATCGTTGGCTGAAATGTTAATTGAGACATAATGGTTCGGATGCTGTTGCAGCCATGGGCCTAAATCAGAGAAAACGCGCGCTACAATCAGCTCAGTCAGCGACGTCATTAATCCGTTTTGCTCTGCCAGCGGGATAAAAATATCCGGGGCAAGGAAAGTGCCGTCGGGCTGCGGCCAGCGGGCGAGCGCTTCAGCACCAACAATACGCTCATCGGTTAACGAGACAATGGGCTGATAGTGAACAATAATTTTCCGCGAGCGAATGGCGTTCTGTAAAAGCTGGTGAGGAGAGCGAAGATGACGCAGTACGCGCAGAATAAGCCAGGCGGATAGCAAACTGATAGTAGCCCCAAACGGGAGCCAGTAGAGTAGCTGATGATGCCAGCCCTCATCCAGAGGGAGAGTTGAAGCCCAGGTCACTATCGCGATATTAAGTTTCGGATAACGATGAATATTGTATATCACGTCATTATGCCGGAACTGTATTTTGTTAGTACTTAAAGCCTGCGCCCAGACTTCTTGCGCATGTGGCGACGTACTGGCGACGATCGCATTATTTTTGAGCCCAATGAGCGCGATATTAATCGGCCACTGCCCGTAGGGGAGAACATCGATTAAGGATTCAGGATCGACTATGACGACATAGTTGGCGCTACCCAGCCCCGCCATACTACGATCGATTCCGATATCGTTTTTGGTCGTCAGCCAAACTTGATAGCCCTTTGATGTCAGAGCCTGTGAAGGGGGGAACTGTTTACCGGCTTTCATTTCTTCAAACGAAGAGCATAGAGGCTCGAGATCGTGAAAGTAGAGCACTTCCTGAATATATCGATGGCTATAAGCAACCCGGCGCATTTCCAGTAGATGCTCGCGGCTGCACGGCGTAAGTTTACTTGATTTCAGTTGTTCAAGCGCCTCTTCAGCCTGCGTCGCAACCATTTGACTGCGGAGCATAACCTGCCGGGAAACGTTTTCAAGTTCAGCCGTAAAGGCCTGGCTGGCATTTTTATGCGCCATCCAGACGCTCAGGCTGACCGGTAATAATGCGGTAAGGATCAAGATGCTGGTAATAACCACGATCGGATGCCGGGTTTGCATAATGACTTTTCCTGTGGGCACAAATGGCGTGGTAGCGGAATACGATATTCTGCAAATAATAGCGCTGGTTAAAAGAAGATACCTTTATTTTATTCAGTAGACGTAAGTCATAAAAAGAGCGAGTAACAAAATACTGGCCTGATGCTGACCCTCTTGATCTTTAGTCCCGGCCGGGTTACTCTTGTGTTATGTTATAACATAATGAATGAGGCTGTTATGAAACCGGACATTCACCCCTACTATCGTACCGTGGTATTCCACGACACCAGCGTGGACGAGTATTTTAAAGTAGGCTCGACCATTAAAACCGATCGTGAGATCGAGCTCGAAGGCGTTACCTATCCTTATGTGACGCTCGACGTCTCGTCGGCTTCTCATCCGTACTATACCGGCAAGCAGAAGACCCTGAGTAATGAAGGCAGCGCCGCGCGTTTCCAGCAGCGCTACGGCCGTTTTATCGGCGCTAAAAGGAGCTAAAACATGCAGGTGCTTAACTCGTTACGTAGCGCTAAACAGCGCCACCCTGATTGTCAGATAGTCAGACGAAAAGGGCGGCTGTACGTTATCTGCAAAACAAATCCGCGCTTTAAAGCGGTGCAGGGACGTAAAAAAAGACGCTAAGCGCGCAGACTTTGTAGCGTGCGCTTTTGTTTGCCGTCGGCAGTAAAGTTGTCGGCGGCAAGCCAGGCCCGCAGTGCGCAGTCGACCTGCGGCCATTCACTGTCAATGATCGAAAACCAGTCGGTATCCCGATTATGACCTTTCACCACCAGCGCCTGACGAAAGCGTCCCTCATAATGAAAACCCAGCCGCTGTGCCGCCTGGCGCGAAGGCGCGTTCAAACTATTGCATTTCCACTCGTAACGTCGATAGCCGAGCGTGTCGAAAACATACCTCATTAGCAGCCAGTGAGCTTCGGTAGACATTGGCGTCTGGCTGAGTCGCGGTGAAAAATGCACGTGTCCCACCTCGATGACACCGTTTTTACTATCCACCCTCATCAGGGCAAACACGCCCACTGCGCGAGCCGTACGCCGATCGATAATGGCGAAATAAATCGTGTCATGTAGAGTACAGTTGCCGTCGACCCACTGCTGGTAAGCCGTTTCACTGGTCTCCGGTTCGCGCATTAACCACGTCCAGCCTCGCGTATCTTCAGCGCTCGCATAGGCAGAAAACAGATCGCTGGCGTGATCCTGCCTCAACGGTTCAAGGCGACAATAATGTCCCTCAAGGGTAATACGTTGTGGATACGGCCGCTCCTGCCAGTCGGGCAGAGCGCGACCTACCGGCTGACCAAATTGATTTAACTCGCTCATCGTAAACTCCTTCAATAGCTGGTGGAGTAAGCGTAAGCTGATTGTGGATCCATAAAAAGGACCAGCAGGTCAGTTTTCAATGGTGCCACGATAGCGAGGGGAACGTGAATATTCCGGATGAGGCGTTGTATGGCTTCCTGCAAAATGCGCTGGACGAGCGTGGTACGCAGGCGCGCCAGCGTGTGCTATATCATGCACTGCAGGCCGCTATTCTTGCAGGTAAATTACAGCCGCAAAGTCGGCTGCCGGGCTCGCGACTGATGGCTGAGGCGCTGGGCGTCTCACGCAATACGATGAACGCGGCACTTGAGCAGTTAGCTATTGAAGGATACCTGACCCGCAGTCGCCAGGGGACGACCGTAGCAATGCTGCCGTCTTTGCCCGCGACCAGCGATGTGTCCTGTCAGCCCGTTGCGCTGGCCAGCCGTTTACGCCAGTTGCCCTCTGCCAGTCGTCGCGACTCTCCGGCTCTGCAACTCACCCCCGGTCTGCCCGCCACCAATTACTTCCCGCTTCCCGTCTGGCGTCGGCTACTGGATACTGTTTTACGCCGCGAGGGCAGTTTACTGCTCGGATATGGCGATCCGGCGGGAGAGCCTCGCCTGAGAGGCGCAATTGCCCGCCATCTGGCGCTGTCACGCGGTATTCATTGTGATGTCAGCCAGATAGTGATCACGGAAGGCTCTCTGGAAGGTGTCAGTTTGTGTACGCAGTTACTCAGTCAGGCAGGCGATGTTGCCTGGGTGGAGGACCCGGGTTATCCCGGTGCAAAAAGCGTATTTATGACCGCCGGGCTACAGGTTACCGGCGTGCCGGTCGATGAAGAGGGACTATCACTGAATATGACGTCAGCCGCGCCGACGCTGATTTTTACCTCACCTTCGCATCAGTATCCCCTTGGGACAGTGATGAGCGCGTCACGCCGTCTGGCTTTACTGGATTATGCCCGGCAGCAGGGGGCATGGATTATTGAGGATGATTATGACAGTGAATTTCGCTATAGCGGCGAGCCAGTCCCGGCGATGCTGGGAATGCGCGACAGTGCCCGGGTAGTCTATCTCGGAACGTTCAGTAAAACCCTGTTTCCCTCATTACGCATTGTTTTTATGGTGCTGCCATTCGCGCTGGCCGGGGCGGTGAATCCTGTTATTGCCTCATTATTGCGCGGTGGACATCGCGCTGAGCAACTGGCGCTGGCGCACTTTATAGAGGAAGGGCATTACGCCCGTCATTTAGCCGCTATGCGACGGCTTTACCGCAAACGTCAGCAAGCGCTACGCGACGCGCTGGCAAGTGAAATGCGCGTTGCGCATCAGGTGCGGGGCGGTAAAGGGGGGCTGCATTTGACCGTTATTCTGAAGGGCGTCAATGATTATGCCATTGTCGGACAGGCCCGCCGTTATCAAATAGCGCCGGGCGCACTAAGTCGTTTATATCTTGATCCCGCGACGGCTCAGCACGGGTTAATCCTCGGCTACGGAAATACGTCGGCCTCGCTCTACCCAGGCGCAATACGCACGCTTAACCGGCTGATTGAGCAGACTCCGCGCGGGCAAGCGTAAAAATATCATAGAAAGAGAGGTCGCCTTTTGTTGCGATCATTTTCTGTAACTGTGCTTTATACGGTGCTTCCACCCGCGGAGAATTCAGAATACTGTTGATCAACGGCTCGGGAGCAAAGCGTGTGTTATACCATTCACCGTTAAAACAGACGCGAAAATCCAGCACATCAATATCTTCATATCGATAGCGAGGATTGACGTCGAAAAAGAAAAAAGCGTTGAACAAAATAAACAGAACCACCAGCAGCCAGACGGAATCAGCCAGCGTTTCTGAGCGCAGCATAACCACCAGCGTGGCAAACCAGGCAATATACATACCGATGAACAGGCCGGGATGGTTACGAATAAAACTGATGCTAAAGCGCGGGCGATTGTCGCGCTTTTCGCGGGCATTGAGTTCGTCAATAGTGTTGGTCAGCAGCCGCCGTATTTCTGTCATGATGAGCCTTTATTCTTCTACATACGCAGGGAAATACCCTATTTTAAGTTGTAATAAAGACAACAAAAAGTAACAGATCAGTTGCGAAAAAGCATAACAGTTACGCCGGAATGGATTTGATCACCCGCGCCGGGTTGCCACCCACCACCACGTTGTCAGGCACATCTTTCACCACGACCGCGCCGGAGGCAATTACCACATTGTTACCGATAGTCACGCCGGGATTGATTACCGCACGGCCGCCAATCCAGACGTTATCACCGATGGTCACCGGTTTACCCAACTCAAGACCGCTGTTTCGTTCTTGCGGATCCAGCGGATGTGTTGCCGTATAGATATGTACGCCGGGAGCCAGCATACAATTATCGCCGATGTGGACAGGGCACACGTCCAGCATGACGCAATCGAAATTGGCATAGAAGTTCGCACCAAGATGGATATTGTAGCCATAGTCACAGCGAAAACTAGGTTCGATATACGCACCTTCGCTCTTACCCAGCAGATCTCCCAGGAGCGCCGTGCGGACGCCGCGTTCATCGGGATCGGTATGATTGTAACGATGGATTAAATGCCGGGCGCGCAGACGCTCTGCTTTTAACGTTTCATCTCCGGGGCGATAAAGCTCGCCGGCGATCATTTTGCGTTTTTCTTCACTCATAGGACACTCCCGTTAGCATATGTGGCTACCTTAATGGGTATCCATGCCACAGGGAACGTTCCCTATCACTAAGTGTGATGCAAATCTCACTTAATAGCGGTAAAAGATAAAGGGGCGCGTAACGTAGTTCGTAGCCTGAAAATTAATAAAGTATTAGCGAATAAATTTCCATACGGAAGGTGGGATTTTATCGTAAAGTTTATTCATGGTCAGTTCGGCAAGACGATGATCGGCGGCTGAGTAAAATACGGCCAGTTCATTATCTGACAATTCATATTTATTTTTTTCAATGACACGTTCGAGGGTGTCGATTGTCTGACAGCGCCTCAAACGCATCAAATAGTCAGTCTTGGTTAATGCCTTGTCAGTCATAGATGTACCTTGTTGATTGTTATCGTTTTAGCAGGAGAGGCTAACCGGATTAGCCTGACTCACATCGCTGAAACTGTGAAACAGGTTATTACCGGATTTACGCCACTTCTGTAAATCCTGGGTGCTAATGCCATAGTTACTGAACAACATAAAAGTGTCGTCCAGATATTCATCAATTTGCGTAACCAAATTATTATCTTCGCTGTACTTAATTTTATAATTAAGCGCAAAAGCAGCAATATGTTCGATAAGCTCATTTAACTGAAGGTTGATCGCCGAAGTGGGATCGTTAACCCAGCCATGACTGCTCTCATCAAGGTTGGCAATACACTCATGATACAGGTTTTCACAGAGAAATTTAAGCTGTGCGATATCGTGTCTTTTTGGCGAGTATTCGTCCATAACGCATCCCCTTATAAATGTTTTAAACACCTGCTAGCGAACACTGTTTGGGGTGGATACAACTCACTAACCTGAAGTCTACGTTCATTCCTGATGATCTAACTATAATCTACTCTTAAACAGATTTCACCGCTCTGGAACGAAAAATTACAATTCTGACATTTTAATACTTTTTTATGGCGCATTACGCGAAATGATGAGAGATCATTTAAAAGCGGTTTAAGAAAAGGATTAATTCACACATATTTTTGCGGGTACAGGCTTGTCGCTATAATGAAAATCATAATGACCAGGAAATTTCTTAATATAAAACGTGACGCTTTTCCTTTATTTGTCAGACATAAAGAATAAACCCTAAGTTTGGTGCAGACCATCGCAGCATGAAAAAGGGCCGCGAATGCGGCCCTTAATGAGTATCACTACTCGTGGTGCTTAACCGGATGGCTATGCTCTACATCTTCGCTCTTGCGACTAAAGCGGCGGCGAACTACCACAAAGAATACCGGAACAAAGAAGATGGCCAGAACGGTAGCCGTTACCATCCCGCCCATTACGCCTGTCCCGACCGCATTCTGTGCACCGGAGCCTGCACCAGAGCTGAGCACCAGCGGCATAACCCCGAGGATGAATGCCAGCGAGGTCATCAGGATGGGGCGCAGACGCATACGTACCGCGTCCATCGTTGCCTCTACCAGACCCTTACCTTCTTTCTCCATCAAGTCTTTGGCAAATTCCACAATCAAGATGGCGTTCTTCGCCGACAGACCGATGGTGGTTAACAACCCAACCTGGAAGTACACGTCGTTGGTCATACCGCGGAACGTTGCCGCCAGTAGCGCACCGATCACCCCGAGCGGCACCACCAGCATGACTGAGAACGGAATGGACCAGCTCTCATACAGCGCTGCCAGACACAAGAACACCACAATCAGCGAGATTGCATACAGGGCAGGGGCCTGGTTACCCGACAACCGCTCCTGATAAGACATTCCCGTCCAGTCGTAGCCGATACCGGTAGGCAATTTACTTGCCAGCTCCTGCATCAGATCCATCGCTTCACCGGTACTTTTACCGGCCGCCGCTTCACCGAGAATTTCCATCGATGGCAGACCGTTATAGCGTTCCAGGCGCGGTGAGCCGTATTCCCAGTGGGTGGTGGAGAAGGCCGAGAACGGCACCATTTGACCATCACTGCCGCGAACGTACCAGTTATCAATATCGCTCGGCAACATACGGTATTTCGCCTGCGACATGACGTAAACTTTCTTCACGCGACCACGGTCGATGAAGTCGTTAACGTAGCTGCCGCCCCAGGCTGCGCCCAGCGTCGTGTTGATATCGGTAATCGACACACCCAGCGCCTGCGCTTTTTCCTGATCGATATCGATTTTGAACTGCGGCGTATCTTCCAGTCCGTTCGGACGCACGCCGGTCAGCACATCAGGATGTTTAGCCACTTCGCCCAGCAGCTGGTTACGCGCCTGCGTCAGTTTCTCATGGCCTAAACCGCCCTGGTCGATCAGCTGGAAGTCGAAGCCGGTTGCCGTACCCAGTTCAACAATTGCCGGCAGGTTAAACGCAAACACCATCGCATCTTTAATTTGCGAGAAGGTGCCCATCGCACGACCGGTGATCGCCGCGACTTTATTTTCATCGCCCGGTCGATCGCCCCAGTCTTTCAGCGAAACGAAGGCAATACCGGTGTTCTGACCACGGCCGGCAAAACCAAAACCGTTAACCGCAAACACCGACTGAACGTTAGCTTTTTCTTTGGTGAGGTAATAATCCGTAACCTCATCCAGCACCTTCTGCGTACGCTCCTGCGTTGCGCCTGCGGGAAGCTGGGCCATCGTCAGGAATACGCCCTGGTCTTCATCCGGCAGGAACGAGCTTGGCAGACGAACGAACAGAAACGCCATCCCCGCAACGATAATGATATACAGCAGCAGATAACGACCGGTGCTGCGCAGAATATTGCCTACGCTATCGGTATAGTGATTGGTGCTCTTATCAAACGTACGGTTAAACCAGCCGAAAAAGCCTTTCGTATTGCCGTGACCGCCTTTCTCAATCGGTTTAAGCATTGTGGCGCACAGTGCGGGCGTCAGAATCAACGCGACCAGCACGGAGAGAGCCATCGCAGAAACGATAGTAATCGAGAACTGACGGTAAATGGCCCCGGTAGAGCCGCCGAAGAATGCCATCGGAATAAATACCGCTGACAGCACCATGGCGATACCGACCAGCGCGCCCTGAATTTGCCCCATCGATTTACGTGTGGCTTCTTTAGGCGGTAATCCCTCTTCGGCCATTACGCGCTCGACGTTCTCCACCACCACGATGGCATCATCTACCAGCAAGCCTATCGCCAGTACCATCCCGAACATGGTGAGGGTGTTAACCGAGTAACCAAACGCCGACAGAACCGCAAAGGTCCCCAGCAGAACCACCGGCACCGCGATCGTGGGGATCAGCGTGGCGCGGAAGTTTTGCAGGAACAAATACATCACCAGGAATACCAGGATGATCGCTTCAACCAGCGTTTTTACCACTTCGTGAATAGAGATTTGCACGAAAGGAGTGGTGTCGTACGGGTAAACAATCTTCATACCCGACGGGAAGAACGGCTCCATTTTTTGCAGTTCTGCGCGGATGGCGGTCGCGGTATCCAGCGCATTCGCGCCGGTCGCCAGTTTGATCCCAAGACCCGAGGCGGGCTGACCGTTAAACTTAGCGATCACATCGTAGTTCTCGCCGCCAAGCTCGATCACCGATACGTCTTTCAGGCGAACCTGAGAACCATCCGGATTGACCTTCAGCAAAATTTTGCCGAACTCATCCGTCGAGGTCAGACGCGTTTGGGCAATAATTGAGGCGTTCAGCTGCTGGCCTTTAACCGGCGGCGTTCCCCCCAACTGACCCGCCGCGACCTGAGCGTTCTGGGCTTTAATCGCGCTAATAACATCAACCGGCGTCAGCTGGAAGTCATTCAGTTTATTCGGATCCATCCAGATACGCATGGCGTACTGAGAACCGAATAGCTGAACGTCACCCACACCGGACGTACGGCTGATCACATCTTTCATGTTAGCCGCAACGTAGTCGGAGATATCTTCCTGCGTCATGGTGCCGTTGGTATTGATAACCCCGACAACCATCAGGAAGCTGCTTGACGACTTCTCAACGCTCACGCCCTGCTGCTGAACTTCCTGCGGCAGTAACGGCATTGCCAGCTGCAATTTGTTCTGCACCTGAACCTGAGCGATATCCGCATCCGTACCGGACTCAAAGGTCAGGGTGATCTGTACCGTACCGGTGGAGTCACTGGTAGAGGACATGTACATCAGGTTGTCGATGCCGTTCATATTCTGCTCGACAACCTGCGTTACGGTGTCCTGCACCGTCTTCGCATCTGCGCCAGGATAAGTCGCGGAAATCGTAACCGCAGGCGGGGCAATAGTTGGATATTGCGCCACCGGCAACTTGAGGATAGCGAGTCCCCCGGCCAACATGATGATGATCGCGATGACCCACGCAAAAATGGGGCGATCGATAAAAAACTTAGCCATGTCTTAACGGCTCCTGTTTAAATTATGACTTAGGTTGTTCTGACTGAGCGGCGTCTGACGCGGGCTCTTTGTTGTCAGCAGTCGCTTCCTGGGCTTTAACCTGAGCGCCCGGACGCACTTTTTGCAGACCTGTCACAATCAAGCGGTCGCCGGTCTTTAAACCGTCAGTCACCAGCCATTTATCGCCAATTGCCTGTGCGGTTTTGATCTGGCGAACTTCAACTTTATCGCCTTCACCAACGACCATTGCCGTTGCGTCACCGCGCGGCGTACGGGTAACGCCTTGCTGAGGAACCAACAGCGCATCAGGGTTGATCCCTTCTTCCAGACGCGCACGGACAAACATTCCCGGCAGCAGAGTCTCGTCCGGATTAGGAATAATGGCGCGCAGCGTAATAGAACCCGTGGTCTGATCAACCGAAACATCCGAAAACTCCAGCGTACCGGTCTGGGCATACGCTTTACCATCGGAACCGATGACCTGTACCTTCGCTTTGCCGTTTTCCTGCTTCAGCGTGCCGTTGGCCATTTCCTGACGTAGACGCAGGAAATCATTGCTCGATTGTGTGACATCAACATAAATCGGATCCAGCTGCTGCACGGTTGCCAGCGCGTTAGTCTGTCCATTCTGGACCAGCGCACCTTCGGTCACGGAAGATTTACCAATCCGACCGCTGATAGGAGCCGTGACTTTGGTATAGGCAAGGTTAATGCGCGCGGTTTCTACTGCCGCTTTAGCAGCAACCACGGCTGCATTCGCCTGCTGATAATCTGCCTGCGCGGTATCGAAATCCTGCTTGCTGATATACTGTGTACCGATCAACTTCTGATAGCGATCAACGGTAACCTGAGCAATTCTTGCCGCCGCCTGCGCTTTGGCCAGATCCCCTTTCGCACTTTCGTATGAAGCCTGGTAGGTGGCTGGATCAATCTGATAAAGCGAGACACCTGCTTTAACATCGCTACCTTCAGTAAAGTTACGTTTCAGGATAATACCGCTAACCTGAGGACGAACTTCCGCAATGCGATATGCGCTGGTGCGGCCCGGTAACTCGGTTGTTATTTGTAGAGGTTCAGATTTGAGCGTGACGATACCGACTTCCGGCATCTGCTGGGCTCCTTGTTGTTCCTGTTTGTCGTCACATCCTGTTAGCGCTAAGCTGCCTGAAAGCATCAGAACGACCGCCAGAGGCGTAAACCCTCTGTTTTTGTTCATAAGTAAACCTCAAGTGTCCGATTTCAAATTGATCGATAGCACACGCTACCAACCCATTGCTGCGTTTCTATTATCGTCGTGCTATGGTACATACATTCATAAATGTATGTAAATCTGACCTCTGTAAATTCACCCGCTTATGGCACGAAAAACCAAACAACAAGCACTGGTAACACGTCAACATATTCTTGACGTCGCGATGCGTCTGTTTTCGCAGCAGGGCGTTTCTGCAACCTCGCTGGCTGAAATTGCCAAATCAGCAGGGGTGACGCGCGGTGCCATCTACTGGCATTTCAAAAACAAATCTGAACTATTCAGTGAAATATGGGAATTATCAGAGTCCAGCATTGCCGACCTCGAGGTTGAGTATCAGGCAAAATTCCCTGACGATCCACTGTCCGTGCTACGAGAAATATTAATTTATGTCCTCGAAGCGACGGTGATAGTCGAGCGGCGGCGCTTGATGATGGAAATAATCTTCCATAAATGTGAGTTTGTGGGTGAAATGGCCGTGGTTCAACAGGCCCAGCGTAGTCTCTGCCTTGAGAGTTACGATCGGATTGAACAAGCGCTAACCCGTTGTATGGTATCAAAAATGCTGCCCGAAAACTTGCTCACTCGCCGCGCCGCGATTCTGATGCGCTGCTATATTTCCGGCATTATGGAAAACTGGCTTTTTGCGCCGGACTCGTTCGATCTTAAAAACGAAGCGCGAGACTTCGTTGCCATCCTGCTGGAAATGTATCAGCACTGCCCGTCGCTGCGCGCCCCCACCGCCTGATACCCACTATTTTTCCAGGTGATGCTACTCTGCCTTCCGGCGGCGTGATATTCTTCGCCCGCACCCATCCCCGGTGGAACCGGTTTATTAATCACTCACGCTACTATTATGCTACGCAACGTAAATATACTAAAAACGGCCGGGCTACTGCTGCTGGCATGGACGCTTTTGTTTGGCGTTTTTTTCGCAGCTCATGCGCGTGCACCGGCCTCAGGCGATGTCATCGACCGCACAGAAATTCAGTCGCAACTCTCCGCGCTTAATAAGCAAAAAGACCTTTCTGCTCAGGATAAGCTTATTCAGCAGGATCTGACTGAAACACTGGATATTCTCGATAAAATAGAGCGGGTGAAAGCCGAAACGGCCCAGTTTCGCCAGCGCGTCGCGCAGGCTCCGGAAAAAATGCGTCAGGCAGCAGATGGCCTTAGCGTACTCAACGATAAAGACAGCGACGACGAAACCCGAAAAACGCTGGAAACATTATCGTTACGCCAGCTCGAAGCCCGGCTGGCGCAAACGCTGGATCAATTGCAGACGGCGCAAAACGATCTGGCCAATGACAACAGTCAGCTGGTGGCGCTACAAACCCAGCCAGAACGCGTGCAGAACGCTATGTTCAATGCGTCTCAGCAGCTTCAGCAGATCCGCAATCATCTCAATATCTCTGGCGAGGGCGCCTTACGCGCCTCGCAGCACACTTTACTGACGGCGCAGCAGGCGCTGCTCAATGCGCAAATTGAGCAGCAGCGTAAAAGTCTGGAAGGTAACACCGTTCTTCAGGATACCCTGCAAAAGCAGCGTGATTACGTCACCGCCAACAGTACCCGGCTTGAGCATCAGTTGCAGCTCTTGCAGGAGGCGGTAAACAGCAAGCGTTTAAGCCTGACTGAGAAAACGGCGCAGGAAGCCATTTCATCGGATGAAACCAGCCGTATCCAGGCTAATCCGCTGGTAAAACAGGAACTGGAGATTAACCATCGACTCAGCGAGCGCTTAATCCAGGCCACGCAAAACGGGAACGATCTGGTACAGCAAAATATTCGGGTGAAAAACTGGCTCGATCGCGCATTACAGTCTGAGCGCAATATTAAAGAGCAGATCGCCGTTCTTAAAGGCAGTTTGCTGCTGTCACGTATTTTATACCAGCAACAGCAGACGCTACCGTCCGCTGATGAACTGGAAGATATGACCAACCGGATTGCCGATTTACGTCTTGAACAATTTGATGTCAATCAGCAGCGCGACGCGCTTTTTCAGAGCGACGCCTTTGTGGCGAAACTGGAAGAAGGGCATGAAAATGACGTCAATGCAGATGTTCACGATGCGCTTATGCAGGTTGTGGATATGCGCCGTGAATTGCTGGATCAGCTGAATAAACAGCTCGGCAATCATTTAATGATGGCGATTAACCTGCAAATTAATCAGCAGCAGTTAATGAGCGTTTCCAGAAACCTGAAAGATATTCTCACACAGCAGATTTTCTGGGTTAACAGCAATAAGCCGATGGACTGGGAATGGCTGAAAGCGTTTCCGAAATCAGTTCAGGATCAGTTTAGCGCAATGAAAATCACCGTGAACTGGGAGAAAGCCTGGCCTGCGGTGTTTATGGCTTTTCTGGCCGGGCTGCCATTACTGCTGATGGCAGGCGTGATCCGCTGGCGTTTACAGTGGCTGAAAGCGCGGCAGGCTAAACTGGCCTCAGAGGTCGGGCAGCTACGTCATGATAGTCAGTTGCATACGCCGAAGGCCATTCTGATTGACCTGATCCGCGCCTTGCCGGTGTGTCTGATCATCCTGGCGCTGGGGCTTATCCTTCTGAAGATGCAGCTTAGCATCAGCGACATACTGTGGGCATTCAGTAAGAAGCTCACGATGTTCTGGCTGGTCTTTGGTCTGTGCTGGAAAGTACTGGAAAAAGATGGCGTGGCCGTTCGCCACTTTAATATGCCGCCGCTGCTTACCAGCCACTGGCGCCGTCAAATCGTACGCATTAGCCTGGCGCTGCTGCCGCTGCATTTCTGGTCGGTAGTGGCTGAGCTTTCACCGCTTCACCTGATGGACGATGCGCTGGGGCAACTGGTCATTTTCCTTAATCTGCTGGTTATTACCATCCTGACCTGGCCAGTCTTTGTTGATAGCTGGCGCGACAAAGAGTCGCGCGGGATCCGCCTGGTGACCATCACCGTGCTGTCAATCGTTCCTGTTGCGCTGATGATCCTGACCGCGACAGGCTATTTCTATACCACGCTGCGTCTGGCGGGCCGCTGGATCGAAACGGTCTATCTGGTGATTATCTGGAACCTGCTTTACCAGACCGTACTGCGCGGATTAAGCGTGGCGGCACGGCGCATTGCCTGGCGACGTGCGCTGGCCCGACGTCAGCATATGACCAAAGAGGGGGCCGAAGGCGCAGAGCCGCAGGACGCACCGGCAATGGCGCTGGAGCAGGTGAGCCAGCAAACGCTGCGTATCACTATGCTGCTGATGCTGGCGCTTTTCGCCGTGGTATTCTGGACCATCTGGTCAGATTTAATCACCGTATTTACCTATCTGGACAGCATAACGCTGTGGCACTACAACGCCAGCGAAGCCGGTGTCAGCGTGATCAAAAACGTCACGATGGGCAGTTTGCTATTTGCTTTAGTTGCCGCGATGGTGGCCTGGGCGTTAATCCGTAACCTGCCTGGATTACTGGAAGTGCTGGTGCTCTCGCGTCTCAATATGCGCCAGGGAGCCTCTTACGCGATTACGACCGTGCTGAACTATGCCATCCTGGTCATCGGCACCATGACCGTCTTCGGCTCGCTTGGGGTGTCGTGGGATAAGTTGCAGTGGCTGGCGGCAGCATTATCCGTCGGTCTTGGCTTCGGCCTGCAGGAGATATTCGGCAACTTTGTATCGGGTCTGATTATCCTGTTTGAACGGCCGGTGCGTATTGGCGATACGGTAACCATTGGTACCTTTTCCGGGTCGGTGAGTAAAATCCGCATTCGAGCCACCACCATCACCGACTTCGATCGCAAAGAAGTGATTATTCCGAACAAAGCGTTCGTCACCGAGCGGCTGATTAACTGGTCGCTCTCCGATACCGTCACCCGCGTAGTGATTAAGCTGGGCGTGGCTTATGGTTCGGATCTGGACAAGGTGAAAGCAATATTGCTGAAAGCGGCGAAAGATCACCCTAAAGTGATGCACGATCCCGAGCCATCCGTGTTCTTTACCACTTTTGGTGCCAGTACGCTCGATCATGAACTGCGCCTGTACGTCAAAGAGCTACGCGACCGCAGTTATACCGTCGATGAGATTAACCGTGCTATCGACAGGTTATGCCGCGAGAACGATATTAATATCGCCTTTAATCAGCTTGAAGTGCATCTGCATAATGAAAAAGGTGTCGAGCATCTGGAAGTGAAACGCAATGTACAGGGTGACAATCCGTCGTCAGCCGCGTTGCCGTAATGCCTGATGGCGCTGCGCTTATCAGGCCTGCGGTTTTTGATACGACGTTGATATTAGCCAACGTGCAGGCCGGGTAAGGCGCAGCCGCCACCCGGCATTATCGTCATCAGATCTTATCTGTCAGACAACGTCAGCGCTACGCATCGCTGGCGTTGTCTGACAGCGCAACTTTATTCTCAAAATCGCGCTGCACAATAGCCAGCGCTTTTAATACCGTGCGGGGCGCTATCGCATGTTCCTCCAGCAGCATGATCAAATCGACGGCCAGTTTCACCTCATCGGCGGCAGTTTCCAGTGACATTTTCTCTCCTTTAAATCAGCGCATCATCCGCGCCAGTACCTGTTCAATATCGGCCAGCGCGCGGCGGCAGCGCTGAAGACGGCCGGTAAAAGCATCAACTTCACGCGCCAGTCGCTGTTGATCGGCAAGCGTTGTTGCCTGGGCATGTTGCTGGATCCGCTGGGCTTTCATCTCCGTCAGACGGCGTTCAAACTCCTGATGCTGAAGCCGTTTGCGCTGCCATTTGGTAATACTGGCTGAACCGTTATCCCAGGCGCGTAGCGACCAGCTGGTGGTTTCCCGATTAATCGCTTCAATCTGGGCGCTAAGGTGCTCCGCCAGCCACGCGACCTGCGGCAACTGCTGCTGTTCAACCGCCCGACACAACTCGTTATAACACGCTGCGGCCTCATCAACACAAGCCTGTAATAACGTGCTGCGGGTTTTAAACAGATGGCGATCAAAGCGGGCGCTCAGCGTGGCATACTGTGCCAGCGGAGCCACACGGGCGCGTAGTTCTTCAAGCTGTTGATGCAGAATATGCAGCAGCCGGGTGGATTTCACCGCATTCTCCCCCTGAAAATTACAATAGCTATGCTACATTAGCCGTTCAGTTACGTAACGATTCGTACTATGCGACGCACTATTCTACTCATTATTGGCTGGCTGGCGGTAGTCCTCGGGACACTTGGCGTGTTTTTACCGCTGTTGCCGACGACGCCCTTTATTTTACTTGCGGCCTGGTGCTTTGCGCGATCTTCGCCGCGTTTCCACCACTGGCTTTTGCATCGCTCCTGGTTTGGCGGCTATCTGCGTCACTGGCAGACCCATCGTGCAATGCCGCCAGGGGCGAAACCGCGCGCCATTATTATGATCCTGCTGACCTTCGCCATTTCGCTGTGGCTGGTGAAAATGTTGTGGGTTCGCATCCTGCTGCTGGTGATTTTAAGCTGCCTGCTGATATTTATGTGGCGGATCCCGGTGGTTGATGCAAAACAACAAAAGCACTGAAGAGTAATAATCGCTGTTGCAATTGTCCGTCTCAGCCAGTAAATTCGACCGTTTTCGAGCACATGCGCGCCTGGTCAAAGGTTGAACAAATGTTTCTTTTGATCTCTTTTCGGCTGCGCGGTGAGTAATACCGTATTAATCAGGCATATATCTATGACCGCAACTGTACAGCAGCTTGAATTTCTGAAAAATAGCATCAAAAGCATCCAGGATTACCCAAAGCCTGGCATTCTTTTCCGTGATGTCACCAGCTTGCTGGAAGATCCCAAAGCCTATGCGCTCAGCATCGAATTGCTGGTTGAGCGTTATAAAAATGCCGGGATCACCAAAGTCGTTGGCACCGAAGCACGTGGCTTTCTGTTTGGTGCACCCGTTGCGCTGGGTCTGAACGTGGGTTTTGTGCCGGTACGCAAGCCGCGTAAACTGCCGCGTGAAACCATCGCAGAAAGCTATGAACTGGAATACGGCACCGATCAACTGGAAATCCACGTTGATGCAATCCAGGCGGGCGACAAAGTGCTGGTGGTCGATGACCTGCTCGCTACCGGCGGCACGATTGAAGCCACCGTTAAGCTTATCCGCCGTCTGGGGGGGGAAGTGACCGACGCCGCATTCATTATTAACCTGTTCGATCTGGGCGGTGAACCGCGTCTGGAAAAACAGGGCATCACCAGTTACAGCCTGGTATCATTCCCGGGGCACTAATCCCTGTCGCACAACCTCGCTCAATGGGTGAGGTTGTGATAGCATTACCCCCTCATGAATCCACCTTCCAGCGTCAGAGCCAGCCAATGAGTTATCAGGTCTTAGCCCGAAAATGGCGTCCACAAACCTTTGCTGGCGTCGTCGGCCAGGAACATGTGCTGACCGCCCTGGCAAACGGCTTATCGCTAGGGCGCATTCATCACGCGTATCTGTTTTCCGGCACCCGCGGCGTCGGTAAAACCTCTATCGCCCGTCTGCTGGCGAAGGGGCTTAACTGTGAAACCGGCATCACCGCCACGCCGTGCGGCGTGTGTGATAACTGCCGGGAAATAGAGCAGGGGCGCTTTGTCGATTTAATTGAAATCGATGCCGCGTCCCGTACCCGGGTTGAAGACACCCGCGACCTGCTGGACAACGTCCAGTACGCACCCGCGCGCGGCCGTTTTAAAGTCTATCTTATCGATGAAGTTCACATGCTTTCGCGCCACAGCTTCAACGCCCTGTTGAAAACGCTGGAAGAGCCGCCGTCGCACGTGAAATTCCTGTTAGCCACCACCGATCCGCAAAAGCTGCCGGTGACTATTCTGTCACGCTGCCTGCAATTTCATCTTAAGGCGCTGGATGTCGAACAGATCGGCCATCAGCTTGACTATATCCTTAATGAAGAAAAAATCGTCCATGAGCCACGCGCGCTTCAGCTTCTGGCGCGGGCGGCGGACGGTAGCCTGCGTGACGCACTGAGCCTCACCGACCAGGCGATTGCCAGCGGTGACGGGCAGCTTACCGCCGCCGCCGTCAGTATGATGCTGGGCACGCTGGATGACGATCAGGCGCTATCGCTTATCGAAGCGCTGATCGCCGCCAACGGCGAAAGCGTCATGTCGCTGGTCAATGATGCGGCACTGCGCGGTATTGAGTGGGAAGCGTTGCTGGTGGAAATGCAAAGCCTGCTGCACCGTATTGCTATGGTCCAGCTGTCACCTTCCGCGCTGGGTACAGATATGGCGGCAATTGAGCAGCGGATGCGTGAACTGGCGCGCACCGTGCCGCCTGCGGATATTCAGCTCTATTATCAGACGCTGCTGATTGGCCGCAAAGAGCTACCCTATGCCCCCGACCGACGAATGGGGGTCGAAATGACGCTCCTGCGGGCGCTGGCATTTCATCCGCAGGCGCCGCTGCCGGAGCCGGAAGGCGTCCAGCAGTCATTTGCTCCGGTCGCGCCAACCGCCGTGTTGTCGCCCGACCAGGTCATACAGCAGCCTGCGCCGCCTCCGGCTGCGCCCGTGGTTCAGCATGATGCTACCAGCTCTGTTCTGGCGGCCCGCAGCCAGTTGCAGCGTGCTCAGGGAGCAACCAAAGCAAAAAAGAGTGAACCGGCAGCCGCTTCCCGCGCGCGGCCGGTGAACAACGCCGCGCTGGAAAGACTGGCTTCCGTTTCCGAACGGTTGCAGACGCGTCCGGCGCAGGCGACTCAGGAAGCGGCACCGGCGAAGAAAGAAGCCTATCGCTGGAAGTCAACTCTGCCGGTCAGCGAGACGGCGAAAGAAATTATTGCCACGCCGAAAGCGTTGAAAAAAGCGCTGGAGCATGAAAAAACGCCGGAACTGGCTGAAAAACTGGCGCTTGAAGCCATGGAGCGCGATCCGTGGGCGGCGCAGGTAAAACAGCTTCATCTGCCAAAGCTGGTAGAGCAGGTGGCGCTAAATGCCTGGAAAGAAGAAAACGGCGAGGCGATCTGCCTGCATTTGCGCTCTGCCCAGCGTCATTTAAACTCTGCTGGCGCGCAGCAGAAACTCGTTGAAGCAATGAGCACGTTATACGGTAAGCCGGTTGAATTGACTATTATTGAAGATGATAATCCGTCGACTCGTACGCCGCTTGAGTGGCGTCAGGCTATCTATGAAGAAAAACTCGCGCAGGCGCGCGAGGCGATTACCGCGGATAACAACATTCAGACCCTGCGTCGCTTTTTTGACGCGGATCTGGATGAAGAGAGTATTCGCCCCATTTGATCGCGCGCTCCGCGTCCGATCGTCAACCGTTAATGAGAGAGAAGCCTATGTTTGGTGGTAAAGGCGGTCTGGGTAACCTGATGAAACAGGCCCAGCAGATGCAAGACAAAATGCAAAAAATGCAGGAAGAAATCGCGCAGCTGGAAGTGACTGGCGAATCCGGCGCGGGTCTGGTGAAAGTGACCATTAACGGTGCGCATAACTGCCGCCGTGTGGAAATCGATCCCAGCCTGCTGGAAGACGACAAAGACATGCTGGAAGATCTCGTTGCTGCGGCGTTTAACGATGCGGCACGCCGTATTGAAGAAACCCAGAAAGAGAAAATGGCCTCTGTCTCCTCAGGTATGCAGCTGCCGCCTGGCTTTAAGATGCCGTTCTGATGCAAACCAGCCCGCTGTTAACTCAGCTTATGGAAGCCCTGCGCTGCCTGCCGGGCGTTGGCCCGAAGTCGGCACAGCGCATGGCGTTTACGCTGTTGCAGCGGGATCGCAGCGGTGGAATGCGCCTTGCACAGTCGCTGACGAAGGCAATGTCGGAAATTGGCCACTGTGCTGATTGCCGCACCTTCACCGAGCAGGAGGTGTGTAATATCTGCACCAATCCGCGCCGTCAGGAAAATGGCCAAATCTGCGTGGTAGAGAGTCCGGCGGACATCTATGCCATTGAGCAGACCGGGCAATTCTCCGGACGCTATTTTGTGCTGATGGGGCACTTATCTCCGCTGGACGGTATTGGTCCGCAGGATATCGGCCTCGATCGGCTGGAGCAGCGTCTGGAGGCCGAAAAGCTGAAAGAAGTGATCCTCGCGACCAACCCTACGGTGGAAGGGGAGGCGACCGCCAATTACATCGCTGAACTTTGCGCTCAGTACGGTGTTGAAGCCAGCCGCATCGCCCACGGCGTGCCGGTAGGCGGCGAGCTGGAAATGGTCGATGGCACCACGCTGTCGCATTCGCTGGCCGGGCGTCACAAGATTCGTTTTTAACCAAACGGGAGCAGAAATTTTTGCTCCCGCTTGAAATTTTCCCGTCTTAACCCCATCTCACCCTCATCACTTTTTTTACCTGATAAACGGTATTGTTGAGGTTGAACACGATGAAAGGACAAGAAACTCGCGGCTTTCAGTCAGAAGTAAAACAGCTTCTGCATCTGATGATCCACTCTCTGTATTCCAATAAAGAAATCTTCCTGCGTGAGCTTATCTCTAACGCCTCGGATGCGGCAGACAAGCTGCGTTTTCGCGCGCTGTCTAACCCGGATCTGTATGAAGGCGATGGTGAACTGCGCGTGCGCGTCTCGTTCGATAAAGAACAGCGTACCCTGACCATTGCCGATAACGGCGTGGGCATGAACCGTGACGACGTAGTTGATCACCTTGGTACCATTGCAAAATCCGGGACCAAATCCTTCCTCGAATCCATGGGTTCCGATCAGGCAAAAGACAGCCAGCTTATTGGTCAGTTCGGGGTCGGCTTCTACTCCGCGTTTATTGTGGCCGATAAAGTGACCGTACGCACGCGTGCGGCGGGTGACAAACCGGAAAACGGCGTATTCTGGGAATCCGCCGGTGAAGGTGAATATACCGTTGCGGACATCACTAAAGACGATCGTGGCACTGAAATCACTCTGCATCTGCGCGAAGGTGAAGATGAGTTCCTCGACGACTGGCGTGTACGCTCGATCATCAGCAAATACTCCGATCATATCGCCCTGCCGGTAGAGATCGAAAAACAGGAAGAGCAGGACGGCGAAACCGTCGTGTCCTGGGAAAAAATCAACAAGGCTCAGGCATTGTGGACGCGTAATCGCGCTGAGATCAAAGACGAAGAATACACCGAGTTTTATAAACATATCGCCCATGATTTTACCGATCCGCTGACCTGGAGCCACAACCGTGTGGAAGGTAAGCAGGAGTACACCAGCCTGCTGTACATCCCGGCGCAGGCACCGTGGGATATGTGGAATCGCGATCATAAACACGGCCTGAAACTGTACGTTCAGCGCGTGTTTATCATGGATGATGCCGAGCAGTTTATGCCGAACTATCTGCGCTTTGTTCGTGGTCTGATAGATTCCAGCGATCTGCCGTTAAACGTCTCCCGTGAAATTCTGCAGGACAGTACCGTCACCCGTAACCTGCGCAGCGCGCTGACCAAACGCGTTCTGCAGATGCTGGAAAAACTGGCGAAAGATGATACTGAAAAATACCAGACCTTCTGGAAACAGTTCGGCCTGGTACTGAAAGAAGGCCCGGCGGAAGACAGCGGTAACCAGGAGGCTATTGCTAAACTGCTGCGCTTTGCCTCCACGCATACCGACTCGTCTGAACAGACCGTATCGCTCGCGGACTACGTTTCCCGGATGAAAGACGGCCAGGAGAAAATCTACTACATCACCGCCGACAGCTATGCTGCCGCGAAAAGCAGCCCGCATCTGGAACTGCTGCGTAAGAAAGGCATTGAAGTTCTGCTGCTTTCCGACCGCATTGATGAGTGGATGATGAACTACCTGACTGAGTTCGATGGTAAATCGTTCCAGTCAATTTCGAAAGCTGACGAATCACTGGATAAACTGGCTGATGACGTTGACGAAAGCGCGAAAGAAGCGGAAAAAGCGCTGACGCCGTTTGTCGAGCGCGTAAAAACCCTGCTGGGCGAGCGCGTGAAAGAGGTGCGTTTAACCCATCGTTTGACCGATACGCCGGCGATTGTGACCACCGACAATGACGAGATGAGCACCCAGATGGCGAAGCTGTTCGCCGCGGCGGGCCAGGCCGTACCGGAAGTGAAGTACATTTTTGAACTGAACCCCGATCACGTGCTGGTCAAACGCGCTGCTGAAACGCAGGATGACGCGCAGTTTGGCGAGTGGGTTGAACTGCTGCTCGATCAGGCGCTGTTCGCTGAACGCGGGACGCTGGAAGATCCTAACCTGTTTATCCGTCGTATGAACCAGCTGCTGGTATCCTGATACCGGTGTTATGATGCCCGGTGGCGGCTGCGCCACCGGGCATTTTCGTTTCCCCTCGCCGCTTTTCTGTTCATTCTTGCCCATTAACCGTTTCAGCCCTGGCCCCTTCCTTGAGACAACCGCGTGATGGTGGTATCGTTTAGCGCTTTGTTTAAAACTGACAACCTTTAAGGGGATTTTCGTAATGCGTATCATTCTGCTTGGCGCTCCGGGCGCAGGTAAAGGAACTCAGGCACAGTTCATCATGGAGAAATATGGCATTCCGCAAATCTCCACCGGTGACATGCTGCGCGCTGCCGTAAAATCCGGCAGTGAACTGGGTCAACAGGCGAAAGACATCATGGACGCGGGTAAGCTGGTGACCGACGAGCTGGTCATTGCGCTGGTCAAAGAGCGTATTGCTCAGGAAGACTGCCGCAACGGTTTTCTGCTCGATGGTTTCCCACGCACCATCCCTCAGGCTGATGCCATGAAAGACGCGGGTATCGTCGTCGACTATGTTCTTGAATTCGACGTGCCGGACGAACTGATTGTCGATCGTATCATTGGCCGTCGCGTACACGCTGCGTCGGGTCGCGTCTACCACGTTACCTTTAATCCGCCTAAGGTTGACGGGAAAGATGACGTTACCGGCGAAGAGCTGACCCAGCGTAAAGACGATCAGGAAGAAACCGTGCGTAAACGTCTGGTTGAATACCATCAGATGACCGCGCCGCTGATCGGCTACTATCAGAACGAAGCGCAGGCGGGTCACACCCACTATGCGAAAGTTGACGGCACGCAGGCCGTTAGCGACGTGCGCGCCGAACTGGAAAAAATTCTCGGTTAATGTCGGTCTCACCCGGCGTACGCCGGGTGAGTCTTACCTTTCACAGCAATTAGTTCCCCGCCCGCACTTTTCAGCTACAATTATCAGCCGTTCTAATGGATAAGAGGCGGTAATGCGTCAGACGAAAACTGGTATCCTGCTGGCTAACCTCGGCACCCCCGATGCACCGACTGCCGGTGCGGTTCAACGCTATCTGCGACAATTTTTAAGTGACAAACGCGTGGTGGATACGCCGCGTATCTTATGGTGGCCGCTGCTGCGTGGGGTTATTCTGCCGATCCGCTCTCCACGCGTGGCTAAGCTTTATCAGTCGGTCTGGATGGAACAAGGCTCTCCGCTGATGGTATACAGCCGTCGGCAGCAAAAGGCGCTGGCGGCGCATCTGCCTGACGTTCCGGTGGCGCTGGGCATGAGCTACGGCAAGCCATCGTTAGCCAGTGCGGTGGATGAACTGCTGGCGAAAGAGGTCGATCACATCGTGGTGCTGCCGCTGTACCCGCAATATTCCTGCTCAACCGTGGCGGCAGTATGGGATGAACTGGGACGACTGCTGGCGCAAAAGCGTCGGGTGCCGGGCATTACCCTGATCCGCGATTATGCTGATGAGAGTGCTTATATCCGGGCGCTGGCCAATAGCGTACGCGCGTCGTTCGATAAGCACGGAGAGCCGGATCTGCTGCTGCTCTCCTATCATGGTATTCCCCAGCGTTATGCTAACGAAGGGGATGACTATCCTCAGCGCTGCCGTGATACCACGCGTGAACTGGTTTCTGCCCTGGATCTCCCGCCGGAAAAAGTGATGATGACCTTCCAGTCCCGTTTTGGACGCGAGCCGTGGTTAACGCCTTATACCGATGAAACGCTGAAAATGCTGGGTGAGAAGGGCGTGAAGCATATTCAGGTCATCTGCCCGGGCTTTGCCGCTGACTGTCTTGAAACGCTGGAGGAAATTGCGGTGCAGAACCGCGAATTTTTCCTTGAAGCGGGCGGTCAAAAGTATGAATACATTCCGGCCCTCAATGATTCAGCAGATCACATTCTGATGATGGACGAGATCACCCGTCCTTATCGTTAATCGCGTGCCGGGCAGAGGATATGTTACTATCCTCTGCCTGTTAACAGCCATCAGAACCCGTCCATGAAATTTCCCGGTAAACGCAAGTCTAAACACTATTTCCCCGTTAATGCGCGCGATCCCCTGCTGCAACAAATTCAGCCGGAGAGCGAAACCGGCACCTCATGGATCGTGGGTATCGATCAGACGCTGGTCGATATTGAAGCCAAAGTGGATGATGAGTTTGTCGCACGCTTCGGTCTGAGCGCCGGGCATTCGCTGGTGATTGAAGATGATGTTGCCGAGGCGATTTATCAGGCGCTAATGCGTGATAATTTAATCACTCACCAGTTTGCTGGCGGCACAATAGGCAATACGATGCACAACTATTCAGTACTGGCCGACGATCGTTCAGTGCTGCTGGGCGTAATGTGCAGCAATATTGAAATCGGTGGCTATGCCTATCGTTACTTGTGTAATACCTCCAGCCGTACCGACCTTAACTACCTGCAGGGCGTGAATGGGCCGATTGGCCGCTGTTTCACTCTCATCAGCGACAGCGGTGAACGCACGTTTGCGATTAGCCCCGGCCATATGAATCAGTTTCACGCGGACAGCGTACCGGAAGCGGTGATCGCCGGCGCATCTGCGCTGGTCCTGACCTCCTATCTGGTGCGCTGTAAGCCTGGCGAGCCGATGCCTGAAGCCACGATGCGGGCTATCGAGTATGCGAAAAAGCATAACGTGCCGGTGGTGCTGACATTAGGCACAAAATTCGTGATTGCCGATAACCCCGAGTGGTGGCAGGCCTTCCTTAAGGAACACGTATCGATCCTCGCCATGAACGAGGAAGAGGCCGAGGCGCTAACCGGCCTCAGCGATCCGCTGCTGGCTGCTGACAAGGCGCTGGATTGGGTTGATTTAGTGCTGTGTACCGCCGGTCCGATCGGTCTGTATATGGCGGGCTTTACTGAAGATGAGGTCAAGCGTAAAACCCAGCATCCGCTGCTGCCGGGCGCGATAGCTGAATTTAATCAGTACGAGTTCAGCCGCGCAATGCGCCATAAAGACTGCACGCATCCGCTGCGCATTTTCTCACATATCGCCCCGTATATGGGAGGACCGGAAAAGATCATGAATACCAACGGCGCGGGTGACGGCGCGCTGGCGGCACTGCTGCACGATATTACCGCCAATAATTATCATCGCACTAATGTGCCAAATTCCAGCAAGCACAAATATACCTGGCTGACCTATTCGTCGCTGGCCCAGGTATGTAAGTACGCTAACCGCGTCAGTTATCAGGTGCTTAATCAACACTCCCCGCGTTTAACACGCGGTTTGCCGGAGCGGGAAGACAGTCTCGAAGAGTCCTACTGGGAACGGTAAGGTTCTGGCATCGCAACTACCTTGCCCGGTGTTACTGGCCGAAAAAGACAGCGCCCCGCCCGATATTAACGGGCGGGGCGCTGAACAACGCTACCCGATAACTGTCTCGACCGCTGGCGGCTGATTCAGCATGGTTAACATGGTATTGGCAATTTCGCGCTCGCCCATCACCACCTGATTGGCTCCGCGTTCGGTAATGTAATCGACTTCATCGTCATAATGCGCCCGGGCAATAATCTCAATAGTGGGGCATTTTTCCCGCGCGGTCGCGACAATTTCTCCGGCTTCGTAACCGTTTGGAATGGTAAGCAACAGCCAGCGGGCGCAGTCGAGATGCGCGAGATTAAGAATTTCTTCATTCGCCGCATTGCCCAGTACCGCGCGAATACCACGCTCGCGCAGTTCATCCACCCGCGTACGGGAGGTTTCAACTACCACCAGCGGAATCCCCTGCGCCATGAGCTTCTCACCCAGCAAGCTACCTACCCGGCCAAAGCCCACCAGCAGTGCGTGATTACAAATATCGACCGGGATCTGTTTCTCTTCTTCGGTCACTTCTTCCAGGGTCTGTTCTTCCAGCGTCTCGGTTTTATCGAGGTAGCGCTCGAGGATCACGAACAGGATTGGGTTAAGCATGATGGAGAGGATCGCCCCCGCCAGCACCAGATTTTGCCCGGTTTGCGGCAGCAGATTGAGGGCCATTCCCAGTCCGGCGAGGATAAACGCAAATTCACCGATCTGCGCAAGGCTGGTGGCGATAGTCAGCGCTGTCCGCTGCGAGTGGCCAAACATACGGACCAGCAGCAGGGCCGCCACCGATTTACCGAAGATGATGATCGCCAGCGTTCCCAGTACCGCCAGCGGCTGGTCGAGCAGGATCATCGGATCAAACAGCATACCTACCGACACAAAGAATAATACTGCAAAGGCATCGCGCAACGGCAGCGTGTCGTGCGCCGCCCGGTGGCTCAGCTCGGACTCATTCAATACCATACCTGCAAAGAACGCGCCCAGCGCAAAAGAAACGTCGAACAGCTCGACCGCGCCAAAAGCAATGCCCAGCGCCAGGGCGAGAACGGAGAGCGTAAACAGCTCGCGAGAGCCGGTCGCCGCACTGCGGGCCAGGATCCACGGTACCAGCCGACGACCAACCACCATCATGATGGCGATAAAGGCGACGACCTTACCAATGGTAATCGCCATGTCCAGCGACAGCGATGCCAGACCCACATTCCCTTTTTCAAGCATTCCGGCGACGGCAGGCAGCAGGACCAGCGTCAGTACCATCACCAGATCTTCAACAATCAGCCAGCCGATGGCGATTTGCCCGCGCTGGCTATCAATAAGCTGTCGTTCCTCAAGCGCGCGCAGCAGCACCACAGTACTGGCGGTTGAAAGACATAAACCGAACACGATGCCGGTCATCAATGACCAATCCATCAGCGCGGCCAGTCCCATTCCCAGCAGCGTAGCAACCGCTATCTGTGCTATTGCGCCAGGAATGGCGATGGCCTTTACCGCCATCAGATCCTTAAGAGAGAAATGCAGGCCCACGCCGAACATCAGCAAAATGACGCCCAGCTCGGCCAGTTCAGGAGCCAATTTGGTGTCTGCAACAAATCCAGGGGTAAAGGGTCCGGCCAGAACGCCCGCTAACAGATATCCCACCAGTGGAGAAATACGAAGTTTATTGGCAATCATGCCGAGGATAAAAGCGAGCACAAGGCCGCCGACAATGGTGGTGATAAGCGGGGTGGCGTGATGCATTCCGTCTCCTTTCGTTTATGCGAGGGTCCATTTTTGGCAGGAAACCAAAAACCCAGGTAATAGTTTATGACAAAATGAGTCACCATGTTGATGAATTATTATTGAATTTTGAAAAAAATTGGGACTTGATGCAGGAAAAGCACAGAACGGAAAAATAGGCGGGATAAGTCGACGTCAGACAGTCCCTGTGCGGGAAAGAAGCGGCCAAAAAATGTTTTTGGCCGCAGAAAATTACGCCTTATGCCGGTTATCAGGCAGGAATATGGTAAGTATCCCCAGTAACGGCAGAAAAGCACAGATTTTATAAACCAAATCAATACCGTGATGGTCTGCAATCAGCCCCAGCACCGCGGCACCGAGTCCCCCCATGCCAAAGGCAAAACCAAAGAACAGGCCGGAGACCATGCCAATACGCCCCGGAAGCAGCTCCTGAGCGTAGACCAGGATCGCCGAAAAGGCAGACGCAAGAATAAAACCAATAATGACGGTTAAAATCCCGGTCCAGTACAGGGTGGCATAGGGTAAAAACAGGGTAAACGGCGCGACGCCGAGGATCGAACCCCAAATAACATATTTACGCCCAATTTTGTCCCCGACAGGGCCGCCAATCACCGTTCCCGCCGCCACCGCGAACAGGAAGGCAAACAGATGTAACTGCGCATTCTGTACGGATAGACCGAACTTCTCCATCAAATAAAAGGTGTAATAGCTGCTGATGCTCGCCATATAGAAATATTTAGAGAAAATCAGGATCAGCAGCACACTTACCGCCAGGATCACTTTATTACGCGGCAGTGGATTTATCACCGGCGTGGAGGGTTTGCCTTTGTTCACCCGGTGCTGTGCGGCATACCAGCGGCTAACCTGAGCGAGGACGACGATCGCCAGCAGGGCAGCCAGTACAAACCATGCGACATTGCCCTTACCGTAGGGCGCAATCACCACCGCGGCCAGCAACGGTCCGAGGGAACTCCCGAAATTGCCGCCGACCTGGAAAATAGACTGCGCCAGCCCGTGTCGTCCTCCTGAGGCCATTCGCGCTACGCGGGATGATTCCGGGTGAAAGACCGATGATCCGGTACCGACCAGCGCTGCCGCCAGTAGCACCGTATGAAAGCTGCCTGCCATTGCCAGCAGCACCAGTCCGCTTAAGGTAAAGCACATGCCGACGGGCAGCGACCAGGGCATCGGATGCTTATCGGTTATATACCCGACTATCGGCTGAAATAGCGAAGATGCCAGCTGAAAGGTCAGCGTAATCAGGCCGATCTGCACAAACGTCAGGGAGAACTCGGATTGCAGAAGCGGATAAATTGCCAGAATTAACGACTGGATCATGTCGTTGAGTAAATGAGAGAGACTGATTGCACCCAGTATGCCAAAGGCGGTACGGGCTTTTTGCGGGGGCGCAGAGCCTCCCGGCACGGTGGAGCGAGTTTCACTGATTGCCATAAATTTCACTTTTCTTTGTCTTTACGATGCAGGAAGTAAGCAGGATGTCATTATTATCCGGCTAAGATACCTGTCAGAAAGCGGAGAAGGAAGTCGCATTCTGCAAACAAAGTTGTCTACTATTTGATAACGCGGTACTTTCGCCATTACACATTTTAGTCAGGGAGAGAAATATGACGTTTTTAAAGCGGGGCCTCGCGCTGGCAGTGCTGGCAGCCTGTACGCTGAGCAGCCTGTCTGCTCAGGCCTATGAGCAGGATAAAACTTATAAAATTACCATTCTCCATACTAACGATCATCACGGGCATTTCTGGCGCAGCGAGTACGGCGAATACGGCCTGGCCGCGCAAAAAAACCTGGTTGACGGCATCCGCAAAGAAGTTGCGGCCGAAGGCGGTAGCGTTCTGCTGCTTTCCGGTGGCGATATTAATACCGGCGTACCTGAATCCGATCTTCAGGATGCAGAACCGGATTTCCGCGGCATGAACCTGATAGGCTATGACGCGATGGCAGTAGGCAACCACGAATTTGATAACCCGATGAGCGTGCTGCGTCAGCAGGAAAAATGGGCCAAATTTCCGTTCCTCTCGGCCAATATCTATCAGAAAAGCACCGGTGAGCGACTGTTTAAACCGTGGGCGCTGTTTAAGCGTCAGGACCTGAAAATTGCCGTAATTGGCCTGACCACTGACGATACGGCAAAAATCGGCAATCCTGAATTTTTTACCGACATCGAGTTTCGCAAACCGGCAGACGAAGCAAATCTGGTCATTCAGGAATTAAATGAAACCGAAAAACCGGACGTTATTATCGCCGCCACCCATATGGGCCATTACGATAATGGCGAGCACGGTTCAAACGCACCCGGCGATGTTGAAATGGCGCGCAGTCTGCCTGCCGGATCGCTGGCAATGATTGTCGGCGGACACTCTCAAAATCCGGTTTGTATGGCCTCTGAGAATAAAAAACAGATTGATTATGTCCCTGGCACCCCTTGCGCACCGGATCGTCAGAATGGGATTTGGATCGTGCAGGCGCATGAATGGGGCAAATACGTCGGGCGGGCAGATTTCGAATTCCGCAACGGTGAAATGAAACTGGTGAACTATCAGCTTATTCCGGTCAATCTCAAGAAGAAAGTGACCTGGGATAACGGTGAGAGCGAGCGCGTGCTTTATACCCCGGAAATTGTCGAAAATCCGCAGGTGCTATCGATGCTGACGCCGTTCCAGAACAAGGGTAAAGCGCAGCTTGATGTGAAGATTGGCAGTGTGAACGGCAAGCTTGAAGGCGATCGCAGTAAAGTCCGTTTTGTACAGACCAATCTTGGGCATTTATTGCTTGCAGCGCAAATGGCCCGTACGAATGCTGACATCGGCGTGATGAGCGGCGGCGGTATTCGCGATTCCATTGAGAGCGGCGATATAACCTATAAAAACGTGCTTAAAG
>Ga0302347_1001286_pt1 | contig 30983 bp, 28 predicted proteins | sample PhyWR1_FD_202178 | JGI IMG/M metagenome (GOLD analysis project Ga0302347, IMG submission 202178) | Leaf surface microbial communities from wheat plants in UC Gill Tract Community Farm, Albany, California, United States - DLSL W.R1 (v2)... | ecosystem: Host-associated > Plants > Phyllosphere >... | reverse complement strand
ATACCGACGATCAACACCAGGTTTGCCACCAACGCACTGGTCGCAATCAGACCGAATTTCTTGTAGAAGACCAGCATGAACAGGATAGAGACCACCAGACCCGCCAGACACGCTTCAAGACCCTGCTTGATATTCTGCATACCCAGCGTTGGACCAATCGTACGTTCTTCAACAATCTGAATTGGCGCAATTAAGGCACCGGCACGCAGCAGCAGCGAAAGCTGGCGCGCTTCATTTGGATTGTTGATGCCGGTAATACGGAAGCTGTTACCCAGCCGAGACTGGATATTCGCCACGTTAATCACCTCTTCCTGTTTCACCAGGATGGCGCGACCGTTAGCATCTTTTTTACCGCTGTCTTTGTATTCCACAAACAGGGTCGCCATCGGCTTGCCGATGTTGTCCTTGGTGAAGTTAGACATGATATTGCCACCTGCGCTGTCCAGCGAGATGTTAACCTGCGGCTGATTGTACTCATCCTGGTTGGACGTCGAATCGGTGATATGGTCGCCGGTCAGGATCACACGCTTGTACAGTACAACCGGCTGGCCTTCACGCATCGACTTCACTTCGGAGTCGCCAGGAATACGGCCAGAGGCGGCGGCAGCCTGATCGACGTTAGTGTTCACCAGACGGAATTCAAGCGTGGCTGTGGCACCCAAAATTTCTTTGGCACGGGCAGTATCCTGAATACCTGGCAATTCAACCACGATGCGGTCAGCACCCTGACGTTGTACCACCGGCTCGGCGACACCCAGCTGGTTAACACGATTGCGCAGGATGTTGATGTTCTGCTGCACAGCATATTCACGAGCTTCGCTCAGGCGGGCATCGGTCATTACGGCGCGCAGTGCATTGCTGCCCTGGCTCGAAATGACTAAATCCTGGTGACGTTTACTCAGATAAGAAACGGCATCATCGCGCGCAGCGGCATCACGGAAAGTAATGCTCAGACCATAGTTATTTTCTTTGCGAACGGTCGTATACGGTATGCCTTTTTCACGCAGATCGCTGCGCAGGCCGTCGATATTCTGTTCCTGGAGTTTACCCAATGCCGTGTCCATATCCACTTCCATCAGGAAGTGAACGCCACCACGCAGGTCAAGACCAAGCTTCATCGGCTCAGCGTTAATAGCAGCCAGCCAGCGTGGCGTTGCCGGAGCAAGGTTAAGCGCCACGACGTATTTATCGCCCAGGACATCCACCAGCGCTTCACGGGCGCGCAGCTGCGTGTCCGTAGAGTCGAAGCGCACTAAAATCGCTCCCTCTTCCAGCGCCATAGACTTCGCGGCAATTTTTTCTTTTTGTAACGTATTCTGGACCTGGATCAGCGTTTGCTCACTGGCGGCGCTGCCGCGCGCACCAGTGACCTGAACAGCCGGATCCTCACCATAGAGGTTGGGAAGCGCATAAAGCAGGCCGACGATAATCACGACGACCAGCATAACGTACTTCCACAAAGGATAACGGTTTAACACGGCAGTTCCCTTTGGGAAATCAATAAATTACAGCGCCTTCATCGTGCCTTTAGGCAGAACGGCAGCTACGAAATCACGTTTGATAACCACTTCCGTGGTGTCATTCAGCGCGATGGAGATATAGCCGGTTTCCGCCACTTTGGTGACGCGTCCAACCAGTCCACCGTTGGTCAACACTTCATCACCTTTGGCAATAGAGCTCATCAGGTTTTTGTGCTCTTTGGTACGCTTTTGCTGAGGACGTAAGATCATGAAATAGAAAATCAGACCGAACACAACCAGCATTAAAATTAAAGACATTGGGCTGCTTTGACCCGCGCCGCCCGGTGCTGCTATCGCATCAGAAATAAAAAAGCTCATTCAAATTCCCTCATTATTAAAATTAATCAACGTTTACAGAAGGCACATCTCGCCCCTGACGCTGGTAAAAATCGGTGACGAAGCTCTCTAATTTACCCTCTTCAATAGCCTTGCGTAAACCAGCCATTAAACGCTGGTAGTATCGCAGGTTATGAATAGTATTGAGACGCGCGCCCAATATTTCGTTACAACGGTCAAGATGATGCAAGTAGGCGCGTGAGTAATTGCGACAGGTGTAGCAATCACACTCGGCATCGAGCGGACTGGTGTCACTTTTATACTTCGCGTTACGGATTTTCACTATGCCGTCGGTCACGAACAGATGGCCGTTACGGGCGTTACGCGTTGGCATTACGCAGTCAAACATATCAATGCCGCGACGTACGCCTTCAACCAGATCCTCTGGTTTGCCGACGCCCATCAGATAACGCGGTTTATCAGCCGGGATCTGCGGGCAAACGTGCTCCAGAATCCGGTGCATGTCTGCTTTTGGTTCGCCAACGGCCAGCCCGCCGACAGCGTATCCATCAAAACCAATGTCCACCAGACCTTTAACTGAGATATCGCGTAAATCTTCGTAAACGCTGCCCTGAATAATACCAAACAGGGCATTTTTGTTGCCGAGTCCGTCAAAGCGGTCGCGGCTACGTTGCGCCCAGCGCAGCGACATCTCCATTGAACGTTTAGCGTAATCCCAGTCAGCCGGATATGGCGTACATTCGTCGAAGATCATCACGATGTCAGATCCCAGATCGAACTGAATTTCCATCGACTTTTCCGGATCGAGGAAGATGGGATCGCCGTTGATCGGGTTGCGGAAATGTACGCCCTGTTCAGTGATCTTACGAATATCACCGAGGCTGAATACCTGGAAACCACCGGAATCGGTGAGAATAGGTCCTTTCCACTGCATAAAATCATGTAAATCGCCATGCAGCTTCATGATTTCCTGGCCCGGACGCAGCCACAGATGGAAGGTATTACCCAGAATAATTTGTGCGCCAGTGGCTTCCACTTCTTCCGGCGTCATTCCTTTTACGGTGCCGTAAGTGCCCACGGGCATAAACGCTGGCGTTTCGACAACGCCGCGTTCAAACACCAGGCGGCCACGGCGTGCGCGTCCGTCGGTGGTATCCAGTTCGAATTTCATTTTTTCTCCAGTACGCCGGAAAAACAGTCCGACGTTAAAGCTTATATCGCGGAGTTATCCCCGACACGTTCATTAATCGCGGACGGATTGTACGTGATATACATCGCATCACCATAACTAAAAAAGCGATATTGCGCGCTAACTGCCTGCTCATACGCCGTCATGGTGTGTTTATAGCCTGCAAAAGCCGACACCAGCATGATCAGCGTGGACTCCGGCAGATGGAAATTGGTCACCAGCGCATCAATGACTTTGTATTGATACCCCGGATAAATAAAGATTTGGGTGTCGCCGAAGAACGGCTCAATAAGACTGTCTTTGGCCGCCTGCGCTGCGCTTTCCAGCGAACGTACGGAGGTGGTTCCTACGGCAATCACGCGGTTACCGCGAGCTTTGGCAGCCAGCACGGCATCGACCACATCCTGCGGAACTTCCGCATATTCGGAATGCATGATGTGATCTTCAATGCTTTCAACGCGCACCGGCTGGAAGGTCCCCGCGCCCACATGCAGCGTAACAAACGCCATTTCAACGCCTTTATTGCGCAGACGTTCAAGCAGCGGCTCATCAAAATGAAGACCGGCCGTCGGCGCGGCAACGGCGCCCGGCTTCTGGCTGTAAACGGTCTGATAAAGCTCGCGATCGGCGTCTTCATCCGGGCGGTCGATATAGGGCGGCAATGGCATATGGCCGATAGCGTTGAGAATATCCAGCACCGGGCGTTGGTCGTGAAATTCGACTTCGAAAAGCGCATCATGGCGCGCCGTCATGGTGGCATGAATACTTTCATCATCGCCCAGCAGCAGTTCCGCACCCGGTTTGGGCGCTTTAGAGGCGCGAATATGTGCCAGAATACGTTTATCGTCCAGCATACGCTCTACCAGTACTTCAATCTTGCCGCCGCTGGCCTTGCGACCAAACAGGCGCGCCGGGATCACCCGGGTATTATTAAAGACCAGAAGATCGCCGGGGTTGAGCTTATCGAGCAAATCGGTGAAAGTACCATGCGTCAGCGCCCCTGTTGGCCCGTCCAGAGACAGTAAGCGGCAGGCGCTTCTTTCCGGCTGCGGGTAATGAGCAATCAGGGATTCAGGTAGTTCAAAGGAAAAATCGGCAAGACGCATGACAGTGACTCAGGACGTAGTAAATAGTCGGGTAGTCTAGTGCCGGGAGGTCTTCCCTGCAACCGTAACCCTCTTATGGAGATCAACAAACTGTGAATTTTCTCGCTCATCTGCACCTCGCCCACCTTGCTGACAGTTCGCTTGCGGGTAATTTACTGGCAGATTTCGTGCGGGGTAATCCGCAATCCCTCTATCCACAATCGGTGGTAGAGGGCATTTTTATGCATCGGCGCATTGATGTTATGACCGATAATTTGCCAGAGGTTAAAACGGCAAAGGAGTGGTTTCGACCACAAACACGTCGCGTCTCGCCGATTACGCTTGACGTGATGTGGGACCATTTTCTTTCATTACACTGGGAAAAAGTGTCGCCCACCCTGCCGTTGAGCGAATTTGTCGACTATGCCCAGATGCAAATCGGCGAGATCCTGCCCGACTCGCCGCCACGCTTTATTAATCTTAATCAATACCTGTGGTCTGAACGCTGGCTGGAACGTTATCGCGATATGGCCTTTATTCAGAATGTCCTCAACGGCATGGCAAGTCGCCGCCCGCGTCTTGATGCATTGCGTGACTCCTGGCACGACCTCGACGCCAGCTATCCTCAGCTTGAAGCACTATTCTGGCAGTTTTATCCGCGCATGATGTTACAGGCACAGCAGGGCGCGCTGTAAACGCCGCACCCACCGCCTGAAGCCGGCTGATCCTGTTTAGCCGGCGCGTTTCATCCGCCTAATTTCCCACCCACACCGATGCCGAAATCGCAGGTAAGATGAGTCGTTCATCGGCGAACGTGACTTTGCCCTCTTTGAGATGCCAGGTTTTAACATTAAGCAGCGGTGAATTGCCGACCGGCACCTCACAGGCTGTCCCACGGTTAATCGCCACCAGCACGCGCTGCTGCTTTAACACGCGAACAAACACTACCACATTCCCTTCGGCATAAATCACCTGACAGCCGCCGCGGCGCAGCGCCTGACTGCGGTGACGCAGGGCGGCCATCCGCTGATAAAGCGCCAGTAACTCACCATCCTGCTGGCGTTTATCCCACGGGAAAGGCTTACGGCAAAACGGATCGTTGCCGCCGTCAAGACCCACCTCATCACCATAGTAAATACAGGGCACGCCGGGCCAGGTAAATAACCAGACCACCGCCAGCGGGAGACGCGCAACATCGTTACCCAGCAGCGTTTTAAAACGGGAGGTATCATGGCTGTCGAGCTGGTTAAACATGCGCAGTTGCTGCTGATGGGACAGCGACGCGCGGTAATTGTCCATCCATGCCATGCAGGTGTGAGCATCAATATCCTGCGGATCGTATGAGAGATCGGTATTCGCCAGAAACGCCCACAGCGGTTTGGTAAAGCCCATATAATTCATCGATGCATCTTCGGCATCCATTTGCAGCCACTGACGGGCATCAGCAAAGTGCTCGCCAAAAACAAACGCGTCCGGGCGCGTTTCTTTCGCTGCCCGCGTGATGCCGGAGACATGTTGCAGATTGTTGTACGCGCCGCCGCTCTCACCGAGCATATGCACGACATCAAGCCGCCAGCCGTCCATATTCCACGGCGCTTTCAGCCAGTGACGCACAATGCTGTCTTCGCCACGATAAATCTCATCGACCAGCGTTTGCGACTGAAAATCGAGCTTCGGCAGGCTGGAATACCCCAGCCAGTCCAGCGCCCGCCCCTCCTGCGAAAAACTGTACCATTCGCGCCAGGGAGAATCGGGATTATGACAGGCACCGCCGGTGCCGCGATTATGCCGATCAAACCAGGCGTGTGAATCGCCACTGTGGTTAAACACCCCATCAAGAATTAGCCGCATTCCCAGCGCCAGCGTATTCTGCCGCAGACGCAGGAGCGCCACGTTACCGCCGAACTGCGGGTCCACCTGGCGATAATCTTCGGTATCATACTTATGCACGCTGGGCGCTGAAAAAATCGGGTTTAAATAGAGCGCCGTTACGCCCAGCTTTTTTAACCACGGCAGCTTTTCACTGATACCGTCGAGATCGCCGCCGTAGAACGTCGAGCCGCCCGCTTCGGCGGTGACCGGCTCGTCCCATTCGCGCAGGATAATGTCCTGTTGTGCCGCGTGATGATAATAAACATTGTCCTGATGAACAGGCTGACGTTTACCGCGGGCAAAACGGTCGGGAAATATCTGGTAAAAGACCTGATCGGCAACCCAGTCGGGGCCATTGTCCGGCAGATCCAGCGCGAAACGCTCAAGTTTGGCCGGTGGAAAAGGGCTGAAGCCCTGCGGCGTGAACCACAGCTGCCGATCCGCCCACAGCAATTTGAAGCTATAGCGGCGGCGAGGTTGTCCTTCGCCCAAATTGATGTCTACTCGCCACGCCACTATCCCCGGCTGGGGTGCGCGACCTGAGCGCCGCATGGGCAGGGAAATTTCTTCGTTATCCCGTTCGCAACGCAGCACTAAGCGGGTCGGTAAGTCATCGCCGCGCAGCCACAGCGTAATGATAAGTCGCTCTTGTCGCTGCGCGATAAAGGGCGCAACGGGAAGATGCCAGGCAGTTAACATCATCAGTCCTCTTCGCAATACATCACATCACCATGACACAGGCGGCAAAGGTCCTGCTCATCTTTTCTCTTTTTTTCGGGGGAGGACGACAGGGGCGCAGAATTTCACCCGTTATCACGAGGTATATAAGCACAGAGGCGAGGGGTAATTAGCCTGCGCAGAAGGCGAAGGTGGTATGGGGAGGCGACGCAGTAGCGGACAGGTAAAGCGCCGTTCGGCGCTTTACCTCGTATTATCAGGCTTTGGCGCGGCGTTTAAACATCCAGCCAATCAGCAGCAGAATAATCCAGCCGAAACCAACGTATAGCGAAATACGCGTATCCGGATGATAGCCAATAAGCGCGATGATAAAGACCAGAAAAACCAGCCCGATGATAGTCGTGGTGACGCCGCCGGGTACTTTAAACTTCAGCGCCCGGGTCTCTTCCGGTGACAGACGGCGTCGGAAGGCGATTTGCGACAGCAGGATCATAATCCATACCCATACCGTGGCAAATGTCGCAAGAGAGGCAATCACCAGGAAGACGTTTTCCGGAATGATATAGTTCAGATAAACCGCCAGCAGCAGCGCCACCGTCATCACCATAACCGTCACCCACGGAATACCGCGACGCGTGGTTTTGGCGAAAAATTTCGGTGCGCTTCCCTGCTCCGCCATACCGTGAAGCATACGCCCTACGCCGAAGACATCGCTGTTAATGGCGGAGAGTGAGGCGGTAAGCACGACAAAGTTCAGGATGCTGGCCGCAAACGTAATGCCGAGATGCTGGAAAGTGAGAACAAACGGGCTACCGTCGGTGCCAACCTGATTCCACGGGTAGATAGACATAATAACGAACAGCGTACCGACGTAGAACACCAGAATACGCATCGGCACGGAGTTGATGGCCCGCGGAATCGAGGTCTGCGGATCTTTCGCTTCTCCGGCAGTAATACCAATAATTTCGATACCGCCGTAGGCAAACATCACCATCTGCAGCGACATGACCGTGCCCAGCCAGCCATTACTGAAGAACCCACCGTTACTCCACAAATTGTGGATCCCGGTCGGCTGTCCGCCGTTGCCAATACCCCAGACAATAATGCCAACGCCCGCCAGGATCATGATGATAATGGTGGCAACTTTAAAGAAAGAGAACCAGAACTCCAGTTCACCGAACACCTTCACGCTCATCAGGTTGACCGCGCAGATGATCATCACCACGCTCAGCACCCAGATCCAGTGCGGAACGTGCGGGAACCAGACGCCCATATAGATGCCGAATGCCGTGACGTCGGCAATCGCGACGATCAGGATTTCGAAGCAGTACGTCCAGCCGGTAATATAGCCGGCAAGCGGGCCAAGATTATCCTGCGCATAACGCGAAAAAGAGCTGGCGGACGGATTATGAACCGACATCTCTCCTAATGCACGCATGATAATATACGCCGCAACGCCGCCGATGATATAGGCCAGCAGGACGCTGGGACCCGCCATTTTTATAGCATCTGCGGAGCCATAAAAAAGGCCGGTGCCAATTGCCGACCCGAGTGCCATAAAGCGGATGTGACGGGTGCTCAGTCCCCGCTTCAGCTTGTTAGTACTTTCCATCGTTTCAAATGCCATTCAACACAAAAAATAAAAAACCACGGAATGCTAAATTCCGTGGTTAAACGAACCGCCGTGCAATGATTAATGTGCGTTTGACGTTACCTGACGTCCTGCAATACGGTCGTAGATAACGGCCAGTACAATCATTACCACCGTTGGCATCAGCCAGGCCAGCCCCTGCTCAGACAGCGGTAAACGCTCGGTCCACGCAGGCAGAACATCTTTCAATGCCGAGGCTTTAATACCGTCAAGGATACCAAAAATCAGGCTGATAAACATGGCGGGCGCAATCACGCGCGACGAATTATGCCACCATGAGCGCGTAAAGCTTAACACAACGAGTGCGATACACGGCGGATAGATAGCGGTTAACACCGGAACCGAGATTTGAATCAGGTGGCTCAGCCCCAGATTCGACACCGCCATTGAAAATCCGCCGAGGATAAAGACCAGCGTACGATAAGAGAGCGGCAGATACTGGGCAAAGAACTCGGCGCACGCGCAGGTCAGGCCTACCGCCGTCACCAGACAGGCGAGGAAAATCAGCGCCGCCAGCATTAAGCTGCCTGCTCCGCCAAAGGTATGCTGTACATAAGCGTGCAGAATAGCCGCCCCGTTTGCAGACTGGTCGACCAGCGTCGCGCTGTCAGAACCCAGACGGAACAGCGCGAGATACAGCAGCGTCAGGCCGATACCGGCCATTAAACCCGCCCAGACGGTATAGCGGGTCAACAGGCGCGCCTCGGTGACACCGCGTGAACGTGCAGCATTCACGATGACGATGCCAAAGACCATGGCACCCAGGGTATCCATTGTCAGATAGCCATTCACGAAGCCATTAGAGAAAGGAGCGGTTTGGTAGGCGTCAATCGCATGACTGATTGGCCCGGCCGGCCACACCAGCGCCGCGACGGAAAGCACCGTCAACGCAACAATTTTCATCGGTGCCAGGAAATTGCCCACCGTATCAAGCAACTTACCCGGATAAAGAGACACGACGATCACGATGGCAAAATACACGATGCTGTAGATGAACAGCGGCATCGCGCCGTCACCTGCCAGCGGTGCAATGCCGACTTCAAAAGAGACGGTTGCAGTACGCGGCGTCGCAAACAGCGGTCCGACAGCCAGATAACAAATCGTTGCCAGCAAAACGCCCGCCACTTTGCCAATCGGCGTGCTGAGGCTGTCAATCCCGCCGCCCACTTTCGCCAGGGCAACCACGGTAAGGACCGGCAGGCCAACCGCGGTAATCAGAAAGCCAAGTGCTGCCGTCCAGACGTGCTCACCGGCCTGTACGCCAACCATCGGCGGGAAAATGATATTGCCTGCGCCGACAAACAGCGCAAAGGTCATAAAACCCAGGGCCATGATGTCGCGAGATTTTAACTGATGGGTCATAAATATTTACTGCCTGTGGATGTGGTGTTGTAAATGAATTGTTGCTTTCCATACGGGACGATAACGCAGCAATTACAGATATTTCCAGCGGGATATGCTCCCTGACTGACGTGACGAAGTATAGTTTTTCGATTTATCACGCTAAGGCAGTGAGTATGACAGCCTCTGGGGCGCAATTTAAACGCTTATAACGTTTTAAAGCAAGGTGGGATCGTAAAACCAGATGATTATGCTAATTCAAAAATTAGAGTCAGCATAATGAACCAGATATCAGAAAAACTGATGGCTGATAATTCGAACAAAAAAGCAGCAGACATCAGGATATGGTGTCCGCTTCGCTAACCTGCAAAGTAAGCAAACCAGCGAAGGCGGATCTGCGGAAAGATTTTCTTACGTACGTCCCCAATATGCTAATTTTTGGCAATGAAACGTTGCGGTAGTAAGAAACTAAAACGCGTTCCCTCGCCCGGCTGACTCTCAATTTTTAGCTGACTATCATGATGATTCAACGCATGCTTTACAATTGTCAGACCTAAACCACTGCCGCCAGTTTGCCGGGATCGCGCTTTATCCACCCGGTAAAAACGCTCAGTCAAGCGCGGTATATGCTCTGGCGCAATCCCCGGTCCGTTATCTTCAAGGGTGAATAGTGCCCCGCTCTCGGTCCGCTGCCACTGTAGAGTTATTGTCGTACCAGCAGGCGTATGATTAACGGCGTTGTAGACCAGATTAGAGATCGCGCTACGTAGCTGTTCCTCATTGCCCAACACGCTGAGTGTGTTATCCACGGTAAAATGCAGCGTATGCCGGTCATGACTCAGGGTCTGTGCTTCCCGCTCGATAACGCGCAGCATCATCGGAACATCAATTTTTTCATTCAGCACCAGCGCAGGCGCCGCTTCAATTTTAGACAGGGTCAACAACTGCTTCACCAGTGACTCCATACGCTGCGTCTGCTCACGCATGGTATGCAGCGCTTTCTCTCTTGGCGCGCCTTCCAGCGTTTGCTCCTGCATCATTTCCAGATAGCCCTGTAACACGGTCAGCGGTGTACGCAATTCATGACTGACGTTGGCAAAAAAGTTGCGTCTTGCTCCTTCAAGCTGGTGCATTTGAGTGGTATCACGCGCCACCATCAGACGTTGATTTTCACTGTAAGGCATCACGCGAAACTCAAGATGACGGCCGTTACTCAGGATCAAATTGAGCGGCTTGCTGAAATCACGTTGCTTAAGATAAAGCGTAAATTCGGGGTAACGCAGCAGGTTGAGAATATTTTGCCCATTGTCGTCCGGCCAGCGCAGCCCGAGGACCTGCTGTGCAAGGCCGTTACACCAGAAGATAGTGCCCTCTTCGGTGGTCAGAACCACGGCGTCCGGCAGCGATTCGGCTCCGCTGCGAAAGCGTTTAATCAGATTACCCAACTCGCGGCGGCGCTTTTTATTACGCATCTGCATTAGATGCAGCCCGTAAAGCAGCGGCTCCCAGCTTCCGCGCCCCGGCGGCGGCGTCATACTGCGATCAACCCATAGCCACCACGACAGTCGCAGTAAATTGAGAAAGTGCCACACCAGCAGACCCGTGACGGACGCCAGCAAAAACCACGGCAGATAGCCAAAAAAGGCCCCTAGCACCAGCGCAGGCAGGCAGCAGACGATGAGTTCAAAAACCAGCCTTTTCCATGACAGACGTTCCAGCACGCGTCACACTCCTGTCAGGTTTCAGAAACGGGTGGAAAAACGATAACCCGTGCCGCGGACGGTTTGAACCATGCGATCGTGTCCGCCCTGCTCCAGCGCTTTACGCAGGCGGCGAATATGCACATCTACCGTGCGATCTTCGACGTAGACGTTGGTTCCCCAGACGTGGTTCAGCAACTGCTCGCGGCTGTAAACGCGCTCAGGGTGGGTCATGAAAAAGTGCAGGAGTTTAAATTCAGTCGGCCCCATATCAAGCGGGCTTTCATCGGCCATTACCCGGTGCGAGGAGGGGTCGAGACTTAACCCCTGCATCTCAATCACTTCATCGACCGCCATCGGGGAGATGCGGCGCATAACCGCCTTGATCCGGGCCACTAACTCTTTAGGTGAAAACGGTTTGGTGACGTAGTCATCAGCGCCGGTTTCCAGTCCGCGGACGCGATCTTCTTCTTCACCGCGTGCCGTCAGCATCACAACCGGGATTTCACGCGTGAGCGCTTCACGCTTGATATGTTTAATAAACTGGATGCCGGAACCGCCGGGGAGCATCCAGTCCAGCAGGATCAGATCGGGCCAGGGTTCATTGAGCTGGTTCACCGCACTGTCATAATCCTCTGCTTCGACGGGCTGAAAACCATTTTGCTCGAGGACAAAGCAAACCATTTCACGAATTGGAGCTTCATCTTCTACGACCAGAATACGTCTCGCCATTTTTTACCCTGTTTATCATCATTATGGATAGCGATATCATTATGCGTCAGATTTGTGACAGATTTATGAAAAAGATCCCCTGATGACGTTAGCATAACGGGGATATGACAGAGCGGCTTCGCCCTGCGCGCATGAAACGTTATAATCGGCGCTACGCTTTTTTGCCACGGAATCGACATGCGCATCATTCATACTTCAGACTGGCATCTTGGCCAGAATTTCTACAGTAAAAGCCGTGCCGCCGAGCATAAAGCTTTTCTTCGCTGGCTGCTGGATACAGCACAAACGCATCAGGTCGATACGATTATTGTGGCCGGCGATATTTTTGATACTGGCTCGCCGCCGAGTTACGCCCGCGAAATGTATTATCAGTTTGTGGTCGACTTGCAAAAAACCGGTTGCCATCTTGTGGTGCTGGCGGGAAACCATGATTCTGTCGCCACCCTGAATGAGTCACGCGATATTCTGGCGTTTCTTAATACCACGGTAATTGCCAGCGCAGGCCATGAACCGCAAATGCTTTTGCAGCGTGACGGCACGCCCGGCGCGGTATTCTGCCCGGTGCCCTTTTTACGTCCGCGCGATATGGTCATCAGCCAGGCGGGACAGTCTGGTAGCCAGAAACAGCAGCGTTTACTCACGGCTATTACTGACTATTATCAGCAGCAGTATCAAAACGCCTGCGCGCTGCGAGGCGACCTGCGCCTTCCGATTATTGCCAGCGGTCACCTCACCACGGTTGGGGTAAGTAAAAGCGAGTCGGTGCGCGACATTTATATCGGCACCCTCGATGCGTTTCCGGCGCAAAACTTCCCGCCGGCGGACTATATCGCGCTGGGACATATTCACCGCGCACAAAAAATTAACGGCAACGAACATATTCGCTACTGCGGCTCCCCCATTTCCCTGAGCTTTGATGAGACGGGCAAACGCAAGAGCATTAATCTGGTCACCTTTGATCAGGGAACCCTGGTCGAGGTAATGCCACTTGAGGTTCCGGTTACGCAGCCGCTGGCCGTTATCAAAGGGGATTTTGCAGGAATTGCTGACCAGCTCATGCAGTGGCGCGATGCACCTGCCACGCCAACCACCTGGCTGGATATTGAAATTACCAGTACCGAATATCTGCATGATATTCAGCGCCAAATCCAGACTCTGACGGCAGATTTACCCGTCGAGGTATTGTTAGTCCGCCGCAGTCGCGAGCACCGCCAGCGGATCCTGGAAGGTGAAGTGCGCGAAACGCTCAGCGAGCTCACGGTAGAGGACGTTTTTGAACGTCGCCTCGCCCAGGAAGATCTTAATGACGCTCAGCAAAAACGCCTGTTTACGCTTTTCGGCCAGACGCTGGAAACCCTGTCCGATGAGGATGAAGTATGAAAATTGTCAGCCTGCGCCTGAAAAACCTTAACTCCCTGAAAGGCGAATGGAAAATTGACTTTACCGCTGAGCCGTTCGCCAGCAACGGGCTGTTCGCCATTACCGGCCCCACCGGCGCCGGGAAAACGACCCTGCTGGATGCCATCTGTCTGGCGCTCTATCATGAAACGCCCCGCCTGAGTACACTTTCACAATCGCAGAACGATTTAATGACCCGTGATACCGCTGACTGCCTGGCGGAGGTCGAGTTTGAAGTGAAAGGCAAAGCTTATCGTGCCTTCTGGAGCCAGAATCGCGCACGAAATCAGCCTGGCGGTAATCTTCAGGCTCCGCGCGTGGAGCTGGCCCGCTGTGCAGACGGTAAAATTCTGGCTGATAAGGTAAAAGATAAGCTGGAACTGACCGCGACCCTGACCGGACTGGATTACGGCCGTTTTACCCGCTCAATGCTGCTTTCTCAGGGACAGTTTGCCGCTTTTTTAAATGCCAAACCGAAAGAGCGCGCCGAACTGCTGGAAGAACTGACCGGCACCGAGATCTATGGTCAGATCTCGGCTATGGTATTTGAAAAACATAAACTTGCCCGCATCGAACTGGAAAAATACCAGGCGCAGGCGGCCGGTGTGGCGCTGCTCGATCGCGAGCAACATCAGGCCCTGGAGCAAGGTTTGCAGGTGCTTACTGACGAGGAGCGTCAGCAGCTAAGCCTGCAGGCTCAAAAGCAAAATCACCTGCACTGGTTAACGCGTCAGCAGGAGCTGCATGCAGAGCATTTACGTACGGCGGCCGCTCGGGATCAGGCGCAGCAGGCGCTGGAGCAGGCGCAACCGCAGCTTAAGAAGCTGACGCTGGCCCAGCCTGCGGAGCAGCTGCGTCCCTTATGGATCCGCTGCCAGGAGCAGCAGGTTGCCGTGGCGCAAACCCAGCAGCAAGCGCAGGAAGTGAATACTCGCTTACAGAGTGCATTGATCCGCCGCGCCCACCTGCGGGCCAGCGCCGAACAGCGGCATACTGCGCTACATATCACGCAAAAAACGCTGACTGACTGGCTACAGCAGCACGATCGTTATCGCGTCTGGCAGAGCGAACTGGCCGGCTGGCGTCACGCGTTCAGCCAACAGGCACGCGATAACGTCCAGCTGCGGCAAAAGCAGCAGCAGCTCATGGGTTATCAACAACAGCTGGCTGCACTACCGACGGTAGACCTCACTCTGAACCCGGCGGAGGTTAGCGAAGCGCTTGCGCGTTTTACCCAGCAACGTCCGCTACGTCAGCGGCTGGGCGCTGTACATAGCCGCCTGATACCGCTACGTCATCGCCTCGCGCAGCTTCGAACAGCGGTTGAGACGGCGCAAACGGAACATACCCGACTGACCCACTCGCTTACGCACCTGCGCCAGCGTTATAAAGATAAAGATCAGCAGCGGGCCGACGTGAAAACGATCTGCCAGCAGGAAGCGCTGATTAACGATCTGCAAAGTCAGCGTGCACATTTACAGTCCGGGCAGCCCTGCCCGCTGTGCGGCTCCACCGCCCACCCCGCCGTCGAGCAATACCGTACGCTCGAACTCAGTGTCAATCAGGCGCGTCTCGACGAACTGGAAAAAGAGGTCAGGGTGCTGGCTGATGAAGGCGGCAAAATTCGCGGTCAGGCGGACGCTATTCTGGTTCAGCAGCAACGCGATGAAGGGGAGATCAAGACGCTTGCTCAGGAGGAGCTGACGCTGATTGAGGAGTGGCAAACGCTCGGCGCAACGTTACACATCGCGCTCCAGCCCCATGACGATATTGCACCGTGGCAGGATGAGCAGGCGCGCTACGAGCAGCAGCTTCATCAGCTCATCCAGCGCCAGCATCTGGAAAATCAGATCGCAGAGAGTCATCAGCAGGTTAGCGAGTTTGAGCACTATTTTACCGCCCAGCGGACCACGCTTGCTAACGCGTTGCAGACGCTGGCGCTGGACTGGCCTGCCGAAGGTGAGGAATCAGCCTGGCTGGCAGCACGCGAGCAGGAGGCGAGCACATGGCAGACCCGTCAGGCGGAGCTGACATCGTGCCAGGATGCGCTGGCGCAGCTTGTGCCGCTGCTAGACACCCTGCCGGAAACGGATGCCCCAGTTACGGATGGGCGGGTCCCGCTGGAAGGCTGGCGCACGGCGCATGATGACTGCGTTAAGCTGGAGAGCCAGTGGCACACCTTACAGCAGCAGGAAACGCTGGAAATTTCGCGTCTGCAGCAGGCGCAAAAGCACTTTGATACCGCGCTCAGTGCCAGCCAGTTTACCGACAGCGCAGCTTTCCAGACCGCGCTGCTGGATGAACCGGTGCGTCGCCAGCTGGAGTCGTTGAAGCAAACGCTTGAGAATCAGCTTCAGCAGTGTCAGACCCTGGCGACACAGGCGCAAAGCCAGCTTCAGGCGCATCAACAGCTGCTTCCCGAAGGGCTATCAGCGACACAAGATCCCGGGCAAATTCGGATAACGCTGGATCAGATTAACCAGCAGCTTCGTGAAACTGGATTGCGTCTGGGTGAGATCCGCCAGCAGCTGAAACAGGATGCGGATAATCGCCAGCATCAGCAGACATTACTGCAGCAAATTGAACAGGCAGCCGGGGAAGTGGAAGACTGGAGCCTGCTTAACGGCCTGATTGGCTCTCGCGAGGGGGATAAGTTTCGTAAATTCGCCCAGGGCCTGACGCTCGATAACCTCGTCTGGCTGGCGAATAAGCAGCTTACCCGTCTTCATGGGCGCTATTTATTAAAGCGCAAAGTGAGCGATACGCTGGAGCTTGAAGTGGTGGATACCTGGCAGGCCGATGCCGAGCGCGATACGCGCACGCTTTCCGGCGGGGAAAGCTTCCTCGTCAGTCTGGCGCTGGCGCTGGCGCTTTCTGATTTGGTCAGTCATAAAACCCGTATCGATTCACTGTTCCTCGACGAAGGATTCGGCACTCTCGACAGTGAAACGCTGGACGCCGCGCTGGATGCGCTTGACGCCCTGAATGCCACCGGAAAAACCATTGGCGTTATCAGCCACGTAGAGGCCATGAAAGAGCGCATTCCGGTGCAGATCAAGGTGAAAAAGGTGAACGGTCTGGGCTACAGCAAGCTGGATAAATCCTTTGCAGTAAGAGAGTAATCTCTTACAGGCCGGGCAGGCGCAGTCGCCGCCCGGCATCGCAGGGTACGAGGCTCTGGCCCTACTGCGGCCAAAGCCAGGCGGCACCCCGCACTCCGCTGGAATCACCGTGAACAGCCTTGCGGACTGGCGTCTCACACTCGCCGCCAAACACCCAGTTTTTAATGAGCGGAGGTATGGTTTTATAAAGCCTGTCGGTATTGCTCATCCCGCCCCCGAGCACGATAACGTCGGGATCAAGAATATTGATCACCTGTCCCAGCGATTTGGCCAGCCGAAGCTCGTAGCGGCTGAGCGCTAACTCCGCCAGCGGGTCCTGCGCCTCAACCAGCTGCATGATCTCGCTGCCTTTCAGGGAGCGACCGCTTAAGCGCTGATAATCCGTAGCAAAGCCGGTACCGGAAATAAAAGTTTCGATACAGCCCTGTTTGCCGCAATAGCAGGGAACCTCAGCGCGATAGCGCAATTCATCTTCGTCCATCCACGGCAGCGGATTATGCCCCCATTCGCCTGCGGTGCCATTGCTGCCAGCGTGCGCCTGACCGTTTAATGCTACACCCGCGCCGCAGCCGGTCCCGATAATCACCGCAAATACGGTTTGCGCCCCTGCCGCCGCGCCGTCTACGGCCTCTGACACTGCCAGACAGTTAGCGTCGTTGGCAATTCTGACATCCCGCGCCAGACGGATGCGCAGATCGCGATCGAAAGGCTGACCGTTCAGCCAGGTTGAGTTAGCGTTTTTCACCCGCCCGCTAAACGACGAAATCGATCCCGGGATCCCCACCCCCACCGTTCCCTTTGTACCGATACTTTCTTCCGCCAGCGCAACCAGCGTGGCGATGGTTTCAATCGTCTGAACATAATCATTGGCAGGCGTCGGTAAACGGTGACGAAATAACTGCTCTCCGTCGTCCGCCAGCGCGATAACTTCTGTTTTGGTGCCGCCCAAATCGATCCCTATCCGCATACCTCTATCCTCAATTGTGCCTAATATCAAAAGCGTAAAACTGTCTGCCCGGATTAGCAATGCAAGCCAGCCGACAATTCGTTATCATGCCGGCTGGATTTAACGACAATGCCGTGGAAATTATCATGCTGTGGTTCAAAAATTTAATGGTTTACCGTCTAAGCCGCGACATCTCATTTCGGGTCGAAGAGATGGAAAAGCAGTTAGCCGAACTGTCGTTTACGCCCTGTGGAAGCCAGGATATGGCAAAAACCGGCTGGGTACCGCCGATGGGCTCACAGAGCGATGCATTCACGCATGAAGTGAATGGACAAATCGTTATCTGCGCGCGCAAAGAGGAAAAAATCCTCCCTTCTCCGGTAGTGAAACAGGCGCTGGAAGCCAAAATTTCGAAGCTTGAAGCCGATCAGGGCCGTAAGCTGAAAAAAACAGAAAAAGATTCCCTGAAGGATGAAGTGCTGCACTCCCTGCTGCCGCGGGCTTTCAGCCGTTTTAACCAGACCATGATGTGGATTGATACGGTTAACGATCTGATTATGGTGGACTGTGCCAGCGCTAAAAAAGCGGAAGACACACTGGCATTACTGCGTAAAAGCCTCGGCTCGCTGCCGGTTGTGCCGCTGGCGCTGGAGACGCCTGTTGAGCTGACGCTGACAGAATGGGTTCGCTCCGGCACCGTTGCCCAGGGTTTCCAGCTGCTGGACGAAGCCGAGCTGAAAGCAATATTAGAAGACGGCGGCGTGATCCGGGCGAAGAAACAGGATCTGGTCAGCGATGAGATCGCAGTCCATATCGAAGCGGGAAAAGTGGTGACTAAGCTGGCCCTTGACTGGCAGCAGCGGATCCAGTTTATGATTTGCGAAGACGGTTCAATCAAGCGCCTGAAATTTGCCGATGAGCTGCGCGATCAGAACGATGATATCGAGCGCGAGAACGTGGCTCAGCGTTTTGATGCCGACTTTACGCTGATGACCGGCGAGCTGGCCGCGCTGATTAAAGGTCTGGTAGAAGGATTAGGCGGAGAAGCCCGGCGCTAAGCGTTGATCCTGACAGATGACAATAACTCCCCCGCGGTACGAGGGGAGTTAATATTACAGGTAGCGGCAAAGATAGGATGTCGGTTCAGCGACCTGCAAATGGAATTCACTGTGGCCCGGCACGTTAAAAACCTGCCCGGCAGAATAGACGTTCCATTCCGTTTCCCCCGGGAGCAGTACGTTCAGTGCGCCGCTCACCACCGTCATTTCTTCCGCTGCCGCCGTGCTAAAGGTATATTCGCCTTCAGCCATGACACCTACGCTGGCACGGCCAGTACTGCTGCTGGTAAAACCAATAGACTTCACTTTTCCTGAAAAGTATTCATTACTCTGAAGCATAGCTGACCCTGTTTAAGCAATTGATGATTAAACAATATAGGGTGCAAACTCTCTCACTGTCACGCGAAATTATGGCTCATACCAGCAGTTCGGACGCCAGGCGGGCAATCAGCGCATTAGAAAGCAATACCGGTACGTCGAGGGTTTTTTGCAGCAAATCGCGATGACGCTGGTAAAAGCCCAGGCAGTCGAGCATTAACACATCGGCACCGCGGTTAATCAGCTCGCGTCCGGCCTCAACTAACTCGTCATCAGAGGCATACAGCGGGTGTGCCAGCGCGTAAAGCGGTGGGTTTTCCAGCACCTGCCATTTTATCTTCTGGGCGTGAATCAGTTCTTCCATAGGCACAATCACGCCAACCTGATGACCGTCAACAATCGAAGCAACCAGCGGGGGGATAATACGCAGCGGTTCAAGAAGAAGCGTGTTACGCGCTTTCATACCGATAAGTTGTGCGGTACTCATCAGGATAATAACGTCATAGTGCTGGGTATCCAGCACATTGATGATCCCCTGCAAATCGCGTTCGACTTTAGCGCGTGAGACTTCTGCGGGCTGTAGATCGCTTAGCATGGTGAGCAGTACATCATCGCCAGGCTCCACGGCATACTCTTCCATGACATCTTCTCGCGACATTTTACCCAGCAGACTGATATGGGTAATTTTATCTTCACTGATATGTTCGGTCAGTAGCGGCAATACTTCACGAATTGGCACAACGCCAATCGTTAACATCGCCAAAGTCGCACTCATGTCGGTCACCTTATTAACTGCCTTTACAACGAAATAAATACGGCCCTGCTGTATACATATGCATGCGATGGATAAACGCTCAGCAGCACACCACAGATGAGCGTTTAAAAGAGCATACAAATTCCAGAATATGACCGTTAAGTTGATACTAATTGTTAGTTAACTTTTTCAACAGGTAAAAGATGTGATTCATATCCAGTTAATGGTGCTTTAGGAATATATTGAGGTCGCCAGAATTGCTGATTCAGGATTTGTCAGGATCTTCATAGCGCCGCTGAGCATCCAGAGCTTCCTGCTCGGTATCATGCTCACTGATCAGCGCATCCGGTTCCGGGTGATCGGCCCGCAGTTGATACCAGGTCACTTTGGGATGATCGGCCCCTTTCTCAACCGGCACGATACGGGACTTACGCGGGTACGGAGGGTTGGTCGGCATAGGTATTCCTCATTATTCGTTGTCAGAACTATGAGTATAGACGTAGCCTGTCAGACGCGGGCAGCATAAGCGCGGCCAGTACGTCAGTAATGATATTTTCAAGCGGCTGAGCGGCATCGACAATACAATGCGCCGTTTCACAGTACAGCGCTTCACGCTCTGCCAGCACCTCGCGGATCTCCTCCTCAAGCGGCTTAGCCGTTAACGCCGGCCGCTGTCCCTCTTCAGGAAATGCTTCAAGCCGCGCCGTGAGCACGTGCACCGGCGCGCGCAAATAGATAACCAGACCGGCATCGCGCATAAAATGACGATTAACTTCGGCCAGCACCATTCCCCCGCCGGTAGCGATCACCGTTGATGGCGCAGTCACGGCTTGCAGCGCCTGGGTTTCACGCGCCCGGAAACCTTGCCAGCCCTCGTTGGCGACGATTCCCGCGACGTCCATTTGCGCCCGTTGCTGAAGCCAGTGATCGGTATCAACAAAATGCCAGTTTTGCTCTTGTGCCAGCGCCTGACCCACGGTGGTTTTACCGCAGCCGCGGGGGCCAATAAAGAAAACGGGTTGCGTCATAAGATGGAATTCTCCCGGATACTGCGAGGCAATGATAAGGTGACCAAAGAACTGTACATACTATCAAACTAGTACAAAAATGGCGTGTAAATTTTTTATTACAATTTTGTTCTGACCACCTGAAACTAAGGGGTTATCGCAGATGCCCGTCGTAAAGGTGTAAACATATTATTGCATAATGTGTCTGACAAGGTCATCCCATCCCGATTATTTTGACCGCTGGAGCAGCCATTTATCCAGCTCGGCAGCAAAACGCTGGCGATCGCGCTGCGATAAACTGTCCGGCCCGCCCGTCTGGATCCCGCTGGCCCGCATCGTGTCCATAAAATCACGCATGTTTAGCCTTTCGCGAATGGTCGCCTCGGTATAGCGTTCTCCACGAGGGTTTAACGCTGCTGCACCTTTTTCAATAACGTCAGCCGCCAGCGGAATATCGGCGGTGATCACTAAATCTCCCGGCGCGCACAGGCGTACGATTTCGTTATCGGCGACGTCGAAACCGCTCTCTACGCGCAACGTGCGGATCACCCGGGACGGTGGCGTGCGAAGCGTCTGATTAGCCACCAGCGTCAGCATGGTTTGTGTACGCTCGGCGGCGCGAAATAAAATCTCTTTAATTACATTTGGACATGCGTCCGCATCAACCCAGATAGCCATTTTGTCTCCTGTACAGATTGTTTCATCGCGCAGCCTGGCGGTAATGCTCAGGAAGCGTCGCCCTGAAGGATAATCCGCGTTAAGATTATCGCCCAGACAAATTATACGCGGAGACGGGTGATGGAGAAAAAAATTGGGTTTATCGGCTGCGGAAATATGGGTAAAGCGATCCTCGGAGGGCTTATCGCCAGCGGTCAGGTGCAGCCGGATCATATCTGGGTCTATACCCCTTCGCCTGCTAACGTTGCTGCCCTGCGCGAACAGTACGGCGTGCATGGTGCAGACAGCGCACAGGAAGTGGCCCAGGCAGCGGACATCGTATTTAGCGCGGTAAAACCGGCTATCACCGTTAAAACGCTGAATGATATTGCCTCCAGCTTCAACAAAGATTCATTGGTCATTTCGATTGCAGCGGGCGTTACGCTGGCACAACTGGCAACGGCCCTCGGTCACGACCGCAAAATCATTCGCGCCATGCCAAATACCCCCTCGCTGGTCAATGCGGGTATGACATCGTTAACGCCAAATGCTCTGGTTAATGATGCAGAGATCGACGAAGCGCTGGCCATTTTCCGCAGTTTCGGTGAGGCGGAAGTGGTTGCTGAGTCCATTATTCATCCGGTGGTCGGCGTTAGCGGATCGGCACCGGCTTATGTGTTTATGTTTATTGAAGCGATGGCCGACGCTGCGGTTAAGGGTGGAATGCCGCGCCAGCAGGCATATAAATTTGCCGCGCAGGCGGTGATGGGTTCGGCGAAAATGGTACTGGAAACCGGGAAGCACCCGGGCGAACTGAAAGATATGGTGTGCTCCCCCGGCGGCACCACGATTGAAGCCGTTCGCGTATTAGAAGAAAGAGGATTTCGGGCAGCGGTCATTGAAGCAATGACAAGCTGTATGGAGAAGTCTGAGCAGCTTAGCCGCACCTGAGGATAAGCGGGTAAGGCAGCACGGCCTTACCCGCTATGTTTACGCCGTTTTTTTCAGGCAGCCGCTCATAAATTTGCTGCGATCCTCACCTTTGAGCGACTGTTGCGTCGCCTGAGAGCTACAATCACGCATTTTTAACTGTTGTGGCGTCAGACCTTTCCCGTCGTTGGTATTTTTCTCATTTTTCAGGCAGTCGCGCATAAAACTTTTGCGCTCATCCCCTTTCAGCGTTTTCGCCGTCGCCTGTTCATTACAGGTGGTCATGCGTTGCTGCTGAGGCGTGAGTGTCTTTTCAGCCGCGCCAACCGTTGAAAGAATAACCATGCCAAAGATCAGGGTAACCAGAAATATTATTTTCATTATGTCGTCCTTTAGTAAGTTGTTCATCCTAAGTCTGGTCACTGCCGCTGAAAAAACCACCCGCCATGACAAATTTCATGAGGCCACGCGCTATTTCAGGCCGAGCGCGGACTTCATGGTGTAGAACAGATCGGTCTGATCGGTCAGGCCAACAACATTCGCCGCGTGCGGGCCAAAAGCGGCAATACGCAGCTGCGCGCCGGTATGTTCCATCGACTCTTCTTCCGAGTTGCCGTAGGTCATTGCCATTACCGCGCCGTCTTTGGTATTCAGCGCCTGAGAAAGGCCGGGCGCTTTGGTGTCGGTGGCGACGATCTGGCTGGCATGTGCGTGATCGGCCGTGACGATAACCAGCGTGTTTCCGTCTTTTTTGGCAAATTCCAGCGCCTTTTGCACAGCTTCATCCAGATCGACGGTTTCCCCGATTTGCCCGCAAGGATTGGCGGCATGATCCTGCTTATCAATCGACGCGCCTTCTACCTGTAAAAAGAATCCTTTTTCATTGTGGCTCAATAATTCAATAGCTTTACTGGTCATCTGAGCCAGCGTTGGATAACTGGTATTGCGCTCGGGATTCGGTGCGCAGGTCACTACCGGCTGGTCCAGGTTACCATGCAGGGTGGCTTTAGGCCCCAGCCAGCGAACCGGCATGTTGCCTGCGGAAAACAACCCCAGCAGCGGTTGATGTTGATTAGCGGCAGTAATGGCATCAAGAGAAGAAGCATCAAATACCAGTTGATATCCCCGTACCTGAGCCTGTTCAAAAAGGCTTTTTCCCTGCCATTCTCCGGCGGTGGCGACGTCGGTAAAGGTCGTTGCCCCGCCGCCCAGGGTGACATCAGGGCGCGTATTCAACAGCTGTTCGGCAATCGATCCTTTGCCTCCTTTTTCCAGCGCGTTGGTGGGACAAAGGGTGGTGGTCAGACTGGGGCCGTAACATTTACGTGAGGTCACATGAGACATCATGGCTGCCGGGGTAGCGTCTTCCAGCTCTGCTGTTGACACATTACCAGTTGCCAGCCCGGCAACTTTGGCCATTTCCAGTAGAGTGGGACGATCTTTTTCGTGAATATCCACGCCCAGGGCGCCGTTATAGGTTTTTACCCCGGAGCTCCACGCGGTCGCCGACGCGGCTGAATCGGTGACATAATTCGGTTTGCCGGTTTTTTTATCCAGCGCGTAGTGCGTGTATTGCCCGGTTAATGGCAACGCATCAATTCCTTTAAAATAACCGCCTGCGCCTTCTGCATAATTTCGCGCTGCCGTGATTTCTGAATCGCCCATTCCATCGCCAATAAGCAGAATAATATTTTTCGCCGGTTTATTATTTAAGGATGCCCGTATCGCCGCGGTCTGATCTTCACTGAGACGTCTGGCTCCGCCGGGTAACGTGATATCGCCCTCTGCACCACGATTATCGAGTACCGGCAACGATGGCGCTTGCGCCCATGAAAACGAGGCGCTTAACAGCGGAATTAATGCAATAAAAATAGCGGAATGCTTCACTTATACAGTCTCCATGAGAAATAAATAAAACACGGAGACTCTATAAATCTGAAATGACGAAACGATGACACTATGCGCTTTTTATGATTAACGCCTGAATTCGGGTATAGCGGCGCTATAACGTTGCTTAGTGAGTTTGCCGGGTACGGCGCAGCATGATCAGCAACTGCCAGAGGTTAATCAGCACCACAATAGCCGTGGCAACAAATACCCAGCGAAACCCTGCCACCGCGGAGACTGACGCGCCAATCAGCGGACCAGCAACATTTCCCAGGTACATAAATGACTGGTTGTAACCAAAAATACGTCCGGTGACCCGATCGCTACAGTATTTAAGCAGTAGCGTCTGAACTGCCGGCAGCATTGCGCCGTCAGCGAAACCGAGCATAAAGCGCAGTATCCCCAGTTGAAGCGGCGAAGTAACAAATGACATCGCGAAAAAGAGGATCACGGCGCAGCATAACGTCGCCACCAGAATACGTGCAGTGCCGATCCGATCGCCGAGCTTGCCGAGCCGGGGCGCAGAGATTAGCGCAGAGACGCCGGGTACAGAGGCAATCATCCCGCTTAAGAATGCGATGTTATTACTGTCAGGGCACATGGATTTAATAAACAGCGTCAGGATGGGGCCAATCGATCCATTACAGAGCTGAATCACCATGGTAGTGACAAATAAACTGATCACCAGTCCCGGATAGCGCAAGCTGGCAAACACCGCTTTGCCTGAGAGCCGATCGGCTTTACTCACCTGCGGCCTGACGCCCTCTTTAATCAGAAAAAGAGTGACCAGAAAACTGATAGTTAGCAGGATAGCGGTAATAAAAAAGACGGCCCGCAGGCCAACGTGATCCGCCAGAAACCCGCCGAGCAGCGGTCCACCAATGACACCGCTGATTTGTGCTGTGGATAATGTGCTCAACGCCCAGCCGCTGCGTTCGCGCGGCACCTGCGAGGCTACCAGCGCCATCGCATTGGGAATATATCCGGAAGTCAGCCCCATAATTGCACGCAGAATAAAGAGCTGCCAGACGTTAGTCGCGAACGCCTGAAGTAAAATGGCAATAGCCATCCCGAGAGAGGCGCGCAGCAGCATGAGCTTTCGGCCTTTACGATCGGCGAGGCTGCCCCACATCGGGGAAACAATCGCCGAGACCAGGAACGTTACGCTGAAGGTCAGCCCGGACCATAGAGAAAGCGCTTCATGGGAGGTCACGCCCAGCTGTGAGACATAAAGCGGCAGAAAGGGCAAAATTTGACTGATAGCCAGCCCGGTAAAAAAGCAGCCGAACCAGACAGAAATAAGATTAACCTTCCAGGATTCCATAAGCGTATATCGTAATTAAGTTTTTACTCAAGGACGATATTCTATCGGCTTGCGATGCTGCTGTCGGAACCAGAGATGCGCTTTATGCTTTTTCATTTATTATTTATTACCGACACAGCCCATAACCACGCATTCCCAGGTGAAAATGATTCGCATGGGCAGCGTTATATTCAGGGCCAAGTCCATTGCCGTAATAATGGCAGCTACTGGAAAGCAGCGCGCGTAAGAATGGCTGCGTTTGTGCATTGGGCCAGCCTTTCAGCACCGTTATACGCTGGCCGCTGGCAAACCGAAAGCCGCTGACGTCCAGCGCTTCTGCAGTAGCATGCTCACTTAAACGGGCATTTTCACGATGGTAAATATTTCGGCAGGCATAACTGCCAAAGTGATCGATCTGCCTGAGAGCGCTGCCGATCAACTGCTGCGCAAGCGGCTTTGCCTGCTGCTCAACAAATAGCGCACTGCTTAACGCCAGCGGGCAGCTGGCGAGAAAACTGCTGCTGAGTTTAACCTCACCAAAATCACGCACCCGCACCACATTGTTCAATGGACAGCTTCCTGCGCTATCGGCCACTTTCTGACTGGTGATCATACCGCGTTGATTCGCCTGTACTAACAGCGCCTGACATTCGGCATCTGAAAGCCGGCGTAATTTCATCTGCGCAATCCGTCCCGGAGGATCGGTCAATTGCAGCGGGGCAAACGGATTATAGTATGAGGGCAAGTGGCGGTATCCCCATCCCGCGGCCCCGGCGATCAATGCGAAGACGATCAGACCTTTTGCTTTCACGCCACCTCCTTTATCGATTTCCTTAAGATTATGGCAGAAGGGCTGATTTTGACGTGATATGTTATGTGTTTTACGTTGACCAGAGATCAATATTGAGATGGCAAAGTTGCGGGTAGGTGTCGTTTTTGGTGGGAAATCAGCAGAGCATGAAGTCTCGTTGCAATCAGCAAAAAATATCGTTGAGGCAATGGATAAATCAAAATTTGAGGTCGTCCTTATCGGAATTGATAAACGTGGCGGCTGGCATATCCACGATCAAAGCCATTATTTATTGAATGCGCACGATCCCGCGCATATTACACTCGCGCCATCGACGTCGACTCTCGCGCATATTCCCGGTAAGCAGACGGCGCAATTTATTGATATCGCTAACGGGCAACTGTTGGCGCATATTGACGTTATTTTCCCGATTGTCCACGGCACGATGGGCGAAGATGGATCATTACAAGGTCTGCTGCGGATCGCGAACCTGCCTTTTGTCGGCTCTGACGTACTCAGTTCCGCAGCCTGCATGGATAAAGACGTGACCAAGCGTTTGTTACGCGATGCCGGGCTGGCGATTGCGCCTTTTGTCACTCTCACGCACGTTAATCGCCACGCCACGACATTCGCCGGGCTTGAAGCGCAGTTTGGCCTGCCGCTGTTTGTTAAACCGGCGAACCAGGGATCGTCCGTAGGCGTCAGTAAAGTCACCACTGAAGCGCAATACCAGCAGGCCGTCGAGCTGGCATTCGAATTCGATCGCAAAGTGATTGTTGAGCAGGGCATTAAGGGGCGCGAAATTGAATGCGCCGTACTGGGCAACGATTATCCTGAAGCCAGCACCTGCGGTGAGGTCGTGCTCAACAGCGATTTTTACGCGTACGATACCAAATATATTGATGATGGCGGCGCACAGGTGGTGGTGCCTGCGGCCATTGAAGCCTCGGTTAACGATCGCATCCGCGAGGTTGCGATTCAGGCTTATCAGGCATTAGGATGCAGCGGCATGGCCCGGGTAGATGTTTTCCTCACCGAAGAAAACAAGGTTATTATTAACGAAATTAATACCCTGCCCGGCTTCACCAATATCAGTATGTATCCCAAGCTGTGGCAGGCCAGCGGTTTGAGCTATTCAGCACTTATAACGCGTTTAATTGAACTGGCTCTGGAGCGCTACCGCGCCAGCAGCCAGCTAAAAAGCACCCTAAACGACTAATCTGGTCGGTTCGCCGCCTCTTCGTCTTCGGGGCGGCGGCGAATAATAAATCCTGCCAGCCAGAAGCAAATCACCCACGTGACCAGGCCTACAGCATATGTTTGCCAGCCCTTTGCCTCAAATCCCAATAGACCTATAACGCCATTTAAAATAAAGATCAGGCCAATCGCCACCGCATAGTAATGCCAGTCACGACGGATTTTTACGGGCAGATTCATCACAACTCCGACAGAAGAAAAAAAGCATCCTCGCATATTTTTATCCGGTCGTCTGTGGCGGGTACGGAAATTCTTAAAAAGAGGCTTGGTTAAAATTAAGTTAATAATTTGTGACATAACACTAACTTATACAACCAGGAGAATTTCAGCGCTGAATTTATCATGAATCTTATATTGACAACGGAAATGACCTGTCACACTAAGCATCAGTACGGGCATGAAGTCTTAACAAATGCGTCCGGGAGGTTGGTATGTCAGAGTTCACCTTTTCCAGGTCTATGTCAGACAGGAAAAAAAAGGATCAGTCTACCCCAGGGAATATTGCTTATGCGCTATTTGTGCTGCTGTGCTTTTGGGTCGGTGCGCAGATCCTTAATCTTGTGGTTCATGCGCCGGGAATGTACGAGCAGTTAATGCAGATCCAGGATACGGGCCGCCCACATGTGGAAATGGGGCTGGCCGTGGGTACCCTCTTTGGGCTGGTACCCTTCCTGATAGGCTGTATGATCCTTGGCGTCGTGGCCCTGCTGCTGCGGTGGCGTCACTATGTTTAATTCTGCGCCATACATCTGGCCCGTCGATCATCGACGCGTTTTGCGAACCAGGCGGTCGTAAGATTGCGCGTGATCTTCGGGCTTTCCAGCTGAATACCCGGCAATAATTCTCGCGGTAATGCCTGCCCGCTTTTCTTCTCTGCCAGTTTAAACACGCCGCTATAAAGCGTTGTTTTCTCGAAATCAAGTGAATCGCCCTTTTCCAGCTGACGGCGGATCTCGCTATCGCTCATATCAAGCTGATTGGCCAGCTCTCTTACGGCAAGCTCCGTTTTACCCGCCTCACGACTGTCGTAGCGGATCAGATCGCCATCCAGCGCCAGTTTAGTGCCGCTGGCTTTGCTGACCGCATTCTGGAATGCGGCATTGCGGCTGGCATACCATCCGGCGTTAAAATCGGCAAAGCGGTAAAGCGGCGCAGAGTAGCTGGTCGGATAGTTCAACAGGTGATACGTGCCGAACCACAGGCCGCCGCGCAGGGTAAACACCTCCTGACGCACGGTACCGCTCATTTCCCATGGATAACCACGGGTATGGGCTTCGGCAAAAGCAATGCTCACCTGCATTGGTCCGCCGGTATGGACCGGATTAAAGGAGCCAAAGAGCTGCTGTCCGAGTGGCACGGTGTTAATTAAGTCATCAAAAAGAGCGCTGAGCTGCTTCTCGGTTTTGACTGAATCAAGCCGATCGCTGTAACTTTTCCCGTCAGGCGATTTTATTTTCAGCGCGGTATGCACCAGCAGAGCCGGAATATGCAGCTTTGCCGCCCGACGTTCAATCTCCTGCCAGGCAATTTTATTCAGGCCGGGCACCGACGGGTCGGCCTGATAGTTTGACTCCTGTTGGGCCACAGCAAGCACTGAGCAGACATTTTCTTTTGTTGGGGCCAGCTTCTGACTCTCAAACGTACGGGCAATGATAAGCGCCCACTCCTCACGATTTTTAACGCTGGCAGGCATTTTTTGCCGCACCATACTGGCAACGTCGACGGCCTTTTCTCCTTTTTTTAGCGGCGCTTTTTCTGTACTACACCCTGCCAGAATCAGCGCAGCGCAAACGGTCAGTGTGGCAGAGCGAAAGTGTGGTGCGGTCATGTTTCATCATCCCTTTGGTTAAACCCAGACGTTTGCAGCCTCCTCCACGTCTGGCCGATCCAGTTCGCGTTCGAAACTGCGCAGACGTTTATAAATGGACATCAGCTCTACCAGAGTAGGCCATGAATTGATGAGATACTGAAAGGATTCGCGTACCTGCCCAAATACGTCAAGAATCTGACGCATCAGGCCCAGCGTTACTGTACCGGCAACGATAGACGGAAACAGCAGGAACAAGCCGAAAACGTTGTCGACCTGCAGGTACAAAATGCGCGCAATATTAAAATACATATAGTGAAAGTACAGGCGGAAATAGTTGTGACGCACTGCGGAAAACAGGGCGCGAAGCGTCGGGGGGGCAGCGCGGCTGGGATCGTCTTCGCCATAGACCAGCTCTTTACGATAGGCTGCCTCCACCCGCTGATTTTTAAATTCCAGTCCGGGAAGTTTTATCCCCACTACCGCCAGTAATCCGGTCCCCAATAATGCCCATACGATCCCGGCGATAACCAGGCCATAATGCAGATGACCGATAACCGGCAGATCAGGAACATGTGCCGACAGCGCGACCAGCACCGGTAAGAAGGCGATAAGGGTGACGATAGCATTCAGGAAACTCACGCCCATATCTTCCAGCGTCGATGAAAAGCGCATCGTGTCTTCCTGCACACGCTGAGCCGCACCTTCAATATGCCGCAACGTTGGCCAGAACTCGGTGTAGTACTCATTCATGGCACTGCGCCAGCGAAACACATAGTGACTGACGAAAAAATTATTTAATACCCCGATCACCACCGCTATCAGCGCAATGCCCAGGAAGGTCATAATGCCGTGGTAAAACTGCTCAATATTGACTGAGTTCGGCTTACTCAGCGCTTTCTGGATAAGATCGTAAAATGGACCATACCAGGCGTTAACGGCCACGCCGACTTCCACCAGAAACCAGGTGACAAAAATAATTAACGCTGTCCCCCAGATGGACCAGCGCTGCCAGCGGTGCGGGCTATAACATTGCCAGACGAGGGCAAACAGCGCGACGCAAACCGCATAATAAGCATAAAATACCAGATAGTCGGGCGACCAGAATCTGGCTGCGCTAATGGGGGCCGCTGCGGTGGCAGAAAAAAAGCGCAGCAGCCAGGCTCCCCCTTCAATCTGCCAAAAAAGAACGGCAGCCAGCCCCCAAAGCAGTGCCGACAGAAAAAACGGCCCCGGTTTTGGGAAAAAAGATTTAAACATGTTTGCTCCCAGGTCTCTCTTATTGTGCCAGTTCAGACGGCTTACCCCCTCGTAAAGCGGCGCCGTATCATCCGCGGAATGAGACCTGAAGGGTAATGGTTAGTTCTCTGACAAGGCGTGAGTAATTGTATCGGCGGGTTACGGCTAATACAGAAGCAGAGTGGCGTCGTTATCACTCGTTATAAAAGAGAACATTTTCGGCGAGGTGATTTGCCTGGCAGCATGGTTCACCTGAAAGACGCTTTGCAACAGTGAATGAAGTAGTATAAATAGGCATAGTTTTCTTAATTTATTGATGGGTTCCCTTGTTGAAACGTTGCCTTTTTCTCTTTGCCGCTCTTTATGCGGCTACATTGCCGGCGGCTTATGCCGCGCAAACGTCACCCGACCCGGTTTTTGCATCCGATATTGTCGATCGTTATGC